>WNGB01014101.1_pt1 | contig 10713 bp, 9 predicted proteins | sample 5400681 | NCBI WGS metagenome assembly WNGB01 (sample SAMN13153367, study PRJNA577476) | soil metagenome | isolation source: 115 cm soil or saprolite under grassland replicate 2 | place: USA:California | collected 2016-06-15 | reverse complement strand
CGTGGCCGATCTAACAGCTACTTCGATTTACAGGTACAGCGCGTCACACTAAAGTTGGCTAGGTCAAGGAGGTGGTCACACATGATCACGATGACCGGCACAGGCGTTGTTCTGCTCGCAGTCGCACTAGTTGCGCTCGCGGCGATGGCCCAGAGCAACGGCTCGCACGACCGGTAACCCACAGTCTCAGCGCCGCGGCCGCCACGTCACCGATGACGCGGCGGCCGCCTCGCGCTGGGCTGGCAATGTCGAGAGTTGCCAGACTAGGCGCAGCGAATGCGCGTGCTCTCCGCGCCGACTCGCTCGGGCGCCCGGTGGGTGCAACGATCGGGTGACGGTGCCGATGTCGCGGGCGCAGTTCCGTGCTGGGGCGACTACCGTAACCGGGATTTCAACAGACGCCTCGGCCATGCATGCAGTGTGGCCTCGGGGGGCGTTCGGACAACGGAGGGTGATGGCATTGCGTCGTACGCATCGCGTGGCGATGACAGCCGCAGTGGCGGCTATGGCGCTGCTGCTCGGAGCATGTAGTAGTAGCAAGAAGAACAACACGAACACGAACCCGCCGGGTGGCGCCGGCACATCGGCGAGCAGCAGTTCGGCGCCGGCCCCGAAGACCGTCAAGGTCGGCCTCGCCTACGACGTCGGCGGTCGCGGTGACAAGTCGTTCAACGACCTCGCCGCTGCCGGACTCGAGAAGGCCAAGACGGACCTGAACATCGAGACCAAGGAACTGTCGGCAGTCATCGGTGAGAACGACCAGCAGAAGGCCGACCGGTTGACGCTGCTCGCGACATCCGGCTACAACCCCATCCTCGCCATCGGCTTCGCCTACGCCGGCGCGCTGGGCAAGGTTGCGCCTAAGTTCCCGAACGTCCACTTCGGGATCATCGACGACAACAGCATCAAGGCACCTAACGTCGAGGGCCTGGTGTTCAGCGAGAACGAGAGTTCCTTCCTCGTCGGCGTCGCGGCTGCACTGGCCACGAAGGCCAAGAAGGTGGGCTTCATCGGCGGTGTGCAGACTCCGCTGATCCAGAAGTTCCAGGCCGGCTACGCGGCGGGCGTCAAGGCCGTCGACCCGTCGGTGAAGGTGCAGGTCGCCTACATCTCGCAGGCGCCTGACTTCAGCGGGTTCAACGACCCGGCCAAGGGCAAGGTCATCGCCGAGGGCCAGTACGACAACGGCGCGGACGTCGTCTATCACGCAGCGGGCGGTTCGGGCAGCGGTCTGTTCCAGGCCGCCAAAGAGAAGAACAAGCTGGCGATCGGCGTCGACTCCGACCAGTACCAGACCGCACCTGCCGATGAGAAGCCGCTGATCCTGACCTCGGCGCTCAAGGGCGTCGACACCGCGGTGTTCAACTTCATCGAGCAGGACTCGAAGGGGGAGTTCAAGGCCGGCTTCACCCGGTTCGGCCTGAAGGAGGACGGCGTCGGCTACGCGACGTCCAACTCGAAGCTCGACCCGTACAAGGCGAAGATCGAGGAGTTCAAGGCCAAGATCATCGCCGGGACGATCAAGGTTCCTGAGACTCCGTAGCGACCGGCCCGGCCGCGATATGTGGCCGGATTCGACCCGCTGCCCGGGGAGTGCGGTATACCGTGCTCCCCGGGCAAGTCGTTCTCAGCCGTAGCCGTCGTTCACCGCCGCACCCAGGAGCGTGCGCCATCCATGCCGCAGACCAGCCCGACGCAGCCGAGCCCGCCGAGGCCGATGCGGCGGTCGAGTTACGCGGAATCACCAAGCGTTTCCCTGGCGTAGTCGCCAATCACGACATCGACATCGCGGTGCGGCGCGGTCACGTCCACGCCATCGTGGGCGAGAACGGCGCGGGCAAGTCGACGCTGATGAACATCCTCTACGGCATGCACAAGCCGGACGAGGGCACGATCACCGTCAACGGCAAGCAGGCCGTCTTCTCCTCGCCGTCTGACGCCATCGCCGCGGGCATCGGCATGGTGCACCAGCACTTCATGCTCGCCGACAACCTCACCGTCCTCGAGAACATCGTGCTGGGCAGCGAACCGTCCCGCCGCGGCGTGCTGGACTCGCGGGCGGCGCGCGCGAAGATCCGCGAGATCTCCGACTCCTACGGCCTGGACATCGACCCGAACGAGCTGGTCGAGAACCTCGGCGTCGGCGATCGGCAGCGGGTCGAGATCTGCAAGGTTCTCTACCGCGGCGCGCAGATCCTGATCCTGGACGAGCCGACCGCCGTGCTCGTGCCGCACGAGGTCGACGAACTGTTCGCGAACCTGCGCGGCCTGAAGGCCGAGGGCCTCACCGTGCTGTTCATCTCGCACAAGCTGGACGAGGTGCTGTCCGTCGCCGACGAGATCACCGTGATCCGCCGCGGCACGACGGTGCGCACGGTGCATCCGGCCGAGGTGACCGCACGCCAGCTTGCCGAGCTGATGGTCGGCAGCGAGCTGCCCGTACCGGAGCTGCGCGAGTCGACGGTCACCGACGTCGCCGAGCTCACCGTCGAGCACATGACGGTGCGCTCGCCGGACGGGCGGCCGGTGATCGACGACGTCAGCTTCGTGATCCACAAGGGCGAGATCGTCGGGCTCGCCGGTGTCGAGGGCAACGGCCAGGCCGAACTGGTCGAGGCGATCATGGGCATCCGGCCGGTGGAGTCTGGTGGCGTACTGCTCGGTGACCGCGACGTCTCGCGCTGGCACACCCGCGAGCGGCGCGAGGGCGGCATCGCCTACATCCCCGAAGATCGCCACCGGCACGGCCTGCTGCTCGAAGCCCCGCTGTGGGAGAACCGGATGCTCGGCCACCAGACCGAGCGCCCGAACACGCGGGGGCCGTGGATCGATCGCGGTGGGGCCAAGCGCGACACCAGGCGGATCGTCGAGGAATTCGACGTGCGCACCCCGGGTATCGACGTCACGGCCGCGTCGCTGTCCGGCGGCAACCAGCAGAAGCTCATCGTCGGACGCGAGATGAGCGGTACGCCCACGGTGCTCATCGCGTCGCATCCGACCCGGGGCGTCGACGTCGGGGCGCAGGCAGCGATCTGGGAACACCTGCGCCACGCGCGAGCCGCCGGGCTGGCCGTGCTGCTCATCTCCGCGGACCTGGACGAGCTGATCGGCATGTCCGACACGCTCCGGGTGATCCTGCGCGGTCGTCTGGTCGGTGAGGTCGACCCGCGGAACGTCACGCCCGAGCAGCTCGGCGCCGCGATGACAGGTGCCGGCACCGGCGCGGAGGGGAAGGCCTCATGAGGGACCGGCTCAACCGCCTCGTGCTGAACGTGATCGCCGCCGTCGTCGCCGCGCTGTTCGCCGCCGCGATCACGTCCGCGATCCTGTACCTGCACGGCGACAGCCCGTCGTTCGTGATCTCGCAGATGTGGCACTACGGCACGCAGGCGACCAGCGAGCTGACGATCCTCAACAGCGCGGCCGTCTACTACCTGTCCGCGATCGCGGTGGCCATCGGATTCCGGATGAATCTGTTCAACATCGGCGTCGACGGCCAGTACCGGCTGGCGGCGATGCTCGCCGGCGCGTTCGGCGGGTCCGTCGCGCTGCCCAACGGGCTGCGGCAGGTCGCGATCATCGTCGTCGCGATGCTCGTCGGCGCGGCGTGGGCGGGCCTCGTGGCGCTGCTGAAGGTGACCCGCGGCGTCAGCGAGGTCATCTCGACGATCATGCTCAACTTCGTTGCCACCGGGCTGATCGCCTACCTGATGCGTCCGAGCAATCTCGGCGTGCGGTCCGGGGCAAACGACATCACGACCAAGCCGATCCCCAAGTCCGGCCAGGTGGGCGGCCTGGACCTCATCCCGTCCTCGGGCGGGAAGGTGTACGGGCTGATCGTGCTCTCCGCGGCTATCGGCGTGCTATTCCACGTGATCGTCAACCGCACGCGGTTCGGCTTCGACCTGCGCGCGGCCGGGCGGTCGAGCTCGGCGGCGCAGGCCAGCGGCGTGAACGTCAAGAAGATGATCGTGATAACGCTGCTGATGTCCGGCGCGTGCGCGGGCCTGGTCGGCATGCCCGCGCTGCTCGGCGACTCGCACTCCTACTCGTCGATCACGTTCCAGACCGGGCTCGGCTTCACCGGCATCGCGATTGCCCTGCTCGGCCGGAACAACCCCGTCGGCATCGCATTCGCCGCCGTCCTGTGGGCATTCCTCGACCAGTCCGCCCAGATTCTCGACATCAACAACATCCCGAAGGAGATCGTGCAGATCACGCAGGGCGTCGTGGTGCTCTCGGTGGTCATCGCCTACGAGCTCGTCCGGCGGGCAGCGCTCGTGCGGCAGCAACGCAGCGTGGGCAAGGCGCTGGCCGAACCGGTCGAAGCCGAGGCCGAGGGGGTGCCCGCATGACGGTCCACGATCCCGGTGCGCCGCCGGCCACCATCCGCCTCGACCGGGTGAAGGCGACTCGGCGGTTGAGCCGCGGTCAGCTGTGGATGGTCGCGGGTGGCGGTCTGCTCCTGCTCGCGTTCGTTCGCACGGTGACGAGTGCTGATGACATCACGTCGGCCGGGACGCTCGGCGCGACGATCAGCCTGGCGCTGCCGATCGGGCTGGCCGGTCTGGGTGGCCTGTGGTCGGAGCGCTCCGGCGTGGTCAACATCGGCCTCGAGGGCATGATGATCCTCGGCACGTTCTTCGGTGCCGACTTCGCCTACTTCTCGCACAGTCCCTGGATGGGGGCCGTGGGCGGCATCGTGGGTGGGCTGATCGGCGGCCTGGTGCACGCGGTGGCGACCGTGACGTTCGGCGTCGACCAGATCGTGTCGGGCGTCGCGATCACGATCCTGGCGACCGGTCTCGCGCGCTACCTCGCGGGCGTGTTCTTCACCGGGCAGCCGGGCGGCGGCCCGACGCAGTCGCCGTCCGTGCCGCAGTTCACGCGGCTGCGGGTGCCGGGTGCCGACTCATTCCTGGGCAAGCTCGAACGGCACCACTGGTTCGCGGTGTCCGACCTCGCCGGGCTGCTGCGCGGGCTCGCCACCACTCTGACGCCCTTCACGATCGTGGTCGTGCTGCTGTTCCCGCTGACCTGGTTCGTCCTCTGGCGGACCTCGTTCGGGCTGCGGCTGCGGTCGTGCGGTGAGAACCCCGCCGCCGCCGAGTCGCTCGGCGTCCCGGTGTACCGGATCAAGTACGCGGCCGTGATCGTGTCCGGCATGCTTGCCGGGATCGCCGGCGCATTCCTGGCCGACTTCGCCGGGATCTACCGCGAAGGGCAGACCGGCGGACGCGGCTTCATCGGGCTGGCCGCGATGATCTTCGGCAACTGGCGCCCGGGCGGGCTCGTTGCCGGCGCCGGCCTGTTCGGGTACACCGACGCGGTGCAGTCCCGGGGTGGGGCCAAGTCCGTGCACGCGCTGCTGCTGCTCGTCGCGATCCTGCTGCTGGTCGTGGCTGCCTACGCGCTGTGGCGGCGCCGGATGGTGGCCGGCATCGCGTCCGGCGTCGGCGCCGTGCTGGTATTCGCCTGGTACAAGGGCACGAACGACGTCCCGATCGAGCTGGTCACATACACGCCGCAGATCATCACGCTGCTCGTCCTCGCGCTCGCGTCGCAACGATTGCGAATGCCCGCGGCCGACGGCATACCGTGGCGCAAAGGTCAGGGGACGTGACCGCTGCGACCACGTTGCAGCTGACCTCGCCCGAAGTCGTCGCCGATCCGTACCCGCATTTCGCCGAGGCACGCAGCCGCGCGCCGGTGCAATGGCACGACGGCCTCGGCATGTGGCTCACCTTCACGCACGACGCGGCGAACGCCGTGCTCCGCGCGCGCACGCTCGGCCGGATCTGGACGCCGCGTTGGCCGGACGAGCCGATGCCGGCGTTCGCGCTGATCCACATCAACTCCCTGCTCGAGAACGAGCCCCCGGAGCACACGCGGCTGCGCCGGCTGGTGGCGGGCGCCTTCGCGCGCGGCCACGTCGAGCGGTTGCGGCCGCGGGTGGCCTTGCTGGCCGACGAGCTGGCCGACCGGGTCGCCGACCTCGGCGCGGACGGGTCGCCCGTCGACCTCATCGCCGCCTATGCCGAGCCGCTGCCCGTCCAGGTGATCGCCGAGCTGCTCGGCGTACCCCGGCCGGACTGGCCGTTGTTGCGCCCCTGGTCGAACTCGATCGTGAAGATGTACGAGTACTCGGTGTCGGTGGCCCAGCGGGCAGCCGCCGAGCGTGCGTCAGCCGAGTTCGTCGAGTACCTGCGCGAGCTGGTGTCGCTTCGCCGCCGGACGCCCGCCGACGACCTGATCTCGTCGCTGATCGCCGAGACCGACCGGGACGGCGCGCGACTGTCCGTCGACGAGCTCATCACGACGTGCACCCTGTTGCTGAACGCCGGCCACGAGGCCACCGTCAACGTCGTCGGCAATGGCCTGACGGCCCTGCTGGCCCATCCGGCGCAGCTCGCCGCGCTGCGCGCCGACGCGTCGCTCGTCCCGTCCGCGGTCGAGGAGCTCATCCGCTACGACTCGCCGTTGCAGCTGTTCGAGCGGACGGCTCTTGCCCCGACCCGGGTCGGGGCGGTCGTCGTCGAGCAGGGTCAGAAGATCGCCGCCCTGCTCGGCGCGGCGAATCGAGATCCGGCGGTCTTCGCCGATCCGGACACGTTCGATGTCGCGCGGTCCGACAACCCGCACCTCGGCTTCGGGGCCGGCATCCACTTCTGCGTCGGCGCACCGCTCGCGCGAGTCGAGCTGCAGACGTCATTGCGTACGCTGCTTGCGCGGTTTCCCGGGCTCGCGCTCCACGCCACACCCCGGCGGCGCCCCGAGTTCGTCATACGTGGCGTGCAGTCCTTGCAGGTAACCATCTAGGAGACATACATGGCCGACATTGACTGGGCGAAGCTGCGGCGCGCCGCGCTCGAAGCGATGGGCAACGCGTACGCGCCGTACTCGCAGTTCCCGGTGGGCGCCGCGGCGCTGGTCGACGACGGGCGGGTGATCGTCGGTTGCAACGTCGAGAACGCCTCGTACGGCCTCGGCCTGTGCGCCGAGTGCGGGCTCGTCTCGGCGCTGCACGCTTCGGGCGGCGGCAGCCTCGTCGCGTTCGCGTGCGTCGACTTCCGCGGCAACGTGTTGATGCCGTGCGGTCGCTGCCGGCAACTGCTGTGGGAGCACGGCGGCCCGGACCTGCTCGTCGACACGGCCGAGGGCCCGGTGCCGATGGTCGAGGTGCTGCCGCTGGCGTTCAGCCGCGAAGACCTGCCGTGAGCGAGCCGTTCGCGGCGGTCGATGTCATCGCGGTCAAGCGTGACCGCGGCCGGATACCGGACGATCAGATCGACTGGGTGATCGACGCCTACACCCGGGGCGCCGTCGCCGACGAGCAGATGTCGGCGCTGGCGATGGCGATCTTGCTCAACGGCATGGCACCGGACGAGCTCGCGCGCTGGACCGCGGCCATGATCGCCTCGGGTGAGCGGCTAGATCTGTCCACTGTGGACAGACCGACCACCGACAAGCACTCCACTGGCGGGGTCGGCGACAAGATCACGTTGCCACTCGCGCCACTGGTTGCCGCGTGCGGCGCGGCCGTCCCGCAGCTGTCCGGTCGTGGACTGGGCCATACCGGCGGCACCCTGGACAAGCTCGAGTCGATCCCCGGCTGGCGGGCGACGCTGACGAATGACGAGTTCATGCATCAGCTGCGCGAGGTCGGCGCCGTCGTGTGCGCGGCAGGCGACGGGCTTGCGCCGGCAGACCGCAAGCTGTACGCGCTGCGCGACGTGACCGCCACGGTCGAGTCGATCCCGCTGATCGCCAGCTCGATCATGAGCAAGAAGATCGCCGAGGGGTCCTCGGCTCTGGTGCTCGACGTGAAGGTCGGCACCGGCGCGTTCATGAAGGACGTCGACGCCGCCCGGGAGTTGGCGTCGGCGATGGTTTCACTCGGCACCGCGCACGGCGTTCGGACCGTTGCACTGCTCACCGACATGTCCACCCCGCTCGGCCGCACCGCCGGCAACGCCCTCGAGGTCGCAGAGTCGCTCGAGGTGCTCGCCGGCGGCGGGCCGCCGGACGTGGTGGAGCTGACCTTGACGCTGGCCCGCGAGATGCTGTCCGCCGCGGGCCTGGGCGATGTCGATCCGGCCGATGCGCTGCGCGACGGGCGGGCCATGGACGTCTGGCGCCGCATGATCAGCGCGCAGGGCGGGGATCCGGACGCGCCGCTGCCTTCCGCCCGCGAGAGGCACGTGGTCACGGCGCCGGCCTCTGGCGTGCTCACACGCCTGGACGCTCTCGCGGTCGGTGTCGCCGCCTGGCGACTCGGCGCCGGACGCGCCCGCAAGGAGGATCCCGTCTCGCCCGGCGCGGGCGTCGTGCTGCTCGCGAAGCCGGGCGATCGCGTGCAGGCCGGCCAGCCGTTGCTCGAACTGCACGCCGACGAGCCTGAGCGGTTCGCCCGGGCCGTCGATGCGCTCGACGGCGGCTACGACATCGGCGCTGCGCCGCCGTCGCGGCCGCTCGTCATCGAGCGGATCGCCTGAGCGCTCAAGGGACGATCAGCGCCCAGCGGGCGTCGACGGTCGCGCTGATCTGGACCGGCACCGGCGTGAAGTCCATCGTCTCGAAGCCCTCGCCCGAGCCGCCGGCCATGAGCCCCAACGACACCGACTCGTGCCGCACCGGCCTGCCGTCGAGGAGGCCTGTGTCGGCCAGCTCGATGAGCGTCCCCAACCGGCCGCCGAGCGTCACCGCGTAGCGACGTGCCCGGGCCAGCGCCTCGCCCACCGCGTCGGCCTGCACCTCGCCGTAGGCCGGATTGTCGTTGTCCAGGCGCCATGAGGGCCCGTGCAGCTCGATGCCGTCGACGGTGTCGGTCAGCTCGGCGAACGCACGCATGACCGCACCGGCCCGCTCGTTGTCGCGTCCGGTGACGACGACGTGCCGGGCGGCGATCCATTCGGTGATCTGCGCGCCGTCCGCGTGATGACGCCACATGGCCTTGCGCTGCGACACCGCGCCGCGCTCGATTGTCAGATCCGGGCCGGGCAGCGAGTCGATGGTCTGCTCGATCCGGGCGAAGCCGGTCGTCAGGGACGTCGCCGCGGCAGCGGCGTCCGCGGCACGGCAGACCAGCCGGACGGTCACCTCGAAGGAGTCGGGCGTGACGTCGCGGTAGACGGTGCTCCGCACGGCGACCTGCGGCAGTGGCAGGCTCATCAGTCCCGGCTGAACTCGGCGATGGCAACGCCGAGCAGCAGCAGGCCGAGTGCAAGCACCACGCACGCCTCGACCAGCGGCGGGACGTGCCAGCCTCCCCAGGTCACGCCCGGGTCGAGACGGGCACGTACCGCGGGCTCGAGGTCGAGGTGGTCGAAGACGACCCTGCGCATCGGGTCGACGGCGTAGGTGAGCGGATCGAACCGGTTGAGGACGGTCAGCCAGGTCGGCAGGCCGGTGAGCGGGAACATCGCCCCGGACAGGAAGAACAGCGGCATGACCAGCATCTGGGTCAGCGCCATGAACGACTGCATCTGCTTGACGCGTGCCGCCACGACCAGGCCGAACGCGGTGAGCATGAACGACAGCAGGATCTGCAGTCCGAAGACAGCCAGCACCAGCCTGGGCGCGTACGGCACGCCGACGAGACCGGCCATCGCGATCATCAGCACGCCCTGCGTCGTCGCGACCGTGGCGCCGCCGAGGCACTTGCCGATGACGATCGAGCTGCGCCGGACGGGCGCCACGAGCATCTCGCGCAGGAAGCCGAACTCGCGGTCCCACACGACGGACGCGGCGGAGAAGATCGCCGTGAACAGCACGGTCATGCTGAGGATGCCGGGATAGAGGAACGTCCGCAGGTTCAGCCCGCCTGTGCCTTCCGAGGCGAGCTGCGACAGGCCGGTGCCGAGTACGAACAGGAACAGGACGGGCTGCAGCAGCGACGTGCCGATACGTACCCGATCGCTGAAGTAGCGGATCAGCTCGCGCTGCCACACGATCTTGATCGCCCGAAGCTCGCTGGCCGCCGATCGCGGCGGCACGCGCACACGCGCCAGGCCCGAGACAGTCACGGCACTCATCTGCGTCCACCCCGTCCGAATATCGTCGCGCCGGCGCGCAACTGGTCGGGCTCGTTCGTCTCGGCGTCGCGGATCGTCGTCCCGGTATAGGACATGAAGACGTCGTCGAGCGACGGGCGCGAGACGTTCACCGAACGGATGCCCGTCGGGAAGTCGGCGAACAGCTTGGGGATGAACTGCTCGCCCTCCTCGACGGCGAACGTTACCGCGCCCTCGGCGATCGTCGCGCGGATGCCGAACTGGTCCTGCAGGGCGTCGATGGCCACCTCGTCGTCGTCGGTGTGCATCCGCACACGATCCTCGCCGATGCTCGCCTTGAGCGCCTGCGGGGTGTCCAGGGCGATGATCTTGCCCTGGTCGATGATCGCGATACGGTCGCAGTACTCCGCCTCATCCATGTAATGCGTGGTCATGAAGATCGTGATGTGCTCAGCCTGGCGCAACTCGTTGATATAGCTCCAGATGGAGCTCCGCGTCTGCGGGTCGAGGCCGATGGTCGGCTCGTCGAGGAACAGCACGCGCGGCGAGTGCAGCAGGCCGCGGGCGATCTCGAGGCGTCGCTTCATGCCGCCGGAGAACGTGCTGACCTTGCTGGCGCGCCGGTCCCACAGCCCGACCATGTCGAGCACCTGGCGCAGCCGCGCGTCGATGACGCCGCGCGGCATGCCGTACAGCTCCG
>WNGB01014099.1_pt1 | contig 10713 bp, 10 predicted proteins | sample 5400681 | NCBI WGS metagenome assembly WNGB01 (sample SAMN13153367, study PRJNA577476) | soil metagenome | isolation source: 115 cm soil or saprolite under grassland replicate 2 | place: USA:California | collected 2016-06-15 | reverse complement strand
GATGTCGACGAAATTGTCCTCGAAGAATGGGTTGTCGGTTGGCGGCAGGTTGCCCAGGGCATCCTGGGTGGCCTTCTCGGAGAGCAGGCTGCCGGTCGGCAAGGTCGTGCGCACAAGCGCGACCTTCGATCCATCTTGCGTCCAGGCCGGCGCGCTGATCAGGCCGCTGCCCTCCGGCAGCGAGAGCAGGTACAGCAGCTCGCCCGACCGGAGGTCGAGCGAGAAGATCGTCACCTTGGCGCGCGCGAGCTGCAGCGCCGTGCGGTCGGCGTCGAATGATGCCGGCCCGAAGCGGTCGAGCGGGGCCGGCTTGAACTCGAAGTCGAACGGGCTCGCGCCGTCGGGCGCCTGGTCTTCCAGGTCGGGCAGCGCTGCCAGCAGCAGCCGCGACGCGCCCGGCGCGAGGCTCACGGCGAAGAATGGCCCCGGCAGCCGCAAGGTCGAGGTCACGACATCGCCGGTATCGCGATTCAGCGACACCAGAAACGGCGTCGAGCCCGGCCGCTGCGAGACGTAGACGGCGGTATGCGCGTCGCGCCAGCGCACCTCGGTCGTCGGCGGGAACCGGCTCGCGCGCTCGCCGACCGGCGTGCCCGCGCCATCCTGGACGTTGACGAAGGCCAGCCGGACATAGCCGGATCGGCGTACGAGGGTCAGAACCGCGGCGTCGTCGGGGCTGACGTCGCTGACGAGGCTTGGGAACACCGCCCCTTGCAGCGCGGCGAGCTTCCCGACCTCGGCCGGCTCCAGCGTGGAGTCCGGCTGCTTCGACGGATCGATGGTCGCGACCTCGGCGCGTGCGGAGGCGCTGAACCCAAGACAGACCAGGAGAACGACGGCCAGCCATCGCTGTCGCATACCAGCCCTCCCTCTTTACATTTCGGCATGCCCGGTTCACGATAGCACATTATTGAGCCCTGCACAAACGGGTCCAGATCGCGACCGGAAGCCGGGAGGGATATCCTGCCCCTCCCGGCCTCCCGATCACTGTGAGCTGGTTGAGCGACTGATAGATGGTATTGGTGCTAGATCCCGAGCTGGTAGAGGCTTGCGGCGTTGCGCCACAGGATCGCCTCGGCGACGTCCTCGGCCTGGGCAGCGCTAAGGATATCGTCGGCCACCAGACGGTCGAGTGCCTGAGCCAGGCCGCGGCGACCGTGCAGCGCGCCGGCGAAGAACAGCTCCGGCACGCTGTGGGCATCGGTGGCAAAGAGGATCTTGGAGGTTGGCGCCAGCTCGAGCGCCTCGGAGAAGGCCGCGACGCAGCCGTGAGCTGTGAGCGGCACCGTCAGCGAGACGTCGACGAACACGTTGGCGTAGAGCGCGGCCAGGTAGCCGGCCTCGCGCACGTACGGGTAGCAGTGCAGCAACACGAACGGCACCCGCCGGAAGGACGGGTCGGTCAGCAGCGCGCGCATCTGCAGGGGGTTGGCGCTGCGCAGGTCGGCGTCGTCGTCGCCGAAGGCGACGTGGAATTGCACCGGAAGCTCCGCCGCCGCGGCCTCCTCGAGCGCGGCGCGCAGCAGGTAGTCGAGCACCGCGCGGTCGGACAGGCGGACGCGCCCGTAGCGCCGCGCGATCTCCTTGAGCGCCGGAAACGCCGCGGCGGCCTCGTCGAAGGTGCGCGGCTCGACGTGCAGGCCGCCGCGGTAGGCCGCGATGCTCTTCAGCCCGACCACGCCGCGCCCGCGCGCCGCGCGCACCTCGGCGCGCAGGGCGTCCTCGATCTGGGCGAACGTATCGCTCGCGGCGATCAGCTCCTCCATCAGCGTCTCGAGCCGCACGATCGTCTCGACCGGCACACCGGCGATCGCGCTCAGCTCGGCGGTGTCGTAGCTCTCGGGGCTGCGATAGCCGGTGTCCACCAGCAGCGCCCGAAAGTTGCCGGCATCGAACAACCGGCGGGCGTACTCATCCGGCGGCGTGGCGGCGCGCAGCTCCAGCAGGGCCTCCTCGGCCGGCGCGCAGCCGAACAGCGCTGCGACGTCGCGCAGCATGCGCATGTAGAACACCGTGTGGCGGATATGCGGGGCCATCCGCGGGTCGGTCGTCTCAGCGAAGAAGCGCCGGAAGCCGTCGCCCTCCAGCGGCGGGCCGGGCCGGCGGATCGCGTGGCAGTGATGGTCGATGATCGGGATGGCGGAGAGGTCCATAAAAAGAGGACTCCTTCAATCCGTCGCCAGGCATCACCCCGGCGCTGCCTCCGTCGCCTAAAGCGCGACGGAGGCAGCGCCGGGCAACCCGTTTTATTTGCAGAAGTACGTTGTATATGGTATGCTATTCATATGCAGCGCACGATACGCATTCAACTTGAACCGTCGCCTATGCAGGCTGATGCACTTGCGGAAACAAGCCGCCAGTTTACGGCGGTGTTCAACGCTGTGTGTGCCTATGGCTGGCAGCAGAACGAGAAGAACGGTATCGAGTTGCACCGCGCGCTGTACTACCCACTCAAGGCGGAGTATCCAGCCCTGGTGAGCGACCTGCACGTGCAGGCGCGCGTCAAGGCGACAGAGGCGGTCAAAAGCGCACTGGCCCTGCGTCGTACGTATGCGCGTGAGCAGATCGATCGAACGGTCAGTATGCCTCAGTCGGATGCCTGCCCCCCACGCTACAATATGCATACCTACCGCATCGATTGGGAAAGCCAGACCGTCCGCATGTCGCTCGTCGGTGGGCGGCAAACGATCCGGTTCAGCATCCAAGACTATGCGGCGAAATATGTCGGCCATCCCGTTGATACGGCAGACTTGATCGCGCGTGATGCCGCCTGGTGGTTGCACGTCGTTGTCAGCGTCCCTGCGCCCCAGGTCGAACCGTCCGATCAGGTTGTTGGTGTGGACCTGGGTATCAACCGCCCGGCGGTCACGTCGAACAATCGCTTCTTGGGACAAGGGCGCTGGAAAGCGGTCGAAGGTCGCACCTTTCATCTGATCCGTGCACTGCAAAAGAAGGGCACGAAAAGCGCCAAACGGCATCTGCGGAAATGCAAGCGCCGCCGGGCGCGGTTTCGTCGGGATGCCGATCACGTTCTCAGTAAGCAGATCGTGGCGGCTGCCGAGCCAGGCGCAACGATCGTGCTGGAAAACCTCACGGACATGCGTAAGCGCATGAAAGCCAAACGGCGCACCCAGACAAAGCGCCGGATGCATAGTTGGCCGTTCGCCAGTCTTAAGGCGAAAGTCGCGTACAAAGCCGAGGAACGGGGTTGTACGGTGGTCGTGGTTGATCCGCGACATACCTCGCAGCTGTGTAGCTGCTGTGGGCATATCGCTCGCACCAATCGCCGTTCGCGGAGTGACTTTTGGTGTCGTCATTGTAGCTTCCGTCTCAATGCTGACCTGAACGCCGCTCGGAACATCGCGGCTAAGTACCGTGCCGGTGGGGGCACATCCCCTGCCGGTGGGCTGCGCAACCAGCCGATCGTGTCCACCCCGGATTTCCGGGTTGAGGCACAAGCTGTTCGCCTTTAGGCGACAGTTGTTGACTTACCGCTTTCTCCCAAACAGGAAGTACGCGATCGGGCCGACGAAATTGATGAAGGACACGCCCGTCCAGAGCCACTTGTTGCCATTGATCTGCTCGGCCGGGCGGCGGCGGATGTCCACCAGCGCCGCGGCCAGCAGCCCGAGCTGGAGCACGCCGAGCAGCACGAGGCCGACCTGCTGCCAGCGCGGGCGCTCGCTCCATCTCTTCTTCTGTATGCTCGTCGTCATGATGCTCACTCCATCCTATCTCATTAAGACATGCGAGGGGTGGGAGTGTGCGGAGCGGCTCCGCCGCCCCGCACACTCCCACCGCTGGGGAGGTTGGGAGGGGCCGCAGGCCCCTCCCAACCTCCCCAGCGGGATATCATTGTAAAAGGGTGAGATATTACTCCCACCGTCGCGCGAATCATGCTGGTAATCATACACCAGCTAGGCGGTCGTGTTGGTGAAGGGCCGTTATCGTGCTGGGAGCATTCGGCTACGAATCGACCCCACTAGAGCGCCGGTCACGTCGGCGCCTGGCCGACCGAAACGCGCACGTTCTTGCACCACGACGGGCACGCAGCGCACGAACGAGTCGGAGAGCGACGCCTTGTTCAGCCTTCGTGGCCTTCGTGATCTTCGTGGTTCATACGACGTGACCGGTGTTCTAGTAATTCGTCGGCCGCACACGATATCGCTGGCGTGCAAGTTCGACAGCACAATGCGCGCCACGGCCCTCTCACGCCGCGACGGCAAAACCCGCCTTGCGAAGCGCGAGTGCCGCTCGCCCCCGCCGTGTCTCAGCGGTAGAAATCGACCCAGTGGATTGAGAAGGCGCGCTGGCCGCTCGCATGAAAATCGGCCGGCGCTGCGACCTCGATAAACCCGCCCCGCAGCGGTATGGTCGCCGCCGCCTGGTCGTCGGGAACCAGCCGTAGCTCCATCCAATACGAGCTTCCCGGCGCGATCGTCTGCTCGTGCTGCGGGCCGCGGACGCTCTCGCGAACCGCGTGGCCCGGCGCGCTCGAGATCGAGCCGGTCACGACGGTGTCGCCGTACGCGAATCGAATCTCCTCAAGGCCGCGCAGGCGGAAGCGCAAGCAGATCCGCTGTGGCACGGCGCCGGACGTGATCTGGAGGGCGGCGCTTCCGATGCCGCGCTGACTGAAGATCTCGACGATCGCCAGCGCGCCGTCGAACGCAAACGCCAGCCGCGCCCCTGGCGTGCTGGAGACAACCTGAAACATAGGTGCCCTCCCTGCCGAACCCGCTGATCGCTCTCATGGTACCACGCGGCTCCGTCGCATGGCGGATTGACCGGGCGCGCGCCTCTGCTATACTCAGGCTGGCCGAAATGAAAGCAAACGATCAACGGAGGTGCAGTATGGACCGATTCACAGCGCTATCGGCGCTCGCCGCCGGACGGGACGCCGCCGCGCCCGTGTGTTCGCCCGATCGGTCCGACGATTGTCTGCCAACCGTTGAAAGGATTCATTCCGGCGATGAGCAAGCAACTGCACGACTATGACGTTGAGGTGTGGGACGATCTGGACGAGCCGGCCTTCCAGCCGCTCAAGAAGCAGACCGGCAAGGCGCCGACCCTGAAAGGCGACCGGCGCCAGACGGCCAAGGAGTGGGGGCGCGCGATGCATAAGTACCACAAGCAGCGCGCGCAGAGCGGCAAGCCGTAGGCCCGCACGCATCCCGCGAGACGCGACGCCCGCCCGCTACGCGCTGGCGGGCGTCGCCGTTTGGGTGAGGCGCGTGTTTTTGCATCGTACTGGCAAGCCAGCCTAGTCGTGCGCTTTGGAGTGCGGCAGCCACGCTGCCGCCGGGAGCATGGCTCCCGCAATCCACGGCACGACGCCCGGACAGCGCAAAACGATACGTCACACTTTCGCCGTTCCGCGGGTTTGCGCCATCGGCATCCTACGTTATACTATAGCGCCGGATACCAGCAACCAGAGAGGAGCAGTTCATGGACCTTGCCGAAGTGATCGAGACGATCGTCAAGCTGGAGCAAGAGCGCGAGGAGATCTACCAGGACTCGACCGTGACGCCCGAGGAGCACCCGCGGCTGGCCTTCATCGAGGCCGAGCTGCCGAAGCTGTGGGACCTGCGCCGCAGGATGGAGGCCGCCAGGGCCGCTGGCCTCGACAAGATCCCGGTCCCGCCGCCGTCCGACCCGAACAACCTGATTGGCTGAGCCAATTGCAGATTGTAGATTGCAGATGGCAGATTTTGCATTCAAATATGCGCTACGTTTGAAGGTTAGAAGGTTCGAACGTTCGAACGTTCGAACCTTCTAACCTTCAAACCTTTCTCGGACCACAAGGAGCACGACAATGCCCCCGCTCGACCTTGCATGGATTCGCGCCCAGTTCCCGGCTCTCGCGCAAGAGATCGGCGGCCGGCCGGCGGTCTTCTTCGACGGCCCCGGCGGCACGCAGGTGCCCCAGCGGGTGATCGACGCGATCGGCGACTACCTGGTCCGATCGAACGCCAACACCCACGGCGCGTTCGCCACCAGCCGTCGCACCGACGAGACGATCGCGGCGGCGCACGCGGCCATGGCCGACCTGCTCGGCTGCGACGCGGATGAAGTGGTGTTCGGTCCGAACATGACCACGCTGACGTTCGCGATCAGCCGGGCGATCGGCCGTGAGCTCCAGTCGGGCGATGAGATCGTCGTCACGCGACTGGACCACGACGCCAACGTCGCGCCGTGGCGCGCGCTGGAGGAGCGCGGTGTGATCGTGCGGGCGGTCGACATCGACGTGGAGGACTGCACGCTCGACATGAATGACCTGCGGCGGCAGATTAACGAGCGCACCAAGCTTGTCGCGGTCGGCTACGCCTCGAATGCGGTTGGTACAATCAACGATGTAGCCGAGGCTACACGGCTGGCTCACCGTGTTGGCGCGCGCTCGTATATCGATGCGGTTCACTATGCGCCGCACGGCCCGATTGATGTGCGAGCGCTTGATTGTGACTTCTTAGCCTGCTCGCCATATAAATTTTTCGCCCCGCACATGGGGACACTCTACGGAAAACGAGAACACCTCCTGCGACTGCATCCTTATAAAGTGCGGCCGGCAGCCAATGAAATACCCGATCGCTGGGAGACCGGCACCAAGAACCACGAGGGGCTGGCCGGCGTCGCCGCAGCCATAGATTATCTCGCCGAGCTAGGTCGACGAACGACGGGCGACCCACGTCGCACGTCTCACATCCCACGTCCCAAGCCCCACATCCCAAATCGTAGATCCGACCTTCTCGCCGCTATGAGCGCCATCCGCGCCTACGAGCGCACCCTCGCCGAGCAGCTGATCGCCGGCCTGCTGGCCATCCCTGGGCTGACGTTCTACGGCATCAGGGAGCCCGAGCGCTTCGCGTCGCGCACGCCGACGGTGGCGGTGCGGATCGCCGGCCATACCCCGCGCGAGCTGGCCGCGGCCCTGGGCCAGCGCGGCATTTTTACCTGGGATGGCAATTATTATGCTCTCAATCTCACTAAGCGGCTGGGTGTGGAGGAGAGTGGCGGCATGCTGCGAATCGGGCTAGCGCATTACAACACTGCTGAAGAAACCGAACGGCTGCTCGGCGCGCTCCGTGAAATAGCTGGCTAACTGAGGCGATCTATTGAACTGATATTCGCAACATAGGTATGGTGGCGGCAGCACTTTTATGAACCGCTCCCTTGCATCCTCATGCTGTAGTGAGATATCGTGCCACATTTGGGGATACTATATGCTGGACCTTCCAACCCTCCTGCTGCAGATTGGTGTCATCCTTATCGCGGCACAGCTTGTCGGTCGGCTCTTCCGCAAGATCCGCCAGCCCCAAGTCGTCGGCGAAATGGTCGCTGGGATTCTGCTCGGGCCATCATTCCTCGGATGGGTAGCGCCTGGCGTGTCAGCAACCCTGTTCCCGTCGGCGAGCCTGGACGTGCTGTACGGACTCAGCCAGATCGGGTTGCTCCTGTTTATGTTCCTGGTAGGTCTGGCACTGAACCCACAGATCCTGCGTGGACGGGTCTCCAGCGCGGTGATCACCAGTCAGGTCGGCATCGGTGCGCCCTTTCTGCTGGGCAGTCTGCTCGCTATGCACCTCTATCCCCGGCTTGCCGACAGTCGCGTCGGCTTCACCCACTTCGCCTTGTTCCTGGGGACGGCGATGAGTATTACGGCTTTCCCGGTTCTCGCGCGCATCTTGATCGAGCAGCACCTGCAGCGGACGCACGTCGGAACGGTTGCGATCGCCTGCGCCGCTGCCGATGATGTGACCGCCTGGTGTATTCTGGCCGGAGTGGTGCTGCTGGTGCGGGTGGCCGCGGGGACACTACCGCTCTGGCTCACACTCCTTGGTACCGCGGTCTATGTCGGACTGATGGTGCTGGTCATCCGGAATGTGCTCCGCCAGTTCGCCGTGATCTACCGCCGGCGTGGGCAGATCACCTCGGATGCGCTCGCGCTGCTGTTGCTTATGGTGTTGGCTTCGGCCTGGCTCACGGAGTGGCTTGGGATCCATGCGCTCTTTGGCGCCTTCTTGGTCGGGGCGGTCATGCCTAAGGAGCCGGACTTCGTGGATGCACTGAAGGAGAAGCTCGAAGATATCACGGTGGTGCTCTTGCTGCCGCTCTTCTTCGCTTTCACTGGGCTGCGTACCAGCATCAACTTACTCAGCGGGGCGGAGCTCTGGTTCTGGTGTCTGCTGATCATTGTGGTGGCGATCATGGGCAAGTTCGGCGGGGCGACGGTTGCCGCGCGGATGACTGGGCTGACCTGGCGGGAGGCGGGAGCGATCGGAATCCTCATGAATACGCGTGGCCTCATCGAACTGGTGGTGTTGAATATTGGACTGGAGATCGGCGTCATCACCCCAACGATGTTCACGATGATGGTGCTGATGGCGCTGATCACGACCTTTATGACCACACCATTGCTTGCGTGGATCTACCCGCCACACCTTCGCCAGGAAGAACCGGTCGATCAGGTCGCACGGCAGGTGCCGGTCGCTGAATGATCTGCCCTCAAATATTGCAGTTCTCAACTCACTCCGCAGACTTCGGAAGTCGTGCCGGACGCATGGAGAACGCCACGCGCCAGACTTCCGAAGTCGCGATCTTTATCGGAAGGACTATAGCAGGTTGTCGCTAAATCGGCCTCTGGCACCCCACGCACCACTGCGCCCCATCCGAAATCCGACGAAAGTCGGACCCGTGGAGCGGTGAAAACGCGCGGGGGCCGCGTTCATAGCATGTAACGACACGCACCGATGCACTGAGAGGAGGCAGCACATATGGAGATCTTTCAGATTGACGACCACGGGCAGCTGTTCATCTCGCCGGATATCGACGATTGGACCCTGGTTGCGGCGCAGAGGATTACGGCCATTTTTGATCTCGACGAAGCCGTCGATCGCGGTGTGCCCGCGCTCGCCAATCACCTGCTCTACGTCTATTTTCCCTTTGAAGATAAGGAGCTCCCCGACCTCCAGCAGCTGCACGCCCTCGCCCAACTAGGCGCCCAACTCATGACCCAGGGGGCCCGCGTGCTGGTGCATTGTGGGATGGGGCACAATCGCAGTGCCCTCCTCGCCGGCGTCATCCTCACGTACGTTGGCATGACTGGTGCCGAAACGGTCGTCCGGCTCCGCCAGCGGCGGGCGGGGGCGCTCTACAATAAGGCCTTTGCCGCCTACCTGCAGGCCCTCCCCTGTACCCACCCCGCGCTAAACGATCCTGGCGCGTGGCGCCTCGAAGCAGCTAGAACGAGTCTAGTGGATCCACATCCAGCGACCCTCGTATCACTCCAATCGCTGTAGGTTAACGTCGCTCTCCTGCCATCACTGCTGCCACTGCCAGCACGCGAGGCTCCCGCCATGTCCTTCCACAACAAGCGTAGCGACATAGCCGGGTACAGGTACTAACTCGTGGAAGGACCAACGAGATGGCTCATCCAGGTCTTCTTCGACGTTTAGTAGCCGGGCCTGCTCGCCGGGAGCAAACGAGACATCAAACCGGTCCAGAGGCCGGGCAAACCCATCTCCAATCGCTTTGATGTACGCCTCCTTACGAGTCCAGCAGTTGAAAAAGGCCTCGGCTTTCTTGTGTGCGGGGATGCTCCGGAACACAGCACGCTCATAGGCAGAGAAGAATGCTTCTGCGATCTGCTCGGCTTCGGGGATGGGGCGGATGTATTCGATATCGATACCGATCGCCCGCTCCCGCGCGAAGGCATAGAGCGCAAATCGATCTGAGTGAGACAGATTAAACTGGAGCATTGGCCCAGCCGATCCTCTGGCGAGCAATGGCTTTCCATTCGGACTATAACACAGGGGCACCTGACGCGGCTCGATCCTCAGGTAGCGACTAAGGATGGCCCTGAGAATCCCACGACCGACGATGAATCGCCGCCTGTCACGCTCAACATAAAAACGTGCGGCTCGCGTGCGCTCATCAGGGACAAGCATGGTTGTGAGTTGCGCGACATCAGCTGTGGGCTGATCGAGCGCCGCACACCATACATGGATATCCGTGCTCGACAGAAGCAAATTGGCTGGCGGGTAGCTCCAGAGCGAGTTTAGAGCTGTCATAGTGATCTTTGACTTAAAGGCGCGTCGCCCTCTGGATCTGGTAGACAACCAGTGACTCGCGGCCTTCGAGCATGCAGGTTCCCAACATCCGACACTCAAAGACATCCTGGACTAGTTGGTATGTGGCCGCGCTGATCGCCACCGTGTTGGGGGCGGCCATCCCACGCACCACTGCTGCTACGGTCGGGGTCAGACCCACAAGCTCCACGTCGCGCTGACCAGTATCCTCTGTGTCACCCACTACTACCACGCCGGTGTGAACCCCCACGTGCAGGGCCAGTGGGATCGCTCGCATACACACAAGCGGGGGTGGATCGCGGTCCAGTTCCTCCACGATCGCCAGCCCGGCGCGCACCGCCTGTACGGCGTCGTCGTCATGCGCCAGGGGATAGCCGAAGGAAACCAGCCACTCCCCGCCACGCACCTGCGTGGTCTGCCCACCAAACTGGCCTGCCAGAGAAGTGCAGAACTGATGGATAGCACGCACCACCTCATACACCTCTTCAGGGTCGCCACACTCTGAGAGCGCCAGCAGGTCCACGAGCGCACAACTCAGCACAGTAAGCTGGCGGCGCGCGCGGGCCGGCGCGAGGGACGCGGGCGCATGCTCCAGGTCACTGCGGCGTTCGAGCTTACCTGCCCGGAT
>WNGB01039397.1_pt1 | contig 10714 bp, 7 predicted proteins | sample 5400681 | NCBI WGS metagenome assembly WNGB01 (sample SAMN13153367, study PRJNA577476) | soil metagenome | isolation source: 115 cm soil or saprolite under grassland replicate 2 | place: USA:California | collected 2016-06-15 | reverse complement strand
CGGCAAAACGTGAAGCCGAGGCCACCGAACAGCTCAACGAACTGCGCCTTGCGCTCGCCACCGAGCGACAGCGTTACGAGAACCTCATCGCACAGCGCCAGCCGATGACCGCCCGCGAAGCTGAACTAGCCGAGACAATCGCGGCTCGGCAGGCGGAGATCGCCAATTTCGAAAAGCGATTGACCGCCCAATCGCAGGAATCGAAGAGCGCTGAAGCTGCCATCGAGAAACAGAAGGCAGAATGCGCCGAGCTGGAGGCGACGGTTGCCGCGCTGACCGATCAACGTACGGAACACTCACGTGCAATGAACGAAATGGAGTCGAAGCTGCGCGCAACCCGAAACTCGTTGAATGAGCTGCATGATCTGCGTTCCAAACAGCAGGTTCGCGAGACTCAGCTACAAATGCAGACCGACAATCTCGCCGAACATGTTTCGCACCGTTACCAAGTTAACCTCCGTGAGGTCGTGTCCGACCAGACGGCGTTCGAGAAGACGCTGCGAGCACAATTAAGACGGCGGCAGGGTGGATCGGGCGTTCCATCGGCTGATGCTAATAATGGCGGCGAAGCCGCATCCAAGTCAGAAGCGATCGATGTCAATCTTGAACAGATCGACGTCCAAAAGTTAATCCGCGATCTCACGAGCCAGCTCGACAACATGGGCCCGGTCAATCTCGATGCCGTCCATGAGTACGACGAGCTCGAGGAACGCTACAATTTTCTTGAAAGGCAAAACAACGATCTCACAAATTCGCGCCGCGAATTGCTCGATGTGATTGCGCAGATCAATTCGACCACGAGAAAGTTGTTCGCCGAGACATTCTCACAGGTGCGCATAAACTTCCGCGAAATGTTTGCGGAGCTCTTCCGCGGCGGGCGCGCGGATTTGTCGTTGCTCGATGAGAATGATCCACTCAACTGCGGGATTGAAATCAGTGCCAAACCGCCGGGCAAACAACTGCAAAGCGTCTCGTTGCTGAGCGGAGGGGAGCGCGCCATGACAGCGGTCGCGTTGCTATTCGCAATTTACATGGTGCGACCGAGTCCGTTCTGCATTCTCGACGAAGTAGATGCGCCGCTCGATGAAGGCAACATCAACTGCTTTATCCGCGTGTTGGACCGGTTCGTAAAGCAGAGCCAGTTCATCATCATGACCCACAACAAACGCACGATTGCAAAAGCGGATGTGCTTTATGGTGTCACGATGGAGGAGCGCGGCGTGAGCAAACTCGTTGGCATGAAATTGACCGCTCCACGGCAAGTTACTACCGAACAAACGCCATCGAACGGACATGGCGAGACCGCTTCGCAGCGGCAATTTCCGCTCGAAGGCGCCCAAACAAAACGCAGCTTCGCTGCGCGATAAGGGGAGCACAGGCTGCTGGCATGATCTAATGACATGGGTAACAGTTCAGACTAATGACATAGGTGACACTTTCTTGGGCATCTATGCCTTGGAAAGAAGTTTTGGTGTCGGAGGCGCGGGCGCGATTTGTCTTCGCTTGCAGGGAAAAAAGGGAGTCGTTCGCGTCGTTGTGTCGTTGCTTTGGGATCAGCCGCAAGAGCGGTTACAAATGGCTCAGGCGCTATTGTGCGGGGGGAGTCAGGGCATTGGGGGACGCTTCGCGTCGGCCTCATTACTGCGCAAAAGCGCATCGCTCTTTTTGGCGCGGACGTTTGCGTCGAGCGCGCAAAGCGCGTCCACACTGGGGCCCAAAGAAGCTGCGACGGCTGCTGCAACAAAGTTTTCCGCAAGCAAAGGGCGTTCCGGCGGTGAGCACTCTGGGGCTGTGGCTGAGGCAATCCAATTTGGTAGGCAAGCGCCAGCGGCGCGCTCGGCCCGGTCCGGTGTTGCCGTGGCGAGGGCTGCGGGTCGCGCGGCACTGCAACGAGGTGTGGAGTGTGGATTTCAAAGGGTGGTTTCGCACCGGCGATGGCCGACGCTGCGAACCGCTTACGGTGCGCGATGTGCACAGTCGCTTTGTGTTGGCGGTGATACTTTTGCCCAATCAAAGCGAGGCGGCGGTGCGCCAGGCACTCTTGCCGATTTTTCGCCGCTACGGTTTGCCCAAAGCGATGCGCACAGACAACGGAGCGCCTTTTGGAGGCAAGGGAGCATTGGGGATGTCGCGTTTGAGCGTGTGGTGGTTGCGTCTGGGCATTGCGGTGGAGTTTACTCGCCGGGCGCATCCCCAAGACAACGGCGCGCACGAACAGATGCATCGGGTTTTGAAGGCCGATACCGCCGCTCCGCCAGCTCCGACCTTCAGGGCACAGAAGCGACGGATCGGGGCCTGGATCGGTTGCTACAATGCAGAGCGTCCTCACGAAGCGTTGGGCCAGGAAGTGCCGGCGCGTTTTTATCAGCGGAGTCCTCGTCAGATGCCACGACGGCTCAAAAAGGCGAAGTATCCGCTTGGGTGGAAAGTGCGGCGGGTGCGCAATCGCGGTTACATCAAATGGCAGGGGCGTCAGCGTTTTGTCGGACGCGCCTTTGTGGGCCAGCTGGTGGGACTCAAGGCAATCGCCAGCGCCAGCCACGAAGTTTACCTCGAACGACAATTGATAGGCTTGCTTTACTCGCAGGATCTGGCGGAGATGCGACCCGCCTCTATTGTCCGTCAGACTTGATGCTTTGCGCCTGCCCTCCCCCGGAGTCAAACCGGGCGGCTTGGGAGCGCGCGCCTGAACAAACGGCGGCTCCGCCGTCCAGCTGTTGGCTAGTTTGTTCAGGCGCGCTCCAAGCCGCCCAAGTGCAAAAGTGTTACCCATGTCATTAGAACAAAGTGTAACCCATGTCATTAGTTCGTCCCGCTAGCCTGTCCTTTTCGGCAGCCTGCCGAAAAGCTCTTTGAACGTTTGAGGGGACGGGGTTCCTTGAACGGTTGATGTCGTCGGCAAGCTGCCGACGACTACAGGCTGGCAGCCTGTGCTCCCCAGAAAAACATGCAAGCGCACAGACGCACAAAAATTTTTTGCGCGCGATTGTCGAACTTGGGTAAAATTCCCAAATGCTTGAAACAGCGACGCGACGCAAAAAATCCACAACGTCGAAGGCCGCGCCGCACGAGCGCTTTCTCGATGCTTTTCGCTGGATGCTGCTCACGCGCACGCTCGAAGAAAAGCTCGTCAGTCTCTATCGCGGCGGTCTGATCACCGGTGGCGTTTATATCGGCAAAGGCCAGGAAGCGGTCAGCGTGGCTTGCGGTTTGTTTTTGCAAAAGGGCGACATCTTCGCGCCATTGATTCGGGACCAGGCAGGACGATCCGCATTCGGCGAACCACTGCTCGACGTCACGCGCACTTATCTCGGCTCGCGCCAGGGCCCCATGCGTGGACGCGACGGTAATATTCACCGGGGCCGGCCGCGCGACGATCAGCTCGCCATGATCAGTCACCTCGGTGCGATGGTTTCGGTGACGGTGGGCGCGTTGATGGCGAAACGATTCCGCGGTGAGAAAAACTTTGTCGGCTTGTCGTGCATCGGCGAAGGCGGCATGCAAACGGGGGCGTTCCACGAAGGAATGAACATCGCCGCCGTCGAACAAGTGCCGCTCGTTGTCGTGGCGACGAACAATCACTATGCCTATTCCACACCGAATGATCGCGAGTTTGCTTGTCATGATCTGGTTGATCGCGCGATGGGTTACGGATTCGAAGGGTACACGGCCGATGGAACCGACCTTACAAGTTGTCTGGATGTAATCGGTGGCGCGGTGAAGCGCGCGCGCGCAGGTCGCCCGCCGCAGTTGGTCGTCGCTTCCATCCTGCGCTTGTCCGGTCATGGGGAACACGACGATGCGAGTTACGTGACCGACGAGATCAAACGTGAGCCGTTCGCGCGCGACTGCGTGAAAGTCGCCGAGCAGACGATCGTTGATCTTAATTTGGCGGACGCCGAGACGCTGGCCGAGTGGCGTCGAGATGCAGCCGCACAAGTGGATCAGGCAATTTCCACCGCGCAAAAAGAGGCTGCGCCCGAAGCCGACGAAGAAGATTGGTGCGCGATCTCCACGCGCGACCTCGTCGATTCCCTCGAATGAGCATCACCTATCTGGAAGCGATCCGCGAGGCGCAGGCGAAGTTGCTTCGAGATGACGAACGCGTTTTTATCTACGGACAGGATGTTGGCGGAACCTTCGGTGGCGCCTTTAAGGCAACGAAAGGTCTCGCGAAGGAATTTCCCGGACGCGTGTTAAACACACCGATCAGCGAAGACGCGATGGTTGGGACCGCGATTGGAGCCGCCATCAATGGGATGCGACCTATTGTCGAAATGCAATTCGCCGATTTCTCCAGCACCGCGCTCAATCAAATTCTAAACAACGCCGGGACGCATTATTGGCGGACGAATGTTTCAGTTCCGATCACGGTGCGTTTGCCCTCTGGGGGCACAAAAGGCAGCGGGCCGTTTCACAGCCAGTCGATGGAATCGATCTACGCGCATTATCCGGGACTAATCGTAATGACGCCCGCGACGGTGGAAGACGCCTATACCATGCTCATCGAAGCAGTGGCGATCGATGATCCGGTTGTCTACTGCGAACACAAATATCTTTATTATCATCTAAAGGCCGACAACTTGCCTAACGAAGGCTTGCCAACTGGAAGAGCACGCATCGCGCGGGAAGGGCGCGACCTCACCATTGTCACTTACAGCGCGATGCTACACGAAGCGCTCGCGGTGGCGGAACAATTGGTGAACGAAGGTTTTGAAATTGAAGTGGTCGACCTTCGCTCGGTTAAGCCACTCGACACCAACACTGTTCTTGCCTCCGTCGCGCGCACCGGCCGCTTGCTTTGCGTGGGAGAATCGTTCCCGTGGGGCGGCGCAACGGCTGAGATTATCGCTCGTGTGACCGCGGAAGGCTTTCATTTGCTCGACGCGGCGCCGCAGCGCCTGAACGCGAAAGACACTCCCATTCCGTATCATCCGAATCTCTGGTCGGCGCATCGTCCGAATGCGAACGAGATCGCGCGAAAGGCTCGCGCCCTGCTTCGAGAATAAAATTTATGCCGCAAGTTCCAATTATAATGCCACAGCTAGGCGAATCGATCGCCGAAGCCACCATTGTCGATATTAAAGTGAAACCCGGCGATGAGGTCGTTCCTGATCAGGAAATTATCGATGTCGAGACGAACAAGGCCGTCATGGGCGTGACCACACCGTGCAAAGGCAAGATCGACAAAATCACCGTGCAGCTAAAAGAAACGTATCCAGTTGGCACGGTGCTCGGCTATGTGGAAGCGAGCGAAGAAGATGCCGCCCGGTTCAAGAAAGCTGCCGTGGCCGTGCGCCAGAGAGATGGCGAAGGCGCAAGACGCATTGGCGGGCTGCCTGTTCCCGCCGCTGCCAAAGGCGCAGGATTTTTGTCGCCGCGAGTGCGTGCGCGCATGACGGAGTTGCAACTGACCAATGCCGATCTTGCCGGGATTCCTCCTACCGGTGCGGGTAACCGCATCACCATCAAAGATCTCGAAAATTTTCTGCACAAGATCGAGAACCAAACCGCGCATGAAGCTTCCGCCATTCGCGCAGGCGTAGCCGAGGCAATGCGCCGGAGTTGGACGCGGCCGCTTTCGACAATTGGTTCGTCGGTGAATCTCGATCCAGTATTGCAAAATCGACAATCGCGCGACCCAAAGCCTGGCCCCGGCCTTTACGCGTTGCGCGCCTTTGCGCTGGCGCTTGCCGAAAATCCAGGCGCAGCGGCGAGATTCATCGGAAGCCGCGTTGTGCAATCGAACTCCACCGACGTGGGCATCGCCGTGGAAGCGGAGGATGGAATTATGGTGCCGGTCATTCGTTCCGCTGACAAAACGTCTCTTGCCGATCTTACGGCGAAATACAAGGAACTTGTCGATCTTGCGCGACAGCGGCGGATTTCGCCCGACATGCAAGCCGGCGGCATCGCCACCGTTTCGAATTTCGGAACGTTCGGAATGGAATGGGGCACACCGATTCCCCTGCCCGATCAAACACTGCTGCTCGGCCTCGGCGCCGGGAAAAAAGTTCCATCGTGGAATGAAGAGAAAAAAGAATTTGTTCCCAAGACCGAGGCGCAGATTACGTTGAGCTTCGACCATCGCAGCATCGATGGCGGCGGCGCGGGGCGCTTGCTCAAACGTGTAATCGAATTGCTGGAAGATCCAAAAAAATTGTAGTGGCGATCCCCTACCGTTGAATAGTGCGACGCTTGTAGAGCCCGCCACAGCGGTTTGCAGTTCGATTACTGCCACTTACGTTGGATTTCGATGAGGTCCATTGTCAGCTCACGCGGTCCCAAATCGCGATACAGGAAAATGCGTATTGTGTAACCCCGCAACGTGACGCGACGGATTATCATTCATGCAGGATTCGGGAAGTGCGGAAGCACCAGCATTCAGGCGGCGCTCTTTCGCAATTTTGGCAAAATACAGAAGGACGGTATCTCTCTTCTCGGAAAAGGACTGGGGATTGCCCGCACGCTTGCCGACTTCGAGGTGCCGATATGGTTCCTTGAACAAGCTAAGGAAAAAAGAGAGCATCTGACACCTCGGCTGAGTGAGGGGATTGCATCTGTGACTACTGATCACGTTAGTGTCCTTAGTGCCGAGAACCTGGCGGATCCCCAAATGGCTGCGCTATTCGCCGGACTGGATAGTCAATTCGAAGTCTCAGTCATCTTCTACGTGCGGCCGCAGTTTCAGTGGATTCCATCGGCGTGGAAGCAGTGGGACCTCAAAAGCGGTATGTCGCTCAGCGACTTTGTTTCTCAATGCATCAATACCGGCAGGCCATGGTTCAAACTGGGTATCGACGCTTGGAGAAGAGTGCTACCCTCCGCCACGCTCCAGGTTAGGTTCCTTTTCCCGGAGCTGCTCATGGGTGGGGACCCGGCTCGCGATTTTTTCCATCTAATTGGCCTGTCGCCAGACAGGTATGACATTGGAATGCAGCGGACAAATCCCAGCTTGGACTGTTCGGTCCTCCACGTGCTCTCGAAGAATCCGCATCTTTTTTCTGGGATTCACGACAACAGGTTAACGAAAGCTTTGAGCCTCGCCCTGCCAAAGAAGTTTCAGTCCACAAATATTCAGATGCTCTCATTCGAAGAAGAGACCAGGATCGAAGAACGTTTTCGTGATGAAAATCTTTGGCTGTTGAAGACGTATTGCAGTGCTCTTGACGTGGATCATATCTACCACACCTATTTCACGCCACGGAAGGCCACGGTTACATATTCCAACATGGGCGAAATCGATTTGATCTACCGTTGTCTCGGGATCATCCTGGAATCGATTGCTGGTGATAGGACAAAGTGACCGCGGAATCCTACCCACGCACGAATTTTACCTCCGCTGGGAACTCGGCGCGAAAAAGCCAAGTAGAAGCGCCAGAACACAAGCGACGGCTACCGCGCTCCCCCATTTTAGCCAATATGGCCGGTAGGTGAGCGTGAGCCGCCCATGTGAGCCGGCTGGAATTTCGACAATGGGAAGTAATCCACGATACGAAGTGACTGCGAGCCGTTGATTCCCGAGGCGAGCCTCGTATCCGCGGAAGTATGGCCGCGAAAAGGTCAGCAGCGCGGGCCGATCGCCGCTTGGTACATCGACATCCAGTTCCACGCGATTTCGCGAATCGTTAATTCGGAGAACCGTCGCGAAAACAAATTGCTCGCTAGACCGCGAATCAATTGAAGTGACCGAGTGCACACGGGCTAACGGCGCACCGCGCCGATGAAAGACACGTCCTTCGTCGGTCGAAACAACTAGTTGCCATTCGGACGCGGGCTGAGGAGCAGTGTTAATCTCGCGCGCGACAACGATCCCGTCCACGCCGAGGAGTGCCAATTCACCGACTTCGCCAGCCTGGTAATTGAGTAAGTAATCTCCCATTGCCGGGTTAATCTCGCCGTGAATCGTGGTGGCGAATTCGCGCGCCACACCAGCGGGCCGGATTGGACTGTAACCGTTGATGAAACGCAAGCCAGCCCACATCGACGTGCTTCCGGGACGTACAATTTGTCCGACTGGCTGTGATTTGTTTTCGATGCGATACGTCAGCTCCGCCCACGGATAGATGCTGAGATAAAGGCGGCGCGGATCGAGCGGTGAAGGTTTGAGCAACTCTTGCGACAGATTGAATCTTGGTACACCGCCGTTTGGCGGGATGTAGAGATATGTTGCAAGCAACGCCAGAAATGTGATGGCCGCAGGCGCCCATTTCTGAAATTCGGAATCGCGCAGGAAAAGCTCCGAGAAAGACCAGACCGCAGCAATTCCAAGAAAAATCCAGATCAACGGAAAAGCGTAGGACCCGCCCATCCGGAAGATCGACATTACAATGGCCGTCAAAGCCACGAGAGCGAGCGCCGTTGTAGCCGGAATCGGCCTGTCCGCCGTAGCTTTAGCGAAGGCGGATGATCCCGGCTTCACTCGTAGCGCCTCAGCTGCGCAAATTACGAGAACGAGATGGACAAACGGCAGCCAGCGAAAACTCCACCGAAAGAGTCCCGCGGTTGGCAACATCGCGAACACCAGCACGAGAACAAGCAGGGTCAGCTCCCATTTGATTTGCCTAACGAGCGTCCGTCCGCGCCAGACGAATCCAGCGATGAGCGCGACCGGAGCTACTAGTCCGCACGCTAATTCCATTCCCGGATGCAGAACCAGACGCGAGGAAAAATCCGTCCATTTCACCGTCCACGAGGGAAGAATAAATCCAGGAAGCGCGGCAGGCGGGAGGAGCCATTGCCAATGCACGGACGACGGCTGCAATTCGCGCGCGGAACCCTGAACCAAATCGAGAATCGCGAGCCACGCGGGCGCGGAAAGTCCGAACCCGAGCGCGACGCCGAGAAGCATCGGCAAGATCGACCGGATACGACGCGTTTGACCTAACGATTTGATCGCCAGCCAAGCAATCAGGAGCAGCAACATCAGAACCGTATAGGGAAAGCCACCGGTGACGAGGAGGTACACGAATGGCGCTGGCCAGAGAAATCGCCATTTTGTTCGTTGTCCATCCAGCGCGCGTTCGGCTCCCCACCATGCCCACGGCAGCCAGGTAAATGCGCCGAGCGCGCCGAACCAGTCGGTCGCGCCCCAGCAGATAATCCAGCCGTTCAACGAAGCAACGAGCGCAACAAAGACCGACAATGGAATTGAAAATCGGCGATCGCGCGCTAGCAGGAACGCGCCAATCGCCAGAACAAAAAGGTGGGCGATTGAAAGAGCGGCCGCTTGTTGTGGAAATGTCAGTGGAAATTTCCAAATGAGGATGACCGCTGCATTCACAAAAACCGAAAATGTGCCGTACTGAAATTCGCCTGCGAGATTACCGCACACCCATGAATAAGGACTCAGCAGCGGCCAATGGCCTTCGGACCAACTGCGCGCTACATCGGCGAACACCGGCAGGACCGACAATTCATAATCGTCGCTCCAGAAAACGAGCGGATCATGCCAAAGAAGGAGCAGGCAGAATGCGACGACGGCCAAGCCGGCTGAAATCGCGCCGGTGACGTCCGAGCGCGTGCGCGGTGTGTCCATCGCGCGTTTCTTTTCAACGCCCAACGCCCAACGCCGAACATCCAATTTCGAATTGCGAGGAATACTTCGTCATTTAGCGTTCCTTTCGGCCGTCTTGACGCTGGCTGCGAAAATTCTGATTAGTTCCTCTATCTCATTGAGGGATACCGTCAGATTCGCGGGCTGACCAAGTCTTTTCAATCGGCCGACGAGGCGCAGCCAACGTTTCGCTTCACGCAGTTCTTTCAGGCAAATCCGTAACTTGTGAAGAAAATCCTTCCGCGATTCCGCTGCTTCGACCTCGCCGTGGTTAGAAAGTGGTGACGTACCGCAACGCAAAAGCTGACCCGCAATGTGATTCCCAGACCTTGTACTCGGTAATGACTCGGTTAACTCGACAATATTTACCGCGAATTCGAGCAGTCGGTCCTCCAGATCATATTGCCGTGGATTCCGGCTCGCATCGTAGCTTGAATCTGGCAGTTCGGTGACTCGAAGTCCATCTGCGGTGCGTTCGATATTGAGCCGATGGGCGTTGGGCGTTTTCATTTTTAATATAACAACCGGGTTGCCCTTTATGGGTCGGGCGTTGAGCGTTTTTCTCTTCGATCCATAAGGCCCTTCGTCTTCCCGCACGCTCCGCAATTCGATGTTGGGCGTTCGGCGTTGGGCGTTGGACGTTTTCTTCATTGCTACAACACGACCGGCTTTCCCTCGGTCATCACGAGGACCTTTTCCTCGATGCCATGAGCCCGGGCGGATGCGAGCAATCGTTGTGGCGGCTCGTGGAGCGGCTCGAAGCCGAGGCGGAAAGTGCCGTAATGCATCGGGATCAAAGTTTCGGCCCGGAGTTCGAGGAAGGCCTTCACGGCTTCCTCTGGATTCATGTGAACTTCGCGGCCGGTCGGCGCCTCATAAGCGCCGATTGGAAGGAGGGCAATGTCGATTTTGTAACGGTCCCCGATTTCCTTAAACCCGGGAAAGTAAGCGCTGTCCCCGCAGTGAAAAATCGTGCGTCCATTCGACGCAATAACAAATCCGCCAAAATCGCGATGCGAATCGGCGAGGAATCGCGCCCCCCAGTGATGACAGGGCGTGAGTGAAATCTTAAGTGGCCCGAGTTCGACCGTCTGCCAGTAATCAAGCTCGTGCACAATGTGAAACCCCAGATCGTGCACCAAATTTCCCACCCCGATT
>WNGB01014098.1_pt1 | contig 10714 bp, 8 predicted proteins | sample 5400681 | NCBI WGS metagenome assembly WNGB01 (sample SAMN13153367, study PRJNA577476) | soil metagenome | isolation source: 115 cm soil or saprolite under grassland replicate 2 | place: USA:California | collected 2016-06-15 | reverse complement strand
CTTGCGTCGCGAAGTGCAAAAGGCCGGCCGCGACGCCCGCATCCATTTTTCAGCAGCCTGCTAAGCCTTCGCGGCGACGGCCTGGAGGGCTTGCTCCTGGGTGGAGAAGATCTGCGCGTACTGAGCGAGGCCCATGATCCGGAACGTCTTGTCAATCGTCGGCGTCAGGTGGCAGAAGGCCAGCACGCCCTTCTTGTCCATGACCTTTTCGAGCACCTCGATCAAGATGGAGATCCCGATCGAGTTGACGATCCGAGTCTTCTCGAGGTTGAGCACGATGGCGCGCGCGCCCGAGTCGAGTTGGGAGTAGGCCTCCCGCGCGATTTCCTCGCCGCCCTGGTTGTTGATGTACCCGTCGGTGTGGAGGAGGGCCACCTCGCCGCGCCGCTCGACCGAGATCTTGCAAGCTTCGCTCACTTGTACTTCCTCATGAGAATGCGCGTCCCCCAGTCACCCGAAGAGATCGACACCCCGTCCATCAAACTCTTGATGATCTGAAGGCCCCAGCCCCGCTTCTTCCTGTCGCCCGTGAAGCTCTTTTCGATCGACGGCGTCTCGATCCGAGAATGATCGAAGCCCCTGCCCTGATCGAAAACTTCGACCTCCAACCACTGCCTTCCTTCGTCGTCGTCCTTGCCGATGCGAAACGTCAGGTGCAACCGCTCGTCTCGGGTGCCAGAGTGCTCGAAAGCGTTGATGCACGCTTCCACGAGGGCCAGCTTGACCTCGTCGATCTTATCGCGGCCCATACCGATGTACTCGCCCAGCGCCGCCACTTGCGCGGTGGCCACGATTTCCATCTCGGGAGCCACCGGGATCGTGAGCGAAATCTCGCGAGATCCCGCGGCGGTTAACCCGGGAGATACGGAATTCCGTTGTGCCATTCGGTTGCCTGCCGGAGGACTCCCCTAGAACCGCAAAAAGATCTGAAGCGACCGGAGCAGAATACCGGGGAGTCTACCGGACGCGACGAGCAGCGCCGCGGCGAGGAGCTCTCCTGCCAGCAGGGCCCAGGAGAGCCCGGGGGTCGAAACGACCTGCAGTGGAATCGTCAGCGCTTTTCTCACGGTGCCTCGCCCAAGGGCATCGCAAGAGGCCTGCCAGAGAATCGCCCGGCGGGAGCATCTGCGTAAATGTAAGAAGAGAAGGGCGTTACGGCTGAAAGGCGAGAGCGTCATCTCCATCCATCATAGCGCCATAATGACACGGGCAGCTACGGTGGCGCGCACGTCTTCTTAGTAAGTACCTTATACTAACGTAGTTAGACTATAGATGTTATCTATTGACACAGCAGCCAATAGTCACACTATCTTCTTGCGATAGAGAGTCCGCCTGCTGATTCCGAGAAGGCGCGCCGCTCGGCTCTTGTTTCCCCCCGCCAGCTTCAACACCCGCTGGATGTGACTTTCCTCCAGGGCCCGCAGGTTGGGAACGTCGCTGCCGACGATCGATGCCCCGTCCTCGCGCGCGGTGCGACGCGGCGGAAGCCACTGAAGATCCTCGCGCCGGATCACACCCCCCCGGGAGAGGGCGGCCGCGCCTTCGAGCAGGTTCTCGAGCTCGCGGATGTTGCCCGCGTAATCGTGGGCGAGCAGGGCCGAGTAGGCCTCCCGGTCGAGCGTGGGCACTTCCCGGCCCTCGCGCGCCGCGAACCGCTCCAGGAAGTGCCGGACGAGCCGGGGGATGTCCTCGCGCCGTTCCCGCAGCGGCGGCAGAACGATCTCGACGACACGGAGACGGTAGTAGAGGTCCTCGCGGAACTCACCTCGAGCGATCCGTTCGGGCAACCGGGCATGCGTGGCGGCAAGCACGCGCACGTCGATCGGGATGCGTTTGCGCCCGCCGACGTGCTCGATCTCCCGCTCCTGCAAGACGCGCAGCAGTTTCGCTTGCAGGGGCAGGGGCATGTCGCCGATCTCGTCGAGGAACAACGTCCCGCCTTCGGCCGTCTCGAAGCGGCCGGAACGCGCCTCGACGCCCGTCGCGACGCCCCGCTCGATTCCGAAGAGCTCCGATTCGAGCAACGTCTCCGGCAGAGCCGCGCAGTTGATCGCGACAAAGGGCTTGCCGGCGCGATCGCTGCGCGCGTGAATCATCCGCGCGACGAGTTCCTTGCCCGTGCCGCTCTCGCCGGTCAGCAGGACCGAGATCTTGGACGGGGCGACGCGCCCGACCAGGTCGAGCACGCGCCGCGCCGCGGGCGAGTCGCCGATGAAGAGCCGGCCCGCTGCCGCGCGGCCGGTCTCGTCGAGCAAGCGCCGATTCTCTTCCTCGAGACGCTCGCGATCGCGCGTCAGGCGCTCGAGGTGACGCCGGTTCTCGATCGCCATGCCGGAGAGACCGGCCAACGACGTCAAGAAGCGCGCGTCGTCCTCGTCGAACGCCGCCCGGCCTCCGCGCCGAGCCTCCTTGTCGGCGAGCACGAGAACGCCGACCTCCCGCCCTCCCCCGCCGCGGATGGCGACGCCGATCGCCGTCGCGACCGGCACGCGCAGGAACCGAAACTTCTCGCGCCGAACGGCGGCCTCGGAGCGGAGGATCTCCTGCAGAAACTCGTCCTGCGCCACGATTTCCTCGGACGCCCGGCGCGGCAACCCCACTCGTGTCTCCGCGCGACGCGCGCCCCCCTCGCCGAACGTGGCGAGGTAGCCGCGCGACGCGTCGAGGACGCCCACCGCTCGCCCGAGAACGTCTTCCACGAGCGCCTCCTCGTCGGGCAGCGAGCCGACCGAGAGACCGGCGTCGTAGAGGGTCTCGAGAAGGAGAAGCTTGTGCTGGGTCTCGAAGTCGCGCGGGGACCGTTCCATCACTTGGTCGCGGCGAGGACCTTCTCCCGGCGGAGTTGCGCCACGACGAGCTCCGCATCCCGCGTGGGCGCCCAGCTCGGGTTCCATTTTCGGTTTTCCTCCAGAAGCTTTTCCGCCCGGTCGAGATCCCCGCGCCTGGCCAGCAGCGCCGCGAGGTGCGCCCGTCCTTCGTAGACCCAGCGGCGCCCTTCGAAGTCGCGCCAGGGGTTCGGAGGATTGGAGAGCGTCTCCAAGAGCGGCAGGGCTTCGGCGTCCTTGCCCTGAGCCATCTTGGCCCGGGCCATGAGCATGTTCCAGGCCGGCCAGTCGCTCTTCCAGCCTGGCAGCGTCGGTTCCCTGGAAACCAACGCTTCCCACTTGGGCTTGAGCTCGGTCAAGCGCCGCTCGGCGTCGGCGGGACGGCCCGCGGTCAGGTCCAGTGCGATGGGAATGACCTCTTTTCCGATCTCCGTGTAGGGTCCTTTTGGCACTCGGGCGAGGGCCGCCGCCGCTTCTTCGGCTGCGGCCCGGTTCTTGAAGACCATCGCGGCCCGCAGAGCCGACGTCAGCATGTCAGCCCGCTTGCCGTCGCTGTCCGCGAGCTCCGCCGCCTTGCGGTAGGCCTCGATGGCTTTGAGCGCGTCGCCCTTACCTTCGTAGACGAGGCCCAGGTGCCGGAAGGACTCGAAGAAGTCCGGCTTCAGCTGCAACGCCTTGTTGAGATTCGCAATGGCCTCATCGTAGCGGCCCGCATTGCCGAGCACCTCGCCCAGACTGTCGTAAGGGTTGGCGGAGGACGGAAGCATGAACTGGTACTTCTTCAGATACTCGAGCGCCCGCTCGGTATCGCCCTTGAAGGCATAGTAGTAACCGATCTGGTTGTAGGCGTCCGGGTTGTTCGGATCCTTCTCGAGCACCTCGGTGAAGATGCGGACGGCCGCCTCACGGTTTCCCTTCGCGATCTCGGCGATGCAGAGCATCATGGCGGCGCGCACGTCGTCGGGGTATCTCGATCGGGTCTGCGCGGCGATCTTCAAGACGTCGTCCCGCCGCTTCTCGACCCGAGCGAGCTCCATCTCGACATGGAGGCGCTCCCGCTCGGAAAGACGGCCCTTCTCGCGGACGGCCCGGCGCACGAGCGTCTTGGCCTGGTCGTCATCGGAGATGACCCGCGAAAGGCCGAGCATGGCCTCGGCGAAGGCCGGATCGAGCGCCAGGGCGCGGGCATAGCCCAGGCGGGCCTCCTTGACGTAGAAACACCGCTCGTTGTCCAAAGCCTCCCTGTAGGCCCGGGCGGCCTCTCCGGAGGACGTCGTCACCTCCCGGCGGTTGGCATAGAGCAGCGCCACGGCCCCTGCCGCGATGAGCAGCAGGAGAACACCGGCCGCGGCGACGAGGCGTCGGGACGTCATGACCTTTCCTCCAGACAGATACGAACGGGAGGGCCGGGAGTTTCCTCTCCCCTCCAAGCTACTCAACGCGCAACAGCATGAAAGTCATGTCGTCGTACTGCTCGGCCCCGTCGACGTGGGACCGGATGTCGGCGAGCAGGCCCTGAGCCAGCTGTTCGAGCGGCTGCTCCCGGCGCCGGGAGACGGCCTCCATGAGGCGCTCCTCCCCATAGGGATTCATCCTCCCGTCCATCGCTTCGGTGAACCCGTCCGTATAAAAGAAGATCAGGTCCCCCCTCTTCAGGAAAAGCTCCCGTGTGTCGTAGGGCACCTCGCGGAAGGCTCCCAGAGGCAGCCGGTTCTCGGGCGGTTCGAGCAGGCATGGCCCTCCGTCCCCAGAGCGAACGAGGATCGGCAGAGGCTGCCCACCGATGGCGTAGCGCAGGCTCATAGCGTCGCCGTCGAGAAGGAAGTAGCCGAGGGACACGAACATGCGTCGCTTGATCGAATAAATCCGGCGGTTCGACTCCTGGAAGAGCAGTCCCGGATCCTCCGTCGTGAGGGCCCGGGAATAGATGATCTCCTTGGAGGCGACCATCAGGAGCGAAGCCGGCACGGACTTGCCCGAAACGTCGCCGATGACGAAGCCCAGGCGGCGGTCCGACAACGGGATGAAGTCGTAGAAGTCTCCGCCCACGACTTTGGCCGGCAGGCTGCCGCCGAAGAACGAGAAGCCGCGGATCTCCGGCAGCTTGCGCGGCAAGAGGCTCGCCTGGATATCCCGCGCGATCTCGAGGTCGCGGCGGAACTCGGCCTGGCGCGTCATCTCGTCGTGGAGAAGGGCGGTCTCGATCGCCAGGGCCGCCTGGTTGCCCAGAGTGGAAAGGAAGGAGCGGTCCTCGCGGTCGAAACGTTCCCCCGAGAGCTTTTCCTGCAGCGCCAGGACTCCCATGAGCCGCTCGCGGTAGACGAGCGGCACGAGAAGCTTGAAGCCTTCTGCCGCCAGACGGGTGCGGAACTCTTCGCTCTCGAGATCCGCGACGGTCAGCGCCAGCTCGTCCGGGCCCGAGGGCCGGCCTTCGCTCCGCAGCACGCGCCGCACCGCCGCGGCGGGCGAGAGCCGGTCGTCGCGCCTGCCCCGGCGCTCGAGCCAGCCCTGGGCGTCGCGCAGCCAGATCGAGGCCTTCTGCAAGCGCATCGTGGCCGCCACGCTCGCCGTGAGGTAGTCCGCGATGCGGCCCAGGTCCAGTTCGCCCGTGATCGCCTCGCTCATCTCGAGCAAAGCCGACTGGTAGTCGAACTTCTCGCGAAAGAAGAGTTTGTCGAGCGGCGTCTGGAGCTTTCGCCGCACGAACTCGAAGAGCGGGATCACGACGAGGAAGAACCCGAACGTGAAGAGCGGCGAGGAGGAAAGGCGCGACGACGCGAAGAGCTGGTTGGCGGCCCAGATCGCCAGGGCATAGAAACCGAACAGCACAGCCGTTATCGCCGCGTAGAGAAACGTGCGCCGCACGATGACGCGCACGTTCAGCACCTGGAATCGGACGATCGCGTAAGCGAACGTCAGCGGGATCAGGATCATCGGCACGATGCCGTAGAAGACGAAATCGTCGATGGCAAACGCGGAGGGCAGCACGATGCCGAGCAGCAGGAACGGCCCCGTGCCGAGGATCGTCCCGACGAAGACGTGGAAAGCCTGGCGGCGCTCTCGCGAATCCTCGAGCGTGAACGCCGAGTGCGCCAGGGCGGCGAGACCCAACACCAGATAGTCGCCGAGCAGAATCCACGAGGAGAGCGGTGCGCCGGAGAGCACAGCCACCTTCACGCCGCGGACCTGGCGAGCCACGTCGTAGAGGAACACGAAGGGCGGGATCGCGTAGATGAGATAGAAGAGGCCCGGGCTTGCCGACAAAAAGTCCTGGAGGCGGACCTTCCACCGGGGCGGCGGTTCCTCGGTCCATTCGTCCGGCTTTGCGAAACCGAGCCGTTTGGGCCTCGGAAAGATCAGGAAGAAGTGGAGAAAGACGGCCGGCAGCAGGAACAGGCTGATCGTACCGGTGTTCTGAACGAAGACGTCGATCCACCAATAGGAGGCCGGGCGCAGCCGGCAGACGAAGAAGAGCAGGAAGAGAACGCAGAGCAGGAAGAAGATGCGCGCCGAGCGCTCTTCCGGCACGCGCCAGAAGACGAAGAAGCCGATCAGGAAGAAAAGAAAGCCGAGCGCGGCGTAGTAGACGTAGGTCTTGCTCCCCAGCCGCTCCGACGAGAGGGCGACGGGAACGGTCCGGGTCTCGCCGGGCGCTTCCGCCGCGCACGGACCGGCCTTGACCAGGTACGGGACACTCTCGCCGATCCGGTGCCGCTGCAGCTCCACCGAGGCGTCGGAGGTCGAGTGGACGATGCGCCGTCCGATCCCCTGCACGCATTCGCCGGGGCGGATGCCGGCTTTTTCGGCGGGACTCCCGGGCGCGGTGGACCGGACTTCGATGCCTTCGCGTCCGTAGGGAACGGGCACGATGCCGTCGAACGGGCGCGCCGAGAACATGTCCGCGATCGAGGCGAGAGCGATCGCGAGCCCCAGGAACCCCACAACGAGGAACCAGGCTCGCCCGGAGGCCCGCCGCGCGGGGATCGTACCGTTCACCCGCCCTCCCCTCCTCTGTGTCTACGCCCGAAAGACGCCCATGTTAGCCGCAACGAGCGGGCGGCCGGGGCTCCGGTATCCTTCCGCCGGAACAACGATGCCGTTCGTGACATTCGAGGGAGGGGAAGGATCCGGCAAGACGACACAGCTCGCCCGGGCGGCCGAGAGGCTGCGCGCCGGGGGCCACGACGTGCTCGCGACGAAAGAGCCGGGCGGCACGGCGATCGGCGAGAAGATCCGTGCGATCCTTCTCGACGTCGCGCACGGGCACCTCGATCCGGTGTCGGAATGGCTGCTCTACGAGGCGGACCGCCGGCAGCACGTCGAAGAGGTGCTGCGCGCCGAGGTTGCCGCAGGCCGATTCGTGCTGTGCGACCGCTACTCGGACGCGACGGAGGCCTACCAGCAGGTGGGGCGCGGCGTGGACAGAGCGCTCGTCCAACGCGTGGACGCGCTGGCTCGCGGCGGATTGGTGCCGGACCTGACGCTCCTCTACGATCTTCCGCCGGAGGAGGGCCTCCTGCGCGCCCACGCCCGCGACCGGCACGTCGGCCGATTTGAAGGGACGGCGCTCGAGTTTCACCGCAACGTGCGCGAGGCCTACCTCGCGATCGCCCGCCGCGAGCCCGGGCGCGTTCGCGTCGTGTCCGCCGCGGGCACCGCCGAAGAGACCTTCGCCGAGACCTGGCGCCACCTCGCGGAACGGTTCGCACTGTGACGGCGCCCTCGGCGCTCCAACGCCTCGCCGAGTCGCCGGGACGATTCCCGGGCGCCCTCCTTCTGACCGGTCCGAGCGTGGCCGCGCTCGATGTGGCCGCGCGGCGGCTGGCGGCGGCACTCCTTTGTCCCGGCGGCGATCCGGAGCGCCGCTGCGACTGCTGCCGCCGCGCGGACGCTGGACTGCACCCGGACCTCTTGCGCGTCGAACCCGAAGGCGTGCAGATCCGGGTGGACCGCGTGCGCGAGGCTCTGATCTTCGGCGCGGGGCGACCCTACGAGGCCGAACGGCGGGTGGTCGTCGTTTCGCACGCCGAGATGTTGGGAGCCGAGGCCGCCAATGCGCTCTTGAAATCGCTCGAAGAGCCCGGCGAGCGGTTGCGCTGGATCTTGACGACCACGCGGCCCGAGGCGCTCCTGACGACGATCCGATCGCGTTGCGTTTCGGCGGCGCTGCCTCATCCGACCGCAGCCGAACGTGCGGCTCTCCATCACGAACGCGGGTTCTCGCCCGAAGACGCCGCCGACCTCGCGCAGCTGGCCGAGGGCGACGACGAAGCGCCCGACCTTGCGGCGCTGCGTGCCTTGCGCGCTCAGATTGCCGCCGCCCTCGAAGCCGGGCTCGTCGAGCGCCGGCTGCCCGCCCTGCTCCTCCTCGCCGAGCTGGCCGGCGCCCGAGGGGAGGCCTCGACGGGGCGGCTACTCGCCGAAGTCTTGGCCGACAGCGTTCTCGTCGCGTCGGGAGCGAGCGAGTTCGTGAGGCATCAGACTCTCTCGGGCAAGCTCGCCGAGTTGGCGCGCGGCGTCGCCGTCGAGGCCCTGCGGCGCGCAGCGCTGAAGGCGGCCGACCCGCCTGCCGACAACCGACGGGGCAACCGGCGCCTCCACTTCGAAGGACTCCTGATCGAGCTGTTTGAGGGAAGCGGGTAAGTCAGCAGTCCAACGCTCGAAGGAATCGGGGGGAGGCCCTCCGAACCGACGGGATCGGGAGGGTTTCGGGAAGAGTGCGGACCTGGGAGCTACCGACAAAAAAGGCGGAAGAAACAGCCGCCGCCGGCTCTTCGTACCTCCCCCAATCGATTCCTTCGAGTGCCCTTACTATACGCCCGTTTTTACCGATTGAGCGATACCTCGACCGTCTTGGACTCACCCGCGGAGATTTCGACCTCGAGGGTCCGGTCCTTAAACCCGGGCCGGGAAACCATGATCGTGTGCCGGCCGGGGGCAAGCGCAACGCCCTTTTCGTCGGCCGCGATCTCCTGGGCGATACCCAGGAAACGGTCGTCGAGGTAAACGGCGGCGTCCCCGGGCCGCACCGTGAGCAGGAGCCGCGCCCGCTGCCGGGGCCTGGCCTCTGGCGTGCCCTGCCGCCAGCTGTCGTCCCGCACGCCGGGCGAGCCGCTGCCGCGCGGCGGCGGCGGCGCCGCCTCCTCCTCCCGATCCCGATCCGGCTCCGCTTGCACGTCGGTGTCCCGGTAGGGCCGCTGGCCTTCGCCGTCGTAGGGCTGAGCAGCTCCGCGCTGCTTGCCCCAGTAGCGCAGGACGCCGCCCTCCGCCGGGGGTGTCTCGTACGAACCGTACTGCTTGGCGCCCGGGATCTTGCGCAGCTTGTTGTTCAGGCTGATCTTGACGCCGGGGCGGGCATCGACATCCAGAGTCTGGGGCTCGAACACCTCCAAGCGGAGCTCCAGCTTGTAATGGCCGGGGCGCAGGTAGAGATAGTCCGGGAAGCCGTCGAAGTCGTCCGCCACGCCGATGTAGCGGCCGTCGAGATAGACTCGAGTTTCCTCGGGCGAGACGTCCGTGTCGACGACGGCCCAATCTGTCGCCGGACCATAGCCGCCGTAGCCGTAGCGCGGGCCGTAGTAGTAGGCCCCGTAGTAGTAGGGAGCCCAGCCCCAACCCCAGCCCCATCCCCAGTACGGGCTCACGTAGACGCCGCCGCCGCGGAACCCGCCGTGGAAACCACCGTGCCGGCCGCCGTGCCAGCTTCCGCCGTGCGAGCCGCCGCGTCCGCCTCCGCCGCGTCCGCCTCCGCCGTGCCCCTGCGCCAGCGCAGGCGTCGCCGGCAGAAGCAGGATCAACGCCAGGACGCCGAGAAGAAGCTTTCTCATGACCGATGTCCTCCGACTCCTGGTAAAAGCAAACCCCGGACCATCATGCTCCCAAATAAGCGTGCGTCAAGACCCCGCCCATCAAAGACTTGGGGCCGTCTCCGCCAGAGGTCGGCACCGGTCCCTGACCTCGACGCAGGTCAAGCCGTCCCTTCTCGGAGAATGCCGGCGTTCTCGAGCCCCTGCTTTAGGCCCAGCAGGTAGTCGTCGCGCAGAACGCGGTCAACGGCGCGCCGGCCGCCCGGCAACTCCCAGCGCTCCGCAAGCGCCGCCCAAACCGGGATCAGACGGTCGGCGAACGATCGCTCTTCCGAGAATTCCCGCGCCTGCGGCACCCCCAGGAAATCGCCCAGCTCCGGGTGCTTCGCGAAGAAGATCGCCGCGGACTCGCCGGACCTGTGCTGGCGCCGCCGAAACGAAGCGAAGGAGATGTCGTGATGGTGTCGTGCCACAGCGTCGGGTCGATATACGATGCGCATGCCTCGCTTCTCCATGCGATAGGCGATTTCGATGTCCTCCCAAGCGGCGTGAGGGAACGTGGTGTCGAACAGCCCCACGTCGAGCAGCAGCGCGCGGGAGAGCGAGATGTTCGAGGTGTAGAAGAAGTTGAACGGCACGGAGTCCGGGTTCTCGATCAAGCCGTAGCCGAACTGAAGGCCGTATTCGTTGATGTGGTGGAGAAACGGCGAGACGCGCCGATCCCGAGGCCAGGTCGTGTAGCCGAGCACCGCTGCCGGGAAAGTGCGCGGCTCCGCGTGGGCGCGCGCGTGCGCCGCGAGAAGGTTCGGCTCCGGCACCGTGTCGTCTCCCAGAAAAAGCACACGCTCACCCCGGGCCTCACGCACGCCCCGGTTGCGCGCCGCTGCCGGGCCGGAATTGGTCTGCCGGAAGCACCGGAGCGCACAGGCAGCGCGGTAGGCCGCAAGGAGCGAGGGCGTCTCGTCTCGCGAGCCGTCGTCCACCACCACGACTTCGAAGTCGGGCGCGGCCTCCTGCCCGCCGAGGGCATCCAAGACCCGAAAAAGCGTGTCCGACCGCTCGTAGGTGGGGATCACGACGGAG
>WNGB01037129.1_pt1 | contig 10715 bp, 12 predicted proteins | sample 5400681 | NCBI WGS metagenome assembly WNGB01 (sample SAMN13153367, study PRJNA577476) | soil metagenome | isolation source: 115 cm soil or saprolite under grassland replicate 2 | place: USA:California | collected 2016-06-15 | reverse complement strand
GGGTCAGCACCTGCCTGCAGATCTGCGTCGGCTCAGCGCCATACCTGCTCCCTCACCTTGGCTTTTCCCCCCTCGCGGGAGAGGGACCGACGCATCCGTCCTAGATCCGACCGATCCCATCCGCGCCGAGGCTGTCCTCGGGCTCGATGTCGGGCGCCGGCGCGCACGCCGCGTAGTGCGCCACCGCCGCCTCCACCCCGGCGCCCGGCGCCGCGCGCCAGCCCTGGCGACGGAGCGCCGACTCGAGCGCGGCGAGACACAGCAGCACGTTCTGCCTCGAGGCGCTGTAGCCCATGGTGCCGATGCGCCAGATGCGCCCCTGGAGCGGACCGAATGCAGCGCCGATCTCGATGCCGAAGTCCTCCACCAGCGTCTGGCGCACGCGGAGCTCGTCGATCCCGTCGGGCACGATGACCGGCGTGATGAAGGGCAGGCGGTGGAGCGGCGGCTCCTTGCCGAAGAGTGTCAGGTCGAGCGCGGCCAGGCCCGCGCGCAGGGCGTCGCCGTGGAGGCGATGCCGGGCAAAGCGCGCCGCGAGACCCTCCACCTGCAGCGCGCGGAGCGCCTCGCGCAGACCGTACACCATCGACGTGGGCGCCGTGTGGTGGTTGAAGCGCCGGGGGCTCCAGTAGCGTTCGAGCTGGGCCAGGTCGAGATAGTTGCTGCGGACCTTCGTCGGCCGGGCCCGCATGACTGCCGCCGCGCGCTCGTTGTAGCTGACGGGCGCGAGCCCGGACGGGCAGCTGAGACACTTCTGGGTCCCGGCGGTGGCGACGTCGAGCCCCCACTCGTCGACGGCCACCTCACAGCCGCCGAGCGTCACCACGGCGTCGACCAGCAGCAGCGCGTCGTACCGTCGCGCCAGCCGCGCGATCTCCGGCAGCGGCTGCAGGACCCCCGTCGACGTCTCGCCGTGCACGGCCGCGACGAGCTTCGTCCGGCCGGCGCGCAGCGCCTGCTCGACTGCCTCGGGCTCGATGATCCTGCCCCACTCGCCGCGCACCGGCACGACCTCCGCCCCGCAGCGCTCGGCGATCTCCATCAAGAGCAGACCGAAGCGGCCGCACTCCAGCACGACGACGCGGTCGCCCGGCTCGACCAGGGACACCAGCGCCGCCTCGAGGCCCGCTCGTCCCGTCCCCGACACGGGGAAGGTGCCCGGGTTCGCCGTCTGGAAGGCGAAGCGGCAGAGCGTCATGACCTCGTTCATGACCCGCGTGAACTCGGGGTCGAACTGACCGAGCAGCGGGGTGGCCATCGCGCGCAGCACGCGAGGGTCGGCCATGCTCGGCCCCGGACCGAGCAGGATCCGCGGTCCCGGCAGCAGGTCGTCGAGGCTATCCATACTCGGCGAGCCGCCGAGGCGGCGGGGCGAACTTCCGCAGCTTGCTCTGCCGCAGCTCGAGCCGCACGACCGCCTCGGCCATCTGGACCGCGCACGCGACTGGCTCGATCACGGGGACGGGCGTCCGCGCCCGCAGAGCGCCGGCGTAGGGAGAGAGCAGGGCGCCGCCGAGGATGACGAGGTCGGCGCCGGTCTCGGTGACGCGCCCGACCTCCTCCGCGAGCTGGTCGAGGACGCGCTCCTGCGGCTGGCTCGGGTCGGGCGGCGGCATGCTCACGGCCCGCACGCCGGCGCAGTGCGCGTCGAACCCGAGGAAGGTGACGAGGTCCTGCGTGTACGGGATCATCCGGGGCGAGGTTGTCACGATGGCGAAGCGGTGGCAGAAGGGCATGGCGAACGCCATCGCAGCCTCCGCCATGGCGATCACGGGGACGTCGAGGATCTCCTTGACCGCCGCGGTGCCGTAGTTGCCGAAGCCGGCCAGCACGACGGCGTCCGGGAGGGGCCGGATGTCCACGACGGCCCTGGCCAGGGGGCGGCCGGCCATGTAATCGCTATAGAAGCTGTCGATGATGGGGGGACCTTGCCGGTTGGTCCAGCCCGTCAGCTCGGTGCCCGGCGACGCGGCGGCGCGAGCGAGGGCGAGGCACGCGTCGGTGATCGCCTCGGTCGCGTTGGGGTTGGCGACGAGGATCCTCACAGGCCGGCGTCTCCGGCGGACCTCGCGTTTCCGGCGTGGTGTCGGGAGTTCACTCTTTCGCTGCCGTCTCCGCGTATCTACGCGAATCCCCCGACGATGTCAACCACGGCAGCGTGTCACCGACCCGGGTACGCCCGCGGAGCCCTTGCCAAGCCGTCGCCGATGGATTATATGAGTGTCGCGAGTGGCGAAACCGGTTGCCGGAGGAGCTGCATGCCGAGTGTGCACGAGATCAGGATCGAGCCGCTGACCGACGAGGCGTTCGCTCCGTTCGGGCAGATCATCGCGGCCAAGGACCGACCGGCCGACTTCCGGACCGAGAGCGGCACGCAGGGCTGGGCGATCGACTTCCGCTCCGGCAAGCCCCTCATCATGTTGCTCAAGACTCCGTATCGGGGGCTCTCGTTCACGAAGCTGGAGCGTCACTTCAATCTCACCCAGACCTTCCTGCCCGTCGGCGGATCGCCGGCCGTCGTGGCGGTCGCGCCGCCGTCGGCGACGGCCGACCGGAAGACGATCCCCGCTCCGGACCGGATCCGCGCCTTTCTGCTGGATGGCACCAAGGGCTACGCGCTGGGCGTCGGCACGTGGCACAGCCTCGACCGCTTCCCCCTGTATCCGCCCGACACCGACTGGGTGATCATCACCGACCATGAGACGCAGCAGGACTTGACCACCGGACAGGGAGGCGGGCAGCTCACGCACGAGGTGGACTACGCGGAACTCGGAATGACGTTCGCCCTGAGGCTCTGACCCGCATCGTCCACGAACAGATGCGCCACCCTCACCCCGACCCTCTCCCTCTCCGAGGGCGAGGGAGGCATTTCGAATAGAGCGGGCCCGCCGGGCGCTCACAAGGAGGAAGCCGATGGCAATCACGGGACTGTCTCGACGTGACGTGCTCGCAGGCGGGATGACGGCGGGGCTCGCGCTCGCCGCCCGCGGCGCCGGCTGGGCGCAGCAGAAGGAGCTCGTGGCGAATACCTACGGCGGCGGCTGGGAGGCCGGGCACCGGCTGGCCATCGCCCAGCCGCTCGAGAAGCGACTCGGCGTCAAGGTGACGCTGATCTCGATGCTGGCCGCCGAGCTCGTGGCGCGCACCAAGGCGTCGGCGGGGGGGCGGCCGCCGGTGGACGTCGCCCTCGTCGACGATGGCCCGTTCCTGCTGGCCGTCAAGGAAGGGATCTTCCAGCCGCTGCCCATGGACAAGATCCCCAACGCCAAGCGCATCTTCGAGAAGTACCGGCCGAAGGAGCCCTTCGGGGTGCCGATCGGCGCCTCGCAGATCGGCATCGCCTACAACTCGAAGAAGCTCAAGACGCGGCCGAGCTCGTTCGCGGACCTGTGGAACGCCGAGTACAAGGGGCGCATCGGCCTGAGCACACCGGCGAGCACGCTGGGGACGGTCACGCTCCTGAGCTTCGCGCGGCTCAAGGGCGGCGACGAGGGCAACGTCGAGCCGGGCTTCGAGGCGGTGAAGTCGCTGCTGCCGAGCGTGGCCTCGATCCAGGCGGTGCCCGCCAACCTCCGCACGCTGCTCGAGCGGGGCGAGGTGGACATCGCGCCCATGTGGCATCACGACACCTCGATCCTCAAGAGCAAGGGGACGGGGGTGGAGTTCGTCCTCCCCAAGGAAGGCGGGATCGCCGGGCTGGCCTGGCTCGCCATCACCAAGGGGGCCAACACCGAGCTCGCGCTCGAGTACATCAACCAGGGGCTCGCCGTGGAGAGCCAGCAGACCATGGCCGGTCCGCCGTCGTTCATCGGCCCCGTCGTCGAGGGTGTCCAGGTGGCGGCCGAGTGGCGGGGCATCGTGCCGGCCACGCCCCAGGACCTCGAGAAGCTGAAGACCCTCGACTGGCCGAGGATCAACCAGCAGCGGGCCGAGTGGATCAATCGGTGGAACCGCGAGATCAAGGTGTGACCCCTGATGGCGGCCGCCGCGGGCCCTCGCCGCGACCGCCGCGATGGACGCACCACCTCCGGCTCTGGCAGCTCGTCCTGCCGGCGAGCCTGTTCCTCGCCGTCTACTTCGCCGTCCCGCTCGTCATGCTCTTCTGGTGGAGCTTTCACGCGCCCGGCGTCGCGGGGCTCACGCTGGGGAACTTCCACAAGCTCCTGACCGACGCGTTCTTCCTGCAGACCCTCTGGCTCAGCGTGCGGCTCAGCCTGGAGGTCACCGCCGTCACCCTCGTGCTCGGCTTCCCGCTCGCGTATCTCTACACGCGTCTCGGTCCGGCGTGGCGCCTCGGCATCCTCTTCATCACGCTGCTGCCGCTCCTCACCAGCGCGGTGGTCCGCTCGTTCGCGTGGATCGTGATCCTCGGGAAGCAGGGCTTGATCAACGGCGCGCTCGTGGCGAGCGGCCTCGTCGACGCCCCCGTGAAGCTCCTGTTCACGCTCGATGGCGTCCGCATCGCCCTCGCCCAGGTGCAGCTGCCGTTCATGCTGCTCCCGCTCATCAACGCCATGGAGCAGCTCGACCCCTCGCTGGAGACGGCCGCGGTGAGCCTGGGCGCCAGCCAGGCCAGGGCCTTCTTCCGCGTGACCGTCCCCCTGAGCGCGCCCGGCATCGTGGCCGGCGCCATCCTGAGCTTCGCCCTGACCATCAGCGCCTTCATCACGCCCGCCATGGTGGGGGGCGGCTCGTTCACGGTCATGCCCACCCTCATCTACCAGTCGGCCATCGTCACGCTCGACTGGACCATCGCCTCCACGACGGCGTTCATCCTCCTCGCCGTCGCCCTGCTCGTCGTCTGGGGCGGGATGGCCATCGCGCGCCGCTACCGCTACGGGCCGGCCGGTGGATGACCGCGATGCGGCGTGAGGCGGCCGCTCCGAGCGGTGTCGCCGGCGTCGGGGCGGGACGGCTCCGGGGCCGCCTCGGGCATGCCGCGTTCTGGACGGTCATGTGGGCGCTGGGTCTGGGCGCGCTGCTCTACCTCCTCCTGCCCACCCTCATCATCGTCGCGGCGTCGTTCACCGCGAGCGACTACATCGCCTTTCCCCCGCACGGGCTGTCCGTCCGCTGGTTCGTCAGGCTCTGGGCGCTCGAGGAGGTGCGGGTCGCGGCCGGGCGCAGCCTGCTGATCGCGCTGGCCGCCACCGCCATCTCGGTCGTGCTCGGCGTGGCGGCGGCGTTCCCCCTCGTCCGGAGTCGGTTTCGCGGGCGCGAGGGTCTGAACGCGTTCCTGATGTCGCCGCTCATCCTGCCGTCGCTGGTGTACGGGCTGGCCGCCCTCATGTTCGTGTCGGCCATCGGCGTCCCGCTGTCGATTCCCGTCCTCGTCCTGAGCCACGTGGCCGTCATCGTGCCGTACGTCATCCGGACCACGGCCGCCAGCCTGAGGTCCTCGTCCTGAGCCACGTGGCCGTCATCGTGCCGTACGTCATCCGGACCACGTGCCCGGGATCGCCACCGGCGCGGCGTTCGCCTTCATCTCGTCCTTCGACAACCTGACCGTCTCCCTCTTCCTCGCCGGTCCGCGCGTGGAGACCCTTCCCATCCGGCTCTTCGCCATGATCAATTTCGACCTGGATCCGGCGGCGGCCGCCATCTCGGCGGTGCTCGTGACCCTGGCCTTCGCCGTCGTCGTGCTCGCCCACTGGGCGATCGGCCTCACCCGGATCGTCCGGCTCTGACATGGCCGCGTCGCCCGATCCGGACCTGAGGCTCGCCGGGGTGACGCGGCGCTACGGCGCGGTCACCGCGGTGGACCGGGTCTCCCTCGACGTGAGCCCGGGCGAGTTCGTCACCCTCCTCGGCCCATCCGGGTGCGGGAAGACGACGCTCCTCAAGTGCATCGCCGGCTTCCTGGCGCCCAGCGAAGGTCAGGTGGTCCTGCGCGCCGAGGTCATCAACGACGTGCTCCCCCACCTCCGCAACATCGGCATCGTCTTCCAGCACTACGCGCTGTTCCCCCACATGACCGTCGTCGACAACATCGCCTTCGGCCTCAAGATGCGCAAGCGCCCCCGCGCCGAGATCGGCCGCCGCGTGGCGGAGATGCTGCACCTGGTCAAGCTCGCGGGCTTCGGCGGACGCTATCCCCACGAGCTCTCCGGCGGGCAGCAGCAGCGGGTGGCGCTGGCCCGCGTGCTCGCCGTCGAGCCGGTGCTCCTGCTCCTGGACGAGCCGTTCGGCGCGCTGGACAAGAAGCTGCGCGTGGACATGCAGCTCGAGGTGAAGCAGCTCATCACGCCGCTTCGCATGACGACGATATGCAGCTCGAGGTGAAGCAGCTCATCACGCCGCTTCGCATGACGACGATCTTCGTCACCCATGACCAGGAAGAGGCGATGCGGATGTCCGATCGCGTCGCCGTCATGAACGCCGGTCGCATCATCCAGTGCGACGCGCCGGCGGCGATCTACGACCGGCCGCGCGACCTCTTCGTGGCGGATTTCATCGGGAACTCGAACCTGCTCGACGCCAAGCTGCTCGGCGCCGGCGGCGACGGGCTTCGGGTGGTGGTGGCCGGCGTCGCGCTCGACCTGCCGCGCGACGCCGACGAGCCCGGCGCCGGCGAAGCGATCGTCATGGTGCGCCCCGAGAACCTGACGGTGACGGCGGCGCCGCCACCCGACCGTCCGGCGTGGACGGGCGTGGTCGCGTTCGCGCTCCACACCGGACCGGTGATGGAGTACGAGGTCGTGGTGGCCGACACCTGGCGTCTCCGGGTCAGCCGTCCCCGTACCCAGGCCGGCGGCGGGAAGAGCTGGCAGGCGGGCGACCGGGTCGCGGTCTCCGTGCTCGACCTGGACGCGGTCCGTGTCTTTCCACCCCGCACCTGAGGAGCCACCATGGACAGTGACCACGAACGCTTCATGCGCCTGGCGATCGAGGAAGCGGAACAGGGCGCCGCCGAGGGGAACATGGCGGTGGGCGCCGTGATCGTGTTGGAGGGGGCGGTCGTGGCTCGGGGACACAACGAGGCGACCTCGGCCTTCGACCTCACGGCCCACGCGGAGACGGCGGCGATCCGGACGCTCTCGGCGCGCCTGCGCATCGTCAACCCCACCTTCCGCGCGGGCGCGGGGCCGCTCGCGCGGTCCACGCTCTACACGACCTGCGAGCCCTGCCCGATGTGCGCGTGGGCCACGTGCATCGCCGGGATCTCGGCCATCGTCATCGGCGCGCGCTTCGCCGACATGGGGGTGGGCTACGGCGACTACGCGCTCGAGAAGCTGCTGGCCATGACGGACCAGCCCCTCAGGGTCGTGTCGGGAGTGCTCCGCGCCGACTGCGAAGCGCTCCGGCTGAGCGGTCGGCGCTGATGAGACCGCCGGAGGCATCCCCTCGCTTCACCTTGATCACGGCGGCCCGTCTCGTCGACGGCAGTGGCGCCGCGCCCGTCGAGCCGGCGGCGGTGCTCATGGAGGGGGACCGGATCGCCGGGGTGGGCCGCCCGGCCGAGGTCCGGGCGCCCGACGGCGCCGCCGTCGACCGGCGGGACTACGGCGCCGCCACGATCCTCCCCGGGCTCGTGGACGCCCACACGCACCTGGTGGCGCCGGGCGACGGCACGCTGGGCGACGACGTCGCGAAGGAGGACGATGACATCCTGCTCCTCCAGGCGGCCAAGAACGCCCGCACGCTGCTGCACTCGGGCGTGACGACCCTGCGCGAGAACGGCGCCAAGGGCCGCGTGGCCTTCTCCCTGCGCGAGGGCATTCGCCGCCGGCTCGCGCCCGGCCCGCGGATGGTGATCTGCGGCCGCCCGATCACCATCACCGGCGGGCACATGGGCTATTTCGGCTCCGAAGCCGATGGTGTGGACGCCGTGCGCGCGGAGGTCCGGAAGCTCCTCAAGGAGGGCGCCGATTACGTCAAGATCGTGGCCAGCGGCGGCTCGACGCGCACGTCCGACCCAAACCGCGCGTCGTACACCGTCGCCGAGCTCGCGGCCATGACCGACGAGGCGCACCGCCACGGCACGCTCACCGCCGCGCACTGCACGGCGGCCGAGTCCGTCCAGAACTGCCTCGACGCCGGCGTGGACATGATCATCCACTGCATCTTCAACGAGCCGGACGGGACGTATCGATTCCGCCCCGACCTGGTCGAGCGGCTGGTGGCGGCCAGGGCGTGGGTCAACCCCACCCTCTACGTGATGAAGGCCGGGATCGACCGGCTGCGCGAGGCGCGCGAGCGTGAGGGGCGGCTGACCCCGGACCTGATCGCGCAGCTCGAGCAGTCTCAGCGCGCCCTCGACGTCCGGGTCGACGCCGTCCGGCAGATGACGGAGGCTGGCGTGCGGATGACGGCGGGCTCGGATTCCCCGTGGGGCTGGTACGCGCCCGGGGAGTTCGTGCACGAGATCCACATGCTCGCCCACGCGGGGTTGTCGTACGCGGACGCCATCGTGGCCGGGACGAGCGGCGCCGCCGAGTCCATCGGCGTCGGGGCCGTGGCCGGCCGGCTCCTGCCGGGCCGCCCGGCCGACGTGCTCGTGGTGCGGGGCGATCCGACCGGCGACATCGCCGCCCTCTGGGACGTGCTGGACGTCTACCAGGCAGGACGGCGGATCGAGCGCGGGGTCAGCGACTCATGAGCCAGTCCCAGTGCATCGCATCTCTATTCGGGCGGCATGAGCCGGCGGACTTCCCGTAGTCGAACGCGCCGAGACCGTCGTGCGGCAGCCAGAGGTGCGGTGGCTCGATCCGCACAGCGTTCACCCCAGACAGCGGGTGCGTGGACGCTGCTTCCCGTGCTGGTGATCTGCGCGGGGCTCTATGCATACCACAATAGCTTGCATGGCCCGTTCATCTTCGATGACCTCCGTGCGATCCAGGGCAACCCGACCATCCGCCAGCTCTGGCCGATGTGGAGCGTCGTGTCACCGCCGCCGTACACACCGGTGACAGGACGCCCGATTGTCAATCTCTCGCTCGCGCTCAACTATGCGTGGGATGGGCTGAATGCCTGGGGTTATCACGTGTTCAATCTGGCCATACACCTGCTGGCGGCGCTGGTGCTGTACGCAGTCGTACGACGAACGCTACTCTCTCCGCGTCTGCGGGAGCGGTACGGAGATGAGGCCCCATGGCTGGCGCTGGCGGTAGCGCTGATCTGGGTGGTTCACCCGCTGCAGACCGAGAGCGTCACCTATATCACGCAGCGGACGGAGCTGCTGATGGGGCTGTTCTTCTTGCTGACGCTCTACTGCGTGATCCGCGGCGCCGACTCATCGCACCCGGGCATGTGCTATGCGGCGGCATCGGTCTCGACCGGGTTGGGCATGGGCAGTAAAGAGGTGATGGTCGTGGCCCCGCTGGTTGTGTTGGCGTATGATCGCTTGTTTCTTTCGACGTCGTTTCGCGAGATATGTCGTCGTCGCTGGGGCCTCTATGCCGCCATGGCCGCCAGCTGGCTCATTTTCGGGGCGCTCGCGCAGACTCGGATCGGAACAGACACTGCACGCCTTGGTCCGAACGAAGTAACGCCCTGGGAGTACGCGGCGACACAGAGCGGCGTGATCGTGCATTACCTGCGCCTTTCGGTCTGGCCCACTCCGCTGGTCGGAGACTACGATGACTGGCCACTCGCCAGGTCGGTCGCGACCATTCTACCTTCGGCGGCGGTGGTGGTGACGCTCCTGGGCGCCACACTGTGGGCACTTCGTCGCGGGCTCCCGTCGGCCTTTCTGGGGGTGTGGTTCTTCCTCATTCTGGCGCCCACCTCGAGCTTCTATCCGATTGTCACCGAGGTCGCGGCCGAGCGGCGTATGTACCTGCCGCTGGCGGCGGTGATCGCGCTCGCGGTGATCGGCGGACACATGGTTCTGGGAGCGAGTTGGCACTGCCTTGGGTGGCGCACTGGTGGGCGGTGGGTCTTCGAGGCCACCGTGGCTGTCGTGATCGTCGCAACGCTGGGGTGGGTCGCGGTGCGGCGCAACGAGGATTTCCGTAGCATGGAGGCTTTCTGGAGTGACGTGGTCACGAAGCGGCCGACTAACGCGCGCGCGCACAACGATCTGGGAGAGCACCTGTACCGACAGGGGAAGCTCGGTGAGGCGCGAGGCCATTTTTCCGAGGCGGTGCGACTCCGGCCAAACTATGCGTACGCGCGCAGCAACCTGGGGGCGGCGCTGGCCGCTCAGGGGAGGCTCGATGAAGCCATGGCGCATTATGCGGAGGCGCTCCGGCTCGACCCGAACTACGCGGAGGCGCACAACAATCTGGGCGTTACGCTGGCGAAGGAAGGGAAGCTCCAGGAGGCTATTGCCCATTATTCCGAGGCGCTCCGGATTAACCCTACCTATGTCGAGGCGCACACCAACCTGGGGGCTGCGCTGGCCGACGAGGGGAAGCTCGAGGAGGCGATCGCTCGCTACTCGGAGGCGCTCCGGCTCGACCCGTACTACGTCGATGCTCACAACAACCTGGGGAATGCACTGGCCAGTCAAGGGAAGCTTGAACAGGCGATCGCTCGCTACTCGGAGGCGCTCCGGCTCAACCCCAACTATGCGCAGGCGCACAACAACCTCGGGAACGTGCTCGCCAGTCAAGGCAGGCTCGAGGAGGCGATCGCCCGCTACTCGGAGGCGCTCCGGCTCAACCCCAACTATGTGGAGGCGCGCAACAACTTGGCCGCCGCGGCGGCTCGCCGCGGGAAGGCGAAATAGGCTATTGTGTCGCCGTGCTGGGTGAGGATGGGTGACCTGCCGT
>WNGB01014097.1_pt1 | contig 10715 bp, 13 predicted proteins | sample 5400681 | NCBI WGS metagenome assembly WNGB01 (sample SAMN13153367, study PRJNA577476) | soil metagenome | isolation source: 115 cm soil or saprolite under grassland replicate 2 | place: USA:California | collected 2016-06-15 | reverse complement strand
CTGATGACCTCGATGACATCGTTGCATTGCCATTTATTGTCAGCGACAATATAGGCGCCGAAGAATTTTCAATTGACCGGAAGGTCATGGCTCTGAATTGAATATGCGAGGTTGTAACTGAAGCTACTCAAATTGATGCCATACGACTCACCTGTCAGGTACGGCAACCAAAGGTGCTCGAACGACGCAGGTCTATTTGATGTAACTGGCTTAAGCTTGGAGTTCTGGCAGGCTGTCGGGGTCCCTGACAAAGCTGACTGGGCTGGAAGTGGTGCTGGAATCTTTGGTGCAGATGTCGTTGAAGCTGTAATACGCAAAGATGAGCTTCGCAAATTCCTAAACCTGCTAGCTCACTCCTACCCGCGGTCGGCCTCCATTTTCCTTGACACTGCCTCAAGGTCCAGTGTCTCATTGAACCCTGTAAAGTCAGCCTCTTGTTTATGAAGCCCGACCCAGAGTTGCTTTGCTTCCGACAGGCGAAGTGGTTTCAAGCTGCTCAGCGCATGGCTTTCGTGGGGAGTGACAAGGCAGCCTCCAAGACGCAGAGCTAGCTTCCCGAACGCTCCGCACTTGGAACTGCTCCACGCGGAGTTAGCTCTGCACGCCTTGAGTCGAGTCATCACCAGTGAGCGCATGTCTGAGAGCAGGGTAAGAGAAGCCGTGAGTCTGGAAGGGCATCACAACAGTTGTTCATGGGAAATAATTTTAGGAAACCCGTTTGCTGTGTCCCCGACGTAGTGGTTCTGGGGATTTTATAAGCAATCGTTTCAGGTCCGCTAACACCCTGCTGTTTTTTTATTTTGCTTAGGCCTTGGTTGATAGATCTTGGGAGGGATTTGTGTATTGGATCTCGTCGCGTTTTTCAGTTCCATTTAATTTTCTTTCTTCGAAATCCCAAATGTTTAATAGTTGTTGCCTTGTGCTATTCTGTGTTTTAGAATCTCGGTCTATGCCCGTTGCTCTTTGGAGACTTTTTGTCCCTCGTGTTTGACACATTTCTCTTAGCCTATTTCAAGTTGCATATTTTTCTGAGGTTCGTTGAGCCCTGCACTACTTGATAGAGCATGTTCCATTGATGGGAATTTTCATGTTTTGAACCTCACATTTCTCATTATAGGTTTGTACTCAGAAGATTTAAGGAGGATAAATTCTTCCGCGGAGTCATGGATAAACCGCACAGTTACCGCAACTTTGAAGTGGAAGACGATGTAATCTACCTAAAGGATAAAGATCGGCGCATGCTGTGCATACCAAATGTGATGATCGACGGCCGTAATGCAAGAGAAATAGCAATCTCAGAAGCGCACCTCGGGAGCAGTAAGACTGTTACTGATTTCTCCTTTCTGACAACATCTTGCCAGCTGCGCAGATGTTCACCAATTCTGCACACCTGTTCAGACCAGCGTTATATAGAACACTTTTCAAATCATCAAGGCGGTTGGCGACGTCACGAAGTGCATCAGAATCTTTATTGGTATTCCCGTCAAGGGGATATAAGGTTACATACACCCATCTATTTTGGCAAGGAGGGCTTCACAGACTACAGTGAGCAAAAATAATGAAGACATCTTTACGAACTTCAGCGTTGGTTGTGGGATCAACGAGCGCTTTGACAATATTGGTATGGTTCATGTAAAGATTTCCGTGGAGGACGCGCCAGAGCACCCACTCGAATCAGGGCATGTGAGAGCATTCGATTGTGCCAGCCAGCAGCAATAAACCTGCAATCGTGTCAAAGAAAATCGATAAAGATAAAAAGGACGAACTCAAGGTTAAGTTGAATGTTGCCAGAAATGTAACCGGTCTCTCGGTCCTCTTGAAGAAGGGGTGTGACGGTATCGTCAAACGATGAGTGAATTTCATGCCTACAAAGAGAAGTAGGTGAGAAAGTATCTGGGTTCTTCGACTGCAAACCTGTTCAAAGAACACAGCCGTCTCTCTCAACACATGTCTGGCCTCGACGAGTTCTCTTGTCCTCTCCCCAAGCGTCTGGTAAATTTCATTCATAGTGATCAATCTCTCTTCATGCTCAGCTAAAGTGGTGTCAAGTTCATCCACGGCATGCGCAGCTTGAGGACCAGGGAGCTCCCATTCGTACACAGACCGAATTGGGATACCGTCCTATTCTTTAGAAATTTGTGAGGCAAAGAAGCGGACATGGCGCCCCATTTCATCAATGCGACGGATTTCTGCAACAAAGGAATGCTGGAATGGGTTGACATTTGGGTTCAGCTAGCGATAAGGAGGGGGGTAAAACGATTTCGATCACATCCGCCTGACTGAGTTGCCGAAGAGACAGGGCATTCCATGATGATACCACCCCACATTGCGTAGCGATGGACCAAGCAGTGAGGGGGTTGTCACCAGTACACATCTTGACAGGAACCCCAGTGCGTTGGCATTTGAGAACAGCATCACGGACACCATCGCGAAGCGGGTCAGATCCTTGGCCAAGTCATCGAAGGCCACGTTGCCTGTCTCATTGAGGACTGTATGCCACAGTTGTTGCCAAGATTCGAAGATAACTAAGTGCGGTGGTGCGGAGTGTCAAGTTGGTGTAGAAGATAAAGGTCTCCCGAGAAAGCTTGTCGATGTCCTCGGTTTCAATACCATCATAATTTCCATCCTTGTGAAATGTGCTTGTCTTCGCAAGGATTTCCGAGACACCCTTGAAATATGTGCGGTATCCTCGGGATTTGCGCGCTAACAAGAAGGGAATCACCTGCACAACATTGGTTGCCTCGTTGCCTCAAGGGTCTCCTCAGCATTTCTCCAGTTGAGTTTCTTTGCAAACTGAGGGAGCGCAGTCTCAGTCTAGCTACCAACAGAAATCTTCTCACCCGTATTGGGCTCGTTGTTGTTGAATTGATGGCAATAGTTTCATTGAGGAGCTCTTGAAGCTCAGTGGAAAGAACGTCACTGAGGTTGGCCTGGTCAATACAGAAATCATGAGGATGCCTGCGTGTAGCTGATCAGGAAGCCGAGTGTTCCGTTTTCTCGGCGTTGGTCCGCACTATTTCATCAAGAGAACGAACAAATTTTGCATGGATTCCAATAGAGCCAGCAACCACCGTGAATTCTGAGTCAACATGCCTGTCTTGTCAGCCCAAACAACGGATGTGTTGGCCATTGTTTCACAAGAACCCAGGACGTGGACAAGTAGATTCTATGCACGTCATCCATTTCGTTGCAAAAGCCAGAGCCAGGGTAACGGCAAGTGATAAACCTTTACCAAGGGTTCAGTAGACGTCACGACGAGGTACTTGACAAGTACGCACCTCCCAGAACAGCAAGAGACACGGCGGATAGCTGGCAGCCACTAGTCCAGAGGGAGCGTTCAACTGGAGTCAGCATTCCTGCGGGGTAAAGAGGGGGTCGGAATGCTGGATATCACATTAGCTGGGAGTCATTGAGTTTGATTGAAACTGTAACAGACACTGAGGCACGAAAGGGAGAAAGGAGGAATCACCCAACTTGGGCCCCCAAACTTGAAAGACAAAATGCAGGGAGGAAACCCACCCTCGCCAAATGGCCGACTCCTTAAAGGCACCAGTCCAAGCCACGCTGAATGGACCCAACGGTCACCTCAGACCCCTAGGCGAGGGGAACAGGGTGGCAACCATCATGTAAAGAAAGGCGCCTAGGGGTAACAGGTTGAATCTGAGCCGGAGCATATGGAAGTCACTATGGATTATGGACCTAATTATTTTGACGATTGCCCTTGTTTCGTCTGCAAGCCCCTTCCGCCTCAGGTGAACAATTTGAAAAGGAGGGTGGCCACTAGAATCGAGGAAGAAGTAGAACAGGAAAAGCGGAACAAGAAAAAAATGAAAAGACAGAGGCAAAGAGAAAAGAGAAAGCAAGGCACCCTCCCTCAAACCTAGTTACTGGTTTTCTTTGGTGTGACCAGCGAGCGCTAGACTATCTCCTTCATCCATTCAAGTCTCGAATCAAATCCCGTCAATCCAGCGGCCATTTAATCCATAGGAATGCGATTGACGATTAAAGCGGTATATACTTTGATCTACGATATGTTATGTGTAAGTCGGAATGACAGAATAGAGGGATATGAATATCACATACGACGGGCGGCAACATCAAGGTGCAACCAAGTCAGAGTCTAACAGTATTACTTTTGGGTCAGGGCTCAACTCTAATCCATGTATATAACATTTAGTAGTGGTAATTGATCTTTCATTCATTTGGATAAGACACCTTGCGTCAACAAGTTGTAATAGCCCTATTTCATTGCACAGGCCATGCACGTCCAGATATACTCACCCACTCTCCCATCGGATCACTCAGTGACATCCAGCATTTTGTGACTAAATTCCTTCAAGATCATCAGAAATGCTAGTGTTAGCTGCCTGTGCAAAAACCCGATGGACTCCTAAGATTAGTGTAGTCTGAATCAGAATTGTTGAACAAGACTCTATTATGACCGTAAAAGGTCCAATTGGACACGGAATGATAATACAAACGGCTGGCCCTTGTGCATATCCAAATACGAATGTTCCAGTTTTTTGGAATCATTGAGCTTCTTCAGATAAAAACGGTTTAATGACGACAGAGCCCCGTTCCACCGAGTTCGAGACGTCTTCATTCCCCATGAGTGAATCAACCACCTATACCTGGATATTGTTGTTTCCAACGCTATAGCGTTACTAATAGCGACCACTACATCATATAGGCTAGCTAAAAGTTACTCAATGCCTTTTGAATATTAGAAATGGGGAGTCTTGTGCTTATGGGTACAATTTGAGTATTCTATCCCACGACGCTTTCTGTACACGTTCAAGCGAACGGGCCGCAGGAACTGCACTGTGTTGGATATCTGTAGATGGGGGACAATTACGTCAGATTGGCAAAGATAAGAGAATTGGTATAGCGACCTTGGTCGTATACATACGATGATGGTCGGCGATACGTAGGAGCCAACTCATGCTGATGTACTCATCAGCAAAGAAAGATACAGCAATAGAAGCAGTTGACGAACCTTTGGGTGAGAATTTGGTTCGTGAAGGTCGCCAGCAGAGATGGAGGGATGGGCATGTGCAGCAGGATGTACAGTGGGGTGGTAAAATTTGGGTGAATAGTGCTCCACCATTCCAGAGCTGGGCGAAGATTCCAATGCACCCGTCGGGTTCGATTGCAGATCTTTGTCTTTCTCAGACAATCGCTTGGTTGTTGCCTTCTGTTGCCTTGGCGGAGGCGCAGAACCATCCGTGGGGCGCTTCTTGCAAAGTCTCTGACGTGTCCCTGGGCGTTTGTCTGGGCCCTGTCTTCTTGGCTTTTTGTCATACCTGCAATCATGTGGCCTTCTAGCACAGTTGTCACAGACGGGTCTTGTCGAGTCGCAGCGGATTTTATGTGCACGACTAATACTGGAGTCAAATGTATCCGAACACTTGCACGGCGACTCACCATTGACGACACGCAATCACGACACAGGATACCTCCTTCTGCACAGTCTTGGAATATGAGGAGGCGGTCAAAGTTGATTCAATATGCGTAGTGATGCTCGGGCTGTGATTGTCTGTGGACATAGCGAATGAATGTTCTGCCGAACTCATATAAGACTGGGAGTTCTACCTGGAAAGCGCCATTCGCTACGTGGGCTGTACCTGAAGTCTGAAGGATTGTGGAAGTCCATTTGGCTGTGGGATTGGATAGAGTAATGTGGTGCAAACGGAATACGGGTGCTTGAGTTCGGAGCTCTAGTGAGGTGTCAAGCATCGGCGGCTGTTGGACGCTCAGATGATGACCATAATCATATGGCGGTGTGATCGAGTAGACTTGCTGCGTCTTGCCTTGGTGGAAATGTAGGACCCTTTGAACCTCCCTTGGAAGACGGTTCCAGAATTACAAGCATCGAAGAGACCCTATAAAAACTTGGAATCAGAACTGGCGGATTGGAGATTGGAAAGAAGGGCTAAACCGTGAGATGACATCCAGCCCATTTCGTCATCGACGATGAAACCCACGTCCGTCCGAAAGTCGACAGGGTAGATGACTGAATTTCAACATGTAGTTTATGCCGATCTACGAGAGTGTTAGAGAAAGGCCACCTACGCAAGCGACATACCCAGCCCGGACAGCTGTTCAGCCATGAAAGGGTTTTACGTGGTCGGTGTGGTGTGGTTGAGTGACGCAGAGAACAAGGACTTTGTTCATCAATTCCCCATGGCACAGTGGCTGTCCTGCTGGGAATGCTCAGGAGCTCGCCTGTAGTGCCGCATTGGTTAATGTAAGAGGTTTTTTTGATACAGAAACACAAACTAGACCTATAAGAAATATGTTATAACCTGAGAACGAGAGCACCGAGCGGGGACTTACCTTATCGTGGGTGGTTGTGCCCGAACACCTCCAAACCACATCTGACATCAGATAACCCTATCCAGGTGTGGGTTTTGATACAGGAATACAGTCTAGACCTATAAGAAATATGTTATAACCTGAGAACGAGAGCACCAAGCAGGAACTTACCTTGTCGTGGGCGGCGGTTGTGTCCAACCACCTCCAAACTGCATCTGATGTCAGAGAACCCTATCCAGGTGCAGGTTTGGTATTGGGCTTCTTGAAGAGAGTGGTGGTTAGGAGGTGAGGAAGTTGGTCTATGCTGAAAGTGAACTGCATGCCGCCGACATATTGGTTGACCTCTCGGTTGCGCTCCTTCTCGATGCAAAAAGCTCCTCTATGCTCCTGGGGAATAGATTGACGAAGAGAGCTAAACACTAGCAACGAGGATACCTACCTTCCCTTCTCCTGGTCCAACTTGTCATACATACACTTGCTAAACTCGCGCCTAGATTTGGGGTGGTCTGTGTCTAAGATGGAGGTTAAGAGTTCTATGTGCAAACAACCAAGCTGGCTACCAAATTGATTTGGGAGAATGCCGGACTGTGCCTCGTCCAGATGAGGAATGACCCAAAGTATTATTCCACGAAACCTCAGCCGAGAGTATTGGTGCAATGGAGCCTTACGAACTCGGGATTCTTGAGGAAGGCGACTCTTTTGTACCCTTGATCAAGATAATTTTCGCTCTAGCCGCGAGGAAACCGTCTCTCAGTGTTGTTCGGTGCCCTCCAAATACCTAAAACCACTGAACCTGTACAATTGCTACTGAACAACAAGATACATTTAATAGTACACTTGGATGGAGATTGTAAGTGCATGTTGTATACAAATGACGATGTATGACCCTCATTGCTGTCATTCTTTCTATATACAACTCGGTGGATAGGAAACTGGTCATAAAATGATTGGAAGTCGCAAATCTGAAAGCTGGGATCGTACCTTTGCTACAGTTCCAATACAGTTCAGTCACGGAGAAAGGTTGAAAATTGATAGTCCTTGACCGCTAAGATTGTATCAGTAGGTGATTCAAATCTTTGCTGTATAACACACCTTCTGTGAATAACAACCCTCATGCGACGGCCTCTCGCTCGCCTTCCTCGAATTGAGGGATTTCTTTGGGATCCATGCCTCTATAACCTTCAAACTTCGCAGACTGTGTAATGAGCATATACTGGGCGTCCATAGGCCAAACTTCTCCAATGACCATGAAGTCAAGCTGGTATGGGCGTACTTGGTTGAGAATGACCTTGCAGATGGTGTGAACGTTGCGAAGTGGATGCAGCTCTTGACCATGTAAGCGTGAAGCCCAGGCAGCAGCAGCTTCTGGAGTCATCACAAATCCACCCCATCTGTTACGGCGACGTGCCCGCTGCGCAGTAGTTCGTTGAGTTGGCATGGATGCCTGGATGCCTGATTGTTGGAAGAAAAGACCAAACCGACTACTTATTCCGCTTTATTCCGTAACGGCCCGGGGTGGCGTTATCCCATGTGATTTCCATAGCCTTAGTCAAGTAGTAATATAGATTGTGTTGTAACAGCATGGCAATGGCAACTGGTGCGACAACGTAATAAAAATCTCTGGCCAGATTGTGGTTCAAAGAAAACAACGCCACTGACCAGTTCCAGAATTGTGTGCTGGTTTAAGGGCCTTCTGATCTTCTCCATGCCTTTTTCTCCCGCATGCTTAAAGCTTCTCGACCTAAATTGCGAAGGGTGTTTTTCATCTTAAGTGCATCTAAATGTGTCTTTGAAGCTCTTGTATGAAAAGGGGTGCGGATATTACTCGGAGTATGGGAAGAAAGGTGGTCCAGGTATCTAGAAAGAACCACCTAGAAAGACAACCTCCAGAAGCTTCAGCCAGGCGTCTCCTTGTGACCATTGATATAATAAATAGAACCAGATTGGTATCTTATTCAACTCCTCCTGCATGCAACTGCAACCAAGTCCCGACTGCTCGCCTATTTTACTTATCTCTCCTGACCAACTCCTGACCCATGGCCAGTTCCATACTCACTGTTACCTCCAACACGTACTATCGCACTGGGACCACATCCGAGTCTATTGTTAACTGGTGCAACTACCATCCATATTCCGTGCAAGCACTCTCTACTTCTTCCTCTCAAAAAGGAGTGGTCTTGCCTCAAAAATAGCTGAACTACGCCGTTATATATGATGGAAGGCTGGGACAGTGCCAGTTGGTCGCCACAAGAGGATCAAGTCGGGACTCTCACCGTGAATGGACATGAAGTTATTTGCAGGGCACAGATTGTCATTGATGGGCAGATTATGCCATTATGGAACCCTTATAAGAGGACACCCATACTGGCAGTATTACTATTTCCAGCTGAAGTTTGACTACATCGCCAGTCATGACCCAACCACCTGTACCCCCACCACTTCAGCATCAAAACCCACCAACATTTGCGGCGCTGATCACCCAAGTGGATCCATGGGTCATTTATCATTTCCGATTGACACTATTGTCCAATGTCCACTATGAGAACCAGCTTTATGGGGTTCTAACTCTATTTTTTTCCTCCATCTTTCCCATGCGCAGGCACTTTATGGTAATTCCACAAGGTCTCCTGCAGAAGGTGTTGAACGCAGACGACGTAGAGGACCTAGCAGATGTGTCTTTTGGATCAGCGGGTGGCTAGCATGAGTCGAGGAATCTTTGTATGTTGCACCGTCTATCAAATTGATCCACATATTGATGCTGTTCGTCTGATCCACCAGTTGGCTCAGAAGTCAACAAATTTGTTCCTGATTTTATGATCATGAAGGTTATACTACAGCCGTCGGGAGTTCCTCGTCATCACCGTATTCTGGCTGTAGTGGAGGTCAAATGGAACGAGGACGTCTCTGAGGCAAGTGCGTTGACGCAGACAATGGCGTACCTCGAACGAGCCTGGCAACAACCATCACATGATCCCAATCTTCACGCCTATCTCGTCATGGGTCGTCAAGTTATTTGTATACGGATGGAAAATGGGTCTGTGGTTGCTGATGATGCATTTGACATATTTGCAAATGACGATCCATTCACAAGGGAGCTTGGGTTGATTTCTCTGAGTAACTGGAATTGAGTATGATGCGTTGGCAGCTGTGATTATTAACCTGTAATTATATGAAATGTATGTACCATAAATGTTCGACTAAAAGGTCATTTTAGCCTCTTCCTTCAAATTGTTGGTTTTAACGAGTTTCCTGATTTGTTGCTGATTGTGATCAAATTTCGGCAAAGTAGCTAGCCACAGCAGAACATCCAATATATAAAGGGCTTGATAGCTCTTGTAGAGTCACCACTACTTTTTTTATCAAGAAACAAGTGGAAGAGGAATAACCCCTGCGGGCTGCCTGGCAGGCCACACAAAATGGAGCCAATGAGAAAGGTGAAGTTATCAGAAATAGTGATTAACCAGGATCCAAATCGAAGAAAGATGGTGGCGAAGGGAATGTGAAAGGGGTGGCCAGCCTGGCAGCCCATGGCCAGAGTGCATTAGTAAGTCTTCAAGCTTCATCCTCATAAGAATAGAGTGGAAGAATGGCGTGACAATCACGATGCCAGACATGTGCAACGGTGTGTAACGAGCCATAATAGGTGTACAAAGAAACGAGACCTTGAAAGGTTGCGGAAAACAGCAGGGAGTTACCATATCGTGAGGGTACCTGAGCTCAACGGCATGTTAGACAGAGAGGATGTGTGTGGGGTAGAATTCCGGCCCCATTGTGATGTGGCCTGCCTGGCTGTCCATGAGGAGTAGTTGTGGTAATGAAGACACTTGCATAGCTGGGCTGCCAGGCAGGCCATTTCACTGAGAGAGATTGCCTGCTTGAAAAAATAGATCCACATTTATGACAAACTTACCCGATGGGCAGCCGGGCAGCCCATCCTGTCCATTAGGGTTCGTCATGGGTAACCCATGGGTAAATTTGGGTCCACCCGTACCCATACCTGCATGAACCCGTACCCGCACTTGTGGGTACAGGTACCATGAGAAAGCACCCATGGGTAACCCGTGATGTCACATGGCATCACCACTACCACACCAACCACCACCATTGTCACCAGCCACCATGACCTCTGTGGCTACAGCTGCCAACAACAACGAGGACAACAACAACAGCGACAGCGGAGAACAACAACAACAGCTGCAGCTGCAGCCTGGCAGCTGCCAATGCTGATGGAGGAGGAGGAGCACCGCCAGCAACTTGACAGCCCTTTCGAGGGTAACAACAAGCAAGCGAGAGGGCGGGCGTACAAGGTGCACCCACAGTGTTTTTATGTTTGTTTTTTACTAACTAGCTACTACAGGAGGAGGGGAATCCCCTCCATTTCGATGCCAGGGGCTCTGTCC
>WNGB01014096.1_pt1 | contig 10715 bp, 14 predicted proteins | sample 5400681 | NCBI WGS metagenome assembly WNGB01 (sample SAMN13153367, study PRJNA577476) | soil metagenome | isolation source: 115 cm soil or saprolite under grassland replicate 2 | place: USA:California | collected 2016-06-15 | reverse complement strand
AGCGGGGTGTCCATCCAGGTGACGGCGATCCCGGCGGAATCGGCGGCCGAGCGCAGCCGGGAGGCGGTCTGGACGGCCAGGGAGTCTGGCAGGTCCGCCGGCAGGACGACCCGCAGCCGCGGCCGTCCCAGGCCCGCCGCCCGCCGGGTCTGGCTGACCCCGTGATCGACCAGGGACAGGACGTCCCGGGCGGCGTCCACCAGCACGGAGCCCGCCGCGGTTAGCCGCACCCCGTCCCGGCCGCGGTGCAGCAGAGGCGTGCCGACGAGCTGTTCCAGCCGCCCGATCTGCTGGCTGAGAGTCGGCTGGGCGATGAACAACCGCTCCGCAGCGCGGGTAAAGGTACCCGCCTCGGCGACCGCGACGAAGTACCGCAGGTGCCGCAGTTCAAGACCCTGCGGCACGCGGGTATCCGCCCGGGGAAGCCGAACCGGTTCCGCCTGTGCTTGCTTCATGTCCGTCACCTTCGCCAGGCCGTGGTGTGCTTGTGCTTCCTTGCCTGCATCGTGCCGGGTGCGGGACCGCGCTCGAATCTCCCGATCGCCCAGTCTTGCCCCCGGGCCGGGGCCTGGTGACCGCCCGGTGCGGGCCCCCGGATTGGGCGCCTTAGGCCGATTTGACGGCGTCGGACAAGGTTTATCGTTCGTTTTGTGAGTTCGCGGGACGGCGGGCCGGGCGGATCGGCGCTGCTGGCCGGGCCGAAGCCGGTAGCCAGTCCAAAGACACGCACGGTACGCCATGCCGCCGCGGGCAGCTGCACGCCCAGGACGACCTTGCTGAGGCTGGCGCGGAGAACGCCAGCGGTGATAGAGGTGGCCGGGCCATGCGGTAGCCGTGAACCCAGTGGAGCGGGCCAGCCCGGCATAGCTTGTTGCTTTGGGCACATAGCCGGCACATCTTGGACGCCGACCTGGCGCCCCTTGTCTGCTGAGAGTACGAAGGTCGTTCGTCCAGCCGGCCGCCACCTTGACCGTGGCTCGCTGGGCCCGGATCGAGGAGGAAGACATGAACGTTTCAGACCAGGTGGACGCCCTGCAAAAGCGGGTCGCGGAGCTGAAGAGCTCTTTCGATCAGGCCCGGCGGGAAACCAACGAGCAGGTCAAGGCGCGCATCGACCAGGTCAAGGCGGACATCGCCGCGCGCCAGGATGCCGCGAAGGAGAAGGCCGAGCAGGCCGCCGACCGTACGCAGAGCCAGTGGAAGTCGCTGAAGGCTGATGCCGCGGCCAAGAGGGCGGACTTTCAGGCCCGCATCGATCGCAAGCGCGACGAGCATGACGTCAAGCGGGCGGAGGACGACGCCGAGGCTGCGGAAGAAGACGCCGCCGATGCCCTGGATTACGTCTCGTGGGCCGTCGACCAGGCTCAGCTGGCCGTCCTGGACGCGATCGACGCCCGTTCCTGGGCGGACGCACGAGCCGCGGCCTCGCCATCAGGCTAGTCATCAGCGGATCGAAACCACACGCGAGTCGGCCCGGCGGCGCCAGCCTTCCTCTGGGTTGCGTGTGACCTGCGCCCTGCTGGGAGGTGCCTCCACCGGGGCGATTGTCTCGCCGTTCACGCTGCCCGCGGCGTCGGTTCTGCTCGGCTGGGACACCGCCGTCGTGATCTTCCTGGGGTGGGTCTGGAGCGCTGTCTGGCGCCTGGATCCCGGCAGCACCGCCCGGCTCGCGAAACGGGAAGACCCCAGCAGCGCGGTCGCAGAACTCGTGGGCGCGGGCACCGCCATGCTCGGCGTGGTCGGCTTCGCGCTGGTCAGGGCGAGCCAGGCCACCGGCGGCATGAAGGCGTACTGATCGCCCTCGGGGTGGTCAGCGTGGTGCTGTCCTGGACGGTCGTGCATACCGTGTTCATGCTGCGATACGCCCGTGCCTACTACTCCGATCCGGTCGGCGGCATCGAGTTCGGTGAAAGCGACCGGCGGATGGTGCTGCATCATGCGCTGCTTTCTTACCTGATGGGGCTCGCGATCAATGTGGTCGCCACCCTGCTCAGGTGACGACGCGGGCGGACCCGGAACTCCCCAGCGCACTGGGTGACGGGCGGGCTGGCTGCGCGGCAATCCTGCTATTGGTCTCAGGTATTGGCCAGCGGTGCCCGCTGAAGGTTGCACTGTTCGCACAGAAACTGTCCGGCCGGAGGATCAGATGAGCGCCAGCTCGGTCAAGGACGCGGGCAACACCAGGCCGCGTATGCCCGTGAAAGTGCCTGCTGACGCCGCGACCGGGGTTCCGGCCAGGCGCGCGCGGGTCCGGGCCGCCGCGGCCGCGCGCGGCGTCCCGCTGGCGACGATCATCACCGCCGTCGCCGTGGTGGCCCTCGCCTACCTGGTGGGCAAGCTCGCCTACCGGCTGCGGGACGTCATTCTCCTGATCGCGGTGGCCGGGTTCATCGCCCTGATCCTGAACCCGCTGGTGGTGTACGTGCAGCGGCGGATCCCGCGGCGCGGCTGGGCCGTGGCCATCGTCACCGTGTGGGCCGCCGTGGTGTTCACCGGCCTGCTGCTGGCCTTCGGCTACCCGCTGGTGAACGGGCTGACTCACCTGGCGCACCGGCTGCCCTCGTACGTGCAATCCGCGGCGCACGGCCGCGGCTGGATCGGCCACCTGGCCCGCCGCCTGCACCTGACGGCCTGGGCGGCGCGGAACGCCCCGAAGCTGCAAAGCCTGGGGACCAGCCTGGCCAGGCCGGCCCTGTCCTTCGGCAAGGGCGCGGCGTCATTGCTGGCGACACTGGCCACCATCACCGCGCTCGTGCTGCTTCTGCTGCTCGAGGGCCCCAAGATGCGCCGCGGGCTGCTCGGCCTGATGTCGCAGGACCGCGCGGCCCGCTACGCCCGGGTGGCGCACGAGATAAACCAGTCGGTGACCGGGTACGCGGCCGGCAACCTACTTACCTCGCTCATCGCAGGCGTCGTGATCTTCGTCGCGCTCGCCACGGTCGGCGTTCCGTTCCCGTTCCTGTGGGCGCTGTGGGTCGCCCTGGTCGACTTCCTGCCCATGATCGGCGGCGCGCTGGCGGGCATCCCGACCGTCCTGTTCGCCGTCAGCCACTCGCTCACGGCGGGCATCGTCACGGCAGCCGTGTTCATCGGCTACCAGCAACTGGAGAACCACGTCCTGAACCCGGTGGTCATGAGCCGGACGGTGAAGGTCAACCCGCTGCTCGTCCTGCTGTCCATCCTCATCGGCTCGTCGATCGGCGCCTGGCTCGGCGGCCTGTTCGGCGGCTTCGTGGCCGCGCTGCTGTCTATCCCCTGCGCCGCCGCCCTGCAGGTGGTCGTCAGGGAGCTGTGGCAGGCCACCGCGCCCGGCGGACCACTCGACGACGAGCCCGGGCCGGCTACCGCGCCGTCACCGCCGGGAAGCTCTGGGTTGCCGGAGGACGGACGCGCCTAGCCACTGGCAGGCGAGCAGGGCGAGTTCGACCTGCAGGCGGTCCGCGCCGGCGGGACGGCCGAGGCTCTCCTCGGTCTTGCGCACCCGGTACTGGACGGTGTTCTTGTGCAGCGTCAGCAGTTCGGCGGTGGCCTTGAAGCTGCCGCTCTCGGTCAGGAAGACGCGCAGGGTGTCGCGCAGCGTCGAGTGGTGGTCGTCATCGTCTGCGAGTGATCCCAGGGTCTCGATGACCCAGGCCCGGACGAGCTCGACCGAGCCCGACATCAGGGCCAGCGGCGCGACATCGCCGAAGCGGGTCACCGGCGGCCCGGCCGGGCCCGCGGCCAGCGCGACCGCGTGCGCGCCCAGGGCCTGCTGGTGGGTGCGGCGAAAGCCGGGAACACCAGCGCCTGCGGCACCGAGGGCGAACCGGATCCCGGCGTCTGTCCCGGTGGAGGAGGTACCCGCAGACCGGATGGGGAAGGAGTCCCTGGCGCCCAGCGGCAGCCAGGCCCGCGCGCAGGACTCGTCCTGCGGAAGGAAGATCGGCCGCGCTTCGCAGCCCGCCTGGCGGGCTACCTCCGTGCTCGCCTGCTCCAGCCGGGACAGGGCGTCGCCGCCGGCCTGCATCCCTCCCACCCAGCACACCACGCCGGCATGGTGCTGCCGGAGCCGGTAGCCGAGGATCGCCTCGGAGGAATCCACATCGACCCGCTCACTTCTCAGCAGAGCCCGCACGCGGGCCGCGCGGGCCGCGCTGCGGTTCCGCAGCCAGTTCTCCTTCTCTGCTTCGTAAGCGGACACGAGCTCCTCTGATACCTGGTCGATGTACCGGGCCGTGATGTCGGCGATACGCAGCCCGGCCGCGCTGACGATCGAGGCGTCGTCGGTGCTGCGCCCGAGTTCCTCCAGGCACCAGTCCTGGAACCGGGCCGACCCGATGCGGTACGCGCGCAGCAGCGCGGCAATCGGCACGCCGCGCTGCGCCAGCCGGCGGGCGTACTCCTCGGCCGCCGCGGGGGCGTGCACTTGCTCCAGGTCGATGTCGTGCTGGAGGACATGCAACATGGTGGCCACGTTCTCCGCGACGCTGGCTTCCAGCAGCGACAGGACCCGCTTGTCGCTGCGCAGCTGCGGGATTCCCCGCACGATCAGGTCGTAAATATCCGCGGTCAGCTCAGCGGTGCGGGGGGTGAGCTTAGCGGAGACGTCTGAGGCGCTCTGGGCGACGGACGGGCTTGACCTGTCCACCGTGGAATAGTATGCGGCTGGCTCTGGGTTGCCCAGCGCCGGATTTATCCCGGTTCACCGGCGGCTGGTCCATTGCGGGCCGACGACGGCCCACGCCGACTCCCACCTGGCGAGACGATGCCGGTCAAGAGCCATCCGGCACAAGAGGTAACAGAGGGTGAGCACCACGGCGGCACCTACCATGATGGTGGTGTCGGCCAGCACCGCATTGACCATCATGTCGCTCGGGCTGGGCGGGGAAGCCGGTGGCTCTCCGGAGCGGTCCGGCCAACCCCGTATGGAGGTTCGGGCCGCCGCGCGGACGGTGGGGCCGGTCGCACTGGTCAGCGTGCCGGACCGCCCGGTTCTGTCAGGCGGCCGCCAGCTGGCTCCCGCCGCGGTCGTCTGGCTGCCGGCCGTCGGCCCGGGCCGGGACGGGACCGCAACGGCCGGCCGCGACCGTGCCGCCAGTGCCCTCTGGGACTGGTAGAAATGCCCGGCGAAGAATGCCGCCGCGACAAGAGCGGTGAGGAAGGCCACGGCCAGAGATACGACGATGGCCCGCTCGATGCGGTCAGAAGGCCGCCGCAGCTCGTTCCGGCCGAAAAGCAGCCGCCTCAGGCGCGGCAGCGGGCGGCCCGTTCGGCGGGCTGGACCTCTCATGACTATCACCTCGTGCCTTCGCCGGGAGGCTCCGGCGTTGCCTTAGCTTCGTGAGCCGGGCCATTCGTGCCGCGTGAGCCGTCCCGACTCGTCCTGGATTTCCACGGCCACCTCGGCTAGCGCGGGCGCGTGCTGCCGGTAATGATGCGCGCAGAACAGCAGTGCCCGCCGACTGGGCAGCAGGACCCGAACGTAGGCCTGAGCGCCGCACCGGTCGCACCGGTGCACGGCACTCATCGGCCTGGTAAGGCCCGGAGCTTTGCTGGGCGTCGCTTCGTCTCGTTCCTGGCGCTGCGCCCGGCGCTCGGTCCATGATTCTCTTGCACTCATCGCGGGTACCTCCTTGGCCCGGTCACGTGGTGCGTCACGGCTGGCTTCAGTCCACCGTGCGCGGCAGCGGTTGGAAAGGCGATGGCACCTGTCGTGGTATTGCCCGGCCCTATAGACCCAGCGGACCTTGAGCGAAAGGTCGCGCAAGACACCAGGCTGGAACCGTGAATGCCTGCGCAATTCTCATTCAGCGCTGCGCGTCGAGTTGCTGGAGGACCAGCTTGTGCGCGTAGCACGACTGGCGGCTGAAAGCTTGTGCTCGCCACCCGATGCCCGCCAGACCCGTCCGGTGGACTGTGGATCCACGGGCGGGCCGGAGGAGCGAACGTGGCAGCAGAGACCGACATCTTGCCGCCTGCGGTGCAGCGGGAGAACTACGGCAAGAACATCAAGCACTCGACCGCGATCACCGTCTGCAGCCTGCTCATGGCCGCGACCACTACACCTGCGGCGAACAAGCCCGGGAAGCCGTCGCCGGCGTCGCTCTCGGCTGGGTCATTGACCCCTGGCCGGGCGAAGCCGGCCGAGGCGGACGCGGCGGCAGGCGGCGCACCGCAGGGCGTCGAGCTGCGTCATCTGCGCTACTTCGTGGCGGTCGCCGACGCGGGCACCTTCACGCACGCTGCGGAGCGTCTGTACATAGCTCAGCCGACGCTGAGCTAGCAGATCCGCCGCCTTGAGGAGATGGTCGGCACCCCGTTGCTGCAGCGCCGTCGCGAGGGCGTCCGGCTGACCGAAGCGGGCACCGTGCTGCTGGAGGAGTCCCGGACCGTGCTGTCCCTGCTCGATCGCGGATTGAGCCGCACCCGGCAGGCCGCCGGCCTGGGGCGGCCGCGGCTGCGGTTCGTGGTCCCACCGTACCTGCCGGAGGTCCTCGCGGTGCATACGGCCCGGCGGCTGCGGTCCGCGGCCGCTGCCGCGGGGGTCGAGGTGGCGTGGATGGAGACGGTACTCGACGCCGAGTTCTCGGCGATCCGCCAGCGCCGGGCCGATGCCGGCCTGGGCTGGCTGACGTTCCCCCGCGAGGCCATGCCCGCTCCTGTCGAGGTCATGGTGCTCGGGGAATTCGAACCCGACGTGTGGATACCTTCCCCGCACCGGGCACCCCGCGAGGCCATCAGCCTCGATGAGCTGGCTCACATGGACGTCATCCACGGGCCGCATCGCGTCAGCCCCGCGACCTACGACACCTGGATGGCGGTCCTGCGGGCCAGGAACCCGCGCTTGAGTTCACCGACCCGCCGTTCCGGAATTCACTGCCGATAGCCCTCGCTTTCGCCGCAACCGGGAGCCGGCCTGCCGCGGTGCTGACCGGCGCGCGACATCGCATCGGGGCCGGTCCCGGGCTGCCGCAGCCCGACGGGGCGACCGATATCAGCAGCCATGAGATGGTGCCGGTCCGCATCGACCATCATCCGCTGACCGCCACGGCGGGCCTGGTGTGGAGCGACGACCTGCCCCGGGCCCTCCAGCAGCTGCTTTTCGATACCGCCGATGGCACCACCCTTTGACTGGCGGCCAGCAGCAGCCCGGCGGCAGCAGGCTCCTCATATAGCACGGGCCAATATCAGCAGAGCCGGCATCGTCTTTGCGCGGGCGAGATTGTGACGTGGACTGGCTGAGGAACGGCAATCCGCCGTTGATTAGGCACGGGAAGGATTCAGACAAAATGGGCAAGACCAAGGACATCCGCGAGGCGGTCGAGGCAGAGCTCAACTTCGACCCGCTGGTCGACGCCGCCAACATCGCCGTCCGGAACATGAACGGGGAGGTAGCGCTCAACGGCACGGTGCCGAGCTACCCGCAGTACCTGGAGGCGGCCGGCGCGGCGCAGCGGGTCGCCGGGGTGACCGACGTGCACAACCACCTGGAAGTGGTGCTGCCGGACGGCGACTATCGCGACGACGTCATGCTGACCACCGCGGCCAACAACGCGCTCGCGCTGAACATCACCGTGCCGGACGGGGTGGAAGCGACCGCGCGCGACGGCAACCTCATCCTGGCCGGCACGGTGAGCTACGGCACCGAGCGGGCCGCCGCCGAGCGGGCCGTGTCCGGGCTGGCCGGGGTGCGCAACGTCGGGGACGACATCGAGATCGCCTACGACGCCGACCCGGTCGATGTCGACCTGCACGTGCAGGAGGCGCTGGACCGGTACGCGCTGGTCGCCGACGACAGCGACGTCGAGGTGGACACCAGCGGCACCGTGGTCAAGCTGACCGGCCACGTCCGCACCTGGGCCGAGCACGACGCGGTGATCGGCGCCGCCTGGATGGCCAGCGGCGTGCTGGAGGTCCGCGACGACCTCGCCATCACCGGCTGACCGCGGCCTGACCGCGATTCCGGCCCACAGAGTGACAACGGCGCATGGCCGCGAGCGACAGCGTGGACACCCAGCCGAAGGTTCCGGCTGGCCAGGCGCCGCCGCCCCAGCAGAAGGACCGGAAGCGGCCGGTGACGCGGTGGGCCGTGCACGGCGTGCTGTTCGTGGGGCTCGCGGTGGGCTTGTTCGGCGTGCTGCCCCGGCTCGGCGGGCTGGCCCGCGACACCGCCGAACTGCGGCACGCCCGCCCGCTCTTCGTGGCGGCAGCGATCACCGCGCAGGCGGTGTCGCTCGCGTCGTACGCGCTGCTGTACCGCCGGGTGCTCGCCTCGCTCGGGGCCCGGCTGCGCTTCGCCCTGGCCGTGCGGGTCACGCTGGCATCCTTCCTGGTCAGTCACGTCACCCCGTTCGGGTCGGCGACCGGCACCCTGCTGAACGTGTCCACGCTGGAAACCGAGGGCATCGCCGCGTCCACCACCGGCGAGGCGATCGGCCTGACCAGCCTGATGTCCGCGATCGCCCTGATCGCGCTGTTCGCCACCGGGCTCATGGCCACCGCCGGGAGACACCTGTCCCGGACCTACCTGGCCACCGCGGGCATCGCCGCGGTCCTGGTCGCGGGCGTGCTGATCGCCGCGTTGGCGGTGGGGACCCACCCGGACATCGCCGAACGGGCCGGGCGCCGGGCAGCGGGGGTGGCGCGGCACTTTCGCTCCAGCATCGACCCGGAGAAGGCGGCCCGGACCAGCAGGCGGCTGGCATCGCTGGCCCGGTCCGCGCTGACCGGGCGGGCGTTCCTGGCCAGCTTCGGGTTCGCGTCCGCCGACCTGCTGTTCGACCTGCTCTCGCTCGACCTGATGTTCCTGGCCTTCCGGTACCAGCCCGGCTTCGGGCCGCTGGCGGTCGCCTACGCCGCGGCGAACATCGCCAGCGCGATCCCGATCACCCCCGGCGGGCTGGGAGTCATCGAGGTCACCCTGGTGGCCATCACCGTCGGTTTCGGCGCGCCGCGGGCAACCGCCGTGCTGGCCGTGCTCGGCTACCGGATCGTCAACTACTGGCTTCCGCTGCTGCCCGGGGCGGCGGCCTACCTTCGGCTCCGGCTGACCGGGAAAAGCTGATCCTAGGAAAGGAACCCATGTCATGTTCAAGTCAACGTCTACCTCGCTGATCGTGCTCGGCGTGCTGGCCATCGTGGTCGGGATCATCGCCCTGGCCTGGCCCGGGGTGACCATCCTGGCGCTGGTCATCTTGTTCGCGGTCTACGCCTTCACCGGCGCCGGGCTGCAGGCCATGCGGGCCTTCAGCAGCCCTGCCGCCGGGCCGGTCTTCGGCCACCTGCTGCTGGCGCTGATCGCGCTGGCGGCCGGGGTGATCGCCATCGCCTGGCCCGGGCCCACCGCGCTGGTGCTGGTGCTGGTGGTGGGGATCTGGGCCTTCGCCGGCGGGATCATGGAGATCGCCGCGGCGTTCGGGGCCGGGGAGACCGCGGGCACCCGGGCGCTGTTCGTGCTGAGCGGGCTGGTGTCGGTGGCGTTCGGCGTGGTGCTGTTCGCCCGGCCCGGGGTCGGCGCGGTCACCCTGGCCCTGCTGTTCGGCCTGTTCAGCCTGATCTACGGCGTGTCCCAGATCGTCACCGGCGTCCAGCTGCGCCGGACCGGCAAGACCCTGCAGGCGGTCCTGCCCGACGCCGCCTGAGCCCGGCCGGGCGTAGGCAGGCGCGCTCCTCGTGAGGACCGCCGGCCGCACCGACAACGGAGGCACCACCATGGCCACATCCGAGACCGCAGACCACGGTCGGCCGGCGCGGCCGGACATCTTCCAGCACCATCCGGTGGTCCTGGAGCAGCAGGAGCAGCGAGCCGCAGACTTCCAGCTGCGGATCGCCGACAAGATCACCGCCTTCGCGGGGTCGATGAACTTCGTCTACCTCCACATCGCGCTGTTCACCGTCTGGATGCTGTTCATCGAGTCCAGGCCGTGGCCGACGCTGACGCTGATCGTGTCCCTGGAAGCGATCTTCCTGTCCACCTTCGTCATGATCGGCCAGAACCGGCAGGGGGCCTTCCAGCAGGCCAAGGCCGACCACGACTTCACCGAACAAGAGCTGGAACTCAAGACCAACACCCAGCTGACCCGCGAGATCGACAGGCTCACCACCGAGCTGCACAACCGGCTGCTGAGTAAGTCCGCCCGGCCGCGGTCTTGATCGCCGGCCTTGCCGTCCTGACCGGACAGGCCCTAACTGACGTGTCCTTGTGACACAGCGGCAAGACGCGCCACCTGGGGGAGCCTAGGCGTGGGCAAGGGAGGCCTGCGCGCTTGTGGCGCGGTCGCCGCAGCGGGGCCGAGTCTTGGATCGAACAAGGCTGCCCGCGCGGTTACCTCACGATGTCGCAGGCGGCGCCGTGCTACCAGTTCAGGCGGCTCCCAGCCTTGCCCAGACCGCCAGTTGCGCTCCGCGATGCTCATCCGCCTCGACGGGTGCACCTGCGCCCGCTCCTGATCTCCGTCCAGGCACGTCGAACGCGGCGCTGGGCTGGTGGTGGGCCGACCCCGCCGCCGGGTACGTGCTGGTCTACTACCCCGCCCGGGAAGTGCGGGAGATCTTCGCCGGTGATCACTGACATGAATCGGCAGCACTGGTGCATCTGGTACTGAGCGTGCTAGTGCGCCAGCACGGCGGTCACCCACGCGCCGTAGCCGATCACCAGCACGGCCCCCGTCTGCCGGTTCAGCCCGCCACCACGCGTGACCGCGAGCAGCGCGAGCGGCAGGATCGCCGCCGCAATC
>WNGB01030460.1_pt1 | contig 10716 bp, 11 predicted proteins | sample 5400681 | NCBI WGS metagenome assembly WNGB01 (sample SAMN13153367, study PRJNA577476) | soil metagenome | isolation source: 115 cm soil or saprolite under grassland replicate 2 | place: USA:California | collected 2016-06-15 | reverse complement strand
CCCTTGAGAACGGCAGGCGCAGCCTGCTCAGACAGCTTTGCGTTCGTAGAAGCGACAGCGACTAGTTGACGCGCTGAAATAGGAACCGGTGTGGGAGCGCAGCGGATCGAGCGCTCGGGATTGCGTTCGGAAACGATTCCCATCGGTCTTGCCGTTGCGCCCGCCTGTGTTTGAGACGCGCCGCCCCGCTGCCCTGCTCCTGCTTCCGTCGCTGACGATGAGGCTGTTTCTATGGGAACGGTGACCGGTGTGGTAGGCACGACGATCGTTCTCGTTTCTCCTGTCGCTCCTGCTGTCCCTATCGTTGACGAAGCGCTCGTGGCTGGCGTCGGGGAGGCGGTCGCGCTGCGGACTTCGGCGATGGCCTGCGCCGTCACATCGTCGCCGCCGCGCGCCCCCTGATCGGTTCTCCGAGCGTTGTCACGAACAGGCACGTTGACTCTCGTCCCGGAGCCGCCGCCGAACAGCATCCACAAACCCGCTCCCGCGGCGATCAAGACCAGTAGGAAGAGTGATGCGCCCGCGATCCGCTTGCGCCTGCTGGCCGGGCGCCGCCGTGACGGATCGCCCAGAGGTTCCCCCTTATCAACCTCTTCGTCGTCGAGAGAAAGATATGTGTGTGGTTCTCCCTTCGTGGCGCTGGTATCGTGCTCCGCGACGCCCACAGCAATGTCAGGTTTCCAACCGTCTCCGTTGCGATTCATCTCTGGCTCCCTTCTGTGAGTTAACGACGGGTCAACGTTTGGACGATTTCAGGTTCGCGGTCGCCGGTTCGTCGGCCGATGTCGTCTGGCCGACGACGGCGCGCAGTCGCTGCCTGGCGCCCATCACCTGAGCCTCGTAGACGAGCGCGAAGTACCTGGTCTCGCCGCGGGGGATCACTCCATCAGTCGCCGTCGTATCAGTCGCTAGCTCTCTGACCGGCTCGATCTGAAGCGGTCTGCCTTTGCCGTCGACCGTCTCCAGGTAGATGTCAGGCTGTCCGGGCACGATGCGCGCATCGGACTTCTTCTTGTTGCGGGCCGCGATGACAACCAGTTGGGCATTCTTGCCCACGTCCTGCACTGGCGTGATCGAGAGCGATAGCCCATGCACGGAGTCGCTCCATTTCTTGAAGCTTCGCGGCGACCTGGTCGCTTCGCTCAGCGCGAGGCTGGCGACGCGGGCCGGATCGCTGCTCCTGAGATCGCTTTTTACAGGAGGCTGTGTTGTGTCGATCTCGGCCGTATCGGTCACAAGTTTTGGAGCGGACGTCGTTCGTGCGTGAGCGGACGCCGTTTCATCCGGCGTGGCTGCGGGCGGCGGGGAGACGCGCAGCGACGTGGCGCCCGCGCGCTTTTCTTCCGCGCCGTCAAGATTGACAGCCAATCCCGCGGCGCGGCGAGCGGCGATCACCTCATTCCGGTCGTAAGTAACCACGACGCGATGCGCCTGCTCGGCGAGTTGCTGGACAGGGTAGAAGAGAAAGGTCACGACCAGCCCCGATTGCATCTGCGTGATGATCGAAGTGACAGGGGCGCGGCGGGCGTTGGCCATGTTCGCCGGGGAGGCGAAACCGCTGCCCGTCCGCACGACCAGAAAATGATCGGTCCCCTTTGTCGGAGACTCGTCGATCGTCACCAAGTCGCTGTTGCCCGGATGAAGCGCGAAGAAACGGTCGGCGGCGGGAAATTCGATTATGGTTACGCCGTTCGGCGACAGCCCGAGCCTGATGACCGGATTCTGATTGCCGCTCACCGCCACGTTGGCCTCGCCTGAAAGGTAATCGGCCCTTGGCGGCTCGACGAGCGTGACCGGGGACGGGGCGACTGCGGCGTTCTCTCGTTTCGGTTCTCGTCGGTGGGATTGTCGACTCTCCTTCTTCGTCGTTTCCGTCGCATTGTCGCGCATTGTTTTTACCTGTCCTTTCGCGGAGGGCGCGGAGAGGACGATTGCTAGCGCGACCAGAGTGATGACGTAGCGCCTGTGGTTTAACATGGTCTTCTCCTTTGCTCTTGGCTTATTGAGACGCCGGCGCCTCAGATGACGCCGGCGTTCCGATCTCCTTGTAGTCGAACGAGGCCACGAGAAATCCCGAGCGCAGGTTGCGATCCGCCCGCCTTTGCGGGTCGGCCACGAGTTTGAGAGTCAGGCTCAATTGGCGCGTCTCTTGTTGAGTGGCTCCCGCAACCACCTTCGTGATCTCCTGCTTGCCGATGACGCGCACCGAGTAGGGATCCACCCCGTCGACTGAAATGTCTTGCGGCGTCCAGACCGCTTGCCACGATTCGGATCGTTGTTTGTCGAGAATTCCCGTTTGTTTGAGGTAGCGGGCGAATAGAAGGGCGCTCGCAGGGGCCATCATTCGCAGCGCCCTTTCTACGTCGCGGGGGCGGGTGGCGGGATCGACCTGATAGATGGCCTTGACGAACTCTCCTGCCAGGTATTGCTTGTCCGCGTTGGTGAGCCTGTCAGGACCTAGCTTCACGGCTTCCGTCTCGCCGTACTCGCGGTCGTTGATCATCAGGACTCTGCCCGAAGAACGATCCACGACGATGCGGTCGGGACGCCGCCAGTATTGCCAGATGTTGAACGCGACGCTCGCGAACAGCAGCAAGACCAGCAGCGTTCCAGTCCAGGCCATGCTCAGGATGGTTCTGACATCGGCAGGGTCACGGTAGAGGGTTTGAAGAGACGATTGCGTGACGGCCGCTTCGCGTTCATCAATAATCTGACTCGATTCGAGCGCGCCTGCTTCGCCGGCGGCCACGTCGATACCCGGAGGAATTTCTATGGTTTGAGCGTCATTCATATAGTTCCCTCCACTTCAGGCTTCAGTTAATCAGGATTTCCTCGTCATCATATTCGCCGTATTCCAACTCGGCCCCCATCTTCGCCAGAATGGCTTCTCTGAGCTTCTGAGCGCGCCGCCGCGCGATTTGCACACTCTGCACCCACTTGAGCATCGACAGCACAAAGAATTGGCCGAGCGCCAGGACGTCCCTGGACGTGAACCTGACCAAAACATCGTCCTCGCCGGCGTCTCGATGCCCTGCGTTAAGGCCGGCTAGAAAATCGGCCTCGTAATTGCCGTATTCAGGCCAGGGCGAGCTTTTGGACTCCATCGCCCAGCCGATCACTTCCTTGACCAGCGACTCGCCGAGTATCTCCACCTCTCTCGACGAGACTTTCAGCGCCACTCTGCCGTCGTTCAGATCGACGTGATTGGCGACGAAGTCTCCCAGGTAATCCTTTATCAGCACTCCGGCATCGTTCATCTTGTAAGGCTCCTCCCAGACTAAAGTAGTGTGAATACCTGATCGAGACGCTAAACAAGCGACGTGCCACGCCGTGCGCGAGCGATCGTTGACTGATGGAAGGAGAGCGCAGTAACACCTGTCACAGGCGTGTATTTGCGAGGTAAAGCCAGACTCACTTCAATATAGAAAATCCTGCAGCGAACTCCCGGATATCGATGGTAAAGTAATAGCCCTGCGCAGAGGCTATGTTGAAGGCGAGAAATGAACCGGGCGGTATAGACACAATTAGTTGTGATCGGACCGAATCAATTTGCACTAGATATTGGGGCGTCGGAAGATCCGACACCTCCTGTTAGCATAAGCCCTTTATTTATCGCGACACTTCGCCTGCGGAGATCGAAGTGTCGGGCCTTCCGACACCATGTGTCGGACTCTCCGACAGTCGGAGAGAAGTTTGGAGTGTCTGCCAGATCAAACTGGTATCCATGCAGCCGCAGCCGTTGCCGCTCTCAGCGGTAATTTGGGGATTGTGGCGGAGAGGCGGAATCACAGTTTTGCCGCTGTGGAATTATGGCAAGCCGGCAGGCGCGGAAACACTCAAAGGATGATGAAGTGAATATGTACAGCCAACGGCGGTTCACAGTCGCGGAGCCTCGCGCCTATTGCTGAGGATCAAGCGAGCCAACATAGATCGAGCGAGTTCGGCGTGGCTCAGGCTTACGATCAGCGGTATACGCAGGATTGCAATGGAGGCTCTTGTCGGAACGCAGCGCAGCCGGTTGGAATCTGCCGACGCTGAGGGCCACGAGCGCGAGCTCTCCTTTGGTGATCTTGCCGTCGCTGTTGGAATCGAGCCATCTGTTCAATGAGTAGACACGCCCCTCTTTATTCGAGTTGTCGAGAGGCGCAATGACGGTTGCGTCTCCTCCTCCGACGATGAAGCCGCGAAAGACCGCCAGGTAAACATCGGCCAGGCTGTTCAAGTGCCCGCGAAACTGCGTGAGGTATTTCTCAACCAGACGCAGTTGCTCGACCGGACTCATTCGCTTGATCGCTTCGGTGGTAGTTCCCATCCCCCTCGCCGTGCTCTCGATGAGCTGCAGCAAGCCCGTGGCGGTTTGTCCGGGAAGCCCGTTGCGAGCCCTGTGATCGAGCAACGATTCGCTGGCCATAACGTTCAACAACCACGCGGGCTCCGTCTTGAGCCGTTTCGCGATCGCCTGCAACTCGACCCAGAAGTTCGGCTGCTCACGCAGAATCTCGATCAGGTTTTGGCGCGAGCGGACGTGCTTAGCCTCGCTACGAGTGATCATTCGCAATGCGCGATCGTTCGGCCCTTTGTCTTGCGCGCTGGCCACAGGCGCAATCATCAGCAAAAGAATCGCCGCGGCGCCGGTCGGGTTCAGTCCTTTCATTCGGCCTCCGTCATAACACAGTTCGATAGACAGCTTCAGCAACAGCGATGCCGTGAACAAATGAGTGGCACGGAGTTTGATTTGCAATGTGAGCGCAATCGCCCGCTGGATTGCTGGAAATGTTCCTGCGGTTTTGATGTGCGGTCTTGCGACGAAAGGCGGGTGAATCAGATACGAATCGAATCAACCAGGGAGTAGAGCATATGAAGATCTTGAGACGGATTCGTCTGTATACGGGTGTTTGCAAAATTGATGACGACCTGCTCGAACGCTCACGCGTTGCGCGGGCGGGCCGTTCGCTCATTCAACTCGCCATTTTTGTTCGAGCGATCGAGCCGGTTCTGGCGCTGGTCGCCGCCGTATTGCTCCTGACCGTTCCGGCGCTCGCGCAGACGCCCGGCGGCAACCTCTTCGGCGGCAATGACCAGCAGTTGGGCAGCGGTGTGAGAGAGGCGATCAGATGGGGGCGGAACCTGCTGTTCCTTCTAGGCGTCGGCGGCGTCGGGTGGGGAGCGGCGAACATCATGATGGAGAAATCCTGGGGCAGGCAGATGCTAGGCGGAGGCGTCTGCATGGGGATCGGCGGAATCCTGTCGCTTGTCTACAGCTTCAGCCAGGGGAATGCGGTCAATCTGGATACCGATCTGGGAAATTGAAGCGGGGAGCATTTATGCGGCATAGACCGATCAGACCGAACATCTATCTGCCGGTGGCGCGATTCGGCGTGCTCATCTCGGACTGGAAATTCGTCTTTGTGGCCACCCTGATCGCATACTCGACGCCGTTTCTGCTCGACTTGAAACTGTGGGGGGCGCCGCTGGAATTATGGACTGGCTTGAGCGCAGCGGCGCTCTCCATAGCCTTTTTCAATTACGCGCGCATCGGGAGACGACCCTTCTGGTTACAGCACCGATTGCGCGCGATGTTTAGCAGCCCGATCCAACGGCGTGCGCTTCCCATCGACAGCGCCCGACGTCCCGGGCGGCGATGGATTATCGAGCAGTGAAAGGGATCTGAAATGGAGCCATCAGTGATAATTGGAGGCGTCCTCGCAGCCGTAGGCGCGGGGCTCGGCATCGGCGCCGGATCGCGCCTGCTGCCGATTGCCCTTCGCGCTCATCGGGATCTGCGAGCCTGGAAGCGTAGCGAGAAAGCCAGTCTTCATCGGCGAATTGCAGAACATGAAGAAGAGCGATCGAGGTTGGCTCGTGCTCCTGGTCAGAAGCGCGAAACTTCCATCGCAGGCCTCTGTGACTGCGCTCTGCGCCACACCGACGGGTCATACACCTGCGCGTGGGAGGCGCAGCCCGCGCCGACGATGCTTGCGCACGAGCAGGTTGTCGAGACGAGGTGCGACGAACTGGCGCGAATGCTCGCCGCGGACAAACCGCCAGGTACCGTGATCCAGTTCCGCTTTTCCTCAGGTCCAGACCCCGGTAGCGCAATCGTCAAGCACCTGGCGCCTTTCGACGATCTATCGCTGTCGCATCCGGAAGCGGCCCGGCTTCATGCGATGAACGTCAATTTTTATGCGACGTTGGCGGCGGCGGGAGTTTATCGGCGCCAGGCGCTATCGATCTGGGCGCGCGTGCCGGTTCGCCAGAAGGGCGACGATACGAACAGCGGCTTGAGCGCGTTCATTCCCGCCGCTCTGGATGAAATAGCAAAGCACGGCGTGAGGAAACTACCTCAAACCATTCACGCGACCTGGGCGAAGACCGCTGACGACGGCGTCGTGCGACGCTTGCTCAGAGACGCACGGCCTCGATGTCCGCAATTACCTTTGCGGCGAAACCGTCGAGGCGGGCGGTGACCACGTCATGCACGGCTCGCATCCTGCGGCGATCGTCACGATGTTCACGCCGCCGCAACCGGCGATTACCGCTGATGCGTTGCGCGCCCTGACACTGAACCCCTCTCTCAACTTCCGTCACACGATCGTCGCCGAGTTTGTTTACCTCGATCAGCGCAAGGCGACAAAACGCCTTGACCGGCGCATCAGACAGGTGCGGCGTTCGCATGTCCGCGCCGACGGCCGTGTGAAGCAGTCACCCGAAGCGCGCGCGACGCTTATAGACCTCGAAACCGTCCGCGATCACGTCACCGGTTCAAGAGAAGCCCTGATCGATGTTCGGTTTTACGCGATCATCTATGCGGAACCGGCGCGTACGCGAGGGGAGCTGAAGCGGTCACTCGCCAACCTCGACAGTTATTGCGAGCGGATGGTCACGGCGATGCAATCGATCCCCGGAGTGGAGGCGGCGCGCGAGGAGCCTGATTCGCTGCGCGCCCTGTATCACCGGGCGATAGCCGGCGAAGCGGACCATCGCTCCGTGGGGAGGGAGATCACCGAGGTCGCCGGATCGCTCGCCACGCTCGCCCCGGTGGAATCGGCATGGGAAGGGGCCGAAAGACCGCACACACTCTGCTCGACGCCGACCGGAAGGCTGATCGGCTTGAACCTCTTTGACAGCGCGAAGATCAGCTCCCCGCTCGCGCTCGTACTTGGCGAGCCGGGGAGCGGCAAATCCACTTTCATGGCCCGCGTCATCAATGATGTGCTGGGGACACTGCCGGAAGCTCGTGTGCGCGCCGTGGACTTCGGGGAGTCACTGGGGCCGCACGTGGATGTCACACGTGGGCGTCATCTACGCTTTTCTCTCGAAGACAGGCGCACGATCAACGTATGGGACTATCCGGGGTTGGAGTCTGGCGAAATGCCCGACGAGACGCAGATCGCGCTCGTCGTGATGGACGCGATGAAGCTGGCGCGGGTCAAGCCAGACGACAACGTGGCGGAGGACATCCTCACCAACGTCATCACCGAGGTCTACCGGAACGAGGTCCCTCGAAACGGCGCAGGCAAACCGAAACAAGAACCTGTGCATTCGCACCTGCTGGCGCTGCTCGAAAGCTATCCGTTCCAATCCGCCGGAGTGCGGGAGCGCGCCGCGACGCTGGCGTTGGCTTTGGAGAAGTATCGCGACCATCTCTGGCTCGACGCTCCTACGCATCCCGACTTCGCCGCGGATTCGCCATACGACGTGTATGAACTCGACAGTCTCGACGCCTTCCCCAGGACGTGCGCGAGACTTTGGCCAATCGCGTCGCGTCGCGAGTAGTGCGTTCGATAGGCCGGCTCAAGCCGGACGGTACGCGCACGCCGGCGCTGCTCGTCTTTGATGAAGTATGGAAGATCGCGGCGCAGTATCCCGAGATTCTGCGTGTGATCAAGAAGGGCGCTCGCATGGGGCGCAAGGAAGCGGTCGTAACCATGCTCGCCACCCACGCATACGAGGACTTCACCGGCATTCACGACGTGACGAAGACCGCCGGCATAAAGGTCATCGGCAAGCAGATCGGAGACTGCTCGAAATTGATTGCTGACGCCGGATTGTCGGAAAACGCGGCGGCGGCGATCAGCGCAATCCACAACATCGCGGGGGAGTATGCGCAGTACGTCCTCGCGCTCGGCTCTGGGCAGGATCAGGTCGTGGAGATGATCCAACTCGATCTCTCGCCTCCCGAATTGTGGACGTTCACGACCAATCCGTATGAGCGCAACGCGAGGGCGCGGGTGTCGGCGCTCAGATCGGATTGGTCGCTGGCTGATGTGATTGAATGGCTTGCAGCCGTCTATCCACGAGGACTGGCTGCGCAAGGATTGATTGAGGTCGATGAATCGCTTTTGCAGGCATGATTAGAGGTCTCACCCGTGACTTTTAACGCGACGCCTTTCGGGCTTAGACTGTGCGACGGCCAATCTCCCAGATCACAGTTTGAAAATCGAAAGGGGACAAAATCATGAGAAGACAAATTCTCGCGTGCGTACTGTTGTTTAGCATCACTGGGTCAATCATTTTGGTTGCAGGGCAGGAGCGTCAGCGGCAAGAGAAAGGCGCGGCACAGACATCTGACGCCAAGTCAGCAAGTGACCAAATCGAGGTAAAGACTGATCGCTTCAGCGGTGTGACCACCATCAAGTTCAAGCCACAGGCGGTTCTCGATAAGCCGGAGCATCAACTCACGATGGAGATTGAGACTAAACTTGGAGAAAAAAATCATTACGACTCAGAAAAAGATGAGTTGAGATCTTTCATGCTGTTCCGATCACAATCGAAAGCTCCCGTGGATTTCGGTGATGAAGAGCTTCATATCATGATCGACGGTAAGCCAATGGAAATTACTCGACCAATCGGTGATGTCGACGCGGGCGCCAGGACGTTCTTATCTACCTGTAGGCGTCCTGCCCTAGAACAACTCAGCAAGGCGAAAAATATTGAGATAAGGCTTGGCGCGATAGAAATCGCAATTGCTCAACCGATAGTGGCTGATCTACGTGAGTACGCCAATCGAGTGCTCATAAATCAAAAGACTATCAGAGAGAAAAAACCATGAGGAAGATATCCTTACTTAGGCAATTAACGCTTGGGTTACTGGTTGGCGTTTTATTCATGCCGTTATCTGTAGTGCGGGCGCAATGGACAGTTCATGATCCACCACAATATGTTCTTCAAGTCAAAAAGCGAATTGAAGAGGCGAATCGTTGGGTGCAAACCTATCAAAATGCTGTGCAGCAACTCACAACGCTCGGAGGGATTCTCAAAACAACAGAGGATCTAATGGCGAAACAGCGGAATGCAATTTCGACGATGAGCAATATTGGGCGAACAATACGTGGGATGTATCAGTTAAAGGATCAACTTGAGGCAATAGTCGTTTCGCGGATGCGAGCATTCAAGTCAATCGAAAGCCGCTTGCGCAATGGCATCTTTGATCCGGAAGCCGACATGCGCGCTTTTGATGAATACCTTCGAAATTCTATTGGTCGAAGGAGTCAAGACACAATTGCCACTCGCGAGCGGCTAATGCGGATGGACAACGAGCTTAAAAGAATGCAGGACGATTTGGAGGTTGCGGAACAGAGGAAAGCATGGGCTGTGCGGAAAAAGCAGGCGGCCCTTAAAAAGCTGGAAGAAGAAGATAAGAAAACTGTGGCAGATAAATGCGCGCTATGCATCTCGAGTCTTAACCAAGAACTGGCCGAATGCGAACAGCTAATCGCAGAGTCCGAGCGCGTAATCAGCGACCTGAGATGTGGAATCGAGAATCGCGTGAAGAAATACAATGTCGAGCTAGAGGAACGCATCAAGTTTGGCGAGCAGGTGCAATCCATGAATGAAGCGTGGGGCCGGTTCAACAACTCGCTGGACGAGCTTCAAAGGGTACTCAGCAAGGTTAATTAACGCCGTACCCATTGAAAGAGCGGCTTCGCGACGCCTTCGGGGAGCCATTTCGAATCGAGGCTTCCAAAACAGCAATCATAGGGTCAATGACGAATCATGCGCACAAGGAAACTCAAACGATTAATAGTGTCCATTCTGCACATCGCTGCTGTCGTCGGTTGTTTGAGCTTGTTCGCCCTCGCTCAGACACCCAGCCCCACGCCGTCTCCAGCGCCTGCCAACCCGGCGGGCAATTCATTGCCGCAATTCTTCGACAAGCTGATCGGCCGCGCCGGCGCTCTCATACCGATGCTGCAAAACGAGATCGAAGGCCCCCTCTTGCCCTGGCTGGAGAACCTCTCCTGGTGGCTTGCCGCGCTCGTCATCATCTTCGGCTTCGCCCGGCTATGGCGCGAGAACGCAGGCGCGGGCGCCGATCTCTTCTGGTGGTTCGGGAGAGTCGCCATCATTTTCGCGCTGGCGGGAAGCGGTCCGGCAATAGTCAACAAACTCGACGCGATCGGCCAGGAGATCGCCTGGGGTGGAAGCGGAAATAGCGATAGCGTTCTATACAGGTTCTACAAAAATCATCGTAATAGTTTTGAAGAGGGCTACCGCAGATTCGCCAAGGGACATTTTACAGTTGAGCCTACTGGAGAGAAGCTGAAACCGCCTCCGGGCGGGGGAGAAGCCGTGCTCGGCGTGATTCGGGACGTGGTCGCTTCCCCAAAGGATGTCAACAACAAGTTCGAGACCCTCTCGCACGACATGCCATTCCTCTTCTCGGTATTGAGCTTCGCGCGAGGGACACTTGCCTTCGGAGACCTGTACCTGCTG
>WNGB01049033.1_pt1 | contig 10717 bp, 8 predicted proteins | sample 5400681 | NCBI WGS metagenome assembly WNGB01 (sample SAMN13153367, study PRJNA577476) | soil metagenome | isolation source: 115 cm soil or saprolite under grassland replicate 2 | place: USA:California | collected 2016-06-15 | reverse complement strand
CGACACTGATCTGGGTGAGGTCCTGGGCCGCTGGCAGCTTTTCACCGTCGACCGGGCTCACGTTTGAGCACATTAGGCGGCCGCGCCGAGTGCGCCTATCAGCTGCGGCCGGGCCTCATTCATCCTCTTCGAACGCCCAGATAACGGGATGCTGCGGCCCGGGCGCATAGCAGCACGGCTGCGGCTCGTGCGGTCATGCCGAGTGCCTCGGCCTCAAGGCCTGCTCTGGCGAGGAGGTCCCCGGCCGGCTCGTGTTCTCCGAAGCGGCTCTGCGCATCCCGGTGGCTTTCGGGTGACGGTCCGCGTCAGGGTGTACCTGCCCGCGCGGCCCGACCGGAGCCGGCCCGGCTCAGCTCCAATGTACGAGGTTCGAGCCGGGCCGGCATCCCCTCCGGGGGCGAGGGTTCAGGGGGCGTCGATCAGTTGGTACGGCGGCACGGTGACTATGCGCTGGGTCGGGGTGCCGGCCAGGATGATTTTACGTAGGGAGGTGTTGTTGGCGGTGTTGGACTCGTACAGGCGCCGGTCGGGGTTGGCGGTGACTCGGATGTAGTAGGTGCCGTTGGGCAGGCCCGTGATGTCGAACGCCTGGCCCGGCAGGAACTGCTGGTAGGTGTCGCCGTGCCCGACGTCGAGGACTTCGCGGATGGACAGCGCGGTTTGGCCGCCGCAGGCGGTGTGCAGGTCGGTGTTGCCCGGCCGCCAGTTGGCGTTGCGCACCGTCTGGTCGATCGGGTCGGTGGGTGCCAGGCAGAATGCCTCCTTCTGGCTGCGCACCACCTCCTGCCGGCTCTCGTCCAGCAGCTGGTAGCCGGCGAAGTCTTTGAAGTGCCAGTGTTCATGGCCGTCCCGGCGGTCGAACTCCATGGTTCCGGTCGGGGCGTACCCGATCTGCTTGCCCTTGCTGTCGTAGAAGTACTGGAAGGCGTCCATGGTGTCCTGGCCCGGCTGGCGGAAGCCGTCGACGACGATGGGGGATGGCCCGGCGTTCCACACGTTGGCGTTGAAGGCCAGGTAGTCCTTGTCGTCGTCGGGTTGACCGAGGTCGCCGCCGTTGAACGCGTTGACCTCCCAAGCCGGCAGCGGGATCAGGTCCGGTTTCGGCCCGGTGGGTACGGTCGCGGCGCCGGTCGGCCGCGCCGGGTTCGGCACCGGGTTGGGGCCACTCGCTCGCGGCGCCTGGCCCGTCGTCGACCGCCCGCTAGCGCTGGAGAAGGCCTTGCTGGTGACGGTGACGTCGACGCTCAGCTCGGCATCGGGGATGCCGAACAGATCGCGGTATTCTTGCGCCACGGTGACGCGGGCCGTGTACCGCCCGTCGGGCAGCCCGATCACAGGGTTGAACCAATCCGTGGTGGGCACCGACCAGCCGGCCTGGATGCCCCACACCGACCCGAGCGTGAACGGGTTCCTGCCACAGGTTTGGGGGAACGGGGAGGTGTCGGGCGCGTCTGGGCGGGCGCGTCCGCCATCGGAGCTGTTGGGGCAGAACGTCTGGTCTTGTTCGGCGGCGATCTCGCCGGCGGCGTTGGTGAGCGTGACGTGCAAGAAGCCGGGCAGGCCGGTGAAATCGTCGAGCAGCCCGCCGGGCAGCCTCCTGGTGCGGGTGCCGCCCTGGTGAAGATATTGGGTGGCGACGATCGGGTCCGCGTATGAGCGGCGGGTGGCCCGTATCTCGAACGCGTTCTGCCCGGCGACCGCGTGGACGCCGAGGTCGAGGAACAAGAACGGATCACCCTCGAAGCGATCGAGGGTGACCGAGGGGGCGGCGGCGACCACCCGCAGCGGCGGTTCTGCCGGGGCGGATGCCGTCACCGACGCCACCGCACCCGACGCCGCACCCGACGCCGCAAACAACGGAAGAACCACGGCCGCCACGATCGCCGTACTGATCACGGCCGGGCGGATTCGAAACCCCGGGACGTTAATGACGTATCTCCCTTGCTGAACCGCGACAACCCCGCCGCGGACATAACAGAAATGCAAGTAGGACAACGCGGCCGACTACCCGAAACATCGACAGCCACAAGGCCGCCCGCCAGGCGCGCACGGCAGGGTGCGCACGCCCGGCGAGACGGCTCAACACACCGGGAAGGTCAACATGTCCGCGCCATTATCCAGTTGGTGCTGTTGCCGCAGATAAATTGTCAAGGACCCTGTGACGACGGTCCGGCCGACTGCTCCGCCGTCCGTCAAAGGCACTCGGACTGCCGGATCGTCGTTGCTGCAGTCTGTGTGCCGATAAGGTAGAAGCGATCCTGCCCATAGTTGATCGTCGCCCTTCCGACAACCCGGAAGACGCCGCCCGCTCCGCATACCGTGTACACATACAAGCGCTTGTGTCGGGTGCCGGAGAAGGTGCCTGATTCCCTATCTATCAGGACCCAGATATCGCCTACGGGGTGTTAAATCGCTTTTCGAGGTCCACGACCATGCTGAACCTCGCGGGCGCGGGGGTTTTGGCGGTGCACGTGACGTCTGCGCCCCCGGCGATGACGTCACCATAATCAGGGATCGGGCCTACAGGGGTCATCTGGCAGTCGGGTATCGCGGATGGCGGTTCGCAACTGGGGCCGGTCTGCGGGATCGCGCTTTGGGGTGCGATTTGGGCTGCTGCCGGACAGCAACCGGGCGGCTCAGTACAGGCGTTGGGCGCCGCGGTCGCGGTAGAGGTGATCGCTCCGGAGCTCACCGACGAGCTGGCGGGTGCGCCGACGGGCGCCGCTGCGGGCCGCGCGCCCTGGGTGCCGTAGGGGTCTGGCTGCGCGGTGGCGTTGCCCGGGAGCAGCAGTCCTGCCGCGAGCGCCACCCCGGCCAGCACCGCGAGGTATCTCAGCAGATACTTGGTCATGGGCCACCTCCGACGCGCCCGGTGCGGGCGTCAATCTTGCCGGTCATGATCGCCTCCGATACTCAGCCACCGATCGGTGCTGAAAATCGACAGTCCCCGGCCCCGCAGACCGCGGATGCCAGGCGTCCGCAACTACAGCAAGGCGGGTTGCAGATCCATCGCAGATCAGCCGCAGGCCCAAATTGCCGCCGCCTGTCCGCGAAAGCGAAACAGTTCTCACCCACTTGCCGTGAACGCGCCGACCAAATCAAAATCCACGCCGAGATCCAGGCCGACCTGGAACAACTCCCCGGGCAGGCATACCGGAACGCGCTTCTTCACCGGCGCCCGGCCGATCGACGGGACCGTCGCCCTGCAGATCCCAGTGGGCCACCAAGGAGTCCATCGCCCGCGCACACGCCGACGGCCACGCGGTACACGTCTGGTTCAGCGTCACATCGCCCGCCCTGGCACCCCCGGGCATCGGCCCTTGCGCCGGCTGACCATCGCGGTCGATCTCAGCCGGCCGCCGGAGCCGGCCCGGCCCAAAAGTACAAGGCCGGGCCGGCATCCCCTCCGGGGCGAGGACTCAGGGGCGTCGATGAGTTGGTAGGGCGGGACGATGACTCTGCGCTGGATCGGTGTGCCGGACAGGATGATTTGCGTGGGGAGATGTTGGACACGCTGGAGGACGACATCGGCCGCCATGGACCATGGCCGCGGGACGCCCGCCGGGCGCGCACCGCAGCGCACGCCCGGCGGGACACCTCAATACAACACCGGGAAGGTCAACACGTTCGCGCCATCACCCGGTTGACGCTGTTAACCACAGACAAATTGATACGAACGCTGCGACGACACAGTTCGGCGTGCCGCTGTCAGCTATGAGTCAACAACTGATGGCGTTCGGGGCGCTGTCATCGCGTCCGCTCACAACGCCGGTTCTGGTGGAAGCCGTGAACTGTGCAATGGTTCGGTATTGTCCACCAGTTCCCGGAGGACAGTTGGCGACCGTCAGCAACGAATGACTACTTTGACCGGAGACGGTACTGCTTGTCCGTCTGACCTCCTGCCCGTTCTTCGTGAGGATCACGAGCAGGCTGATGCTATATACAGGGCCATTGATGCAACTTACCCTCCCCTGCGCCCGCACGGACTGATAGATATCTCCACTTTCAGGATCACGAATAACCACATGCACCGGAATATCCGCGGTAACCGTGCAGGACGTCGGCGGGGGTGGCGGTTCGCAACCGGGCGGCCCGGACTGCGGGATCGCGCTTTGGGGTGCGATTTGGGCTGCTGGGCAGCAACCGGGCGGCCTGGTACAGGCGTTGGGCGCCGCGGTCGCGGTAGAGGTGATCGCTCCGGAGCTCGCGGACGCGCCGGCGGGTGTGTCGACGGCCGCCGCTGCGGGCCGCGCCTGGGTGCCGGAGGGATCCGGCTGCGCGGTGGCGCTGCCCGGGAACAGCAGTCCTGCCGCGAGCGCCACCCCGGCCAGCACCGCGAGGTATCTCAGCAGATACTTGGTCATGAGCCACCTCCGACGCGCCCAGTGCGGGCGTCAATCTCGCCGGTCATGATCGCCTCCGATACTCAGCCACCGATCGGGCTCCGATCGCGCAAACCTATTCCCCGACGAAATCCCCCATGCCATCGCCGACTTCGCCGGCGGGACCCGCGGCAAGCTCGCCGTCACGATCTGAAGAGCTGGTCGGCTGCGATGTGGCCGGGCGGCCTTGCCGCTGTGGCGTCGTTGTCCGGCTGCGTTGCGACGGGCCTGCTGGGAGGGGCCTGGTCGACGCGGACCGCGAGCGCGGCGAGCCGGTCGCCGCCGCATATTCTCGAGTTGGAAGTGGGACGTGTTTGTACGGATCGGAACGCTCCGGATCAGGCCAGGCAGTTGGTGGGGCGCTCTCCGCGAACACACATCGCCCACTCGCGAGTGGACCTCATCGCGTCTACTCGAACGCGTACGCCCTGGTGAGAGAAGTATGGCGGACGTCCAAGACGCTCCTCATTCGGGAGACCACATCGGAGGAGCGAGAATCGGGCAAGTCGTGACGACGCCAGGCGTGCCGCCTCGCATCGAACGGCCGTAGTGACCCGCGGATGGGCCTGTGGAAAAGTTCCTCATATGGTGAGCACACCTGACTCGTTTGCCCAGCCTTCGCCTCGGGACGCCGTCGTCCACTCACCTCGACGATCCGCGTCCTATGGCACCAACCTGGTCACGGCGCTGCTCGGCGTGTGGTTTACGGTCGGGCTGATGCTTGACGCGTGGGCGCACAACAACAAGCCACAGCTAGAGACCTTCTTCACTGCGTGGCACGCGGTCTTCTACTCGGGATTCGCGGCCATCGCCGGCTGGATCGCGTGGACATCCCGCCGCGCGCTGCGGTCGGGGCTACAGGGCATCCCGATCGGATATGCCTCGGCGACTGTCGCGGTGGCGGGGTTCGCGGTGGCGGGGTTCGGCGACGTCGTCTGGCACACCACCTTCGGTATCGAGCAGAACATTGACATCCTGTTCAGCCCCACCCACCTTGGCCTGATCACCGCAATGCTCGTCATCGTGACGGCACCGCTGCGATCCGCATGGGCCGACCAATCTCTGCCGAAGTCACCTGGCCTGCGGCGCCTGCTGCCCGCGGTCTTGCCGACGGCGCTGGCCACCGCGCTGGTGCTGCTGTTTCTCCAGTACGCCAACGCTTTTGACTTCGACAGCTTGAGGATCGTCGCCGCGCTTTCCAGCATCGACGAGGGCCTGACGTCCGGCCTCGTCTCCGCCATGGCGGTGACGAACCTGGTGCTGGTCCTGCCGCTGCTGTCGCTCGCCCGCCGCTGGACGCTCCCATTCGGCACCACCACCATCATCTATACGGCCGTCGCGGCGCTGTCCGGCGCCATCACCGGCTTCGAGAGTCCGGAGCTGATCATCGGACTTGTGGCCGCCGGCGTAAGCGTTGACCTGCTTGCCGTGTGGCTGCGGCCGACACCCGACCGGCTCAACCGATTCCGGATCTTCGCCACCCTGACCTCGTTGGTCACCTGGACGATCTACATCGCCGCGGCGTACCTCGCCGCCCCGCCCTTGCAGTCCCCGCCGGACGTCGCCGGTGGGCACCCCGAGGCTCTGGTAGAGCTCTACACCGGCACCCCGATCGTGCAGGCACTCATCGGCCTGATGATCGCCGTGCTGCTCGTCCCTAATCGACCATCAGCACCGACCACGCAACCCACGAGTCCGGGGAATCTCGAACGGCCAACATCCCCTAGCCCTAATGTGCGGCTTTGACGGCGGATGAGATCCGGCCCGCGGGCCTATAAGGCCGCGGCCGCGCGTGGGCCGAAGGGACCCTTGCCCGCCGGTGGCGTGCGGTCGGGCGGCGTTCACCCCCTGTCGCGACGGCGGCGAAGAACGCGCGACGCCTGTCGGTGCCGCGCGGACTGGGTAGGCATCATCAACGCGTACAGGGCCATACATCACAACGCCGCTGACGCTGGTTAAGCGGGCTGGATGCGTCTCGCAACGCGAATGTCACCGTCGCCGAGTCCCGGCGGCGATGAGCCCGCCCCGGGTTGGCGGGCGGGCTCATCGTGATCGGTCAGCTGATCGGGGTTTCAGTTTGAGTCGAGTGCGACGGCGACGTCGGTGATGGACAGGGGGAACGTGCCTACGGATGCGCAGTTGGCGGTGAGGACATCGACGGTGTAGAGGCCGGCGCTGCCGCCGGAGGTGAAAGCCGCGAACGCGGTGTTCGAGATCGTTCTGCCGTTGCCGCCGAGGTCGCTGAAGACGTCGAACCCGGCGTTGGGGCCTGGTGTCACGCAGCTGAGGTTGCCGGTCGCGGCCAGGCTGCCGTTGTTGGGCGGGGATTGGATGGCGACCTGGGCGGTGGGCGTAATGATGTCGAACAGTGTGGTCGCGGTGCCGGAATGCAGGTCGTTGTTGGTGTAGCCGGCGGCCGAGACGCCCGTGGCCGACAAGGGGCCGTCGGTGATGGTTGTGTTGGTGTTGAGGTCGTGCCGCAGGTTCTGGCCGGTGTCGCTGACCAATCGCAGCCGATCGGCCGCAGGGTTGAAGTCGACGCCGAAGTTCGTGCCGTTCAGGGTGGCGGTGAGTTGGGAAACCTTCGTCAGGGTTGCTTCAGAGCCCGCGTTGAGCGCGACCGTGTAGATGCCGCCGCGGTTGCCAACGGCGTACAGCGTGTTGTTTTGTACCCGGAAGTCGATCCCGATCAGCGACGTGTCGTTGACGTACCCGGTCGGGACCCTGACCCAGTCGAGCACCTGTGGGGTGTCGGTCTTGAACGCGGCCATCAGGTTGCCGTCGCTCGAGATCCCATACGCCTGCAGCCTGAGGCTCGCGGCTGAACCGCTACCCCCGATCCCGACGACCATTACCGCGGCAGCGGCCAAAGCGGCGATCCCCCACTTGATTCGTGCCTTCATCAATTCTTCCTTCTCGTATCGCGGCGCCGGACGAACCCGGCAGCAACATCATTTCGAGGGGCCGGCGGTGCTGTCTTCGTGAGAGATGTCAGGAAATGCCGATACCGACACGAGATCAAATTGTCATTTCACGACAAGTGCGGAATTGATCGAGCGGTGGCTGGTGCCGGGCCTCGGCAACTACGCGTCGGCGGGGTCGAGGCGGCGGACCCGTGGGGTGGCGGACCCGCGGGGCGTGCGGGCGTGCACGGGTCGCAGGCCATAGCGGTCGCCTCGCTCGCGGGCGAGGGCGAGCGCCTCGCGGTGACCGGACATGACCTTCCGGTCGTCGCCGTGATCGTGCTGCACCGACGCCGGCGTGTTCACGGCCGGCGAGCTGCCGCCGTCATCGCCACCCCATGCCGAGCATGGGCATGCGGTCAAACATGATCACCTGGGGTCCGGCCATGCGCCGGCGAGCATCCGGCCAATGATGGAGCTGAGGGTTCGGATGCCGCGTGTAGTGGTCGGGTTGATGCCGGTCAGATCGCGTACACGCTGGATTCGATAGTCGAGAGTTCGGGGATGGATGTGCAGGTATGCGGCGGTGAGCAGCCGGTTCATGTCGTTGCGGTAGTAGGCGTCGAGGGTGATCACTCGGCGGTGCCGAGTTCGATGAAGACGTCCGCGGCCGTGCAGACGTGACGGGGGGCGGTCTGGGTTGGTGCCGCCTGGCTGACTTGGCGTGCCAGTGTGAGTGTTTCGGCGAGGGCGCCGGCGCGACCGGTGGCTATGCCGATCGCGCACGCCTGTGGCGTCATCTCGGTGAGACCGCGAGCCAGTTTTAGCGCACGCTCCTGCGCCGGTATCAAGGCGTGAACGGGGTCGGTCCGACTGGTCGGAACCAGCGCCACGAGTTCCTCGGGTTCGTCCCATGTCATGGCTATTCGGTCTTTGCCAAGCAGGACCTGGATGAGCTCATCGCGTATTTGGTGACTCGGCGACAGTTTGCCGGCGATCCGTAAGACCGTTACCGCGTAATAGTCCGAAAGGGGGATGTCCAGGCTCTGGGCAATGTCCTGTGCCGTTTGATCCCCGTTGAGCAACATCCTGGCGAGTTGTTGGACGCGCGTGACGACGGGCACCAGCCGTTGTTGAGCGTCAAGGTAGCCCCTGGTGTAGGCCTCCCAGGCTTGGACGCCTTGCGTGCCCAGCCAGCCGAGCATATGCAGAAGATCGTTCACTTCGCCGGGCTCGGCCACCTCGTGGACTTCCAGCACCGTGAGCGTGGATTGCAGTCCAAAGATTCGGCGGTGGGAGTCCGCCGACACTCCCTGATGCGCCCGCTGCTCCCCGACTGCCGCAATGTAGCCCAAATCTTCGTCGGTCAAGGGCTCGTCCGCGGCGGCCAAGTCGGCCGCCCGGCGCCTCACCGAGACCGCGAAGTCCATCATTGCTGCGCGTTTGCGTCGATCGGCAGTTAACGTGCGGTACTCGGGGACTTCCTGGGCGTAAGCGTCAACTGCCCGCCGCGCGTTGGAATCTAGCCGATTCTTCAGCGATCTAAATAGATCACCCATCAGATGATTCCCGTTTCAGAAACTGAGATACTGACTCAATAAACAATACCAACTGACGCTCCATGCGTTCGTTTTGACCGAAGGTGGCCAAAGCGGGACTCCTCACAAATTGTGACGACCTATGTTCAATGCCAGTACGAATCAGGTATTGAGGCAAGGCCTCCCAGAGCGGGTGACTTGCGGTTACGTGCGGCGTGCGTAAGGGCGTCCCGACCCTGGTCTCGCGGCTGCTCGACCCGGCCGAACCGCACACCTCCCGCGATGCCGACGATTCGGAGTCCCGGCGGCGTAACCGCGCCAAGTGTGACCTGGGTAACTGCCGGTCATGGAGTGCCGGGGCGTCTCGTCTCTAGTTGGTGAGCACAACGAACGGAGACGCCATGAAGATCTTCATTGCCGGAGCGTCCGGCGCGATCGGCAGCCAACTCGTTGCCCAGCTCGTGGCGCGCGGCCATGCGGTCGTCGGCACGACCCGCTCGATTGCCAAGACCGGCGCGCTGCGCGCGCTCGGCGCCGAGCCGGTCATCGTCGACGCGCTCGACCCCGACTCGGTGGCCGACGTGGTGGCCAAGGCCGAGCCCGAGGTGATCGTCCATCAGCTCAGCGCGCTGAGCGGACCGATGAAGATGCGAAACGTGAAGCGGATGGTGGCTGCCACCAACCGGCTGCGCACCGAGGGCACCGACCACCTGCTGGCCGCCGGCCGCGCCGTCGGCGTCCGCAAGTTCGTGGCGCAGAGCAACTACGCATTGTTGGAACGCACCGGCGGGCCGGTCGTCGACGAGAGCGGGCGGATCGATCCGAACCCACCTAAGGACGTCGAGGAGGCGGTGGCCGCGCTGCGCCACCTGGAGGAGGCGGTGACCGGCACTACCTGGGCCGACGGCATCGTGCTTCGCTACGGTGGCTTCTATGGCCCAGGGACCGGCATCGAGGCCGCGCCGGACGCGGTCATGGCCGAGCTGATCCGCAAGCGAAGGTTTCCGATCGTCGGTGGCGGCGGTGGGGTGTGGTCGATGGTGCACATCACCGATGCCGCGTCGGCCACGGTCGCGGCCATCGAACGCGGCAAGCCCGGGATCTACCACGTCGCCGATGACGAGCCGACGCCGGTGCGCGAAATACTGCTGGAGCTGGCCCGGGCGCTCGGCGCCAAACCGCCGCGCCGCGTGCCGGCCTGGCTTGTCGCGCCCTTGCCGGCCGGCAAGGGCGCGGTGGAAATCATGACGCAGGCCCGCGGGATCTCCAGCGACAAGGCAAAACGCGAGCTGGGCTGGACGCCGCGGTACCCGAGCTGGCGCACGGGTTTCACCGACGGATTGGACTGATCCGGACATGTCCACCTCGATTCTGTACGGCGAGCTGCGACCACGGGCGTTTGCCATCGCCTACCAGATGCTCGGCAGCGTCAGCGAAGCCGAGGACATGGTGCAGGAAGCGTTCCTGCGAATGCACCAGACCCTGCAACGCGACGAGAAGATCACCTCGCCACGGGCCTACATCGCCACGCTGGTCACCCGGCTGGCCATCGACCAGCTTCGCTCGGCGCGGGCGCGGCGGGAGCGGTACGTCGGTGAGTGGCTGCCGGAGCCGCTGGTCACCGATCCAACACCGGCCGAGCACGCCGAGACCGCCGATTCGCTGTCGCTGGCGTTCCTGGTACTGCTGGAAAGTTTGTCGCCGCAGCAGCGAGCCGCGTTCCTGCTGCGTGAGGTGTTCGAGTATCCGTATGCGGAGGTCGCCGAGATCATCGGCACCGATGTGGACAGTACGCGGCACATGGTCGCGCGGGCTCGCAACCACGTCCAGGAACGCCGGCCGCGCTATCACGCCTCTCGGCGGCAGCGACAAGAGCTGGCCGCGCGCTTCTTCG
>WNGB01028119.1_pt1 | contig 10717 bp, 3 predicted proteins | sample 5400681 | NCBI WGS metagenome assembly WNGB01 (sample SAMN13153367, study PRJNA577476) | soil metagenome | isolation source: 115 cm soil or saprolite under grassland replicate 2 | place: USA:California | collected 2016-06-15 | reverse complement strand
GTCATCACCACCCATCAACAGAACATGTCGCCCATCGGCCAGCCGACCTCCGTACAACGAGCACGCCTGAGCCGCGTCCGGCACGCCGACCTGCTCGCCGGTCGGCAACGACCAACGTTGGACACGCCATTCCGAATCCTTCGTCACCACCTGCGCCCGACGGCCAGACTCTGCGACGTACAGTTCGACGAGGTCATCGTCGCCTGTGTCCACCGTCTTGCGTAGCGACGCATCCTCGATGCCCCAGATCCGCAACCACCCGCCGTCGTGCCCGGACACGAGCACCGGATCCTCGGCCGTCATCGTCCAAGCACCCCGAAGGCCATTGCCGTCACCGGCCCGACATGGACCTTCAGATGAAGCCTCGGATCGAGATCCGTACCGGTCGCCCAACCCACCCGCCAGAGCGCGGCGCCGAGATCCAAGCCAGCCAGCTTCTCCGCCACGTCGACAGCGCCGAGACGCACTGCGTCGAGGTACCGCAGCTGACGCCGATCAACGTCGCTCAGTCCCGGTCGCCCCGATGCAGACCCGCAAGCAAGGATGGAACTCAACCGCCGATCTTCCCCGCCCGACAAGCCTGGCAGCGAGCCGCTCGTCGTCCAACTACACCGGGACGGACCGATCCGCTGCCAGGCAACGACATTTACCACTTTGGAGTACGGTAATCGCAAGCATCTCTATGGTGCCGGTAGACGGCGAGGCGGCCCATCGCCACCCAGGGCCACGAGGCCGCGGTACTCGGCGCTTGGGCTGCGGCTGTGCCGCATGGCCCGGTCGTAAATCAAATCAGCCAGAAGGCGTATAAGGCAGAGGTTTCAACCCTTCTTCACCGAGCCACCAATGCGAGTCCTTGCCGTAGTATATTGTCTTTGCCCAATATTCCGCGGTTTCATGAAAGATGACATCTGAGTCGCCAATGTAGTCGAGGTGACCCCAACTATCGTTGATGCGACCGACCGCTTCCGCGCGACTGATCGGAAAAAGGAGCAGCATCTTCGTTACGATCGCGTCGATAAACTCAGCTGCCTTACGGGACGTTGCTATCTTCAGGTCCATTTCACCAACCCCCTCTTGGCGAGAGCCGACATCATGCAGATCATCCCATGAAGAACCTGGTGAGCACGTTGATAGCACGATCTGTGTGGAACGAGAGCTGGTGTCCACCGGCAACCATGGGCTTGCCGTTCAGTGCGTGGTCCGGGTTCATGAGCATCGGGCCCTCGACGGTGTCGTACCCGTGCAATGGGCCGCCGGACCGGTTGCCCAGGACGAAGTCCTCCCACTCCGAGTTAGCGGTCGGGAACCTCTTGGAGTTCAGCGCATCCAGCTCCGCCTTGGGCACCCGATAGTGCAGAACATCCCCGCCTCCCGGGTTCCTGCCTGCCCAAGCCTCGGCTTGCGCCCGGTCGGTTGTCGTGTAGTAGCCCCGGCCAAAGTCACTGTCCGGCCGCTGCTTCGACAGGTCGATGCCGTCTCTGCGAATATTGGCGGCTCCTGCCTTGCTGGTGCCGTGGTAGAGGTCGACATAATCGTCGCCGCTGGCGCTCTTGGCGCCACCCGCGCCGCCCTTGTAGAAGCCGCCGAACGCCGCGCCGATGCCGGCGCTCATCGCGACGCCGCCCCAGTTGACGTGGCCGGTGGTGGCGTACTGTGCGAACGCGTCGCCGACGCCGCCGGCGATGCCGCCCGCGAGCATCCGGCCGCCCACGTTCGCGGCCACACTGCCGAGCTTGCCGACGACGAATCCGGCGACCTTCCCGCCGATGACGCCTCCGGCGGCTCCGAACAGGCCCTGGACCGCGCCGGTGCCGAGGGACCCGAACGCGTCGCCCCAGTTGTGGATGTTCCCCTGGGCAGCGTCCTTCGCCAGGTTGATCAACGCGGCCGCGCCGACCATGCAGGCCACCGCGCCGGCACCTGCGGTGACGGCGGTACACGCCAGGCCGGCCAGCACGCCGCCGGCGATCGCGGCCACCTCGATGAGCAGGTTCTTGTGCTCCTTGACCCATTTCTCGGTGGCGTGATAGGCGTCCTTGACCGTGTTGACGGCGTGGTGGACCACGCGGACCGTCTTGGCCATAACGGTCTTCGCGGCCTGTTTGGCTTTGTTGTAGACGTGCTTGACCGCGTGTTTGGCCTGATCGACCTTGTGCGCCACCCACTTGCGACCCTGACTGATCTTGTGGCTGGCCCAGTGCTTCGCGGAGTTGAACGTCTTCTTCGCCGAGCTCCAGGTCTTGCTGGCGACGCTCTTCACGGAGTTCCAGGCGCTGCTGGCCGCCGAGGTCACGGAGTGCCAGGCGCTGCTCGCCGCCGAGCTGGCGTAGTTCCACGCGCTCGACGCGTACGAGGACGCATAGCTGTAGGCGGAGGACGCGAACGACGTGACCGTGCTGACGGTCTTCGAGGCGACCGACTTGACGGCGCCCCAGACCGACCAGTTGCCGGTCGGGTCCGTGACCGTCAGCGGGTTGGCTGATGCGTACGCGTACCGGTTGGCGTTGATCGAGTCGGGTACGGGGTTGTTGCCGACCGGGTCACGGGTGTCGAACTGGCCGGTGTCGGTGTTGTACCAACGCGCCAGCATGTTGACGCGGTTGGTGGCCGAGTCGGTCCACTCCGACTGGTAGCCGAGGTTGCCCAGCATCCCGGCGCGGGCGAGCACCTTGCCCAGCGGGTCGTAGGTGGTCGAGCCGGTGAGCGCGGTACCGGTCGAGGTGAACTGGCCGACCACGTCCGTGTGCTGGTCGGTCCAGGCGAGCGTGGTCGCCGAGCCCGACGAGACGCCGATCAGGGCGTCGCTGGGGTCGCGGGTGTAGGTGGCGGTACCGTCACCGGCCAGCGCGTTGCCGACGCCCGAGTAGGCGAACCCGGCCCGGATCACCCGCCCGAGTCCGTCGTAGGTGTAGCTCACCGTCGAGCCGTTCGCCGCCTGGGACATGACCTGGCCGAACGCGTTGGACTTGGTGTCCAGCGTGGTCGATCCGGTGGTGGTCGAGGACAGCGTGCCGCGTGCCGTGTACGTGTATGTTGTGCCGTCGCTGCCGCTGACCAGCCGGTTGCGCTGGTCGTAGGTGAACGTGCGGCCGCCTGCCTGCACCCGGTTACCGGACTTGTCGTAGGCGTAGACCGTGGTCGTCGTGCCCGCGGCCCAGGAGGTGAGCCGGTCGGCCAGGTCGTAGGTGTACGTGTTGGCGGCCGCACCGGTGAAGCCGGTTGTGGTCTTCGAGGTCTCGTTGCTGTTCGCGTCGTACCCGTAAGCGATCTTCGCGATGCTCGCCGCCGACGGCGTCTTGAGCTCGTCGGTGGTCAGCCGGTGCAGGCTGTCGTAGCCGAACGTCCGCGTGTTGCCACTCGTGCCATACGCGATGGTGCTGACCTGGGACAGGTTGTTGTACGTGTACGACAGCGCGACTCCGGTGGCCGTGTTGCCTGCCGTGGCGAGCCTGCCCGCCGTGTCGTACGTGTACGCGGTCGTGCCCGCGGCATCGGTCCGCGACGCCATCCCTCCATCGGGGGTGTAGCTGAACGACGAGCTGCCGGGCACACCCGTCACGGACAGCGGCAGCCCCCGGTCGTCGTAGCTGACCGCAAGCGCCCCGGCCGACGCCGACGCGGACGTCATCCGGCCGGCCAGGTCGTAGCCGAACGTCCGGTCGGTGGTGGCGACCTCCGCGCCCGCACCGACCTGCATGGTCAAGTTGCCCACGTCGTCATAGGTGTTCGCGACGCTCACCCCGCCGGGCTGGGTCTGCGACGCGACCCGCCCAGCGGCGTCATAGCTCGTCGTGAACGTCCGGTCGCCCGGGTTGGGGTGTGCCGTCGTGGCCGGCTCGACCTGCGACTCCGGCAGCCCCCATGTGTTGTACGTCGTGATGAACGCGTTACCGCGTCCGTCGGTGAACCGGGTCCGGTTGCCGCCGACGTCGTAGCCGAACGTCGTGGTGATCGAGTCCGAGCCGCTGATCGGCTGTACCTCGGAGGTGAGCAACCCCGTCGCGTCGTAGGTGTACGTCGTCGTCGTGCCGCGCGCATCGGTGACCGCCGTGGCGTTGCCGTTGGCGTCGTACATGCTCGACTGCGTCGCCAGCTGGGCACCGGCCGAGTCGTACGACGCGGTCGCGACCACCTGGCCGGCTAGGTCGTAGGTGACCGTGGAGTACGTGTTGTCGGGCAGGGTGGTCCTGATCTGGCGACCGGCGCCGTCATAGGCGTACCTGGTGACTTTGCCCGCCCCATCCGTGACGGTCAGCGGCTCGCCGGCGGCGTTGTAGGTGGTCGAGGTGGCCACCCCGGCCGGTGATCTCGTCGAGGCGAGCCAGCCCCCGGTGCCGTACGTGTGCGTGGTGGTGTAGTTCGTGCCGGCCTGGCGGACCACGGCCGTCGAGGTGAGCGTGCGGCCCAGGTAGTCGTAGGTGGCCGTGGACACCGCGCCGGTGGGATCGGTGGCGGACAGCCGGTCGCCCAGCAGGTCGTAGGTGTACGTGCTTGCGCCGAGGTTCGGCGCGGTCACCTTCGCGACCCGGCCCAGCTGGTCGTAGACGTAGCTGGTCGTCTTGCCCAGCGGGTCGGTCGAGGTGGTCAGCTGGCCCAGGCTGTCGTAGGCCCGGGTGGCCACCGGAACGATCGCGGTGGTCGACCCCGGCGGGGTGTAGCTGGGCAGCTGGGTCGACACCACGCGGCCGGCCGCGTCGTACCCGGTGACGGTGACGTTGCCGTTGGGGTCCTTCGTCTCGACCGGCTCGCCGAACGTGTTGTACCCGATGTAGGAGACCGGACGCGTGGGCACTCCAGTGGCCCCGCCGACCTCCGTCAGCACCGTCGGCTTGGCGACGACCACGGTCTGGCCGGCCTCGTCGACGTCGTAGCTGGTGGTGTTTCCGTTGGGATCGGTCATCGCGGTGGGCAGGCCCTGCTGGTCCAGCGACCAGGTGGTGGTGAGCCGGTTGGTGGCCAGGGCCCCACCGGTGCGGCCGCTGCCGTACAACGTCGACGCCTCCGACGCCGACAGCGCCCGGCTGTACACCTGAACGTTCGCAATGGATCCGGTGAAGAGGTCCAGGTTCGTCGCGCCGTTGTACTTACCCCGGCCGATCACCAGCGGCCCGCTGGTCGCGAACGGAGTGGTGTCGGTCGCCGTACCGGCCTGAGCGCCGTTGACGTACAACGTCATCGCACCGGTCGTCGAGTCGTACACGCCCACCAGGTGTGTCCACACGCCGACCGTGGGCGCGGTCGTCGACATTGCCCGGATCACCGTTGAGTTGTTGACGTCGGCGTTGTTGCGACAGAACGCCCAACGGTTGTCGCCCTTGTCGTACTGCAGGCAGAACGCGGACTCGATGTTTCCGTCTTGCGAGACGGCCGTCTCATAGCCGGCCGTCGAGGCGAGGTTCAGCCAGGCCGACACGCTGAAGCTCTGCGTGGTGTCGAGTATCGGGCCGGCGGTGGTGATCGCGCCCGTGGAGCCGTTGAAGGTGGCCGCGCCGCTGGACCAGGACACGCCGGAGCTGAGCGCGCCCGGGCGGTTGCGGGCGGAGGAGTCCGCCGCCGTGGTGCCGGACGTCTCGTTCAGCTTCCACCAGCCCGCCGGACCGCTGGCGGTGTCGTTGTACACCGTCTGCGAGGTCATCCGGCCCAGCGGGTCGTAGGTGGCATCGGAGCGTGCCACCGTCGCGCCGGTCGCATCCGTCATGGTGGTGGACGTGGCGTAGTCGTCAGGCGAGAGGACGTTGGCCGTCGTCCGCTTGAGGCCCGAAGGATCCACTGTGGACGACGTGGTACGGCTCGCCGCGTCGACCGCGTACGTGGTTGTCGTCGCGCCGTTGTTGGTGGTGCGCGACACCAGGTTGCCGGCCGTGTCGTAGCTGTTGTCCTCCTGGACGAAGGTCGCCCCGGTGCTCGGATCCCTTCGGGTCACCCGCGCGGTGAGGCCGTTGTCGGTGTAGGTGTAGGAGGCCACCCACCCCATCGCGTCGGTCACCGAGGCCAACCGGCCCGCCGGGTCGTAGGCCTTCGATGTCACCACAAGGTCGGTCGGCGCGCTGGGGTTGTTCGGGTCTCCGGTGTACCCGTTGAGCACCGAGGTGAGCAGCCGCTGTTCGGCGTCATAGGTCGTGGTGGTCACGCCTCCGTCGGAGGCGGTCTCCTTCACCGGGTTGCCGTAAGGGTCGTACTCGAGCTGTGTCGTCTTGCCCGCCGGGTCGGTAACGGAGACCGCCTGCCCGAACTGGTTGTACGTCATGGTCGAGGTACGCGACGCGTCGCCACCGGTGGTGTCCGCCACGGTCTGCGACGTGGCTAGACCGTCCGAGTTGTACACGGTCGTGGTGACCGCGGTGTGCACCGCACCGGTGACCCGGTTGGTGACCGGCGGGGCGGTGTGGGACACGATCCGGCCCAACTTGTCATACGTGATGCGGCTGGTGAGCCCCGCCGGGAACCGGTCCGACGTCTCGGTCTTGGTCAGCACCCTGCCGAGCCCGTCGTAGGTGAACGAGGTCACCTTCCCGGCCGGGTCGGTCACGGACGCTACGTCACCGCTGCGGTAGTACGTGACGGTCTGCCTCGCACCGCCCGGGGTCGCCAGCGTCGACGGCAGCCCAGCTGGCGCGAACCCGCCATCGGCGGCGGCGACGGTTGTGCCGTCGGTGTACGTCGTGATGGTGACTCGGCCCAACGGATCGGTGACCGAGACGCGGTTGCCCTTGGCGTCGTACGCATACGTCGTCAGGTAGGTGTTGTCGGTCGCCGACGCCGAACGGGCATCGCGCGCGGTCGACATGACGTCGTTGCGCGGGTCAGGCGTCAACACCTTCGTCGTCGCGTCCGGGTAGTACGTGTAGTACACCGTCGAACATCTGTTGGCGGCCTGGTTCTGGCACGTTGTCTGTGAGACGGTGTTGCCACGCACGTCGTGTTCGGTGGTTGTGACGTTGCCGTTCGGGTCGGTGACGGTACGCAGGAAGCCGGCCACGTCGTAGCCGTACTGCGTCTTGTTGCCCAGCGCGTCGGTCTCGGCGACCTGGTGCCCGGTCGCGACGTCGTCGACATGCGTGATCGTCTTGCCGCCAGGGTCGGTGACGACGACCGTCTTCGCCGGTACGCCGGTGGCCTTCGCCCGCGCCGAGAACTGGAGCGCGACCTGGGTGTCCGTTAGCTGTGACCGGTAGTACGTCACCTCGGCGATCTGGCCCGGGAAGTAGCCGAACACGCCAGAGGAGCCGGGCCACGTGTACCACTTGCCCGCACCGACATAGGCGTTCAGCGCGTTGGTGGCCACCAGCGGCGCGTTCACCGGGTTGCCCACCCGCACCCCGTCGAGGTACAGCGACTGCGAGCTCGCGCTGGCGGCGAGCGCCACGTGGTGCCACTGGCCGTCGTTCACCGCGTTGGCCGACACCGCGATCTTGCTCATGTCATTGATCCAGAAGTGCCCGCGCATCTTGCCGTCGGTGCCCACATACAACGCCGGGGTCCAGTTCCCCGAGGGGTTGTTGTCGGCGTCGAGGGTCACGTTCTGGTAGTCGAACAGCACACCGCCCGCGGTGTTGCCGGCGGGCAGCTTGAACCACATGCTGATCGAGGCCGGGCCGTTGGTGGGTATGTCGGCACCCGACAGCTTGAGGTACGACGAGGTGCCGTTGAAGCCGGTCACTGTCGCGTCCTCGAACGGGCCGCCGGTCAGACCCTGGGTCACCGCGTTGTAGCTGGCGATGTTCCCGTTGACCTGGTTGACCGCCTGCGTGGTGCCGCTTTCCGCCAGCCGGTAGTAGTCCGTCGGTCCGGGCGCCAGCACGGTGCCCACGTACACCTGGCTCGATCCGGACACCGTCGGCGCGCCGACGCGCCACACGCCACCGTTGGCATCGGTGACCTGGGTGAGCGTCGCGTTGTCGCCGTTGTACGCGATCGTCGCCGACGGGTTGCCCGACGGGCGGACCACCGAGGTGAGCAGGTTCGCTGTCTGTGAGCCGGCCCGGTACATCGAAGATATGGTCGTCGAGGTCAGCGGCTGGTCCAACACGGCCACGTCGCTGATCGAACCGGTGAAGTAGCGCGTGGTGCCACTGGCCGTCGGTGACCGGGTTGGCCGTGACGATCGGGGCGTGGGTGGACGGGAAGAAGGTCTGGTTGCCGTGTACCGGCAGGAAGCAGTCGTAGAGCCAGATCTGGGTGGTGTTGGCGGTGCCGTAGCCGGCCGCGTCCAGGCACTTGCCCGACTGCACGCCGACGATGCGGCCGTCGGCGTTGACGGTCCACTGCTGGTTGGTGCCGCCAAGGCAGTCCCAGATCTGGATCTTCGCGGTGTTGGCGGTGCTCGCGCCGCTGACATCCAGGCACTTGGTGACGCCGGAGATGGTGACCTGCAGCAGGCCGCCGGCGGTCAGCGTCCATTGCTGGTTTGGGCCGCCCCAGCAGTCGTAGAGCTGCACCTGGGCGCCGTTGGCGTTGGATACGCCGGCGACGTCGAGGCACCGTCCGGAGTCGACCCCCTGCAGGCCGCCCAGGAGTCCGGGCGTGGCCACGGTCGGGAACTGTCCGGCGAGCTTGCCGTCGGTGCCGACGTAGAGCACCGGGGTGTACCCGGCCGTCGTGCTCGCACCGGTGATCGGGGTGGTGGACTGTCCCAGCAGCACGCCGCCGCCGACGGTGGTCTTGAACCACAGGCTCGTCGACTGGTAGCTCGCGGCCGCCGGCAGCTTCGAGGGCAGGTCCACCCGCGACGAGGTGCCGTTGAACCCGGCCGCGGTGGCCGTGGACGCCGCCTGCCGGCCGGGCTGGCCAAGCGTCACGTTGGTGTACGTGCCGTTGTCCGTACCCTCGTTGCCGAGGACAGCGCTCGCGGCCGTCGCGCCGGACTGCTCACCCAACCGCCAGTACGAGCGCGGACCGGCGTTGAGCAGTCGGCGGGCACACCTTCGTCAACAGGTCGCCGCTGTAGGTGTACTGCCAGGTGAGCGCGGTCGACTGATCCGTTCCGGTGACCGGGTCGGTGAAGATGGTCGCCACGTGCGGCGCGCTCGCCCCGGCCGGCGTGGACCAGGTCAGGTGCAGCGCCCGCCCGGACGCCGAGGTGATCGTGGTAACCACCGCGGGCGCAGTCGGCGAGCTGTAGGTAAACGTCTCCGTGCGCCCGGCCCCGTCGCTGATCGAGCTGACGCTCCACACTCCGGGACCGCTGGCCGGCGCGGTGAACAGGTACACCGTGCCGTCCTTGTCCACCAGCTTGTAGCCGCCGCCGGAGACCGCGGTGAAGCTGGCGTAGCGGCCCGGCGGAGGCGCGTACGTGCCGTCCGGGTTCTTGCCGAACGCGACCTCCTGCCCGCCCGGGTACCGGACGACCACCACGTCTGCTCCGCTGGTGGACACCTCGGTCGCGCTCATGTCGACCAGGCTCGACCAGCCGGCGCCCATGGCTGAGCCGCGGCGCGTGTCCAGGCTGTTGTACGAACGCTGCACCGTCAACGACGGTCCGACCGTGGTGATCGTCGCGTCCGTCGCGGAGGTGGTGTAGTTGCCCACGTTCGGCTCGAAACCCTGCCCGCCGTTTTGTGCCAGCCCTGAGGTCACCACCGGCTGCGGCACCGGCGTGCTCAGCACGTTCAGCGTCTGCGAGCTGCTGGCCAGGAACCCGTCGGAGGCCAGCACGGTCCACCGGTAGGTCTGCCCCCACGAAAGTTTGGCCGCGGGTACCCGCCAGTTGGTGGCGGCGGTCCAGCCCGATTCGGCGATCTTGTTGCTGTCCTTGTCGTAGACCAGGAAGTCGTACTGCACCGGGTTGGGCCAGGCGTCCGGGTCACGGCCGGCGACCAGCAGCTCCGGCGTGAGGGTGGTCGCCGCGTAACCCGAGGGCGGGTACTGCGCGTCGACCTGCGGTGCCACGTTCGGGGTGTAGGCCACCTCCAGGTACGGGGCCAAGCCCATCCCGGCCGAGCTGTTGCGCGAGGTGAACCGCTTCCACTGCGTCGAGTCGGTCTGCGACGCGGTGACCGCCAGGCCATAGTTGGTGCCGTTGAGCGCCCAGGTCTGGAAGAGGCCGGTGGACAGCGGCACCGTCATCCAGGTACCGACCGTGCGGTCGCCGGAGGTGTTGGTGCACGCCACACCGGGGTCGGCGGTCACCGAGCCGAGCGCGTTGCCATCGAACGACGGCCCCGGGTACGTCTTCGACGAGTTCACCACCCACGGCTGGGTGATCGCGTTGACCCAGAACGGCTTCGGCGTGCAGGTCCAGGCCCACGAGTCGAAGATGTGCAGCCAGACGCCGTTCATCTTCGCGCCGTAATAGACGTTGTTGAACCCGTCGAACGTCATGAACGAGTACGCCTTCTCGCCGCCTCCGTTCCAGGTGCCGACGAGCAGCTCGTTGTCGCCGCTCTGGTCGGTGGTCGAGGTGTTCAACACGTACGTGTCGCCGGTGTTGCCCATGTACGTTGTCGGGTCGATGGTCACCGGGTAGGCCCGCGCCGGGTCGGTGAGCCACGCCCGGTCCGCGGTCACCCGCAGCGCCGGCTGACCGTCCACAGTGGTCAGCTCGTAGGTGATTGCCGAGGACTGGGCGAACCCGCCCGAGCGCGGGTCGAACTTGGAGTCCTCCATGTGACCGGCCGGGATGAGCGCCCGCAGTGCCCCGCTGTCGTCGCGCAGGGCCACCGAACCGTCCTCCAGGCTCGGCGTCAACCCCCGCAGCCGCAACGGGAACAGGAACGAG
>WNGB01014090.1_pt1 | contig 10717 bp, 9 predicted proteins | sample 5400681 | NCBI WGS metagenome assembly WNGB01 (sample SAMN13153367, study PRJNA577476) | soil metagenome | isolation source: 115 cm soil or saprolite under grassland replicate 2 | place: USA:California | collected 2016-06-15 | reverse complement strand
CGGTGGACCCGAGAAAAGCTGCCCCCGGGCAGACTTTTGTGCCCGGATTACCGGGTCAAGCCTCGACACGTGCAAACACGGCATCGAGGGTCGCGAGCTGATGCGGCCAATCGTACCGCTCGAGCACCACTTCGCGTGCCCGTGAACCGAGCACCGCGCCGAATTCGGCGTCCCACACCCGCTCGATCGCGCCGGCAAACTCGTCGGCGCTGTGCGCGACGATCAGGTCGCGGCCGGGTTCGACATGCAGGCCTTCGAACGCCTCGGCGCTGGCGATGACAGGCCGACCCATCGCCATCGCTTCGAGCACCTTGCTTTGAATGCCACGGGCGACGCGCAGCGGCGCGACGACGGCGGCCGCATGCGCGAGGTACGGACGTGTATCGGCAACCCTGCCGGTGACGACCACTCCTGGCGTTCGCGCCAGGCGCCGGACCGCGGCCGCGGGATTCGCACCCACGATCCAGAACGTTGCTGAAGCTCGCGCGTGGCGGATGCGCGAAAACACAGAATCGACGAACCAGACCACCGCGTCAACGTTTGGCCAATAGTCCATCATCCCGGTGAAGCAGAGCGCCGAGCTGCCCGCGCCGCCATAAAAATCCGGATAGTCGATCTCCGGCGAAAACCGCTGCGCGTCGACGCCGATCGAAACGGCGGATACTCGATCCGAGCTCTCCGGCGCAAGCTGCCGGAAAAGGCTGGCCTCAACATCTGAGACGAAGATACTGGCGTCGAACTGCCGTGCGATTCTGCGCTCAACGTCGAGCAGCGCTTCACCTTCGCGCCGGTACACCTCCGCGAGTGGCCAGCGCGTGCGGCGGGCGTAATCGCGCCACTTCTCCGAGTCCACATCGACAAAGTCGATCAGTCGCGGCGATGGTGGACCGTCCATCACGTACTGTGCCATGGCCGACGAACAGACGAACACCGTCATCGGTCGATCGCGTCGCAGACGGCGGACCCACTCCGCCAATTTCGCATCGTGGTAATACGCGAGCGTCAGAGGCTGTCGCGTGAGGAGCGCGGGAACACTCCGGGCGAGCGCGGACGCGCGTCGCAGCCGCGCGAAGCAGGTCTCCCCGCCGAGCTCTTTCAGAAACCCTACATGCGCCCAATCGTGTTCATCGTCGATGAAGCAGCCGAGATGAACGCGACGTTTCTGCGCGAGATGCCGGAGGAAATGCCACGCCCGGATCTTATCGCCCTTGTTCGGGGGGTATGGAATGCGGTGCGCGAGGAATAAGAGGTCGCGAATCAAGGCTGCCGCGGTCGAGTCACCAGCGGGGCCCAGAGTTTGATGTACGCGCGCAGGCCATGCTGTGAAAGCTTGCCGAACGCCGCGATCTGATCCGGCGAGTACGGAGAGGCGAACCAGGAATACGCGTAATCCGCGCCGAATCCGAGAGTTCTCGAGAGGGCAATCGACAGTTGCGTGCTCGCGAAATAGGTGTCGAAACTGGTGCCGCCGGACGCCCCAACGCGTCCGCTCGTTGCGCCAAACGACGACTTGACTTCGGTGCGTCGATTGAGCGATCCGCTGACGATCACACCTAACGAGTCCCTGAAGAGCGGCTCGTCAACCTGCTCGATGTAGCGCGCGTCGCGCGCGAAGATGAGTGCGGCGTTCCAGGTGCGGCCGAATTCCCGCTCGAGTCGGGCACTGCCGACGAAATGGTAGATGGTCCTGTGTTCGCTGCGGTCCTGAGTTCCCGCCGTTCCCGTCGCGAAGGACAGCCGTGTTCGGCGCGCGAACGAGAGCGCGCGGCTGTAGTCGATGCCCGCGTCGATTCTTGGATGGCTTTCCCGCGCTCCGCGGGCCCCATTGGCGCTTTGATCGCGCTGTCCACCGTATGAATAACCGGCACGGGCTGAAAGGCCTTTCCCGAGGGCGTGGCTGAAGTCGCCTGACGCGGTGATGATCGTCCATGCGCGCGAGCTGATCATGCCGTGCGCGTACCCGATGCTTCCGGTCAGGGTCGAACGCCTGGAGAGTTTGTGGGCGACATCAAGCTCCGCACCATAGCGCGTGTACCGGTCCACGGTGAGGCCGAGATCCTGGATCAGCGGAACGACGTCGGTGAAGTCGCCGCCGTGCAGATCGGTCCATGCGAACTCGGGCAGGTTCTTGAACGTCTGCGCGATTGTCACTGTCGTCGGCCGAAACGGGATGAAATGGAACGCACCCGATTCAATGTCACGCGCCAGAAAGCTGCTGGTCGTCGACCGCGGGTAGTAGTCCGCGATCGAGACGTTCGTCGCGTTGAACCCCCAGCGCCGTCGATTGAAGGCGAACTCGAACGTTGCTGAACCGGTGCCAGCTCCCGTTCCGCCTTCACCCTGCCCGAAGTTGCCGCCCGGGACGCCGGTTGTTTGCTCGACGACGGGATTTCCGCTGAGTAGTCCGCCACCGATCATGCCCTCCAGCGTCAATACCGGTACAACGTTGGGATTTGGCGCACCCAGCACGCCCCGGTACGGCCGCTCGACTCGCGAGGGCGGTGCGATGTTGAAGGGGGCCGGCGTAGGCGTCGGCGGCGTTTGCGTTCCCGATCCCGTCTGCGCTGCCAGCGGCGTTGAGAAGATGCACAAACCTACGCTCAAGACGCCGGCCCGCACGAAGAGCCGTACGTCTCGCCGCGAGGAAAGCTGCGCGCGTCCGATGACCATACCCATATTCCTTCACCCAGCGATAGTGGTTATCCGCACTCGGCGACGGCGCATCTACGGGATGTTCCGCACAATGAATGGTCCGAGCGCGGTAGCTACGCTGACTGGCAGCCGCTGCCAGAGTCGAATTGCCAGATCGAATTTCGGGTTCTTGGGATTCAGCTGAGGGACGGACTGTCCGTCAGCGGTCCAGTATTCCCACACGACTTCCCGTGGCTGGGCGCGCCACTGCTTCTTGAACTGGTACGTACCTTCGTCAGGTGTGCAGCGGCCCAGGTCGAAGATCGTCAGCCCGCGACCGATCGCAAAGCGCACCATTTCCCAATACAGCAGCACGTTGGCGCAGAGCGGGTTGAATTCGCGCAACGCCGAGGCCCACGGCACTTCAATCGTGTTGCCGTGCCAGTGCACCAAAGATGCGGCCAGCGGCCTTCCGTTGGCGCGCACGACGAAGAGGCGCGACTCGTCGGGAAAGGTCGCCAACACTTCACGAAACAATCGAACGTTGTACACCGGCGTGCCGAGATCGCGCATGTTGTGCGCAAACACTTCGTAGAACGCCGGCAGCAGCTCCAGGCCGCCGGAGATGGTGTCAAGCCCGCTCTTTTCGGCCTTGCGCACGTGATTGCGCACCCTCGGATCGAGAGCCCCCCACTGGTCCTCGACGGTCGCCTGCAGGCGAAGCTCCATTGTCACCTTGTGGCGCTTCGACGCGAGTGTCGAGAAGTGTTGCCGCGTGTGCCGAAGCTCGAGAAAGGCGCCGCGGGCGGCGCGTGTTTCCTCGATAGCGCGCGTCAACAGAGCGGTCTCGATCGCTGGATTGTCCGCCAGTACGCCGCCGTAATTGAGGAAGGGCATCGACACCGTGAAGCGGCCAAACAACCGACTGTTGAAAAACACGAGCGGGAGCACGCCAACCACGGCGTCGCTGTCCTGAGCCGCGAGGTATTTCGTTTGATGGCCAAAGGCATTGCCGATAACCTGCAGCCAGCCTTGCCGATGGTACGCGGCGGCGAGTGGGCGAGTGGCAACGTAGGCGTCAGTGACCTCCGGCGGCAGGTCATCGCGCACGACGAGAGTCGCGGGATTGTCTTCGCGAGTGACAGTCGGCGTCGGGGTTTCGGCGTCCGACGTGCTCAGGACGCCCCGATGTTGTCGGGGTGCGGCCATCAAGACGTCCTGCGGTCCAGATGCGACATCGGGTGTTGCAGGAGCGCTCATTTTGCGTTACCCGTGAGGTGGGCCACCCCCCCTACGATGCAATCACTGGACGGGGCAGTGGCGGCGCACCGAACGAGCGACGCCACCGTCCCAAATCGAAACTCGGCGAGCAGTGCGCGAAGGCGTCGTTCCGTTTTTTCCAGATTGCGATAGTGGCGAAACCGTCCGAGCGGGCTCGCCGGCAGCCGCGGCTGATCGGGGTCGAGCTCCCAAGGGTGCACGTAAAAGACGGCGCCTTGTCGCTCGGCGTGGTTCAAGTGGGCAATACCCCAGCGCGTCCACGCATAGGGCAGAATCCTGAAATAGCCGCCGCCGGCAATCGGTAGATGCACGGCGCCAAGGCGGACGGTCGAGCCCGGTACCTCCATGAGTGAACCTGTTGGGCGGTCGACACGATACGGATGCCTCGGCGCGCCTGGAATACCGTAGCGGTCGTGCCGAATAGGAAAGATGCTCGCGTCGTAGGCGTGACCTTCCTCAATCAGAATGTCGAGCGCCCATAACGATCGTGCCGTGATCGAGAAACTCGGGGCTCGATAACCGTCGACACTCGCCCCGCTCGTGTCCTCCAGGAGCCGCTTCGCGCGGCGGATATCCTCGCGGAACGCCCCGGGTGCCTGATCGTACACGAGACGGTGCTCGTATCCGTGAGAGGCGAGCTCGTGGCCACGTCCGACAATGTCGCGCACGAGGTGCGGCTGCCGCTCGGCAACCCATCCCAATACGAAGAAGGTGGCGCGTACACGGAACTCGTCGAAGAGATCGAGTAGGCGCGTCGTGTTTGCGACGACACGGCTTTCCATCTGCGGCCAGCGCGATCGCGGAACGATGCCCTCAAAAACGCTGACGTGGAAATAGTCCTCCACGTCGACGCTCATCGCGTTTACGACCCGTGCTTCAGCATGATTTCCGACGCTCGCCGTGCTCATGCACCCTTTCGAAGCAGCACCGTCTTCACCGTTGCGAGAATGATGAAGAGGTCGAACGCAATTGACAGATTCTTGATGTAGTAGAGATCGTACTGCAGTTTTTGAAGAGCGTCCTCGGCGGTCGCGCCGTACGTGTACTTGACTTGCGCCCAGCCCGTGATGCCAGGACGGACGATGTGCCGCTGTCCGTAGTACGGAATCTGGTGCGTCAAGGAACCGACAAATTCGGGGCGCTCGGGGCGCGGACCGACGAAGCTCATATCGCCGCGCAAAACGTTCCAGAGCTGCGGCAGTTCGTCGAGGCGGGTGCGGCGGAGCAGCCCGCCAATGGGGGTGACGCGCGTGTCGCCCTCCTTCGACGCCCACACGGCACCGGTAGCGGCTTCCGCATCCTCGCGCATGGAGCGGAACTTGTGAACCACGAATACTTGACCGTGCTGGCCGACACGCCGCTGGTGATAGAACACACCGCCGGGTGACGTGAGCTTGATAGCGAGCGCAACGAGCGCCATGAGAGGCAGCGTCAACACGAAGCCCACGCCTGCGACGACGACGTCGAGGGTGCGTTTGGCGGCCGTGAGTGTGCGTGTCTTCCTGAACCCCTGCGAGAAAATCAGCCAGCTTGGCCGAAGATTTTCCACCGCGATTTTGCCCGTGTACTCCTCGTAGATCGATGCGAGGTGATCGAAATTGACGCCGTCGAGCCGCAGCTCGAGGAGCTTGTCCATCGGCAGTTTGCCGCGCGCGTCCGAGAGGCTGACGACGACGCGATCGACCTGCCGCGCCCGCACGATCGCCGGAATATCTTCGATGGCGCCGATGACGCCGGGATTGAGAACCGGACTGCCAACGCGCGCGGGGTCCGGATCGATAAAGCCAACGATCTCTACGCCGAGCTCGTGCCGCCGGCTGTGCATTTCGGTCGCAAGGCTGATAGCGGCGTCGCTCGTGCCGACGAGCAGCAGGCGCTCGCTTGGTCGGACGCGGCGGCTCGTCCACTCGAACGCGAGACGCCAGCCAATAGTCAGCGCGATGACCATGACAGCAGCGACGACGAAGACTCCGCGGCCGATGATGAGCGCTGGAAACCAGAAGTAGATGGCCGCGAGAATCAGCGAGGCGGAGGCGAGCGCGTGGAGCAGCCGGGTAAAGAGCTCGCGACGCTCGCCGAGCAGGCGAAGGTCGTAGAGGTCTGCGTAATACATGCAGCCCTGCGCCACCACCGCTATCAGCAAGGCCTTCGGGATGCCATCGTCAAACGCGAGAACATTCCACGCTGCCGATCCAAGTCTGACGTAAGCGGCGGCAATTACAGCGCCGATGATGAGCGCGGTCTCGCACGCGACGAGCGTCAGCGCGCGCGTGCGGAGCCTCAACGCCAGGACGCCACTCACGGCCCCTCCGCTGCCTTAGGAGGATGCAGGTAGTATCCCTGAGTGTAGTACGTGCCGTAGCCGTGCGGATTGGAGTTGGCCTGATTCAGGACAACTCCCGTGATGCGGTCGCGCCCGATGATATCCGCCGCGCGTTTCACCTGTTCATGCGGCGTCGAGCCGGCCTTGATGATGAGAACGGCGCCGTCGACGAGCGCTGAAAGAAGGTGAGCGTCGGGTAGCAGCATCAACGGCGGCGTATCGAGAATTACCCACTCGAATGTCTCTTTGGCTTCGTCGATCAGCCGGCGCATGCGGTCCGACGTGAGCGCTGCCATGGGATCGGACGTCGGACGTCCTGCCGGGAGCACCGACAAGCGGTCCGACACTTGACGGAGCACCAGCTTCGTGTCGGCTCGAGAGGCCTCGAGGCCCTCGATGAGACCGGCCGACGTCTTCAGCCTGAACACGTGATGCAGCGTCGGCCGTCGAAGATCTGCATCGATCAGCAGCACGCGATTGCGATACGACTCACTCAGCGTCAGTGCCAGGTTCGTCGCCGTCAGCGTTTTGCCTTCGCTCGGCACAGCGCTCGCGATCATGATCACCCGGATGCCGCTGTTCATTTGCGCGTCGTGGAGTACGGCCGCAAGCCGCCGGTACTGCTCGCGCGAGACGCCTGACATGTTCTCGTCCGCGACAACCTTCTCGGCAAGACGGGCATCGATGCGTTCGAACAAGCGGCCGTTTTTCGGCTTCGGCGCGGAATCCCGCGATTCTTCCTCGGTTAACGAAGGACCCTTGTTGGACGCTTCTGTGCTGCCGTCAGTCGCTCGCGCTTCGGCGTGTGGTCGTTCGGCGAGCTCCACGGGGAACGGCTCTCGTGCCAGCGCGGTGGCGTCCGCACCGTTCACGGGCTCCACGGGTTCCAGGGCCTCCACGGCCGTGGCAACCGGCGCAGTGCCTTCTTCTTCCGCGGCGCGCCGCAGCGCTTCATCGATTCGACTCATCCCTGCCTCGTGAACCCGAACGAAAAGCGGCGACGTTTCGGCCAGAGAAATCCGAACACGCCGCCACCAGTGTTAGCCGTTTCACCCGCGCCGGGATCGGGCCTGGCGCCGGTGTCCGCCGCCTCCGGCTCGGACTGCACGTCTTCACCGGAGTCATCTGTTGCGTGTTGTTCCGCCGGAGGCTGATCCCGTGCGAGCAGGTGCGTGGCGCTGCCTGTCCGATCGACCAGGCGCTGAACTGCCGGCGGTACAGTGCCCCGTTGATGACGATCCCGGTTCCCCGGCAGGTCGAGATCGCGGCACACTTCCTCCACGATGCCGCGAGTGACGGGTCTTTTGCCCATCGCGAAAGCCGTCAGCAGCGCGTTGTCGGCGATGACGCTGATCGAGCGCGGAATCCCGCCCGAACGCTCGTGGATCAGCGTGGCAGCCTCCTGCGTAAACGCGTGCGCACCGGTGCCGCCCGCGGCGGCGATACGCCCGGCGAGATATCCGAGCGTTTCGGTTTGTGTGAGCGCGCGAAGCTGGGCCCGCAGCGCCACTCGTTGTTTCAACTGGCGCAGCGCCGGGTTGTTGAGCATGTCAGCGAGCTCGGGCTGGCCGGCCATCACCAGCGAGAGGAGCTTCCTGTCGTCCGTTTCGATGTTCGCCAGGAGGCGAATCTCTTCGAGCAGATCGAACGGGGTGCTTTGCGCCTCGTCGACGACCAGCACCGTTGATTCGCCGCGGCTGAGTCGATCGCGCATCAAGCGCTCCAATTCGATCAGGAGCATCGTCTTGGATTCGCGCGCTTCGCCACTCAGATCGAGACGGGCCGCGAGCATCTCCACGAACTCTGGGCGTGTCAGCGCCGGATTGTGCAGGTGCACGCAGTGCACGCGCTGCGGTTGACGCTCGAGCGCGGTCCGGATCAACGTCGTCTTCCCGGTGCCGGCTTCGCCGATCAGCACCGTGATTCCCTTGGCGCTGGTGAGTCCGTATTCGATCGTGCTGAGCGCCTCGCGATGCGCGTCGGTCAGCACGAGAAAGCGCGGGTTCGGCGTCAGGTCGAACGGCCGGTCGCGCATGCCAAAGAACTTGCGGTACATCAGCGCACCCACGCCTGAAGCAACTGTTGATATCGCCACGCGACCGCGATCGCGATCACCACCACGCTGGCGAGCGATGCCGCGATGGTCAGCACGCGCCTCCGCTTCATTCGCTGGCGCTCGGTCGTCGTGATCATTGCGGGAATGACGGCCAGCACCGGCAACGCAAGACTCACCACGACGTCATCGTCCGTCTTCAGCGTGGTGTCGCGATATTCGAGGAGCGCGAGCAGACCGATAGCGATGAGGAGACCGCCGAACGAGCCGATCAGGTTGATCCGCCATCGATTCGGGCTCACCGGCCGCTCCGGCAGTCGCGCGCCGTCGATCACCCTGAACTGCTCGCCGATCTGACGGCGCTCGAGATTGACCGCGATTTTGGAATCCTCGCTCTTCCGAAGAAGCGTCGTGTACTGATCCTTCAGCGTCGAGTAGTCGCGCATCAATTCGGTCATCTCGGACTCGAGTGCCGGCGTGGTCTCCAGTCTCGCGGTGTACCCCTTCATCACCGAATTCAGGCGTTCTTCGTCCTGCTTGCGCGTTTCGAGACGGCGGCGAATTTCGTCGGCCTCGATTCTCATGGCCGACACACGGGCGGCGACATCCGCCGGCAGCGCGGCCTGCAGTTGATCGGGGTCGGCGCCGAGCGGCTGCAGTTGTGCCTCCTGCTCCGCCTTGGCTTCCAACTCCGCAACCGCGCGCCTTGCCCGGCTGATGTCCGGATGCTGTGGCTTCAGCCGCAGTTCGAGATTGCGCAACTCCGCTCGCGCGGCCTCCAGCCGTTGCGCTGCGGTTCCAGGCGGAGCTTCGTCGGAGGCGCGCGAGAGGGCAGGCATCTGGGCGCGGGCGTTCGCGATCGCATCGGCGATCGCTTGCTCCAGGGAGAGCAGCCGGTCGCGTTCTTTGCTGGCGGCCTCCAGGTTCGCCTGCATCTGCAGCTGAGTCGTTTGCATCATGCTCAGGTTCGAAGAAACCTGCTCGGGAAGCTGGCCAAAGTTGCGGCGCCTGAATAGTTCGAGCTTTTTCTCCTGTTCGATCAGCCTCCGGCGCGCATCTTCGAGCTGCGCCTGAAGGAACTGATTGGTCGCATCGGCCAGCACTTCGCGGTCCTGCAGGTTCTCCTGCACGAACATCGAGGCCAGCCGCTCGGTCACGAGCATCGCGGTTCGAGGATTGGACGCTTCGAAGCCCACCGTGAACGAACTGGTGTCGTTTCCCCGGCGACTCGCGAGCTCCACCTTGATGTCGCGCGTGCGCATTCGCTCGATGATGTCCTCCATGATCAGCGTCTTGCGCTCACCCTCGTAGAGGTTGAATTCATCGACGATGCGCTCGAGCCGTGTGCGACTGAGGATCTGCTGGCTGATCGTCTGGAGCCGATCGCCGACATCGACGGTCACCGTCGATCGCACATAGGACTCCGGCACGCGCTGTGGAACGACGAGAATCGTCGTAAAGGCACGATAGCGATTGGGCAGAAAATGCGAGACGAGGACGGTGGCCGATGCAATCAGCACCGTTGGAATTACGATCAGCCACTTGCGGGCCCACGCAATTCGCACGAAATCGTCGGGAGTGTACGTCTTACCGGGAAGCATGGGATCTCTCTGCAGCCTCAGGGAACAACAATCTGATCGCCGGGTTTGAGCTCGATGTTCTGCGCCAGGTTCTTGCCGCGCATCACATCCTTGTAGTTGAAGCGGATCCGCGTCGGCTTGCCGTTCACCGTGCGCAGGATGGCAATGTCGTCGGGTTTCGCATACTCCTGTAACCCGCCAGCCGTTGTAATCAACTGCAGGACCGTCATCGGGCCCGCCAGCGGATAGGGACCAGGCTTCGCCACCTGTCCTGTGATGAACACTTTCCGGCTGTTGATCGCCTTGACGACCACGGTGACGTTCGGGTCCTCGATGTACTTGCTGGCAGCCTCGGCCAGATTGACCCGCAGTTGTTCCGGCGTGAGTCCTGCCGCCTGAACGTCGTTGACGAGAGGCAGCGAGATATGACCGTCAGGCCGCACGGCGACCTCGCCCGACATGTCTTTCTCGCGCCAGAAGACCACAATCAACACGTCATCGGGACCAATGAGGTAGTCGGGAGGCGCGCTGACACTGGGTAACGCCGGGTTCGGCGCGCCACCCGGCGGAGCCGGTGGCGCCGACTTGTTGCCGTTCGCGATGGGCTTGGGCGCGGCGGGCTTGGGCGCGTCGGGCTTGGGCGCGGCGGGCTTGGACGCGTCGGGCTTGGACGCTGGAGGCTTGGGCGGAGGAGGTGCCGAGCCGGCCTGCGGCGTGCCAGCCGCGGCAGCACCGCCGATTGCAAGCGTCAACAAAACAATCGTACTGCGAAGCCGCACTTTATCTGTACTCCTTGAACGGAACCTGGCAATCGTGCTTGCGCAAGAAGTTCAGGAACTTCTTGTAGTC
>WNGB01021356.1_pt1 | contig 10718 bp, 10 predicted proteins | sample 5400681 | NCBI WGS metagenome assembly WNGB01 (sample SAMN13153367, study PRJNA577476) | soil metagenome | isolation source: 115 cm soil or saprolite under grassland replicate 2 | place: USA:California | collected 2016-06-15 | reverse complement strand
GAGGTACCAGCCGAGCTCACCGAGATGGGTGCCCGGGGCCGCGTCCATGCTGCCCTCCATGCGCTCGAAGGTGACGATCCAGGCGACGAGCGCGCCCCCGAGGACAATCGCCGCTACGAAGACTGGATTGGCGCGGGCGCTCCGGGCAGCGACCGTGTTCACGCTGCTGAAGATACAAGGCACTAGACCAGCGCGCTTGCACAAGGAATGCGAGATAGCGCTCACGACGCGCGTCGGCTTGTTCTCCGACGACTGGGAACAGGATGTACCAAACGGAACACAAGGACGAGGTCGCAGCTACGCCGACGATTGGCAACAAGCAAGCCACAACGGTGACCTGGTCCACGCGGTGGAGGCGGGCGTGTGACCAGCGACCCGCCGACGGTGGAGCTTTAGCACGACGAGGCCGGGTACAACGTTCATTGCAGTGGCCGCTGACGCGCAGCGTCAAAGACTTCGGCCTCCGTGGTGGCGACTCGCGACGCTCATTCTTCTGAGCGTTGCGCTTGCCATCGCGGTGAGTCAAGGCCGAACGATTGAAGCCGTGATCATCGGGATTCTGATCGTGCCGACGCTGCTTCTCGTCGGCGCTTGGATCTACGTCTGGATTGGCGAACTTCCATCTCGCTGAGCGGCGTCTGCGACGACTGGGAGCAGAGCGAATCAAAGTGAACAACCGCCCGTGGGCGCCTCTTTCTGACGAGTGGGAACAGGCGCGACATGGAGACGACCTCATGCACGCCATGGACGTCGGTCTTCTTCAGCGCGACGACGTGACGCAGTTCGGTGACGTGCTCGCAGGCACGGCGGCAGGCCGCCGGGTCGGACGGCGACATCACCATCTTCGATTCGACTGGTCTCGCGATAGAGGACCTTTGCGATCGCGCTAGCGAGCAGCGAGGACAGGCGATCTGCCTCTTTCTCGACTCGGTGCTTCGCTACGTGATCTCGGTCGGATGAGAGTCCGTCCGAAGGACGGCACAGAGGTCGAAGTCGGCCCAGGAGAAGCGTTCATCGCGGCTCCGGGCCACGATGCCTGGGTTGTCGGCGACGAGCCTTGCGTCGCCCTGGACTTCATCCGCGTGTGGTGACGCCCGCGGGGTCGTCGGTTGCGTTCTACGGAGCCGGCGTCGCCGAAGGATCCGTTGTCATGCGGGCGGCCATCTTCTCCGCGAGCGATCGTTCGTACGCGGTCGAGACGGGCTTGCGGTTGAACCAGACGAGGAAGAGCCAGGCGGACGCTCGCCCGTTCCCCAGCAGCACCATGTCGTAGTTGGCGAAGAGGGTCTTGCGCCTCGTCCTCTTCACACGGCCCGTCGGCTTGACCGCGAGCTTGACGCGAAAGGCCGACGTGCGAGGTGCCACGGCGGGGAACGCAATCGCGCCCTTCGAGGCGACCGTGATCTTGACTCCCGGCGCCGTCCCGCTGAACAGCTTGCCGAGGCATTTCAGGAAAGCGGGCATGACGTTGAGCGTTCGGTCCCAGTCTGCCTGCGCCTGGTCAGGCGACTGCCAGACGATTGCAACCGACGAGGCCCATGAAGAGTCCGCGCGCGTGAAGTCAGGCGAGGAGCCGCCACCCGTGGTTGTCAGATCGGACTGGTTCGGGGTGCCTTCGGGACACCACGTCGACTCGTCGCCGCTGCTGCCCGAATCGCCTTCGCTCGACGGATCCGCGACCCAGCCCTTGCCGAGATCGGCCGGCGCGAGAACGATGGACTCCGCCCAGGACTGATCGGTCGGATTGATGTTGATCTGCGGATCGGTTGGGTCGGCGGCCGCAGCGACACCCGCGAGCGCGAGCACGGCGAGCACGACGGGAAGGACTACAACGCGGCGGGCGGGCATGTCAGCGGGTCCCTTTCGGTGACGGCGAGGGCTGCTCCGAGTGTCGTCTCGGTCGGCGCGGACCGATATCGCCCGATCGAGGCATCGACCGCTTCAGCCGGACACGAGCAGGCGGTCGGGCGCGAACAACTCCAGCAGCGGGTCCTCGCGCCCGAGAACCGCACCCGCGGCGAGCTCGCCGCACATGAGCCCCAGGACGTTTCCGTGCCCTGAATACCCGGCCGCGATCCACACACCGTCGTGTCCGGGGAGACGGCCCACGAGCGGGAGCAGGTCCTGCGTCAGCCCGAAGATCCCGGCCCACCGGTGCGTCACCTTCGGCATCTCGCCGAGTAGCTCGACAAGGAACGCGTCGAGCGCGTCCTGGATCGGCTGCGTGGTCGTCTCCTCGTCGGTCATCTCCGTGAGGATCGAAAAGTCGCGGAAGCCGCCGAGGACGATTCGGCCGTCCGGGAGCTGCTGCCAGTAGTCGAAGCCATTCCGCGCGTAGTGCGGACAGTCGAAGAGACGTTCGCGCAGCGGCTCCGTCGCCAGGACCTGGCCGCGGGCGGGCCAGAGTGCGTCATCGAGCTCCGGCAAGAGTCCGCGACCCGAGCCGTCCGTGGCGATGACGATCTGCTCCCCGTCGAGCTCGTCCAGCGCCGCAACGCGATCGTGCTCTCGGAACTCCACACCTTCCGCGGCGGCGAGGGCGGCCAGACGGCGCACGAAACGCGCCGGCTGCACGGTGCCGTCTTGCGGATGGAAGATCGCACCGCGGAAATCCGGGCGAAGGTGCGGAAGCTCGTCGTGCCACTCGGCAGCGAACCCGTCCTCCTGCAGCGCCTCGTACTCGGCGCGAATCTCGACGCGCTCCTCGGCGTCGGCGGCGAGACGCAGACTGCCGGTGCGCCGGAATGCGTCGCCGGCGAGTGATTCCAGCCGATCCAGCGTCGCCTGAGTGCGCAGCCACAGCTCGCGTGCAGCGTCGGACCCGTACGTTGCGCGCGCAACGTCGTAGCGGGCGGCCCCGCCGCGCAGGGCGAAGCCGCCGTTCCTCCCGCTTGCGCCCTCCGCGATCCCGCGCGCGTCGTGAACGCGCACGCGAAGGCCGCCGCGCGCAAGCGTGAGCGCGCACGCGCATCCTGTGATGCCGGCTCCGATGACTGCGGCGTCAACTCTGTCGAGCGTATTCGTCGCGACCTCCGCGGCGGGCTCTTGCAGCCAGAGAGGCGTCTCCACGCGCACCGATGCTACGCGAGCACCGGCCGCTACCCGCGTCTTCAGGGGCGACTGTCTCCCCGGTCGCACGGGGAATCGGGTTCGGCTTTCCCTGGCGGACCGGTGTGTTGATGATTGTCGTCGCCGCAACCCCACCCGGGCATGGAGGCCGGCTGAGTGACCGGCGGTGCCGCTGACGTGGCTGGCACCGGCGGCGGCGATGCCGACGGGGCCGGTTCTGCCGGTGCAAGCTGTTCAGAAGCCGTCACAGGTGCGTCGGCAGGTGGAGTAGGGAGCGGCGCGGGAGGAGACGGCGTTGGCGGTGATGGTGATGGTGGTGGTGGAGAAGGAGGACTCGGGGGCTGAGGTCCGGGGTGCGGAACGCGGTCCAGCGGGCGCGAGGACTCCGCGATCAGAAGCGACGGGATAGTCCTCCCTGCGGTAGGCGTTTGCACGCGGCGTGGCGCGCGGCGGCCCGGTTGCGGCGTGGGAGATGGACGCGTCGGGACAAGTACGCTCGGCTGCGTTCGCCCCTGGTGCGGCGGCGGCAGCACACCATCGGCGCTGGGCCGCGAAGCGACGGAAGAAAGCATGGCGATGAATGCAGCACACAGCGCACCGAGCGGCAGGACACCCGCAGCAAAGATGGGAGCGCGGCGGCCGGCAGCGATCCAAGCGCGCCAGGGTGCCGGCCTACCCCCATGCTGCCTCTTGTCGCATCTGAGATCGGTCACGGCTCGCCTCGTTCAGGGCGTGACCGCACCGCCGGTGTGAATCACCCTCTCTCAACCTCGCTTCGGCAATGGCGGCCGCACGGGTCATCCCTCGTTCGCGGGACTAGTGGCCGGGGCGATCACCGGAGTACTCGCCTAGGGACAGGCGTGCGCCCTCACCTTGGCCCAGTCAACCCAGAACGGGGCCGCGCATCCGGACGCGGGCGCGCACTCAAGAGATCGCAGCTCCCTGCGGTCAGACGGATCAGAGCCCGGCGTGGTCAGCGAGCCAGCGCCGGTTTCGGGCCTGTGCACGGGCGGCAGCTGCGGGTTCCTCGCCGGGAGCGGGAATCCGGTCCTGCTCGACGACGAGCCAACCGCCGTACCCACCCGCGGATAGCTCCGCGAGGAAGCCGGCGAGGTCGACGTCTCCCGTGCCAAGCTCGCAGAACACGCCGCGCCTCCACGCTTCGGCCATGTCGGCCCGATCGGCGAGGACGCTCGCGAGGATGGGCGCGCGCACGTCCTTCACGTGAACGTGGTTGATGCGCGACCGCCACTCGCGCAGCGCCCGGAGGGGATCCCCGCCCCCGATCGTGAGGTGGCCGGTGTCGAGCAGGAGGCCGACCTCCGTCAGCTCGAGGAGGCGGTCGATCTCCCACGGCGCCTCGACGTACGTTGCCGCGTGGTGGTGGAAGGTCGGCTCGAAGCCACGGCGGTGGGCGAGATCCGCTGCTCGCTCGACACCGTCGGCGAGGCGCCGCCAACCTCCGTCGTCCAGTCCGAGCGCGCGCTTGCGGATCGCTTCGCCGGGATGAGCGGCCCGCTCCGGTGAGCCGGCATCGGCGAGCACGACCTTCGTGGCCTCACTACCGGCGGCTGCGACGACGTCGAGCGTGGACTCCATCGCAGCAAGGTCGTCGTCCCAATGCTCTTGCTCGCTCAGTCGGATCGGGATAAACGCGCCCGCGAGGTCGAGATCGAAGCGAGCCAGCCGAGCGCGCACCGTGTCGCCGTCACCGAGGTATCCGGATGGGCCGAGCTCTGTCCCCTCGTAACCGGCGTGGGCGATTGCACCGAGCACCTCGTCGGGCGCAGGGATGTTCGGAACCGTCCCAATCGTGTGCTCGAAGACGCCGAAGCTGACCGGCGCGTTCGCGAGGCGAATCACGTAACGAGCGGGACGCGGGGATCCTTCTCCATCGTCTGCCACGCAGCACGGACCCACGCAAGCTGCGGGTCGTCGGATGCCGCCATCGAGCGGCGGTCACCGGCGAGGGCGTTGAGGTAGTACAGGTCGTAGCCGTGCGCCGCGCACGTCGTGTGGTAGCCGTACGGGACGAGCATGAGGTCGCCGTCGCGCACGGTGACGGTGACGTCGAGATCGTGCCCCGGGCTGTAGAGCCGCTGCAGTGCGAACGCCTCCGGCTTTGCGGTCCTGTAGTAGTAGGTCTCCTCGAGCACCACCTCGCCCGGCGGGTTGTCCTCGTCATGCTTGTGCGGCGGGTAGCTCGACCAGTTCCCGGCGGGGGTGAACACCTCGACGACGAGGATGCGGTCAGCTTGAAACTCGGGCTTGACGATGTGGTTGATCTGCCGGGTCGCATTACCGGCGCCGCGCACCTCGATCTCGACGTCGTCAGGAGTAATGAGTACCGGCTCGCGGCGCTGCTCGGCATGTGCGCTGCACATCGCGACCTCGCCGTCGGCTTCGACCTCGAAGGACGTCTCACGCGGGAGATAGAGCGCCCACGGCATGCCGTCGAAGATGGACTGCCGCCCGCCGAGCTCCCACGACTGCCCATCGGCTCGGACGCGGCAGGTTCCGCTCAGTGGGACGAGCACCGTCTCGGCGTCGTCGTTCCCGAGCGAGAACGACCCGCGGCGAACCTCGAAAAAGAGGTTGCGCCAGCCTGCAGACAGCGGCGTCACCCGCTCCCACTCGCCGGCTTTCAGCAGGTACTCGCTCATACAAGCGCCGCTTCGAGGTCCTCGAGGTGGGGCATGGCCCCGGAGCAGGCGAGTTGCGAGGCGACGAGCGCCCCGGCCACGTTCCCGCGGCGCGTCGCCTCGACGAGGGACAGCCCCCTGAGGAGGCCCTGCCCGAGCGCAGCCGCAAAGGCGTCGCCGGCGCCGAGCCCGTTCACGACCTCGACCGAATAGCCAGGGACGTCGGTCACGTCGCCGTGCTCGTAGACGGTCGCTCCGCGTTCGCCTCGCTTCACGACGAGACGCGGCACATCGCCGAGCTGCGCGGCCGCGACCTCCTCCTCGTTCCCGATCACGATCTCGGCGGACTCAACGGCCTCTGCCGCGAGCCGCGGATACACCCCCGGGTCATCCCAGAGGGACGGTCGCCAGTCCAAGTCGAAGATCGTCGCGCCACGGTGCGCGTGCAGCGCCTCCAACGTGGTCTCGCGACTCGGTGCCTGGGCCAGCCCGGTGCCGGTCGCGTAGAGCAAGCGCGCGTGTGCGACCTCCTCGCGATCGAAATCCTCCGGTGAGAGCTGCCAGTCGGGCGCGGTCGGACGGCGGTAGAACAGGATCGGGAAGTTGTCCGGCGGCCAGACCTCGCAGAAGGTCGGCGGCGTCAGCCAGTAGGGATCCGTGCGCAGGAAGCGCACGTCGACGCCTTCGTCGGCGAGCCACGCGCGCACGAACTCCCCGTGTCCTTCGTCGCCGACGCGCGAGACGATCGCGGTTGCGACCCCGAGCCGCGCGAGTCCGGTGGCGACGTTTCCGGCGAAGCCGCCGACGAAGCGCGTGTACGTCCGGACTTCGCGCAGCGGTGTCTCGAGCTGGTTCGGGTACAGGTCGACGCCGACACGTCCCATCACGACCGCCTCGATCACAGCGGCGTCCGCTCGCGCGTTCGAGCCTCCTCGTATGCGTCGCGGGCTACGCGAACGGCGTCGACGTCCGACACCTCCGCGACGGGTACGTCCCACCAACTCTCGTAGCTCGGCACGCCTTCGTACCGGTCGACTTCGACGGCGAGGACGACGGTGGAGTCCCCCTGTTTCGCATCATCGAGACCGGCACGGAGGTCGTCGATCGTCCGGCAGCGGAAGACGCGCGCCCCGAGCGACTCGGCGTTCGCCGCAAGGTCAACGGGGAGCACCGGTGCGGGAGACTCGTCGCTGTCCAGACCGAGCGAGCCGTTCCGGCGGTAACGGTAGTGCGTGCCGAATCCGTCGGTACCGAGTGAGCGCGACAACGCTCCGATCGAGTTGAAGCCGTGGTTGTCGACGAGGACGATGGTCAGCTTCAGGCCCTCCTGGATCGAGGTGACGATCTCGCTCGACAGCATCAGGTACGAGCCGTCTCCGACCAGCACGTAGACCTCGCGCTCGGGCGCGGCCATCTTGACGCCCAGCCCGCCGGCGATCTCATAGCCCATGCACGAGTACCCGTACTCGACGTGATAGCCCTTGGGATCACGCGTGCGCCAGAGCTTGTGCAGGTCGCCCGGCATCGAGCCGGCGGCGCAGACGACGACGTCTGTCGGCTCGGCGGCGGCATTGACGACGCCGATCACCTCGCTCTGCGCGGGGAGCGGCGTGTGCCCGAGCTCGTACAGGCGCGTCACCTCGGCGTCCCACTCGGCGCTGAGCCTCGCGGCCTGCTCGCGGTACTCGGCATCGACCGCGTAGGCGTCGAGCAGCTCGGCGAGCCGTTCGAGCGTTGCGCGCGCGTCGCCGACGAGGGCGAGCGCCCCCAGCTTCGTCACGTCGAAGTCGGCCATGTTGACGTTGACGAAGCGGACATTTGAATCGCGGAAGGCGGTCTTCGAGGCCGTCGTGAAGTCGGTCCAGCGCGTGCCGACGCCGATCACCAGGTCGGCCTCTGCGGCGATCTGGTTGGCAGCGAACGTTCCGGTGACGCCGATCGCGCCGAGCGCAGAGGGATGGTCGTGCGGAAGCGATCCTTTTCCCGCCTGAGTTTCCCCGACCGGAATGCCGGTCCGCTCGACGAGCTGACGCAACGCTTCGGTCGCCTCCGAGTAGATGACGCCGCCGCCCGCCACAACCAGCGGACGGCGAGCCTCGCGGATCGACTTCGCCGCCGCGGCGAGCGTCTCCGCTTCCGGGAGCGGCCGGGGAACGTGCCAGACGCGGCGCTGCAGGAACTTGTCCGGGAAGTCGTAGGCCTCTGCCTGCACGTCCTGCGGGCAGGCGAGGGTCACCGCTCCCGTCTCGGCCTGGTTGACGAGCACTCGCATCGCCGACAGGGCGGCCGGGATCAGCTGCTCCGGCCGCTCGATGCGATCGAAGTAGCGGGACACCGGCTGCAGCGAGTCGTTGACGGAGACGTCGCCGCGCCACGGCACCTCGAGTTGCTGCAGCACCGGGTCCGGCCGGCGCGAGGCGAAGACGTCACCGGGCAGCAGGGGTTCGTCGCGCCCGGGCCGATCGACGTCGTACACGCGAGCGCCCCGAGCCGGTTCTTCATCCGCGCGTAGCCGGCGGCGGCATGCACCATCGCCTGCTCGTTTCGGGCCTGGTAGTAGGTCAGCACCTCGGAACTCTCGTACAGCGCCTCACCGATCCCGGCGACGTTGCCGTGACCGAAGATCCCGAAGCAGCCGCCGAAGAAGCGGTGCTCGACGCCGTCTCGCTCGACGTACTGGTGCGCCAGGAAGCGAATCAGCGCCTGGGCGGTCGTGAGCCGCACGGACCTCACGCCTTCACGTCTGCGGATAGGCCCTCGAGCTCGTGCTGGAGCTCCGTCAGCTCGCTGCCCCCCGCCATCATTCGAACGAGTTCCTGCTGGTCGAGATTCTGCTTCGGAAATGTGCCCATCGACAAACCACGGTTCAGGATCACGAAGCGGTCGCCGACCGGATAGGCGTGATGCGGGTTGTGCGTGATGAAGATCACGCCGACACCACGGTCGCGGGACTCGAGGATATAGCGGAGGACTATGCCGGCTTGCTTGACGCCGAGCGCCGAGGTGGGCTCGTCGAGGATGAGCACACGCGCGCCGAAGTAGACGGCTCTCGCGATTGCCACGGCCTGGCGTTCCCCACCCGAGAGCGTACCGACAGGCTGGTCGGGGTCGCGGACGTCGATCCCCATCTCGAGCAAGTGGTTCCGCACTTCTCGCTTGGCGAAGCGGCTGTCGAAGCGGCGAATCGGCGGCGGTCCCGCGGTCGGTTCGGCACCGAGGAAGAAGTTGCGCCAGATCGCCATCAACGGGACAACCGCAAGGTCCTGGTAGACGGTCGCAATCCCCTTTGCGCGCGCATCGCGCGGCGACCTGAACTCCGTCTCCTCCCCGTCGACGAGGTACCTGCCCTCGTCGGTCCGGTGGACGCCGGAGAGGATCTTGATCAATGTCGACTTGCCGGCGCCGTTGTCACCGAGGATGCACAGCACCTCGCCCGCGTCGAGGTACGCCGAGACGTCCTTCAGCGCATTGACGTTTCCGAAGTACTTGGAGACGCCATCGACCTCGAGCAGATGGGCGCCGTTCTCGCTCATCGTCGTGCCTTCACCGCCTGCTGGCGGATGATCGCGTTGAGGAGCACCGCGAGCAGCAGGATGACCCCGAGAAAGAGATTCCGGTAGTCACTGTTCCAGCCGGAAAACGGGATCCCGATCGTCGCCATGCCCATGATCAGTGCGCCGATCGACGCGCCGACCGCGGAGCCGAAGCCGCCCGTCAGCAGACAGCCGCCGACGACGGCGGCGATGATGTACTCGAACTCGCTGCCGATGCCCTGGCCCGCCTGCGCGGAGCGTAGCTGGAGGGCGATCATGATTCCGAGCAGCGACGCCATGGTCGACGTCGTCATGAAAAGCGCGACCTTCGTGCGCAGAACTGGCACGCCGACGTTACGCGCGGCAACCGCGTCGCCGCCGACGGCGAAGATCCAGTTGCCGAAGCGCGTGAAGTTGAGCACCCAGGTCGCGAGGACCGTCACGCCGACCCACCAGAGCACGCGGTCCGGAAAAGCGTACGAGCTTCCAAAGGTTGAGCCGAAGATTTTGTGGGCGAAGGCGAATCCGGAGGCAGTGTCGATGTCGGGCACGTAAACCGTGCCGAAGACATGGGACGTGAGGCCGAGGTTTATGCCCTCCAGGCTGAAGAACGTTCCGAGCGTGACGATGAAGCTCGGCAATCTCGTCTTCATCACGAGCATGCCGTTGAGGAACCCCACCGCCATCCCGAAGAGCAGCACGAGAGCAATCGCCGGCCAGACGTTCAAGTCCTGGCGCGTGACGAGATAGCCGAGCAAGAGTCCCGAGCTACCGGTCATGACGCCGGCCGACAGGTCGAACTCGCCGCCGATCATGAGCAGCGCGACCGGCACGGCCATGATCCCGATGTTCGAGGCCTCGTCCGCCCAGCGGGCGAAGCCGTCGAGCTGGGCGAACTGGGTCCCCGCGCTCCACAGGAACAGGACGAAGACCGCGAGGACGCCAACGAGTGAGCCGATCTCCGGCCGCTGGAACAGTCGCGTGACGAGGCCGACCCGTACGAGCCGCTCGTCTCGCCGGAGCACAACCGTCTCTGCTGTGCGTGCCATCCTTGCTCCTTCGGTGATGCTAATCCCGGTGGGCGGAAGCGTCGCTCCCGCCCACGCGGTGCTTCACGGCGTCAGCGCGTGCCCTTGCGAGCGAGCGCCGCCACTTTTGCTGCGTTGCTCTTGTCGACGAAGCCGGGGCCGGTGAGGACCGGCTTGCCCCCGCCGACGGTGTTGAGATTGATGTTGAAGAGGTAGAGGAAGACGAGCGGTAGATAGCCCTGTTCGTACTGCTGCTGGTCGACCGCGAACAGGATCTGGCCCTTCTGGATCGCCTTGATCACGTCGCTCGAGAGGTCGAAGGTGCCGATCTTCGCCTTCGAGCGCACCCCTTTGGCGGCGTCGCGAGCCGCGATCCCCATCTGCGGGTTGAGCGCGAGGATCGCGTCGATCGACTTGTCGGCCTGGAGCTTCGTCCGGATCTGGTT
>WNGB01015930.1_pt1 | contig 10718 bp, 13 predicted proteins | sample 5400681 | NCBI WGS metagenome assembly WNGB01 (sample SAMN13153367, study PRJNA577476) | soil metagenome | isolation source: 115 cm soil or saprolite under grassland replicate 2 | place: USA:California | collected 2016-06-15 | reverse complement strand
TTCCCTGATTGGGACGATGAATGAATAAGGGGGGGGTAATTTCATCAGATAAACGCGCTAGAGATACGTCAGCAGACATCGCGAGAAAAACGACGCTGCGTCCCTTCACCGTTCCCCATCTCCGAAAGTGGTGCTCCGCACTCGTTCTGGACAATGGCGAGCCATGGATCCTTGAACCGTTCCAATACCGCTTCGCCGCGGACATCTTCGCCGGGTTCCTCGAAAACTGGCTCATCGTGCCTGAGGGCAACGCGAAAACGACCTTGGCTGGTGGCCTGGTGCTCTACCACGCCCAATTCCTTCCCAACGCTAGGGTGCCCGTCGCCGCCTCCTCGAGGGATCAAGCCGAGTGGCTCTATCAGGCTGCCGCCGGCTTGGTGGAGCGGTCCCCGTCCATCGAGAAGCTCTTCCGATGCCAGGAGGGTTATCGGCGAATCCGCTGCGATGACATGGGCTCGCGGATCCAGATCTTCGCTTCGGATGATCGGACCGGGGATGGCATCGTCCCGACGCTCTGTGTGCTTGAAGAGCTTCATCGCCATCGGAATCTGAGCCTGTATCGGACGTGGCAGGGGAAACTGGTGAAACGGGGAGCCCAACTTCTCGCCATCTCCACTGCTGGCGAGCCGGATGGGGAGTTCGAGACGACGCGCAAACGGATCAAGGACAATGCGAGCCGATCAGATCATCGAGGGTTCTATCTCCGGGCCGTGTCCGGCAACGGTAAGACCGTGCTCCATGAGTACGCAGTGCCCGAGGAGGGCGACCCGGATAACATGGCCCAGGTCAAGAAGGCCAACCCCCTGAAGGCAATAACTATCGTGGAGTCCTGGATCGACGTGCCGAAGGACTGGGATCCCCTAGCCGTGGACATCGGTGGGGTGGAGGACGGGGACGAGGTGTGGATCGCCGTCCGGGCTGGTGCCGGCATGGGCATCGGGATCGCCGCTCCCAAGCCCGATGGGGCGGTGGCTACCAGGGCCGAGCTGGCTCCGCCCCCGCCCTCAGGGCGCTACAGGCTGGATCAGGTCGAGTTCGCCCTCCGTCGCCTGGCCGAGCGATATGTCGTCCATGAGATCGCCTACGACCCTGCCCAGTTTGAGCGGCCGGCTGAGCTCCTCGCTGCGGAAGGCTTGCCGATGGTCGAGGTGCCCCAGCGACCCATGCGCCTAGCCCAGGCCACGGCCACGATGTGGCGGCTCATCTCAGCCAAATTGCTCCGTCATGATGGCTCGGACGAGCTGCGAACCCAGGTTTCGCTGGGCCAGACGAAGGAAACCGTCCAGGGTTGGTATCTGATCCCCAGCGCCCAGACGTCTGGGCTGATCGCCGTGGCCATGGCGGTCCACCGGGCCAGCGAACTCGGCCAATCCCGGGATGTGCTCTTCGCATGAGCCCGCTGCGCTTCAACTTCCGCCAAGGCCTCCACATAGAGCCCCGTAGCTTGACGGAGGGCCTATTCGTGCCGTCCCGGACGCCATATTTCAGCACGGCCGGCCCGATCGTGGACACCACGAACACCCTCGGCCTAGCGGCGGCCCATGCCTGCATCCGGCTCATCTCCGAATCCATTGGCATGATGCCGATGAAGATCTACCAGGGCGAAGCCCCGGAGCGAACGCTCGCCCGGGATTCCTGGCAATGGTTCAGGCTCCATGAGGCCCCGAACGACGATCAATCGGCCTATGACTTCTGGCAGGATGTCGCTGGTTCAATCGAAACGGCAGGAAACACGTTCATCTGGAAGGCTATCGCACGCCGGCCCATCCATGATGCCGTGGATGTCCAGCTTATCCTGATTGAGCCGAGCCGGATTACCCTGAAGCGCGATGATGCTGGTCGGCGGTATTACGAGGTCCGGCGGAATGGAAAGACGGAGAGGGTGCCACGCAGCCAGATCCTCCACATCCGAGGTTGGACCGCTACGCCGGGTGCTGATCTGGGGCTCTCGCCAGTCGCCGTCCACCGCGAGACACTGGGCTCCGCCCTAGCCGCCAGGGAGTACCAGGCCCGGTTCTTTTCCAACGGGACGGCCCTCCCGGGTTTCATCACGGCCAAGGGAACGCCCACTCAGGACCAGCTCGACCGCTACGAGATTGAATGGCAGGAGCGCCACGGGGGCTTGGCCAACATGCACCGGCCAGCGATCCTCGGCAATGAGTCGGGCTGGATCTCTACCGGCATTTCCATGAGGGATGCTCAGTACATCGAGATCCAGCAGTTCAACGGCGAGGAGGTCTGTCGGATCTTCCGGGTGAACCCGCGGATGCTGGGATTCCAGCTCGCTACCACCTCTGCCGAGGAGGATTTCGAGCGTTTCCTCCAGGCCGACCTCGGTCCCCGCATCCGCCGGATCGAGATGGCCGTCCGCCGCGACCCGGATCTGTTCCCTGCCGGGAGCGAGCTGTTCCCTGAGTTCCTGACCGATGCGGTCCTCCGCCCATCCATTCGGACGCGGTTTGCCGCCTATAAGGATGCCCTTCAGGCAGGGTTCATGATGGCAAACGAGGTCCGAGAGAAGGAGAATCTGCCCGCCGTGAGCTTCGGCGATGTGATCCAGCAGACGCCAGTCGGTGGGGCGCCGAACACGCCGCCCAAGGCTGCGGCGACGAGCAACGGGGGATGAGCATGAGTGACCAGGATTGCATCGACTGCCCGGAGCATTACGAGCAGCGTGCCGTGGACAATTCGGCCTGGGATGGCGGCGCGGCGATGTCCAAATGTGCCAATTCGGACACGCCGGCTTCGTGCTACAACGCCATCTGCGCCGGGAAGAAGGCCGGTGATCCGAATCTCCAGTCGAGCCACGCCCTTCCCCACCACAAGGCACCGGGGGATCCGCCCAACGCCGGAGGTGTTCGCAACGCTCTATCTCGTCTGCCTCAAACTCAAGGACTGACTAACCGCGGAGCGGCCCAGGCTCATCTCCAGGCCCACATGGGTGCCATCCAGAATGCCTCGAATGCCCTTTTCCACCGGGATGACGGCCTGATCGAGGCCCGTACCTCCATGGAGGGCTGGGAGGTTAGGCACTCTGGGCGTCCCGATGAGGCGTTCACCGTGCGGGGATATCCGGTCGTCTTTGACGAGCTCTCCCTCAACCTCGGTGGGTTCAGGGAGAAGATTTCGCCCGACGCCTTCGATGAGGTCCTGGCCACCGAGCCCGATGTCCACTTCGTATGGGACCACGACACCCGATATGTGGGCGCGAGGACCAAAAACGGCACCCTGAAGCTCACCAAGGACTCGACCGGAGTGTTCATGGATGCCCAGGTCGGCAACTATTCCTGGGCCAAGGACCTTCGGACAGCCCTTGAGCGTGGGGACATCAATCAGGGCAGCTTCGCCATGCACGTCGGGGAAGATGACTGGGAAGTGGCCGAGGACGAATCGGTCGTGCGTACTGTACAGAAGGTCGATGGGCTCTATGATGTGACCGTGACGGCCCAGGGGGCCTACCCGCAGACGACGTTGGCTGCGGTGAGGTCGCTCATGGACGCTGCGAAGCAGGAAGGTCGCCTGATCTCAGGGGCCGAGCTCGTCGCCGAGAGGGGCGAGCCGGAGTCGCATAAGGGCTCCGCGGAAGATGACGAGGACTTCGCTAGGTGGAAGGTGGCCATGGAGAAGAAGGCCGCCGCCCATCGGAGCAGCTTCGCCAAGCTGGCCGAAAGGCTGGAAAGGCTGACCTGAGATGGGTGTGAAGACCCTTGAAGAACTTCAGGGGGCCCTTGCTGATGCCCAATTGCAGTTCGACCAGAGCAATGCGGCATTGCAGGCCCTTGGCCCTGAGGGCGAAGAGACACTCCGTAAGGACCTTGAGGCCCAGTTCGCGAAACACGAAGGCGAAGTCCGCACCCTGGCATCGGACATCGACCGCTTGGAGCGGATGGAGAAGGCGCTCAAACAGGTACCTCGGCCTGAAGGCGTCGAGGTCGGCAGGGAGCCTCGCACCTATGAACGGGGTGTCCGAGAGGCAAACGGGAGCTTCCGTAGCTTCTTCCGAGACATGTTCAACAAGGACGACCACGCAGCTGCGTCGAGACTTGCGCGCCATTCTCGCGAGGTCGCGATTGAGCAGCGTGCGGCCATCAGCACATCATCGGGTGGTCCCGGCCTGGTTCCTCCTCAGTATCTGCTGGACGAACTGGCCACCTTCGCACGGTCAAGCCGCCCATTCGCAGACGCCATTGGGCCGCGGCCGCTTCCTGACACAGGGATGACGTTCAACGTCCCAAGGGTGACCACGGGTGCGACAACCGCAGTTCAGACAGAAGGCTCGGCCATTCAGGACAGCTCGGTCGTTACCGACTACCTCTCGTTCACGGTGAACACGGTCGCCGGCAAGCAGGACGTCTCGAGGCAGCTGCTCGATCGTTCCGACCCAGCGACGGACACCGTGATTGGGCAGGACCTGGCGGCGGACTACGCCAAGCAGCTCGACACGCAGTTGCTCAATCAGGCCACCAACGGCATCACGGTCCTATCCGGTACGAACTCTTCGGTCGTATCCACGGCAACAGTCGCGGCCGTGTGGCCGAAGTTCGCAGATGCTATCCAGCTGGTGTGGACGAACAGGTTCGCTCAGCCGGATCTGATCGTGATGCACCCTCGGCGTTGGGCGTTCTTCCTGGGTGCGCTGGACTCTCAGAACCGCCCATTGGTCCAGCCGGACGCAATGGCGGGAGCTCAGGCGTTCAACGTGATGGGGGTGGGCAGCGATAGCCTGCCAGCAGGTCTGGTCGGGCAAATCCAGGGCCTTCCGGTTGTGTTGGACCCGAACATCGCGACGAACCTCGGGACGAACACACGAAACGACGTCATCATCGTGACTCGGAGGTCTGACCAACTGCTCTTCGAAGTTGGAGCTCCAACGGTGTCAGTGGAGACGGGTGTCCTCTCAGCGAACCTCCAGGTGAGGATTTACGCCTACGGATACTTCGCCTTCACGTTCGCTCGGTACGCAAAGGCCACGTCCATCATCTCGGGCGATGGCTTAACGATCCCGGCCTTCTAAGGAGGAGGACGGATAGGTGGTTGGGCGGGAGTCTTCGCGGCTCCCGCCCAGTCCCCACGAGGAGGATGGGTGAAGGTCTGGGGCCTCTTGTGCTGGTACGAGGAGCCGGAATCTTGGCTCGTCTCGACCGTCTGTTCGGTCCGGGATCTCTGCAACGGGATCATCGCCGTGGACGGGCCCTATGCCTCGTTTCCCGGAGCTCTGCGGGTTCCGCGAAGCGACCCGGCTCAGGCCGAAGCCATTCTACATGCCGCCTGGTCGAGCAACCTCATCGCGAACATCCACATACCTACAGAAGCCTGGTGGGGCGGGGAGGTCGCCGAGGAGGAGGTCGCCAAGCGGGACTTCATGTTCCATCTCGCCGATTCCATAGCTGATCCGGGCGACTGGTATCTGGTCATCGACGCTGACGAGACAATCCATTTCTGTCCTGCCGATGCCCGGGACCGACTTGAGAGGGCCGAGGAGGACGTGGCAGAGGTGGATGTGTGGCACCGACCGAACGAGCACTATCCAAGTCCTCGTCTCTATCGAGGTCCGGGATTGAGCGTTCAGGGTCAGCACTACCGCTATTTCAAGGGCGACAAGCTCCTCGGCTGGCCTCGGATTGAGGCCGTACCGGCACTTGATATGACCGACATCGTCATGGAACACCGCATCGCCCATCGCTCTGAGCATCGCAAGCATCAGAAAGAGGTCTACTACGCGCTTCGCGACAAGATGGTCGCAGCCATGGCTGGAGCAGACGGAGGCTAGTCATGCCAGATCGAAAGGATGTTATCGAGGCGATGATCCGGGAGCGGACTGGCCTGGAAGTGCGCCTGGCTGCGTCTGAGGAAGAGCTCGAGACGGCAGAGAATGAAGACCGGCGAACCTACCTTGAACGTATGGTGAAGGAATCCAAGGAAGGGATCGTCAACGTGAACAAGTCGCTTACGGCTGAGGGCGTGAAGGGCGAAGCGCCAGCCAAGCGGGCTGAGACGCGTCCAGCGAAGGTGCCGGAGAAAAGAATGCCCGTGAAACGGACGACGAGTAAGAGATGAGCGGTCCGTTCGCCACTGCGACCGAGCTCTGCGAGTTCTCGGGCATCCCGATACCGTCTGACCTCGCCCGTATCCAGGCGCTGTTGGACGCAGCATCGGCGGAAATCCGCGGCTACATTGGCCAACTCGGCTCCGGTGTGGTCAACGAGACCGTCGTGATTCAGCCTCAGTACAACACGCTCGGGCAGGTCTATCCCCTGCCCGCCTCGTATGGGGAGATCCTGTTCCTGCCCGAACGTCCTGTCACGGCCGTCTCGTCGGTGACGTGGAACGGTGCGGCGTTCACGGCCTTCGGCTTCACCAGCGCCGGGGTGCTCTATCGGACCGATGGCCATGCATGGGCGCCGTACCCGGCGACGGTTGTCTACAACCACGGATATGCGGAGACGACTGATGAGTACGGCCGCCTCAAGACGGTATGCATCCAGGCGGCGCTTCGCGCCTTCACGCTAAACGAGCGGTCCGCATCGGAAGCGTTGGGGTCGACGCTGATGGAGTCGGCTGGCTACTCGCCGGAGGTCTTCCTCACGGAGGGGGAGAAGATGAAGCTGCCGAATCCAGGAAAGGCGCTGTTCGGATGAGTCTTTTCGTCCGCGGCATCCCCGAGACACTCGCTGCGCTCGAACGTATTCAACTTGAGGCCGAGGCGGCTAAACCGGTTGCGTCAATGTCCGGTGCCGAAGTTGTCGCTTCAGTCATGCGAGCCCAAGCCCCGAGGCGGACCGGCCGATTGGCCTCAAGCATTCGGGTCCAGCGCGACGGGGATGACGCAGTCGTCGGAGCTGAGGTTGCCTATGATCGTTTCGTTCAGAAGGGAACGCGGTACATGGCTCCGCAGCCCTACGGTGAGGAAGCAGCGGATGAGACTCATGATGCAATAGCTGCGGCCATGGCCGCCGTGTTCAAAGCCGTGCTGAGATAAGGAGGAAGGATGGCAACGCTCACGGTTCAGAAGATGGTCCTGACGGGGGTGGCCCCTACGTTTGTGGCCGTCGCGGCCTCGGATGTATTTCCCAACGATGGGAAGACCTATATCGAGGTCAAGAACGCTGGCGGCACCCAAGATGTTGTGACCATCCCTGCGCAGAGCACATGTAGCCAGGGTTCGTTGCATGATTCCGTGACCACCGTGCCCATCACCACCGGCGACAGGGTCATCGGCCCCTTCGACCCGACTAGGTTTAATAACTCCAGCGGCCAGGTCACCGTCAACCATTCGTTCACGACCTCGGTTACCTGCGCGGTCGTCACGGAATCGCCGTAGGGGGGATGAGATAACGTGGCCAAGTACAAAGGGTATCGGGGCTTCTTGAAGCGGAACACTACAGGGAGCACCTACGCGACCGTTGGGCAGCTCAAGTCCTTGGGCCCGGTCGGTTCGAGTCGGGCACTAATTGATGTATCCGCGCACGGCGATGAATGGGCCGACTTCATCACCGGTAGACAGGAGGGCAACGAGGTAGCCATGGTCATCATCTATGATCCGGCTGATGCGCAGCATGTTGCGCTGAAGACGGACTATGACGCCTCGACTCCGACGGCCCGCAACTACCAGCTACAACACAGTGACTACCCAACACACGCACTTCAGTTCCCGGCCTTCACGACTCAGTATGAGGAAGAGGCGACAGACGACGGTGCCTACGAAGCGCACGTAACTTTCAAAATCGTGAACCCAGGTGTCTCAGTCGTCACTCCAAGCTGATGCCATACAGCGATCCAGAACGGCGGCGAGAGCACAGCAAGTTGTACTATCAGAAGAACAAGGGACGCCATAGCGCATACATGAAGGCTTGGTATCAGGCAAATAGAGAACATCATCTTGCGCATCAGAAAGCGACGCGAGCGAAGAACCGCCCCCGCCATTTAGCCCGCATGAAGAAGTACAATCTCTTGAGTCCTCAGACGGTCTCTGCGCCCTATGCTATGAGGAGCCCGCAGTATTTATCGGTCATGATCATGAGACCGGACGGGTGCGGGGAGCTCTCTGCCAATCATGCAATACTGGTCTTGGGTGGGTCGAGAAGATGGGCGCGACCTCCCCCGCCATTCAGGAATATCTATCCACAGAATGGAGGGCTGCGTTGAGTCTGACAAGGGAAGAAATCCTCGCTTCACGAAAAGACCGCAAGCCACAGCTCCTCAAAGTCCCCGAGTGGGGTGGCACCGTTTATATCAAGCACCTCACCGTTCAGGAGCAGATGTCGCTTGCAGAAGTCAATGAACGAAACGAGATGCCCATCGCGGTGCTGCTCGCTGCACTTGTCGATGAGAACGAGACACCGATCTTCACGCCAGACGACGCCAGCGAGCTCCGCAAGGACTCGTTCTCAGTCATCTTGCGTGTCTTCGCCGAGGTTGGGAAGTTGAATGGCCTAACCACGAAGGAGCTGGATGAGGCGATGGCTTCTTTCGCAGGAACCCGGAAAAAGTCCGGGTCTTCAGACTCGCCCTCGCCCTTGGCCGAACCGTCGAAGAACTCTCAAGTCTCTCCAGTGCCGAGCTGAATGAGTGGAGCGCCTATGAGCAGCTGTATGGTTCGCTCCTGCCTCATGAGCGCATCGACGTTGGTCTGGCACAAGTCTCCTTGATCGCGGCCCGTCTCTGGGGTAGCAAGGATGCTTGGGATTTGAAGATGAGGGATTTCATGCCAGCGTGGTATCAAGACCTCACTGAAGGCGATGCCGTACGTGAGGGCTTCGAGTCGTTGATGAGGATGGCCAAGGCCAATGCCGACCATTAGCACACTCGTCATCGCCATCACAGCCGATATCAAGGGCCTTCAGACCGGGCTGGCCCAGGCCGAAGGCCAGACTACGAAGACCACAGGAATCATGTCCTCCTTCGGAGCCACTGGCGCGCTTGCTCTGACAAGTGCTGCGGTTGCTGCCGTGAAGTTCGGCGTGGATTCAGTCAAAGCATTTTCCCAAGCTCAGGCCGTCATGGCCCAGACAGAGAATGTCATCAGGTCAACGGGCGGTGCAGCCAACGTTACCGTCCAGGATGTCACCGACCTCGCCACGCATTGGCAGAACCTCAGCGGTGTGCAGGACGATGCGATTCAATCAAGCGAGAATCTGCTCCTGACTTTCCGCGATGTTCATAACGAGCTTGGCCAAGGGAACGACATCTTCAACCAAGCCACCGGTGCAATCCTTGATATGTCGACGGCGCTCAATCGTGGTGCCATCCCTTCGGCCGACCAACTCCAGGCCAGCACCATTCAGCTCGGTAAGGCACTGAACGATCCCATCACTGGGATGACCGCGCTGAAGCGCGTGGGTGTGTCCTTCAACGAATCGCAGATTGCCACTATCAAGAGCCTCCAGCAATCCGGCGATCTCATGGGAGCCCAGAAAGTAATCCTTGGGGAGCTCACGAAGGAATTCGGCGGTGCAGCCAAGGCCGCCGGTGATACATTCGCCGGCCAGATCGCCAAGCTTCAGGCCAATCTCAACAACCTTCAGGAGCAGATCGGCGGCATCATCGTCCCGAGGCTCAGTCTTCTTGCTGACATCCTGAATGACATCGCGCAGAAGCGGCTGCCATCAGCAAGCCAGGGCGTCAGTCTATTCTCGCGGGGATTGGACGATCTACAAAGAGCGGCGGGGGGATCTACTGTCTCCATTCTGGGATGGACGACCAGCTTAGGACCACTCAACGATGCCCTAGATCATCAAGAGAACCAGCTCACTGTGGCACAGAGTTCTATCCAGAATTGGGCGGGAGCGATTCATAACGGCACACTCACGGTCGACCAACTCCGCGCCAAGTTGGATCAGACGGGCGCCTCCTCGGAGTCCGTCGACAAGATCATCAATGACGTTCGGGCCACAATGCTCGGCTGGGTAAGGGATGCCACGAAGGCAGCCAACGCCAGTAGTGGGTTCGCCAAGATGTCAGTTGAGGCATTCGATACCTGGCGTCAGGAGAGCGTTACCGACCTGAACGGCGTGCAGGGCGCACTAGACGATCTAGCAGACAAGGCTCATCTAACCGCCGGGGCGATTCTCCAAGCGTTCGACAAGCAGCTCAAAGCGATGGCTGAGTATCAGGACAATTGGGAGAAGTTACTGCGGCGCGGGCTTCCCGATACCCTTGTCCAGCAACTTCAGGAGATGGGTCTCCAGGGGGCGGGTGTCGTCGCCGCGCTGGCGGATGCTAACCAGAGAAAATTCAATGCCATCATCGACGATTGGCAGCGAGCACAAAGGGAATCTCGAGAGACCGCCAATGCCATCGCCCATATTGGCTCTGCTATCAATGCCCTTCCTGATGTCACTACCCTCGACATTTTTGTCAGGACACATGGGACGGGGCATCCCTTGCCAGAGGCACAGGAAGGTGGCTTCGTGGAACGGACTGGTGTTGCCCTGATCCACAAGGGTGAGACGATCGTTCCTGCCAACCAGGGAAGCGGTTTCACCGGCGATATCGTTCTTCAGATCGATGGCGATACCATCGCCCGCATCACCCGAGACAAGCTCCTCAGACTTGGCGCTCGCAACGGTTCGACAGGACTAGCAGGGAGATGAGACGTGGCCGATAACCCAGTTCTTGATAACGGAGTGTTGACCGACATCACCATTGCTGCTGACGACCTCGCTGGCGTCGGGCAGGCCCAGTACGTCAAGCTCATGGATGGAACGCTCGATAGCAGC
>WNGB01014089.1_pt1 | contig 10719 bp, 11 predicted proteins | sample 5400681 | NCBI WGS metagenome assembly WNGB01 (sample SAMN13153367, study PRJNA577476) | soil metagenome | isolation source: 115 cm soil or saprolite under grassland replicate 2 | place: USA:California | collected 2016-06-15 | reverse complement strand
CCTCGAGACCTTCCCCAACCGCCATCCCGGCCGCGAATACACCATCGTCCATACTTGCCCGGAGTTCACGGCCGTCTGTCCCAAGACCGGCCAACCCGACTTCGGGACCATCCGGATCACGTACGTGCCCGACCGCGCATGCGTGGAGCTCAAGAGCCTGAAGCTCTATCTGCAGGCCTACCGGAGCCGCGGCATCTACTACGAGCACGTGACCAACGTGATCCTCGACGACCTGGTGGCGGCCCTGAAGCCGCGGCGGATGACGGTGGAAGGGGACTTCCACGTGCGCGGCGGGATCTCCACGGTGGTGCGGGCCGAGTACGAGGCACCGGCGCGCCGCCGGGGCCGACGCCGGTGATCTCGCCGCCGTTCATCCTCGCGCGGCGCTTCGTGGCCGGTCCGGACCCGGAGTCGGCCATCGCGGCCGGCCGCCAGCTCCACGCGCGCGGCATCCGGGCCACCTTCGACCTGCTGGGCGAAGACGTCCTCGGCCGGGAGGCCGCCGTCCGCAGCGCGGAGGCGAACAAGCAGCTCCTGCGGCGGATCCCGGTCGAGATCGAGCGCAACATCTCGATCAAGCTGACCATGTTCGGCCTCGACATCTCGGAGGAGTTCTGCCGGGAGAACGTGGCCGGCCTGCTGGACACCGCGCGCGAGGTCGGCGGCTTCGTGCGCATCGACATGGAAGGCTCGAAGCACACGCAACGGACGCTGGACCTGTTCCATCGCCTCCGCGAGACCTACGACAACGTCGGCATCGTCCTCCAGGCGTACCTGCACCGCACGCCCGCCGACGTCAAGGAGGCGATCGCCCGTGGCGACCGCGTCCGGCTCTGCAAGGGCGCCTACAAGGAGCCGCCGGAGGTCGCGCATCAAGACATGGAGCACGTCCGCAAGGCCTACCGGGAGCTCGCCCATCAGCTCCTCGACCACGGGAACTATCCGGCCATCGCCACCCACGACGAGATCCTCGTCCGCGACACCCTCGGTTACGCGTCGGTGCAGAAGATCCCGTCCGACCGCTTCGAGTTCCAGATGCTGTACGGGCTACGGCCGCGACGCTGGGACGAGCTGGTCGCGGCCGGCCACCGCGTGCGCGTCTACGTGCCCTACGGGACGCACTGGTTCCCGTACTTCTACCGGCGCCTGCGCGAGCGGAGGGAGAACATCTACTTCGTCCTGCGCAACCTGTTTGGAGGCTAGTCAGTCGCCGCCATCAGCGGGCAAAGCAGCGAGGCGCGGATTCACTCCGCGACGAGCGGCAGGGGGGTAGCCCGAAGGGCGCAGGGGGGCGCATCCGCCGGGCGAGGCGCGCCCCCCTGAATTGTTTACGACGCCGGGATCTGGTGCCGCCGCGCGCGGTACTCGGCCACGAAGAGCCGGACGATGCGCGGATCGAACTGCGTACCCGCGCAGGCCTCGAGCTCCGTGAGCCCCTCGTCCGGCGAGCGGTGCTTGCCGTGCGGGGTCACCCGTGTCATCGCGTCGAAGCACTCCGCGACCGCGATCACGCGCGCACCGAGCGGGATCTCCTCGCCCTTCTGGCCGAGGGGATAGCCGTCTCCGTCCCACCGCTCGTGGTGGGAATGGATCATGGGGAGGATGTCTTCCCAGAGCGTGATCGGCTTGAGGATCTGCGCGCCCAGAGTCGGGTGCTCGCGCATCGCCTTCCGCCCCGCCTCGTCGATGGGCCCGGTCGAGCGCAGCACGGCCGGGTCCACCATGACCTTTCCGATGTCGTGCAGGAGGGCGGCGTAGTGGACGCTGCGCCGCTCCGCGTCGCTGAGGCCGAGGCGCCGCGTCACCATGTCGGCCAGGGCGGCCGTCCCCCGCGAATGGCCGGGGTAGAACACGTCCATCGTTTCCAGGCACGAGATCAGGATGTCCGAGACGTGCGTGAAGAAGTTGACGGACTGCTCCTGGGCCAGCGCGTTCTGGAGGGCCGCCGCCCCCTGGCGCGCCAGCGCGAAGAGGAGCTGCTGATCCTCGACCGAGTACTCGCCTTCCGCGCGTCCGGCCACGACCAGCGCCCCCGTCACCGCGCCCAGCCGCATCGGCGCGGCCAGGTAGCCGGGGAGGCGCGTCCGCAGGTCGTCGCAGCGAGGCGAATATCGTGGGTCCTGCTTGGCGATCGCGGCCACGACGGGCTGGCCGCTCTCCGCGGCCGCGCGCGCGAGGCCTTCGCTGGCCTGCAGGCGCGCGCCCCGGACCGCCTCCACGCCTTCGCCGGCGCCCGCCTCGATCACCCATCCTTCGCCGTGCGTACGGGCGAAGATCAGGGCCCGGCTGGCCTCCGACCGCATCAGCTCGCGCGCGGCCCGGACGAGCGTCTCCAGCACGCGATCCTGGTGCGGCTCCGCGGCCAGGCGCGCGCTCACGTCCACCAGCGCCTGGAGCCGGCGGTTCATCTCCGCGACCCGCTCCTGCAGCTCGCGGTTCGCACGGGTGAGCCGCGACCTCTCCGTCGCGCCCTTGATGGCCTTGTCCAGGCGCGCGATGTCGAGGTTCGTCTTCTCGAGATAGTCGAACACGCGGTGCTTGATCCCCTGGATGGCGGAGTTCAGGTCGGCGTGGCCGGTCAAGATCAGCACTTCGGTGTCGGGGCTCGCCGCCTTGATCCGATCGCCGAGCTCGAGGCCGGTCATGCCGGGCATGACGAGATCGAGGAGCGCGACGTCGTAGGCGGCGGTCTCCGCCCGCCGCAACGCGTCGGCGGGATCGCTGGTGCCGTCGACCGAGTACCCTCCTTCTCGGAGCGTGTCGGTGATGATGCCGAGGAAATTGCGGTCGTCGTCGACGAGGAGGAGGCGCGTGCCAGGAAAAGTCATTGGATCGGAAACCGGAGCCATCGTAGGCACCTTCCCCTCGGCCTGTCAACGACGGGCGGACGGGTCCACTCTCCGCAAGATGCGGCGCGCATAAGGTTTAGGGTAGGATCGTCCCTTGTGCCCATGCGCGCCGCGGTCTACTGGGGGAAGGGAGACCTCCGCGTCGAAGCGATTCCCGTCCCCGAGGTGGGTGCGGGCGAGATGCTCGTCCGCGTCGAGGCCTGCGGCATCTGCGGCACCGACATCAAGAAGATCGTGAAGGGCCTGCTCCCGGGCCCACGCATCTTCGGCCACGAGATCTGCGGCACGGTGGCGCGCGCCGCCGCCGGCGTGCAGCGCTTTCGCGAGGGCGACCGCGTGGTCCTGCACCATCATGTCCCCTGCCGCCGCTGCTTCTATTGCTCGATCCAGGCCTACGCGCAGTGCGAGCTCTACAAGCGCAACGGGACCACGGCGGGCTTCGAAGCGGCAGGCGGAGGGTTCGCGGAGTACGTGAAGGCGATGGACTGGATCGTCGAGCGGGGGGCGATCCCGGTGCCCGACGGCGTGCTTCCCGAGGAGGCCGCCTTCGTCGAGCCCGTGAACACCTGCCTCAAGGCCGTGCGCAAGGCCGGTGTGGAGAAGGGGCAGACCGTGCTCGTGGTGGGGCAGGGCCCGATCGGTCTCCTGTTCCTGCAGCTTTGCCGCTGGGCGGGCGCCGACGTGCTCGTGAGCGACACCTTCCCGGACCGCCTGGAGATGGCGCGACGGTTGGGCGCGTCCGTCGCCCTGGACGCGGGGGCCGTCGACGTGCCCCGGGAAATCCGGGCCCTCACGGGGGGGCGCGGCGCCGATCTGGCCATCCTGGCCGCCTTCGGCCAGGCGCCATTTGCCCAGGCCGTTGACGCGACACGGCCGGGTGGCCGTATCATCGTATTCGCCGCCACATCCCCTGGAGAGACGGTCCAGATCGACTTGGGGGCGTTGAGCGCCGCCGAGAAGGAGATCCTTACGTCGTACAGCGCGTCCGTGGACGTTCAGGACGTGGCCGCCCAGATCGTCTTCGCCCGCGAAGTGCGGGTGCGCGAGCTGGTGACGCATCGCTTCGCACTGGAGGACGCGCCGCGCGCGCTGGAGGTGGCCGGACGCCCCGCGCCCGGCGTGCTCAAGGTGGTGTTGCAGCCACCCACCCGCGATGGTGGCCGCCAGAGGCAGGCGCAGGGGGACGTGCGCACTGGATTGACAGCGAGGTGAGCATTCGTGCGACCTAAGATGAAGGCGGCCGTGCTCTACGGAAGAGAGGACGTGCGCATCGAGCAGGTGGATGTGCCGGCCCTCGAGCCCGGGGACGTCCTCCTCCGGACACGGGTGGCCCTCACCTGCGGCACCGACGCGAAGGTCTTCCGCCGGGGCTACCACGCGAAGATGATCGTGCCCCCCGCCGTGTTCGGCCACGAGATGGCGGGCATCGTGGAAGAGGTCGCGCCGGGGGTCGAGGTCTTCGAGCCGGGGATGCCCGTCGTGGCCGCCAACTCCGCGCCCTGCGGAGACTGCTACTACTGCCGGCACGAGATGCCCAGCCTGTGCGACGACCTCCTCTTCTGGAACGGCGCCTACGCCGAGTTCGCGCGCATCCCCGCCCGCGTGGTCAAGAAGAACCTGCTGCCCCTGGACGAGGGACTGGAGTTCCGGGAAGCGGCGATGGTGGAGCCCCTGGCCTGCGTCATCCGGGGCGTGGAAGAGAGCTGGATCGGCCGCGGGCAATCGGTGGCCGTCATCGGGACGGGCCCCATCGGCCTGATGTTCGTCGCCCTCGCGCGGATGCGCGGCGCGCACGTGACGGCGGCCGGACGCCGGCGGTCGAGGCTGGACAAGGCGCTCGAGATGGGCGCGGAGGGCGTGGTGGCGGCGCGCGAAGGCGCCGACCTCGCGGATCTCCTCCGGCAGCGGAGCCCCGATGGACGCGGCATGGATGTCGTCATCGAGGCGGTCGGCCTGCCCGCGACGTCGGAAGCGGCCGTGCGCGCCGTGCGCAAAGGGGGAGTCGTCCAGCTCTTCGGCGGCTGCCCGACGGACACCAAGATCGGGATCGACTCGCAGCTCCTGCACTACCAGGAGCTGACCATCAAGTCCACGTTCCATCACACGCCGGAGAGCGTGCGGAAGGCCTTCCGCCTCATCGCGGACGGCCACATCGACCCGAACGCGTTCATCACCGCGGACGCCTCGCTCGACGACCTGCCGAAGGTGCTCGGGCACATGGCCCGCGGCGGCGACGGCCTGAAGACGGCGATCCTTCCCTAGAAAGAAGAAGGGCGCACGTTCTGCGTGCGCCCTTCCGCCAAGACCGCCGTCCTTGCGGCTGGCCTAGCGCCAGCCCCGCTTCTTCGCGGACTTGCCCTTGCGCGCGCGCGAGGTCGCCCGCTTCTTCCCGCCGCGTGCGGCGGCCTTGCGCGCTCGACCCTTGGCCTTCTTCGCGGTCTTCTTGCGCGCGGTCTTGCGCCCGGCGGTCTTCTTCTTCGCGACCTTCTTGCGGCCGGCGGCGCGCCGCGCGGTCTTCTTCTTGGCTGGCTTGCGGGCGCTCCGCGCGCTGCGCTTGGGCGCCGCGGGAGCTCCCTTGCCGAGGCCCGTGTCGTTCGACGGCAGCGTCGGCGGCGATGGCGACGCGGGAGTCGTCCCGGAGTCCAGCGGCTCCGGAGACCCAGTCGGCGTGTGATCGTCCATGTCTCAACCTCCAGGAGCGGGAAAGAGTGAAATCGGCCGAGACTATGCTCCCGTGCAGCGTGCGCGTCAAGCACACGCGTGCACGAAGCTGCGCGGAGCGGGCGGATCGTGGGGAGAGCGTCTTCGCGAACCGCCGCCGGAATGAGATCGGTCGGGAGGGAGGCGGGGGTGGCCGCGTCGGGGCGACGCGCCGGCAGGGGGCGCCTCCAGCGGAGGATGCGCGCCCCCTAACCTGAATTAATTGAGAGTGATGTCGGACGGAAGCTCGGCCAGGACCCCGCAGTCGTCGCAGAGCATGTAGCCTTCGCCAGAACCACCGCGCTTGTGGAGCGGAACGGGATGCAGATCCTCAGACGTCACGTGCCCGCCACGACCGATCGACAGGATCGAGCACCCGCAGAGCGGGCACCGCGCGTCCACGCCGACGACGTATGCGGCCATGATGAACCTCCCCGGGCCAGCCCCGCTCCGATTTCGCCGGAGTGTGGCGCCCTCAACACATTGGACGCGGACTGGGAGGGAAAGGTTCAGTCGCGGGTGGTTCTCCTCACCCGTTTGACAGTTGTGCCACAGCCTCTGACATTCCGTGGTGTGGCCGATCACCGGTGTGCGGAGGATCACCGAGGGTTGACACGGGCGCGCCCCTTCTTCTAGACTGGTTCCATCTGACGCTGACGCGGGGTAGAGCAGCCAGGTAGCTCGTTGGGCTCATAACCCAAAGGTCGGTGGTTCAAATCCACCCCCCGCTACCATGTCTTATTCAGGGGTTACGGCAAATCGCCGTAGCCCCTTTTCCATTTGATCTAACGCCTATCTAACGGTCCGGAGGGGCCGGTCGAGAGGGGGCTGAAATGGCGTCGCAGGCTGACCTGGACTTTGAGGCAGAAGCCAAACTCCCTCTGCTCTGGCAGACGTGGGCTCGCCAACACATCGTCGCCGCGAATCTCGTGCGGAATGGGCACGACGCAGCGAAACTAGCCGCCCCGCTACATACCTCCAAAATGCCCATCCTGTTGTCGTACGGGCTCGCCGCTGAAAACCTGATCAAGGGACTCCTGATTGCGCAAGGCGTCATCCCGGTGAAGCCAGCGAAGGGTAAAGCGGGCAAGACGGGAGCATTGAAGCTGAGCGAGGAGATCAAGACTCACGACCTCAAGGCGATGTTCAAGAAGGCACGACTCACGCTCACTGAGGAAGAGAAGGACGTGCTCAAGAAACTCACTTGGGCCGTAAAGACTGCGAAGCATCCCGTCGGCACGAGGGCTTTCAACCCCCTAACGAAGACCCGACCCCGGTGTGGCTTGCGCTAACCAGCCTCGAACACGTCGTTGAGTTGTTGGTTAGGGCGGAGGATGCGCTGCGCGCGACGCTGGGGAAGATGGCGATGGAGAAGGTTGACCTCGCAAAGCTGGGCTTGCCCGGATGACGGGCGCACCGCCCCCCCTTTTCCGGCCCCAGCAAGAGGTTTAGTGGGCGAGTGAGACGTCCGTGATCCGGATCGGCTGCTTGGAGCACACTGCCATCCAGACAGGTGTGTCTGGGCTGAGGGCCGGACTCATGAGCGTTATCCGGATGGTGTTTGGCGTGGGGTTGAAGGCCATGTAGATGGGCCATGGGGTCATACCCCAGCGCTCAATTGGCGCGTCTGTAGTGACCTCAAGCGTCGGGTTTGCGAACACGCGCTCGGCCTGAAGAGTGACCCTCGAAGCGTACGGCGCCCCCTCACACTTTGACGGGACTTCTCGCTGGACGATCCGAAAGCCCTCCGTCAAAGGCGACGGGCTCGTCAGCGCATTTGTCGATTTCACCGGCGATGGGAACACCACCGCCCCGGAACTGGCCCTAGGAGTCGGTGGTGCGGCGCCTGTGGGGGCAGGGTCAACCCTGATGATCGCTTCTAGGGGCCGCTGCAGCCGGGTCTTCGTCTCTGCCGAGTCTCGGGCGATCAGCGTCAACAGTAGCGCGAAGCTTCTATCCGATTGCTCCCTTCTCTTTTGCTCGACTTCCGCCTGCATCTGAGCTGTATAGGTGCGCATCCCTTGGGCAGCGATCAACACCAGCGAGACGAGCAGGAGCACGCGGAACTTCGTGCGAACCCGACTCTTCTCAGCGTCGCTCAGACTAATGAGGCTGACGCCCATGCCAATATCGGCCAAATACAGGGTGATGCCCGCCAAGATCAGGGCGACGATGATGTCAGTCACGCGCCCACGTCGTTGGACTCTAGGCCCAGAGTGCTCGACTGCCTTGGTGTCACTTCTTGCCCTTCTTCGCGGGTGAGAAGTCGCCCGCCGTGAGCCAATCTGTGCCCGAATCATTTAGGGCGCATCCGGCTGTTTCGAGACGGTTGGCGAGTTCGCGGCGGCACTCGGAGTCGTTGTTCAAACGAACGACGTGGACGCCAGCGGTGTCGGTGAACGGCCGCACCTCGCCAAGCTGGACCAAGATGGTGGTGTCGGGGTGGCTGCCGAACGCGCGGCCTGCTTCGAACAGAACGTTAGGCCGTGCCTGACCGGTCAGGCGCCGCTCATACGGAGGGTCCGACGTCTTCCGGAGGACCTTCCGCAATTGGGCTTCGTCGTCCGGCGTCAGGAGGACCACGACGGCCGCGGCCTTCCGGAAGGCGGCGTCGATGACCTCACCGACGTACGGTGCGCCTTTCTTCGTAGCCTTCACGGCATGTGACCACTCGATCGGCTCAAGACTGATGGCGCGCAGAAACGTGTACAGCGCATCACGCGCTCGCGCGTCGCGACCATAGACGACCATCACGGAGTTGCTCTTTCGCGCCGAAGGGCGTGCCGGGGATCCACCTCTGCGGCGGGTTGTTCCAATGGCTGGGCGGAGGGCCGTGGCCGTGGAGGGTATCGCCATCGCCGGGCTGGGGCGCCCCGTGAGAGTGCTCCGAAGACGGTCCCGCTCCGCGTCCGTGGCGTATGCCTTCTTCGCGACATTGATGCCGTTGTCGGCCGCAAGCTGGATCGCCGCGAGATTCCGCGGGAGGTGCAGTTCGCCCGCCTTTGCTGCCACGAGTTCATACGCCCGTCGTTGGCTGATACCTAGCCTTCGGCGGATCCGTTCCAGTAGTTCAGCGTTGATCTCCGTCAACGTCCTACGCGCGGCCTCGAACGAGCGCGATCGAAGCCGCGCTGCTCCTTCTTCGCCTGATACAGAAGCGCGCTCACAGTATTCGGGCGTTTTCCAAGGAGCTGCCCAATCTCCGCAGCCGAATAACCGACAGCGGTGAGGGCCGTAACCTTCTCCGTCTCACTTTCACCCTTCACGAGCAGGAGTGCGAGCAGGTTCGCGATGCGATGGAAGGCCGACTCCAATCCACGAGCGGCATCAGCGTCTGGCGCGGGAGGTCCTATGCTTCCTCTTGGCATGCTGTCCTTTCTTCGCAGCCAGGCGGCGACGCTCTCGGAAAAACAACTCTGAGAGCGAATGGGGTGTAGTACCGATGAGGTTCGCCGCTTCTTCCCTTGTCAGCCCAAGGGTCTCTAGAAGCTTCGCTTGAGGGAGTAGGCCCTTGTCTCTCAGATCGGCCTGCGACAGACATAGGAAGGCCAATGCCCGAGCAACGACAGCCAGCCACTCGCGTTCTTCTGCCATCTGGCCCCCACGGCGCGCCCCGCAACCTATTTGCCCGGGGTGGTGCCCAACCGACCGTATCGGAGATGCTGCCAACGGAGGTCCAAATCTGGGTAGGGCTTGACCGCGTGGACTACCGCGGACGGCCAGATGCGCGCCATTGACCGCGAACGCCTTCCCACGACGTCGAGGGCGTGCGTGGGACCTCGCAGAGCAGGTGCAGCAGCGCGGCGCCCGCCACTGGCCTCGTCAGCGCGGCGAAGGTGGCCGCGCCGGTCGCCTTGCGAACGGCGGTCACCACGAGCATCGCGCCGTCCGGGAGAGGGTTGATCTAACGGCATTTAATTAGGCCCAAGGCACTTTCTCGACCTGACCGACCCATTGCGCTGTCAGGCGGTTTCTGAATTCTCCTCGGTGATTGAGGAGGTAGAGCAGTGCCAGCTCCTGATAGAGAAGGGACAACTGCCAAGCGTAAAACGTCGCGTGATTGTGTGCGGCGAGCACGATCTTCCGCCTTTTCCTGTTCGCGTGAACATATCCGTGGCGGATTTCGGCGAGGGTGACCGTTGTATCGGACCAACCGTTCGACGCGGCAAAGGCAGCAAGTTCGGACGCCCTTGCCGGAACCGTTGCCGGAACGCCCATCGTGGCGAGGAGCCGGGACAGTTTTTCTGCCGCTGCGAGCTTGTCGAACCTTGAATCACTCATAGCTCCCTTGCGGTCAACCACTACAAGAGCGCTTAGCAGGTCCAAGTTAGTCACTCCGAGGATAATAGACCCTTCCATCCCGCCCGCCCGCATGTTACAGCGTTGATACCAATGCAGCGCTAGGCGGAACGGCTCGCCTAGGTCGGGGTCGACTGATGCGTCGAGGAACGCTGGGAAAATCTCCGAGAGCAAACCTCCGTGATGCTCGTCGAACCAGTTGTCGGTCGGCTTCCAAGCATCCACGATGGGAGAGCCCCACCCCTGCCACGTAATAGTTTGGGCCGCGTTCACGCCCCAGCGCACCGGCAAACTGCACGCAGCACCTCGCGCGAACGAAAGAAAGACGGCGAGCTTATCGAGGAACGCATTTGCCTCCGGCGCGTTAAAAGCTCTGCCGTCAACACGCTCGAGGAGCCCCAGGTGAGTGAACGCGTAACCTCCTGTTTCTTTGAGACTTTTGAATATCTCCTGCGACATCTCGACGGCGCTGAGCCGGACGCGCCAGCCCGCCGCCTGAAGATCCGCCACCATCGGCGGAAAGCCAAAGACCGGCGGAGTCTTCGGTCCGGGTGCGAGGAAGTCCGGAAAGTTGAGGACCTGAAAACCCATTGACGCGAGGTCATCGGAGGCGCCGGTTCCAAACCAGCTGATGCTCCCCTCAACGCGGGCGCTTGCTGTGCCTTCGTGAACCGACATGTGAACCGAACTGATGAGCGCCTCGGCAGTGCTGCCGGCGACGTCGGCCTGCACACTGGCTCCGGCGTCGGGGGTGGGACCCGACAGAACGTCCATTTCTAGACGAAGACCTGTCGAGGGGAGGAAACGGAGAGCGAGCCTTCCCGTTCCTGTGGAAACCGCGGCGCCGACGCGAACGGCGACAGGTCCCTCA
>WNGB01014088.1_pt1 | contig 10719 bp, 13 predicted proteins | sample 5400681 | NCBI WGS metagenome assembly WNGB01 (sample SAMN13153367, study PRJNA577476) | soil metagenome | isolation source: 115 cm soil or saprolite under grassland replicate 2 | place: USA:California | collected 2016-06-15 | reverse complement strand
CCGCCGTGCAGGATTTCCTCGACCGGCACGGTCTGGGTGGACAATCGACACGATGACCATCACGGCGCGGGCCGTCCGGGCGCCCCGCGGCACGACGCTCGCGTGCCGGGCGTGGCCGCAGGAGGCCGCGTTCCGGATGATCCAGAACAACCTCGATCCTGAGGTCGCGGAGCGGCCCGACGATCTCATCGTCTACGGCGGCACCGGTCGCGCCGCGCGCTCGTGGGAGGCGTTCGATCGCATCCTCGCGACGCTGCGCCGCCTGAAGAACGACGAGACCCTGCTGGTGCAGTCGGGGAAACCGGTCGGGGTGTTCCGCACGCACGAGTGGGCGCCGCGCGTGCTCATCGCGAACGCGCTCCTCGTGCCGAAGTGGGCGACATGGGAGAAGTTCCGCGAGCTCGAGGATGCGGGTCTGACGATGTACGGACAGATGACTGCGGGATCGTGGATCTACATCGGGACGCAGGGCATCCTCCAGGGAACCTACGAGACGTTCGCGGCGGTCGCGCGGCGGCACTTCGGCGGGACGCTCGCCGGGCGCCTCGTCGTCACCGCGGGCCTGGGCGGCATGGGCGGCGCGCAACCGCTCGCGATCACGATGAACGGAGGCGTCGCTCTCATCGTGGAGGTCGACCAGGCGCGCGCGGAACGCCGGCGCCGGCAGGGCTTCCTAGACGAGATCGCGCCGACGCTCGACGACGCACTCGCCATCGCGCAGCGCTCGCTGCGCGAACGGACGCCGCGCAGCATCGGGCTCGTCGCGAACGCCGCCGACGAGCTGCCCGAGCTCATGCGCCGCGGCGTGCAGGTCGACGTCGTCACCGATCAGACGAGCGCGCACGATCCGCTCGACGGCTACGTCCCCGCGGGCGTCGAGGATCCGGCGGGCCTGCGCGAGCGGGATCCGCAGGGCTACGTCCGGCGGTCGCGCGAGTCCATAGCGCGACACTGCGACGCGATCGTCGCCCTCGCGCGTCGCGGGGCAGTCGCATTCGACTACGGGAACAACCTCCGCGGCGAGGCGAAGGAGGCCGGCTTCGCCGACGCGTTCAGCTATCCGGGGTTCGTCCCCGAGTACATCCGTCCGCTGTTCGCCGAGGGGCGTGGGCCGTTCCGCTGGGTCGCACTGTCGGGTGACGCGGCGGACATCCATCGCACGGACCGGCTGGTGCTCGAGCTCTTTCCCGAGAACGAGACGCTCGCTCGCTGGATCCGGCTCGCTCAGGACCGTGTGCCCTTCCAGGGTCTACCGGCGCGTGTCTGCTGGCTCGGCTACGGCGAGCGCTCGCTCTTCGGTGAGCGGATCGACGAGCTCGTGGAACGCGGCGAGATCAAGGCGCCGATCGTCATCGGCCGCGATCACCTCGACTCGGGATCGGTCGCGTCACCGTTCCGCGAGACGGAGGGGATGAAGGACGGGAGCGACGCGATCGCGGACTGGCCGATCCTGAACGCGCTCGTGAACGCGTCGGCCGGCGCCACCTGGGTCTCGGTGCATCACGGCGGCGGGGTCGGCATCGGGAACTCGATCCACGCCGGCATGGTCGCGGTCGCCGACGGGAGTGCGCTCGGTCGCGAGAAGCTGCGTCGCGTGCTCACCACCGATCCGGGCAGCGGCGTGATGCGTCACGCCGACGCCGGATACGACGAGGCGATCGACTTCGCGAAACGCAGCGGCATCGACCTTCCCAGCAGCTAGGACCGCGGTGATCGAAGACGTCGTGGTGCGCGAGGCGGGAGCGAAGGGCCAAGGCGTGTTCGCGCTACGCGACTTCCGGAGGGGCGAGTTCATCTTCCGTCGGCGGCATGGCCAGGTCGTCACACTGTCCGAGATCCGTCATCTGCCGCAGGAGGACCGCCGGCACCTGTGCGAGCTCGATCGCCATAGAAGCGCCATCCTGCTGCCGCCGGGGTGCTTCCTCAATCACTCGTGCGAACCGAATGCGATGCGCCGCGGTGTGAACGTGTTCGCATGGCGGAGGATCCGCTGCGGAGAGGAGATCACGATCGACTACCGACTCAACGCGTTCGGTGGAGAACGGTGGAGCTGCGCATGCGGCAGCGCGACGTGCAGCGGGACCATCGTCGGTGACTTCTTCTCGCTCGCGGAGCACGCGCAGCGCGCCTACCTGCAAAACGCGCCCGCGTTCATCCAGCGCGAGTACCGCTCCAGACATGCCCGGCACCGGCGTCATCGTCGCGCCGGTGCCGGATACAACGACGCGCCGGGTCAGGCGACCAGGCTCGCGACGAGCTCCGCGAGCCGGTCGTAGGTCTCGCGCGCTCCCGTCTCCATGCCGGTCTTGATCATGGCGTCGCGCTCATCCTTCGAGCCGAAGACGCTCCGATCCCTCAGCTCGGTCACGCCGCCCTGCTCGACGAGGGTGATCTCCACGAAGCCGTCTCCTGCCGGCATGTCGCCGTAGAGGAACGTGTACACGAGGCGCTCGGGCGCAGCGACCTCGCGATACTCGCCGTGGAAGTCGACGTCCTCGCCACCCGACGTGTGCGTGATGTACCGCCACTGGCCGCCGGGACGGACGTCCATCGTCTTGACCTCGGTGGCGTCGCGGCGGAACCCCCACCAGCGCGGGATGAGATCCGGATCCGTGATCGTGTCCCACACCACCTCGCGCGGTGCGTCGAACTTGCGCGTCATGAGGATCTCGCGATCCGACGGCAAGGTGAGCGTGGTCTCGTGCTTCGTCTTAGTGGCCATGGTCTTTCCCCAGTCCTTTCTTTGCCTTCCGCTCGCTGATCAGGTCGTCCAGCCGATCCATCCGATCGCTCACCCGGCGCCGGAATTTCTCCAGCCACGTGTCGAGCTCGTTGAAGGGCTCCGACCGCAGCTGATAGATGCGCTGCTGCGCGACCGGACGCACGTCGACGAGCCCGGCGTCGCTCAGCACACGGAGGTGCTTCGACACCTGCGGTTGACGCAGTCGGAGGCGCTCGGCGATCTCCCCTACCGGTCGTGGGCGTTCGCGGAGAAGCTCGACGATGCGCAGGCGATTCGGTTCGGCCAGGGCCGTGAGCGTGGCGTTCATGTGGTCATATATACTCCTACAGGAATATGCCTGTCAAGGCATATTCCGCATCTCACCGACGACCCGAGCTAACTGGGCTCGACCGGCTCCGGCAGGAAGGACGGGCGCGATACGAAATCCACGCGCCGGTGCGTCTCGTCGCAGTACGGCTTCTTTCCGGAGTGGCTGCAGCGGCAGAGCTTCACCGTGCGCCCTTCCTCCACCTGTACCTCGTGCCCGTCCGCGTCGGCGATGGTGATCGGGCCGGTCACGACGTAGGGGCCGTTCGGCTCCATCCGGATCGATGCCCGGGTCATCCGGCGTTCTCCCCGTGGTAGCGACCCCGATAGCCCTCGGCCGTCCGCGACGAGAGGCGGAAGAACACGAGCTGCAGCACGCGCGCGCCGCGCTGCAGCCGGTACCCGCGCGCGTTGAGGACCGAGAGCAGTCCCTCGCCGCGACCCGAGTAGCCGGCGTCCCACACCGCCGCGTGGATCGCGACGCCCGAGCGGAGCAGCGTCGAGCGCGGCCGCGCGAGGGCCATGACGTCCGTCGGGAGATTCACTTTCTCCTGATAGGTGATGACGTACGCGCCGCGGTGCAGGTCCCACCAGCCATCCTTGTCGGCCTCCACGTCCTCGCGCGCGGCGGGCTCGCGGACGTTGTCCGCCGCGCCGAGCAGGCCCGGCGACGTCAGTCGCTGCACGCGGTCGACGCGGAGATCGATCCCGTTGGGCTGCAGCTGCAGGTGCTGATCGACGCCCTCGACCAGTGGCGGCTCGCTCGCCAGCGCGACCCGCAGCTCTTCACGCGATAGAACGGACATGGTCGGAGTCTAGGATTCGCGGCATGCGCGAGCCGAAGTCCGTCGCCGCGTCGAAAACGATCATGTCGCGGACCATGCTCCCGTCCGACGCGAACCCGTACGGGAACGTGCACGGTGGCGAGATCATGAAGCTCATCGATGCGTGCGCCGGCGCCGCGGCGACGCGCCATGCGCGCTCGCGCGTTGTGACGGCGCGGATCGACGAGCTGTCGTTCCTCGCGCCGGTGTACGTCGGGCACCTCGTCACGGCGTCGGCGTCGGTGAACCACGTCGGGCGCTCGAGCATGGAGGTCGGCGTGCGCGTCGATGCCGAGGACCTCCTCACCGGCAAGGCCGCCCACGTGGCCTCGGCGTACCTCGTCTTCGTCTCGATCGACGACCAGGGCCGGCCCGTTCCGCTTCCTCCCCTGCTCGCCGAGACCGAGGAGGAGCGCCGCCGCATGAAGGCTGCGGAGGATCGGCGCGCCCACCGGACGCAGCTCCATCAGTGACCTCCGCTTCGCTCCGGCTTTCTGGAGCGGCTAACGCCGCTCCATCAGTAGACTCCGGCCACTGGGAGGCTGAGAGATGAGACGTCCACTCCGCGCACTCGCACCGCTCGCGGCGCTGCTGCTGATAGCCGCCGCCTGCGCCGCCCCTCGGCAGGCCGCCTCGACCGCAACGCCGGCAGGCACCGCGGCGGCGTCGGCGACGCCGAGCTTCGAGGGTAAGACGCTCAACATCGTGACCGGCGGCACCGGCGGCGTGTACATCGTCTACGGCGCCGGCCTCGCGGACCTGCTCAACAAGAAGCTGAGAGTCGCCGCGAGTCCGCAGTCGACCACCGCTTCCGTCGACAACATGAAGCTCATCCGCGACGGCAAGGCCGATCTCGCGTTCGTCCTCGCGGACACGGCGTACGACGCCGTGAACGGCAAGGGCTCGTTCGCGACCGAGACGAAGGCGGACGCGAAGAACCTCGCCGTCCTCTACAACAACTTTACCCACGTGATCGTGAAGGACGACAGCGCGATCAAAGCGATCGCGGACCTCAAGGGCAAACGCGTCTCGATGGGCTCGGCCGGTTCGGGAACGGAGATCATCGCGAACCGCACGCTCGAGGCGTACGGCATGGATCCCGCGAAGGACATCCAGCGCGAACGTCTCGGCGTTGCCGACTCGGCCGCCGCGCTCAAGGACAACAAGATCGATGCGTTCTTCTGGAGCGGCGGGCTGCCGACCGCGGCGGTCACGGATCTCACCTCGACGACGAAGATCCGCGTGCTCGACCAGACCGACGGCATCAAGAAGATGGCCGAGAAGTACGGCCCCTTCTACTTCACCACGAAGATCCCGAAGGGAACGTATGGCCTCGCGGCCGACATCACCGTGTCCGGCGTCGCGAATCTCCTCGTCGTGAACTCCAAGTTCGACGCGGCGTTCGCGACAGCCATCCTGGCGACGATGTTCGACAACCAGAGCGAGCTTGGCACGATCCACCCCGAAGGCAAGAACCTCAAGCTCGAGAGCGCGGTCGAAGGCTCGCCGATCGACTACCACCAGGGCGCGATCGACTATTACAAGTCCAAGGGCGCCTGGAAGAAATAGGTGCGCCGAGCGCTGTTGGCGCTCGCCTTGATCGCGGTCGTTGCGACGGGGGTGGCGGTGGCCACCCCCGTTCCGGTTCTGACGATGCGGGACGACCGCCGCGAGCTCGTGGCGCTCCTGGACGACGGAGAGCCGCTCGAGTACTCGTACGAGCAGTCGATCTACCTCGTGCCCGTGTTCGAAGAATTCGAGCGCGCCGGCGATCGCCTGGACCTGCTTCGCGTCCGGTCACGGGACATCCGAGCGTTGGAATACTTTCGCTGGGATGGGGAGATACGGCAGGGCGCTGACGGGCTCTACGTTCAGGTTGCGCCACCCGGCGACGTCGCCGAGCTGGTGATCCGCATCACGCCCGGTCGCCACCAGACCCTGCGGACGCCGCGCTGGACGCGCGACCTCGACGTGGCCTTCGGCGACAGCGTCGTCCAGGTGCGGGCGGAACGGCGCCCGCTGATCGCGACCCTCCTCGCGCGATGAGCGACGAACGGATCGCACGACCCGACCTCGACAAGGTCCTTTCAGACCAGAAGACCAAGGAGCTCATCGAGGAATTCGAGCAGGAGGCGCGCACCCGCGACCTCCGCGGCACGCTCGGCACCGTCGTGACCGTGCTGTCGATCGCGACAAGCCTGTTCGCGCTGTACTTCGCCATCGCGGGCGCTCCGATCCCGGGCACGTCGTTCGTGCCCGTGCCGAGCATCCGCATCTTCGACGAGACCATCACGACGCCCCAGATCTACGTGATGCTGTTCCTCGCCGCGGTCCTCGTGCTCACATTCCTCGTGTACCCGGCGGCCGCTCGCTTTCGCAAGCGCGTCACGATCTTCGATCTGATCCTCGCGGCGGCCGCGATCGTCGTCAGCGGCTACGTCCTGCTCAACTTCGAGACCGTCATCTATCGCGTGAACAGTCCCAATCAGACCGACTTCGCCTTCGGCATCATCGCCATCCTCGTCGTGCTCGAGGCGGGTCGCCGGACGATCGGCTGGCACCTACCGGTGCTCGGCGTGATCGCGATCCTTTACGCGTACTTCGCCGACTTCATGCCCGGACCGTTCCGCGGCCCACCGAAGGATCTCGACGACATCATCGCGAATCAGTACCTCGGCCTCGATGGCATGATCGGCACGCCGCTCCAGGTCGCCGCGACGTTCATCATCCTGTTCACGATCTACGGATCCGTCCTCGATCGGACCGGCGCCGGCAAGTTCTACGTCGATCTCGCGTTCGCGCTCGCGGGGCGGCGACCGACCGGCGCCGCGCGCACCGTGACGTTCGCGTCCTTCCTGCTCGGCACGGTCTCGGGGTCGGGCGTGGCGACGACGGTCACGCTCGGGGCGATCACGTATCCGATGCTGAAGCGTGCCGGGCACGATCCCAACTCCTCCGGCGCGATCCTGTCCGCCGGCGGGATCGGCGCGGTGATCTCGCCGCCGGTGCTGGGCGCCGCGGCGTTCCTCATGTCCGAGATCCTCCGCATCTCCTATCTCGAGGTGCTCGTGATGGCCCTGATGCCGACGATCCTCTATTACATCGGCATCCTGCTGATGATCGAGATCGACGCACGCCGGCTCGGCGCCAGCCCGATCCAGCTCGACGCGCCGGGCTTCTGGGATCTCACGAAGCGGTACTGGTACCAGTACACCTCGCTGTTCGCGATCGTCATCTTCCTCGCGCTCGGATTCTCGACGCCCGTCGCCGTGTTCTGGTCGATCCTGCTAGCGATGGCGGTCTCCTACATCCGACGCGAGACCGCGCTCTCCCCGGGCAAGATCGCGCTCGCGCTCTCCGACGGGACCAAGCAGGTGCTGTCCGTCGCGGCGACGACGGCCGTCGCGGGGATCGCGGTCGGCATCCTCCTGCAGACCGGGCTCGGCCTCAAGATCTCGAGCCTCATCCTGTCGCTCGGCCTCGGCAACCTCGTCCTCACGCTCATCGTCGCGGGCGTGGTGCTCTGGGTCCTCGGCCTCTCGCTCCCGATCACGGCCACGTACCTGGTCGCCGTTCCCACAGTGATCCCGGCGCTGGTCCAGCTCGGTGTTCCCCCGCCGGCCGCGCACATGTTCGTCTTCTACTACGCGGTGCTGAGCGAGGTCTCGCCACCGGTCGCGCTCTCGCCGTTCGCCGCCGCGGCGATCACCGGCGGGAATCCATATCGCACGATGGTGCTCACGTGGAAGTACGCGCTGCCGTGCTTCCTCGTTCCGTTCATGTTCACCCAGCCGGACGGCCTCGCGATCCTGTGGCGCGACACCACCGTCCCCGAGGCCATCGTGGCGTCGGTCTCAGCCGTCGCCGGCATCGTCGCACTGGTCAGCGGCGTGGGCGGCTACCTGCTGCGGACGACGACCCTCGTCGAACGCGTGCTGCTGGTCGGCGCGGGCCTCTTGCTCCTGGCGCCCGGAACGCTCCAGGACGCGCTCGGTCTCGCCGCGTTCGCGGTCGCCGTCGGTCTTCAGCTCGCGCGGCGCGCGCGCGAGCGCATCGGCGCCGCCACTGCGTAGTCGCGCCCCCGCGGTGGAGTACGACCCCTTCGCTCGTGGTCCGTTTCCCGTCGGCGCTCGCAGCGGGCGCGCCGTCGATCGGGATCGCGGGAACACGGAGCTACCACGCACCGCCGCTCCGCCGGGCCGCGTGCGTGGCGCGGCCGTCCACGCGGGACGCCAACTGCTCAACCTGTTCGCGCACCCGCTGGCCGCGCTACGAGCGCGCGGCGTGGATGCGATCTGATCCCGGCGGACCCGGAGAAGGAAGGTGCGAACGTCTAAGGATGCGCTACCCTGCCTGTCGGTGGTGGGGATGAGCGCCCTGGTGGCGGGCGCAACGACGGTGAGCCGACCGCTCGTCATAGCCGTCGGCCTGTTCGTCGCCACGCTGTTCTCGCGCCTGCCCTTCGTGTCGCAGCAGCTGTGGGCGTGGGATTCCGTCCTTTACGCGCGCGCGCTCGAAGACGGCTTCCACGTCGATTACGCGCTCGCGGGCCAGCGGCCACATCCGCCGGGTTATCTCCTGTATGTCACGACGGCAGCGGTCGCGCGGCTCGTAACGCTCGACAGCAATGCGGCGCTCGTCGCCGTCTCCGTCATCGGCAGCGCCCTCGCCGCTGCCGCACTGTTCCTCTTGGCGCGACGCTACGTCGCCGACGGCATCGCGGCGCTCGCCGCGCTGGGCTTCGCGCTCGATCCGCTGGTGTGGCAGTACAGCGAGGTCGCCTACCCATACACCCTGCTCAGCCTGCTTTCAATCGCCCTCGTCGCGTGCTTCATCGCGTGCCGTACGCGTGGAGCCGCGACCGTGATCGTCGCGAGCGCGCTCTTCGGTCTGACGGCGGGTTTCCGCCAGGACCTGCTGTTGTTCCTCGCACCGCTCTGGCTCTGGACTCTGTGGTCCCGCCCGTGGCGCGTCGGAGCAGCGGCCACGGTGTCACTTTGCGCGGGCTGCCTCGTGTGGCTCGTTCCGACGGCGCTGCTCTCGGGCGGACCTGTCGCGTATGCAGAAGCGCTGCTCCGGCAGGGCGATTACGTGCGCGCGACATACTCGGTGTTCACGCAGGGCCTGCCCGCTCTCGCGACGAACTTCGCGACCACGCTGTACGCGCTGGCGTGGGGCCTCGGACTGTTCGCGATCCCGCTCCTCGCCCTCGCGGCCGCCGGCGCGCGCGACGCGATCCGCGCACGGCGGATCTCGCTGCGACAGACCGACATGCTCCTCATCCTGTGGATCGCGCCAGCGCTGGGCCTCTACGTGATCCTGCACATCGGCGAGTGGGGCTACGTGCTCTCGGTCTTGCCCGGCCTCTATGTGCTGGCCGCCATCGGCGCAAAGAGGGCAATGGCCGTACCTCCGAACACGCGCCGCCGCGCGTTGGCGACGCTGGTCATCGCACCCGCGCTCGTGTTCATCACCGGCGCCGCGCCGTTCTCGGCAGCCGCGGTCGCGCGGCACGACGCGGAGCTCGTCGCCCACGTGGCATACGTTCGCGGGCACTATTCGGCGCAGCGGACGCTCATTCTCGCGCGCGAGGATTACCTCCAGGTGCGCTACTACCTGCCCGAGTACCGCGTGTGGTTCCACGATCCGGACCCGTTCCGCTCGACACTCCGGCGCAAGCGTGCACCCAGGGTCACTGCGATGGTCGTCTTCACCCCGGGCCTGCGCGCGAGCTCGTCTGACGCGCGTCGCATCGAGTGCGGCATGGGAGCGCAGCTCGTCTACCTTGCGATCGAGCCCGGCGCGGTCGTCGAGCTCTACGGCGAGCATTACACCGTCGCGGAGTCCGATCTTCGCTAGGGCGTCGCCTCGGACGCGGGGCGTGCTACGCGGAGATCCGGCTCGCCGGGCGTAGGCGCCGAGCGACCCCTCCGCGCGCGCCCTGGCGCTCGAGCTGCGCCGCGAGTGCCTCGAGGAGGATGTCGATCGCGGTGAGGATCCGTCGATCCGTGAGGCTGTAGCGGACGAAGCTGCCGTCGCGCTCCGCCTGCACGATGCCGCGCTGCCGCAGGAGGCCGAGATGCCGTGAAGTGAGGGGCTGGCTCGCGCCGATCGCATGCGCCAGGTCGCCGACGGTCCGCGCGCCGCCGCGGAGCTCGACGAGGAGCAGCAGACGACTCGGGTCCGCGAAGGCCTTGCAGAACTGCGCATGAAGCCGGAAGACGTCCTGGCGGCTCGTCTTGCTCATCGTGGCAATCAAAGGTATACGCATATCTGCATATCGTCACGTCAGGTGATTGCCCGACGACCGATGGCCCCACCGGTGGTGCCATTCGGAACACGACAGGCGGCTCGGCGCACCGCAGCATCGGCGCAGAACCTGGTTACGGAGGCGCCACAGATGAACGACGAGTCCACCCTCTCCCTGGTCCTCTTCTCCGGCACCGACGACCGTCTCGGCGCCGCGGCGATCCTCGCGGTCGGTGCCGCCGCCATGGGACGCCCGGTGAACGTCTTCCTGCAGTACTGGGCGCTGGACGCGTTCCGCAGGCAGAACGTCGCCACCGAGCACGGCGTCGCTCCCGAAGCGGGCGCAGAAGGCGAGGCGCTGGTCCGGGCGAGCCAGACGGGCGAACGGCACTGGAGCGAGCTGCTCCGGCAAGCGAAGGACATCGGCGACGTGAAAGTCCACGCGTGCGCGCTCTCGATGGAGCTCTTCGGGATCGGGAAAGAAGACCTCGATCCGATCGTGGACGACATCGAGGGGGTCGCTGCCTTCATGACGGACGCCGCATCCGGTCCGATCACGTTCATCTAGGAAAGGGGCACGAGATGACGCTCACCGAG
>WNGB01057709.1_pt1 | contig 10721 bp, 10 predicted proteins | sample 5400681 | NCBI WGS metagenome assembly WNGB01 (sample SAMN13153367, study PRJNA577476) | soil metagenome | isolation source: 115 cm soil or saprolite under grassland replicate 2 | place: USA:California | collected 2016-06-15 | reverse complement strand
AGGGCAGCGGTTCCCCGCAGGAGCAAGCGCGCCGGGTCGCCGCGACCGCCGAAAGCCGGCACTTGAACTACACGATCCTCCTGGGCGCCGGCAAGGACTGCCCGGTGCAACAGCAGTTCGACGTCCGTCTCCTGCCGACCATCGTGCTGGTTGGCTCCGACGGTCAAATCATCTGGCGCCACACCGGTCCCTTCGATCGGGCCAAACTCGGCGAACTGGACCGTCAGATCCGAATCGCTCTCGGCGTCAACTGAAACCCCTTTTCCGCCGCGTGCGGCTTCGCGTTTGCACGTTCCTCGCTAAGAGGTGGTTTCAAACCCCTCCCCCCAACCCCCTCCCCGCAACGGAGAGGGGGGAGCAAGACTCTGCTTCTCCCCCTCTCCGCTTCGGGGAGGGGGTTGGGGGAGGGGTTCTGACGCCACTTCCAAGCCGCACGCGGTGGTGCCCCATTCACCGTTCGCGACGGCGTGGGGAAATCCTGTCATGATCGGCTGGATGGAGTATCTGGAACTCCTGGGGGCGCTGGTAGTTGCGGGCGTTCTGGGTGGAGTGGTTGGTCTGGAACGCGAAATCCACCGGCGCTGGGCTGGGTTCCGGACACATATTCTGGTGTCGATGGGCGCCGCCCTCTTCGTCCTGGCGATCACGGCTCTCCCGAACGCCACCCCGGCCGACGTGAGCCGCGTCATCCAGGGCATTACCACCGGCCTCGGTTTCATCGGCGCAGGCACCATCCTCAAGCTCACCGACCGGCTGGAAGTCAAGGGACTGACGACGGCCAGCACGATCTGGGTTGCGGCCGCTCTCGGGGTGACGGCCGGCCTGAAGCTCTACCCGCTGGCGGTGACTGCGGCCGTGCTGGTGCTGGTCGTGTTGACTTGCTGCCGTTGGCTGGAACCGGATTGCAAAGGCATGAGCGACAGGTCCATCCCCTGGTCCAAGGCTCCTCCCCGAGAACCCTAATGTGCGTTCAAACGACCTTTAGTTCGTAGTTCCGCCTTTAGGCGGCCAGACAGCTTGCCGCCTAAAGGCGGAACTACGAACTAAAGGCTCCTTGCCCTGGCGCTCAGCGCGGCCTCCTTCTCGCCCTCCCTGGTATAATGACCGTCTAACCGCTGCAAGAGGAGGGTACGCCATGCCAGATACTGTCGCCGTGCTTGCGCCGCCGGGCAGGCCGGCCGAGGCAACGTCTGCCTCCCTGGACGACCCGAAACTCTACATCAATCGTGAGCTGAGCTGGCTTGAGTTTAACCGCCGTGTTCTGGAAGAGGCGCGCGACGCCCGTGTGCCGCTGCTGGAGCGGCTCAAGTTCCTGGCGATTTTCGGCTCCAATCTCGATGAGTTTTTCATGGTCCGCGTGGGCGGCCTGCAACAGAAGGTCCACGCGGCCATTACCGTCGGCTCCGGCGCCGATCGCATGCCCCCGCGCGACCAACTCGATCGCATCCGCACCCTGGTCCGCCAGGCCATCACCGAGATTCACGCCTGTCTCAGCGAAGAGGTGTTGCCCGCTCTCGAGCGCGAGGGCATCGCCCTGCGCAACCTGGGCCAGCTGAGCGACCACGACCGCGCCCACCTGCGCGAGGTCTTCCGGCGGGAGATCTACCCGGTGCTGACGCCGTTGGCGATCGACCCGGGCCATCCGTTCCCGCACCTGCTCAACAAGTCGCTCAACCTCGCGGTCGTGCTGCAGCGGCCCGGACACGCCGACAAGCTGTTCGCCGTCGTGCAGGTGCCGAGCGTGCTGCCGCGCTTCGTGGCGCTGCCGCCGCCGTTGGCCGAGGAGCGTCGGGCGACGGCCGACCAGGATGGCAAACAGGGAATCGCACCGTCGGGCACCTCTCCCCCGCCGCTCGACCCGCGCTCCGCGATCCCCGATCCGCGCTCCTCGGCCCGTCACGTCTTCACCACGATGGAGACGGTCATCCGCATGCACCTGCCCGAGTTGTTCCCCGGCATGGAGATCGGGCACGCGACCGTCTTCCGCGTCACGCGCAACAGCGAATACGAGATCGACGACGACGAGGTGGAGGATCTCCTCAAGGCGATCGAGGAGGAAGTGCGCAAGCGCCGCCGCGGCGATGCGGTGCGCCTGGAGATCGAGGCGGACGCGCCGGCCGAAATCGAGCAGTTCCTGACTGAGGCGCTCGACCTGGAGTCGCCCGACGTTTTTCGCATTGCGGGGCTGCTCGACCTGACCGGGCTGTTTCAGATTCACGGTTTGCCGGGTTACCCGCAGTTGCGCGATCCGCCATTCGTGCCGCAGCCGGTGCCGGAGTTTCTGCAGGCCGGCACTATCTGGGCAGCCATCCGCGCCCGCGACATCCTCGTGCATCATCCGTATGAGTCGTTCGCCCACGTCACCGAGTTCATCGAAACGGCCGCCATCGACGAGCGCGTGCTGGCCATCAAGCAAACCCTTTATCGCACCAGCAGCGATTCGCCGGTCGTCCGGGCGCTGCAGCGTGCCGCCGACAACGGCAAGCAGGTGACGGCGGTGATCGAACTGAAGGCACGGCTCGACGAGGAACGCAACATCCTCTGGGCGCGCGAACTGGAAAAGGCCGGGGTGCATGTCGTGTTCGGCTTCGTGGGCCTGAAGACGCATTGCAAGGTGGCGCTGGTGGTGCGGCGCGAGGAGGAAGGGCCGCGGCGGTACGTTCATTTGGCGACCGGCAATTACAATCCGCAGACGGCGCGCATCTACACCGATCTGGGTTACTTCACCTGCAACCCCGATTTTTGCGACGACGCGACGGCCCTGTTCAACTACCTGACTGGCTACGGCGAATTGCCGCAGTGGAAGAAACTGATCGTGGCGCCGAGCCGGATGCAGTCGTTCCTCATCGAGAAGATCAACCAGGAGGCCCCGCGCGAGCCAGGTGGGCGTCAAAATCGATCTGATTTGTCGCGGCATTTGCGCGCTGCGGCCACGTGTGCCCGGGGTCAGTGACAACATCCGCGTCGTGTCGATCGTGGACCGCTTTTTGGAGCACAGCCGCGTCTTCTCCTTCGGCAACAACGGCGACCCGCTCGTCTACGTCGGTTCGGCGGACTGGATGGACCGCAACCTGAGCCGGCGCGTCGAGGTAATCTTTCCAGTGGAGGTTCCCGATCTGAAACAGCGGTTGATCCGTGAGATCCTGGCGACCTCGCTGGCGGACAACTGCAAGGCGCGCGAACTGCTGCCCGACGGCAGTTATCGACGCGTGCTGCCGGAGGACGGGCAACCCCCGCTGCGCAGTCAGGAGCGATTCCTGGAGATCGCGGCCCAGAACGCGGTACGGCGGCTGAACGAGGGGCCGGCGCCGCCTCCGCCACCGTCGGTGGTCAAGCCGGTCGCTGGCAAGGCGTCGCGGAAGCGCCAGGGACGCTGAGGATCGAGGGTCGAAGAAACAAATCGTCTTCGCGATCCTCGTTCGAGGCACGAACAGAAGGCGAGCGGCGGGTTTATCCCGCCGCTCGTCATTCCTAAACGTCCGCCTCGGGGCCCTCTGTGTCCGACCAGACGGCGCGCTCGATCTTGATACCCAGTGCGCGAATCTTCGTGCGCAGACTGCCGCGTGTGATGCCGAGGATCTTCGCGGCCTGCACCTGATTGCCGGCCGTATGCCGCAGCACGTTCGTGAGCACGGTCCGCTCCATCAGCGCCAGCGCCTCGGCATAGAGATCCTGGGAACCAGCTGCCATGCGCTCCTCAATGAAGCGATCCCAATTCGGCAAGGCAGCCCCGTTGGGCGCCTGCCCGGCCGCTTCGCCACGCACCGCCGCGGGCAGGAAGTCGGGGACGAGGACGGGGCCGGTCGCGTGCAGCAGCGTCTCCTTGAGGACGCTTTGCAGCTCGCGCACATTGCCCGGCCAGGTGTAGCGCTGCAGCAAGGCCAGCGTTTCCGGGGCGGTTCGCTGCACGTCCTTGTCCAGCTCGCGACTGAACCGCTTGACAAAGTGATCGACCAGCAGCGGCAAGTCCTCGGCGCGCTCGCGCAGCGGCGGCAACCGGATCGTGAACACCTTCAGGCGATAATAGAGATCGCTGCGGAATCGTCCCGCTGCGACGAGTTCCTCCAGGTCGCGATTGGTGGCGGCCAGCAGGCGCACGTCGGTCTGGATGGTCTCATTGCCGCCGACGCGCTCGAAGCGCTGCTCCTGCAGCAGCCGCAACAATTTGGTCTGTGTGAGAGGCGCCATATCGCCAACTTCATCGAGGAAGAGGGTGCCGCCGCTGCACTGCTCGAACTTGCCGATGCGTTTGCGGTCGGCGCCGGTGAAGGCACCTTTCTCGTGGCCGAAGAGTTCGCTCTCCAGGAGAGTTTCGGGAATGGCAGCGCAGTTGATGGCGAGGAAGGGGCCGGCGGCGCGGCGGCTGTGCTGGTAGATGGCACGAGCGACGAGTTCCTTTCCGGTTCCGCTTTCGCCCAGGATCAGCACCGTAACATCCTGCGAGGCGACGCGGCCGATCGCCTTGTAGACCTCGTGCATGGGGGGGCAACGCCCGACCAGGACGTCGGACGCTTGCGGTACGGGCATCTCGTCGGCGAGGATGGCCGGCGTGTGCATCAGCCGGCTGATCTCAAGAGCGCGGTTGACCAGTTCGCGGAGCGTGGGCAGTTCGAGCGGTTTGAGGAGGTAGTCGTAGGCGCCGATTTTCATGGCCTCAATGGCGGTGTCGGTAGTGCCGTGGCCGGTGATGAAGATGACCGGGATGCGGGCATCGAGGCGGCGGATCTGGCCGAAGGTCTGCAGGCCGGACTGGTCGGGCAGGTTGATGTCGAGCAGGACGACGTCGGGCTGACGGCGCGCGACGATGTCGAGGCCCTCGGCCGCGGTGCAGGCGGTTACCAGGGTCAGGGGCGCGTCGCGGAAAGCACGACGAAAGGCGTGCAGGATGGACGGCTCGTCATCGATCACCAGCAGGGTCGGCATGGAATGCTCCTCATGACAAGGTGACAAGGTGACCAGGTGACCAGGTGACAAGGTGAAGGGCGTCATTCTCCTTCACCTTGTCACCTTGTCACCTGGTCACCTTGTCACCGGAGGCGGCGGGCAGCCGCAGCACGAAACAGGCGCCACCCTCGGGCCGGTTATGCCCTTCGAGGCTGCCCCCGTGGCTCTCGGCGATGCGCCGCGACGTCACCAAGCCAAGGCCGAGCCCCGTCTCCTTACCGCTCACGAAGGGTTGGAACAGTCGCGGCAGCACCTCCGTCGCAATGCCGGGGCCGTTGTCGCGCACGGACAGTTCCACGCATTGGCGGCACGGTCGGGAGACCGGCCCACCACTGCGCGGCGCGCGGATCTCGATCTCCAGTTCGCCGCCGCGCGGCATCACGTCCAGGGCGTTGAGCGCCAGGTTGACAAGCAATTGCTGCAACTGTTCCTCGTCGGCCTCAACGAATACCGGTGGATCGGGAGGCTTAAAGGTGACAATCACCTGTTGTTTGCGCGTGCGGCCGCCAACCAGGGCGAGCGTCCGCTGCACCGTCGCGGCCAGGTCCAGGCGACGGCAGGCTGGCTTGGGCGGCCGCGCAAAGTTGAGGAACGTTTGCAGGGTACGTTCCATGCGGCGGATCTCCAGTTCGATGACGTGGAGGTCTTCCGCTTCCAGGCCGCGCGCTTCTGCCTCCTCACGGCTGGCCTGCACCAGCATCTTGATCGACGTGAGGGGGTTGCGCATCTCGTGGGCGACGCCGGCGGCCAGCTGGCCGACGGCAGCCAGTTGTTCGGCGCGCAGCACCTCGCGCTCGCGCTGCTGCAACTTGCCGACGACTTCCTCGATCTCGTGGACGACGACCTGCATCTGACTGTGCAGCCCCGTCAGGTCGCCGTCGTCGGTCAGCGCCACGGGCGGCAATTCCTGGCCGAGCTTGTTGGCGGCATCCTGAACGTGGATGCTCAGGTGATGAATGGAGCGGCGCAGCGCTCGCGCGACGCCGTAGCCCAGCAGCAGCCCGGCGATGGCCCCGAGCGTACACACGCCGATCAGGCCGGCGATCACCCATTGCACGGTGCCGCGCAGGGCGGTTTCGGTCTCGCGAATCTGCGCCACGTTGATTTCCTGCAGTTCGCGGCAGACCGGCAGGGCCTCGCGCTCCAGGACGCGCCGGGCCGCCTGGATGGCCCCCGGTTTGCCGGAAGGCCCTTCCCAGAGCAGGAAGTAACGCTGCAGCGCAGCGTTGAGTCGGGCGATCAGGTCGCGTTCCTGCTTGGTGTCGGCGAGGCGCATGGCCTGGTCGAGCAGTTCCTTGACGCGCTCGTGGACGCCGCCCAGATCCTCGTTGCCCTCGCGCAGCGCCTCCACGAGGCTTGTCACGTCGCTCTTGAGTTTGTTGCCAACCTGGGCGCTGCCGACGTTCTCGCCGTGGACCTTCGCGGAGGACGCCTGTTCGCGATAGAGATAGACCGCGGCGGTGACGCACACCACGAGCAGCAGGCAGCTGACGAGGATGGTCGGCCCGGCGATCCGCAGCGACAGATTGCGTCCCCACATGATGGTGCCCTTTTCAGAGGTCAGAAGACACAGTACGGAGTACGGAGTCGGAGGTCTCCAAGAATCCAGAGGAGACCTGCGGTCGCAAGCAGTGGCACGGTCAGGAGACCGTGCCACAACGGGGGAAGCCACAATTGTCATCGCTTCAAGCGGTTCTTGCCGCTCCGCACTTCGTACTTTGTACTCCGTACTCCGTACTCGGTACTGTGTCCTTGACTTCTGCCCCCTGCCCTCTGACTTTGCTACATTATTTGTAAGAGCGCTTGCGTGTCTGCACAACAAGGATCAACCCCATGCAACCCGAGGCCCCGCAGCCCTCCGAGAACAGTCAGCCCGCCAAGGGACTCCCGCCGGTGGCGCCGCCGTCCGGCCGTTTCATCGCCCAGCTCTTCCTTGTGCCGGGATTGATCGTTGCCGTCGCCGTGCTGATCTATCTCGGCTCATCGTACCTGGTCCGCTCCAGTCACACACCCGAGAGCTTCCTCAAGGAACTCGACAGCGTCAATCCGGAGATTCGCTGGCGCGGGGCGCACGACCTGGCGCAGGTGCTCAAACGTCCGGAGAGCCTCAAGTTGGCCTCCGATCCGAAGTTCGCTCTCGACCTCGCCGAGCGGCTGGACAAGGCCCTTGCAGAGGTCGAAAAGGAGGAAAAGGCGTCGCTGGAGGACATCGAGAAGGAGGTCAAGAAGCGCGGCAAGGAGTTGACGCAGGGCGAGCGCGACGCCGTCTGGCGGAAACTGGCCAACCAGCGCAACCATGTCCTGTTCCTGATCGCCTGCATGGGGGACTTCACGATTCCGGTTGGGGCGCCGCTGCTGGGCGAGGTGGCGCTGAAAGACACCGGGGCCGAGATCAAGGGCGTGACGCTGCGGCGGCGCCGGGCGGTGTGGGCGCTGGCGAACCTGGGCGACAACTTCAAGCGGCGCTATCTCGGCGAGCGCAGCGAAACGCCGAAGCCCGACGAGAAGGTGTTATCGGCCGAGCAGAAGGCCGCCATCATCGCGGAGTTGCAAGATGAGGTCAAACAGGGCGGTAAGCGCGCGGAGTGGGCGCGAGCGGCCCTCCGACCGCTCCAGGGACAGCCCTCCGGCGTGGACGCCGTGCTGGAGCGTTGCGCGTCGGCGGACGACCCGTACCTGCGTTCATTGATCGCGCATGCGCTGAACTTCTGGGACGGTGACCGCGTCGAACCGACGCTGTTGCGGCTGGCGCGCGACGACGGCCACGGGAAGATTCTTGAGATTACCGAGACGGACTGAGAGGGCATGGGAGATGCCGGAAGTCGCAAATTCGGGCCTGACGCACCGCGGGCTGGTGCTGCTGGGGTTGATGGCGGCGGTCGTGGTCGTCCTCTGGGCGGTGCTGCGGCCATCGCGGCAAACGCCGCCGGAGGCAGCAGGCAAGCCGGACTTGCCGGCGGCCCTGGTCTGCCCGATTGTGGGTACTTTTCCCGCGTCGGTGCCGTGGTCGAGCGTGGGCCGGATGGATGGGGTGATGCCGAGCGCCCCCGGCTGGCAGGTGCGCTACAACGCGACGGTGGCTCTCGCGCGCCGCGGCAGCCCGCGCTTGCCGTTCGACATTCTCAGCGAAATGCTCGATGAGGATCGGCAGATGCGGAACTGGCGCGCCCGCCTGCAGGACGGCCGCGAGGTGCCCGATGAGGCCGCCGCGCGCCGGACCGTGCTGGCGGCGCTCAAGGTGTTTGCGGAGTGGCACAAGCACGCCGACGCGGTCAAGACGGTAGGTGCGGACAATCCGGATCTGCGAAAGGTGTACGCCGCCGTCGAGAAGTTGACGCACAGCCCGAATCAGGTCGTGAAGATGGAAGCGACCAATGTGCGGCTGAACTTGCCGAAGGGTTGAACCCCAAAGAGCACAATGACCACAAAGAAGAGAAGAGAATGAAGAACGGAGAACAGCGAACGGAGCATGAGCAGCAGACCTCTCTTCGCATTCTTCATTCTCGTCTCTTCTTTGTGTCTTTGTGGTCTTTGTGCTCTTTGTGGTTCAAATCCGTCTTGCCGCGAGTTTGTTGAGGATCGCGATGCCGCGCTCGATGGTCTCCTCGCTGGCGGCATAGCTGATGCGAAAGTGCGTGTCGCTTCGGCTGAAGACGCCGCCGGGGATGATCAGCAGGTTGTTGTGGATCGCCTCGGTCACGAACTCCGTGCCGCTGCCCCACGGCGCGCGCGGGAACATGTAGAACGCACCACCCGGTTTGACGATCTCAAAACGGTCTTTCAGGCCGTCGTAGAGGTGATCGCGGCGGCGGCGGTAGTCGGCGACGAAGCCGGAGATGTCGTAATCCCAGGCGGCGACGCCGGCGTACTGCACGATACTGGGAGCGCAGACATAGGTGAACTGCTGCAGTTTGATCATCTCCTCGATAAGCCGCCGCGGCCCGTGACAGAAGGCCAGTCGCCAGCCGGTCATGGCGTACGCCTTGCTGAAGCCGTCGAAGACGACGACGTCTTCGTTGAACTCCGCCGGGCTGGCGAAGTCGCCCTCGTAGCAGAACGCTCGATAAACCTCGTCGCTGAGCAGCAGGATGCGCCGTTCGCGGGCCAGCGCCGCCAGATCGGCGAGCGTTTGCCGCGCGTAGAGCATGCCGGTCGGGTTGGCGGGACTGTTAACGATGATCGCCTTGGTGCGCGGCGTCAGGGCGGCCTTGACCCGATCGAGGTGGATGGCGAAGTCGGGGTAGGTATCGACGAAGACGGTTTTGCCCCCCGCGACGGTGACGAAGTGCGGATACATGACGAAGTAGGGGTCGAAGACGATGACCTCGTCGCCGGGGTTGATGGTGCAGAGCAGGGCAAGGACGAGGCCGCCGCTGGTGCCGCTGGTGACGAAGACCTCGCGGTCGGCCTGGCGGTAGCGGCGCTGCACGTCGGCGCGGATTTTCTCGCGCAGTTCGGGGATGCCCTGCGTGAGGGTGTAGGCGTTGTGGCCTTCATCGATAGCTCGATGGGCGGCGGCCTTGATCGGCTCGGGCACGTCGAAGTGCGGAATGCCGATGCTCAGGTTGACCGGGTCTTTGAGGCTGCGGGCGAGGTCGAAGACCTTGCGAATGCCGGAAACCTCGATGGAACGCATACGGTCGGCAATCCAGTGATCGTGCATGTCGATTCGTCCGTTGGTCGTGTGCCGTTGTCGTTCACCGCTTCCCCTTCCCGCCTTGCCGCTTGCCGCCCGCGGGTTTGCTGCCTGAAGCCCTGCCTTTGGCGGGCCGCTGTCCATCGTCACTGCTCGTCTTCGCCTCTCGTTCTTTTGCCTCTCTCGCCTCCAGGCGTTTCTTGAAGACCACGAGGGGGAGACCCCCCTTGTCCTTCCGCCGCTCCTCAATGAACTGCCAGAATTCCGGCGAACTCGCCAGCTGTAATTCCTCCTCGTCGTAGCACTCGACCCCAAGCAGGACGACAGAGGGCTTTCCGTCACGTGTCAGCACAACGCGCTCCCTTTGGGCCGTTTTGAGGATGGCCTCCAGATTCTCCCGAGCGTCGGTCAGCGAAAAGGTCTTCATGTAATATCCTCCGTTCTCTGTTCTGGGGTCTTGCGGCGGACAGCCCGGACATGCACTCGGTTTTCCGCCGTCTCCACGTCGTAGAAGATCCGAAAATCACCAACTCGAAGTTGCCATACCGGAGGCACGTGTTCAAACCGGGGCGTGAGTGTGGGCAAGCACTTGCGCCGCCGCGTTGCCTTCGCCGGCTGATGGCTCAGGTGTTCCTCGATCGCATCTGCAATGGCACGCTGTTCAAACGCACGGAGTCCTTCCAAATCGAGCGCCGCCAAGTCGTGGATGATGATCTCGTACTGCATCCACACCATTCTACCGACAGGAGGCATTCGGGGTGAGGTCACCTCGGCCGCCATCCACCGACGGGGTGTTTGCAGGGCACGACAGGGTCGAAATCTCCGCGCAATTTTCTTGTGACCCCTGGCGGGAGAGGATATCATGCGGAGTAGGACTTCCTCCGCGCAAAGGGTCGCAACATGGTCGAACATAAGGTCGCCTGCCCGCAGTGCCATTCCGCCCTGAAATCGGCCAAGCCCATCCCCGCCGGGATGAAACTCAAATGTCCGCGCTGCGGGACCATGTTCAGTGCCCCGCACGCCGCGCCGAACGGTCCGCACAATGGGGCGCTCGCATCCGCGGGGGGTGCTGCGCTCGCCACCGCCGTCCAGAGCCCCCCGGCAGCAGCGGTTCCGGCCACGGCTCCCCCTTCCACTGCCG
>WNGB01027597.1_pt1 | contig 10721 bp, 10 predicted proteins | sample 5400681 | NCBI WGS metagenome assembly WNGB01 (sample SAMN13153367, study PRJNA577476) | soil metagenome | isolation source: 115 cm soil or saprolite under grassland replicate 2 | place: USA:California | collected 2016-06-15 | reverse complement strand
GTCTACGCGCCGCTGCTGCGGGCGGTCCTCGACTCGATCGACGCCGAGCCGGCTGGCTGGCTGGCGCAGGTTGACGACCCCGCCAGTGCTGTGGCTGATACTGGTGCTGTGCCCTTCGATGATACGCCCCTGCCGCTCGACGACAAGACGGCAGGCGGGTTGCTTCCCATCGCCGAAGCTCTCCTACAGAGTGACGATGCAGCGGATCTCTCCGGCTGGCCGGTGCTGCTGGATGACGTGGCGGAAGGAGGGGAACGCGGAACCCTCCTCCCGGCGAATGGCTGGAATGCGCTTGACGATACCCCGCTGGCGAGCGCCGGGGATGCGCGTCCTGATGCCGAACATGCCGGCTTGCCAGCGCTGCCGGTTGCAGCCAATCATGGTGTAGTAACACCGGCTGTGGCGCCGTTCATGCAGCCGCAGGCGCCGGCTGCGGCATCGACCGCGGCCGAGGCCCTGAACGACGCTGCGATCCGGGCCACCTGGGAGGCTGGCGCATCGATCCCGTCGCTTGTCGCGCGGCTGACTGCTACGGGTGTAGACGCCGCAACCGCACGGGCGCGGGTGCGGCAGGCCGTGAGCGTCCGCAGTGGTGAGCCGGCTGCGCCGGCGATCGTCGCACCGCCGATTGCATCCCGGCTGGTCGTTGAACCAGCGCCCATGAACGGCATTGAGACGGCGTTTACGGCCGCCAGTGAGCTGGGCGACGAGGCGATCTGGCAGCGATGGCAGGCGGGCGAAAAAACGGACGATCTGATACAGGCCCTCTGTGGGCGGCGCGGCGGGCCGAAGGCGGATGCCGCGCGCGATCGGGTGTATCTCGTCGTTATTCCGCGGATTGTGGCCGAGCTGAACGCCGATGATCTGGTCGATCGGCTTGTGGCGGGCCAGGAGATCGCCGACGACCCACGCTATCCTGTGCTGATGCAGCGGCTCGCTCGCAGTGAGACACCTCCGGCGGGGATGTTGGAGCGGTCGCTCCGTAAGCGGCTGATCGCCGCTCGGCAGGAGGTGTAATCGTGGCGGCGACGGCGCGCAAATCGGCAGCCACAAAGCCGGAATCCCAGGCGGTGAGCTACGCTAAAAAGAAGCAGCAGGAAAACGCCATTCGGTTCGGGGCCTTTCTGCTGCTCGTGGCGGTGTTCGTCATCCCCCGCATTCCATCGCCGATCATGGGGGTGGACTGGTGGAAATCTGTCCGCCCCTCGCTGGTGATGCTGTGGGAGCCGATGCCCCCCGACCCGATCGACCTGGGCTTGTTCGCCGTCACGCCGCGGCCGGTTCTCCAGTGGCTCGTGTGGTTGCTCGCTGCGTTCCTGGCCTTTGTGGCGCTCTCGCTGATCATGCACCTGGGGGCGATCTACGCCCAGCGGACGCACCCACTGGGGCAGAAGCGCACCTACCTGCGCGTCGCTGTCCCGGCCAGCTCGCCAGGGAAGCCAGCCGACGCTGCGGCGCTGCTCAAATCGCTGCACGGTATGGTGCCGCCAGGCAATCCGATGCAGCCCGCCGCGCCGCCGCTCATGTTGTGTTGGACGGCGCGGCCGGAGCGCAAAATCCAGCAGGGTATCAGCGTCGCCGGTCCAGATACGACCGTGACCAGTGTGCAGAAGCGGCTCCAGGGCATGAGCAGCGGCACCAAAGCTGTTGCTACCGACGATCCACTCCTGGCGGAGTTGAAGCTGGGCCGGTTCCTGTGCGTGGCCGAGGCGCGCACCATTGCCGGCGACGCGCTGCCGATCGCTGTTGTTGGCAAAGAACACACCTTGCTCGCTGCGCTACTGCCCGCGCTCGCGCCCCAGGCCGGCGTGCTGGTCGCCAGCCTGCGGCTCGTACAGGAGCCGATCGCCGATCGACTCTGGCGGCTCGACGTGCTGGCGCTGTTAGAGCGGTTGAAGCAGGATGCTGGCGCTGAGGAGCAGCAGGCCCTCAAGGCAAAGGCGGCCGGGCCGGCGTTTCGGAGCCGGCTGCTGCTGATGGCCGTCGCCGAAGACCCGCAGGCCGGGGCTGCGCAGGTGCAGACGTTGGGCGCGACGCTCGCTGCGAGTGTGCAGGCTGTCGCACTGCAAAGCCAACGCCTCCAGGCCGGGCCGGTGCAGGTGCTCCCTGCCGTGGTCCCGCCCGTGACACCGTTCCCAAAGATTCAGAAGCGTATCGGTCTGGTCGCCGGGGTCATCCTCGCGGCTGTGCTCGCATTCATCTTCTGGAGATTTGGTCTGGCAACCACGCGCCCGCTCCTGTGGGCAATCCCGCCGCTCGTGCTCTGGGTGCCGGTGCTGGCGCTGGCCGCGCGCTGGCACAAGCGCACGAATGCCGACCTTCCCTCACGGCATGCCGCGATCGTCATTGGCGTACTTCCGCCCCGCAACCCCCGCGTTGTCCCGATCTGGTGGCCGTGGCTGGGTCGAATCTGAGGGTATGACGATGAAACTCAGCGTAGCCGAATTAGCAACCCTGTGGGGACCGCCGACGCCGGAGATTGCCGATCTGATCGAGACCGTCGCGGCGCGCTGGCTGAGTGCGCCGGCGAAAGCTTTTATTGACCCATCCAATCCTCGCAACCTGATTATGGGCCAGGGGCAGCGGTCGGACGGCTCGTGGGCACCGGTCGGCTTCTCGCTCGTGGGCACCGGTCGGCTTCTCCTATGACCTACTGCGCTATGTCTTTTGGGTAACGGCTCCGATGGGCCGCGGTAAGTCTGAGTGGCTAAAGAATCTGTTTGATGGGCTGCTCAAGGCCGGAGCCGGCTTTATGGCGCTTGACTGTAAGGGGACCGACCTGGTGAACGGCACGATCCCGCACATCCCGTTGGAGCGCGAGAAGGATGTGGCGATCCTCGACCTGAACGGCGTGCGCTGTAACGGTGATCACCTCTTTGCGGCGATGAACCTGCTGTCGGGGGATTTCGGCCGTTCGCTTGGCGTGGACTATGACACCCAGGCGAGCACCGTCCTGAGCTTCTTTGCGGCACTCGACGAGCGATTTGAAAGCGCACCAGCAGTGCAGAACTTCGCCACGATGGGAATGCTGGCACTCCTCGAAGGCGAGCCGAGCGCGACTATGCAGCACCTTATCCGCTTCTACGATGATGAAGATTACCGCGCGCAGGTGTGCCAAGACCTGACCAACGCACCAGTGCAGGATTTCTGGTTGAGTCGCTTCCCGCTGATGTCTAACCAGGATACCAGCGCGCTGACCGCTTTCAAGCGGCGCATCGACCTGCTTCTGACCTACCCGGCGATTGCAGCCCTGTCGGTTGCCCCCGGCTGCTCTATCAATCTACGCGAGTTGATGGATACCAACGGTATTCTGCTGGCCGGCATCTCAGCGAAGGACGGCAAGATCGCCAGTATTGCGGCGACACTGCTACTCACTCAGATGACGCTGGCAGCCTTGTCACGGAACAATGTTCCAGAGAGCCAGCGCCCCGACTGGCCCGTGGTGATCGACGAGGCGCAGATCGTTTTTGAGAAAAATCCGGGCATGGCTCCGATCATGTTCTCCCAGCTCCGTGCGATGCGGATCGGGACGACAGTTGTGCATCAGAACGAAGCACAGCTCGCCAACATTCTGTCGGTCCTCATGGGGAATGCACAGAGCCGGCTTATTCTTGGTGCGGAGATGGAGGATGCCACAAGCTACGGCAATTACTACCGGGCGTTAGGGCTGACGAAGGAAGATTTTTTGAACATGGAGCGGTTCGAGCACCAGTACATGAAGCTCTACGGCGCTGATGCCATGCTGTTCAGCGCGCGGATGCCGTCGCTGGTGAAGCCGCTCGATGAGCAGCCGCCCAAGCATGAGTATCACAACTGGCGGACGGTGCGCGCCCCCGCTCGAACGGCAGACGATCGCCGGCTTGACGAGACAATGGCGCAGTTTAAGGAACAGGCTGTTCTCGACCCGAACGCCGCGATCCAGAAGCTCGGCCAGCTTGCCATGCGCGACGGGGCGGCCTATGCCACCTACTGCGCCCGGACGAAGGCGCACCGCATGGCGCAGCGGCAATTTATCCTCGACCACCCCGGCTGTATCTCGAACAAAGAGCAGCGAATCCGTACCCTCTCGGCGCTCAAGATCGGCGTCCCGCGAATCGAGACGCAGGCGCTCCAGTGGGCGCTGCTGATGCAGGCCAAAGGGGCAGCAGAAGCACGGGCCGCACGCGCAGAGGCTGAGAAGGCTGCGAAGGGCAGTAGGGGTAAGGCCGCGAAGACGCCCAGGCAGGTCGTCCCGATGGAGGGCATGATCCCGATTGGGACGCCGATCATGCCGTCCACGCCTGCCCCCGGCGTCGAACTGCCGCCGGCGTCATCCGCAGGTATCCAGACGACGAAGCTTCCGACGCTGGAGGAGCTGCTGGCAGAACGAGGAGCCAGGCGCGCGGCTGACGATGTTGCGGCCGGATTTGAAGGACTGGAGTAGCGGATGGCACTGGCCCACGACAACAAAGAGGCGCGGCGGGCGGCCGTCGCTGCGGCGCTGGCCCAGCGCGGCCAACTCGGCTACGCACCGCGGCGCGAACTGGCCCAGCAATTCGGCTGCTCACCCGTCACGATCTATGACGACATGATCCGCATCCAGACGCCGAACATGCCATCCGCCACCGCGCCGGCAGTGCTGCGGCTGACAGCCCCCGGCGCCGTGGCGGCCGATCGCGATATTGCGACTCTGCGGTTGCTGGGGCGGCTGGATTTTGCCACAACCGCGATGCTGAAGGCGTTGATCGCCCCTGATATTTCGACACCAGCCCTGCGCGAACGGCTCAACCGGCTCTTGAAAGAAGGCCGCGTCTGGCGGCAAACAGTCACGATGGATCAGGTGCAGCCGAAAGAAGCCGGCGGGCGTGGCCAGCCGCCGCCCAAAGCGCCCTACGTCTACGGCCTAACACCCGAAGGCCGCGAGCTGCTGGAAACGCTCGATGTCGAAAGCAGCCAGGCCGTTTACGCCGCACTCCAGACACGCGATCGGCGCGCTCCCAACGTCCCCCAGGCCCAGCTCAAGCATGACCTGCTGGTGTCGAACTGGTGCGCATCGGTGATCGACGGCGCGCGGCGGAGCCGGCTGCTGGACTCGACCATCTGCCAGGTTGAGTATGTGAGCGCTCGAACGCCGGAAGGCAAAGAGCAGCAGCGCATGGACGCCTTCCTGGCGCTGATCTTCAACCGTGAGCCGAAACAGCAGACCGCTCCGCTCTGGATGCTGCCGTGGAACAATGGCGAGCCGCCGGCGCCGCGCCAGCTTATCGCCCGCTACGCTGGGGAGATCGATCGGGGAACCGAGCCGCTCAAGATTTTGCTTGCAAAGGGGCTGATGTACCGGACGCTGACCGAGTCGGGACACTACCGGAAGACGCTGGGCGGCGATGTGCTGCCGGTCATCCTGGTCCCGCCAGGGAAGCGAGCGGCACAGATCGCCCGCGAGTGGCAGACGAGCTGGCCGGGGGGCAAGGGCGTGATCTCGAACTTTATCAAGGCTGACCACCCGAAGCATGGAGCACTCTGGGGCGAGTATTACACGATCACGGATAACCCGCCGAAGGTGTCGCACCTGCTGTCTGACATGTTTCCCGACCTGGCGACCTGGGAAAAGTGGGCGATCTGAGGAAGCGATGAGCGGCGAGCGATGGGCACAACCGAAGGAAAGAGCGATGCGGCAGAGCGATGCACCGCACCGATGGGCTGACCGATGGGGCAACCGATGGCCGTCCGATGGATTGCTGCGCCGGCCGTGCCTGTGGCATCTGGATGCCGGACGAGCCGGCGACGAGACTCCCCCGCCCGCACCCGTCGCATCGGAGCGGGACACGGATTCGGTGCCTCCCTGCCAGTCCGTCGCTGCCCCGTCGATCGCCGCCGGCCGCAACGTTGCCCTGAGCTGCACTGCCGTCCACGCTAGCACCGCGCCCGATCGCGAGACTCAGCGAAATGCAATGAAATTCAATGAAATTCGATGCACAGCGATGATCGGCAATGCACTGCGCCGCGCCGGCCTGCCCGCTGACCTGGCTCGATCGTGGGGGATGCAGGTGAACGCTGGGGCGCAGACTCGCCCTGGCGCGCAGACTCCCACTGCTAATGCCGGCGATCGCCGGAGAACGCTGATGCTCAGATCTGCAATGCTGGCGACGGTCGGATTGCCGGACTCCCTCATGGGAGCCAGTCGGCGGCCGACCGCGGGAATGCTTTCCCGCGCTGGCGCTACTGCACACCGGCGAGGGTGTGCGGGAAGCCGTTCCCGCAGTGCGCTTCGGGGCACTGCACCACAGCGGCGCCTGAGCGGCTGCGGGAACGCTTTCCCTCGCTCTTGTCGAACAGGGGGGAACGTGTGCCCCCCTCGCCGACCGGCAGGCTGGTGCTCGCCGGCGGCTGCTCGTGCGAGTTGCGCCGCGGCGCTTAGATGTATCGACCCACCGGCGATCCACGCCGGCAGAGTGAAGCCAGCGTGCGAAACCGTTCCCGCGCTCAATGAAGGACGGCAACAGTGAGTAGCTGCCATACGCACATGCTGATCGGCGCAGTCAGCGGCCTGGCGCTAGGCCGGACGCTGGAGGCGATGGGGATTGGCCCGGCGCTCGGTCTTGACGCCACGATCGCACACACAATGGGACACAGCGGCGCGGGCTGGGCGTCATTGGCAGGCAGTGGCCTGCCGCTGGTCGCCTTGTCGGCGATCCTCGCCACGATCCCAGATATCGACGAGGCCGGCAGCTTTATCGCACGGCGGGCCGAAGCGGTAATGACGCTGGCCGGTGCTTGCCTGGCCGTCTTTGCGGCCTACGCCGCCCGCCTCTCGCCGGCGGCCTGGGTTATCGCGGCGCTAATCGGGGTCGTCGTCGGCTGGATCGCCGCCTATGCAGCTCTGCGCTTTATCCGCCGCGCTGCGGGTGGCCACCGGCGGCTGACTCACAGCCTGCTGCTCGCGCTCGTGTTCGCGCTGGCCGCCTTTGGTCTCTGGTGGCGCGGTTTCGGCGCATGGGCGCTCATCCCTGGCGCGCTGGCCTGGTCTATCGTGATACACGATCTGGGTGACATTTGTACCCCGGCCGGGCTGCCGCTCCTGTACCCTTTGAGCAGCCGGCCAGTGCGCGTGCTGCCGGACCCGATCTGCCGCTTCGGGGAGCCGATCGCGGCCCTGGTGGCGTCCATCGCCGGGCTGCTGCTGCTCGGTGTTGTGCATTTCTGATGATGTGCCTGAATGCACCGGCGATGGCCTATTACTGGCTCGTCGAGCAGGCGGCCGGCGCTGCTGAGTGGCCAAGTAGGAAAGGGCAAAATGTCTTAGGTCGCGCTATCGCGTCCTTAACGTCTTGAGGTATCTCGGTTTTGGGGCATAGCAAAGGCACTAATCGCACCTATGCCCTCTTGCCGCTATGTTGGTGCGACTAGCATTACGAGATTTGGCGCTCGCGCGACTCCTGGCGGCGCTGGTGCAGCGAGAGGCCCGTTATCGCAGGGGCAGCCAGTTTTCGGCGCAGTTCGGTTCTGTCATTTTTAGGCGCGGGAACGTTTTCCCGCAGCGGAGGGCCATATGGCTGAGGCTTTAGCCTCAATGCAAACGATCGACGGCTTCTGACTGCTCGCTGTGGACGGCGGGCCGCCGGTCAGAGGTGAACGAGTGGCGCTGGGGAGCGATCCAGTGGTTGCTGCGGCGCTGATCGTCGCGATCGTGGAGCATGTGGGCATCGCTGCCGAGCTGGTCGCGCGCCCGATTGTGGGCGTGGCGCTCGCGCTGCCAGAGCGCACCGATCCGCTGGAGATCGCACGGGCGATCGACGCTGAGCAGGTCACTGCTGGCTTTCTGGATCTCCAGGGACGGGCCTGCGTCGCGCTGCCGGCAGACTCGTCGCATGTCGAGCAGACGGCGCATTGTGTGGCGAAGGTGATCCACCTGCTGCTCGAAATCCATACCGATTTTATTAACGAGCAGAGTGATGCCTGCCCGCTGCCAGATATGGCCAGTGTGGATGCTGAGACGGCGGCAACTGCCCTACTGGATGCGGTTGGTGCGTTCGGCGCCGCGCTCGCCGACTGGCGGCGGGTGCGGAACGCGGGCGATCTGCAGGGGATCGTCGCCGAAGGCATAGCACTGGTATGGGTGCTACTGGATGACGATGATGATTGTCGATAAGAGGCCGGCCGTGGTCCGCACACTTCCCAGAAGATGCCGGTGCGCCCGTAACCATTTGCTCGCTCATCTTTATATTTGAGGAACCCATGCTTGACTTGCGACCGACCACGCGACCGATCAACCTGACTGAGTACGCCTCGCCCTGGACACTGATCCACGGCGAAGCCCTGGATGTCTTACAAGGGTTGCCGGACGGCCTGGCCGACGGTCTGATAGCCGACCCGCCGTACTCTTCCGGTGGCATGATGCGGAGCGATCGCGCCGCCCCACCTGCCGACAAATACAGCCCGACGATCGCCTATCCGGCCTTCTCTGGCGATAACCGCGACGCCCGCTCATGGGCTTTCTGGTGCGTTCTGTGGCTTACCGAATGTTTGCGGATCGTCAAGCCTGGCGGCTACCTCCTCATGTTTAGCGACTGGCGGCAGTTACCGATGGCGACGGATGTCTTCCAATCCGCCAGCGGCGCAGTCTGGCGTGGAATCATCAGTTGGGACAAAGGCCCGACCGCCCGCGCGCCGCACACCGGCTATGCCCGGCACCAATGTGAGTACATCATCTGGGGCAGCGTCGGCCAGCTCGAAGCCGCCGACGGCCGCGGCCCGTTCCCTGGTTCGTATACGATCCCTGTCGATCCGCGCGAGAAGGAGCACCTGGCCGGCAAGCCTGTCGAGCTGATGCGCAAGCTGGCGCGGATGATCCCGGAGGGCGGCCTGATTCTCGATCCGTTCGCCGGCTCCGGCACGGCTGGCGTGGGCGCGCTCTTGGAGGGGCGCCGCTATCTGGGCGTCGAGCGCGAGGCGCACTACGTCGAGATTTCCCGCCCGCGCCTGGAGCGAGCGGCAGCATACCTGGCATCGCGCGGACAGCGTTCGGCGCGCCCGGATCTTCCTCCCCCTGATTGCGACCAGACTGCGGGTGCTGTCTGGCGCTGGCGTTCAAAGTAAGCAAGGAGACAGGACACCATGACCATCGCACTACCACAATCCACTACGACCCCGGCGGCCCTGCGCGAGATCGACCCGCTGCTGATCGACCTCGACCCCACCCAGCCGCGCCAGGAGATCGACCTGGAGGACCAGGCCGATCTCGAAACTAGCGTGCGCGAGATGCAGGGCATACGGACGCCGATCATGGTCGTTGCCAAAGACGACGGGCGCTATCAACTGCTGTATGGTGAGCGGCGGCTCCGGGCGGCGCAGTCGAACGAGCTGCCGGCGGTGCCCTGTCTCGTCATGGACGAACCCCCCACCTGGGTAGACTCTTTTGGGGGTAGGTTTTTACATATAGGCATAGCATAAGGCTTTCTGATGGTGTATAGATGGTTCCAACCGTTCGGGAATATCCGGCCAGGGTTCGGGGACCAAGCGCCGCGGCAGCGGCAGCTGCTGGCCCTGGATCAGCTGGACCAGCAGCCACAGCCAGCCCAGCCGGAAGAGCCGGATGCGGCGCGGTCGACGCACCCCGATCAGCCCCAGCAGGGGACGCAGATCGGGCAGATCGGGCAACTCGTCGCTCGGACCGAGCTCCAGATCGCTGCCGAGCGTGATCATCCACAACGTCGCCACGGCCATGGCCAGCCACAGCCGTGCAACCCGATTGGGATCGGTCATCTGGGTCTGCTGCCATTGCCAGCCGCCACGTTTGGTGCATTTGAAGACCTGCTCGCACCAGCCGCGCAGCCCGTACCACTGCGCGTCGCAGCCGTCGGGAGGCAGATCGGTCAGCACGAACCACGGTTCTTTGTGGCCCTGGCCCCACCAGGCGAGGAGCGTGCAGTCCAGCCGCGAGCAGCGCGAGGCAAAGGCCGTTCCTGCGCCGCGCCAGCGCTGTCCGATCGTCCCGACCAGGTCGCTGAGCCACACGAATTGGGCCTGCCCCGCCACGCGGAACTTGCACCCACGATTGACGCGCAGGAACGGGTGCCAGCCCAGGCGGACGATCCTCCTGAACAGCCAGCGGGCGTACAAGCCGCGGTCGGCCAGCACCAAGACGGTCCAGGCGCGCGGGATGGCCGGGCGCAGCACTCTGAGCATGCGCAACCACTCGCGACGCCACCCTCGCTTCTTTCCCGCCGGCAGGATCGTCCAAGCGACCGGGATGCCGCAGCCGCGGTAGACCACGCAGACGGCCAAGACGACGAACTGATCGCCCAAGCTGCTCGCATCGAGCGTGAGGGCGATCTGCTCGCTGGTCCAGAGGCCAACAATCCAGCCCAGCAGCGGCACAAAGCAGATCGTGACGTCCAGATCGGTGCGTTTGGTGCCGGCCTTGGCGTTCGCCTCCAGACACCATTCGTACAAGCGTTGTTCGATATTGGCGAGGGGTTGCTGGAGCAGCAGGGCCAAGAAGGTCGCGACCGTGCCGCGGCCACACGAGCGGGTGCAGGCGATGCCAAAGCTCCACAGCGCCAGGACCGTGGCCTGGGGTTTGGTCAGGTGCGGCATGTTGGTTGACACACACTCGGTCCATTGCGATAATCGATCGTGGCGAGCCATCAGTCTCCTCTAGTCAGTATGGCTGAATAAGCATCTCCATACTACCAGCGGTTGGCCCGGCTCGCCGCGTTATCCGAAAAACCTACCCCCAAAAG
>WNGB01014086.1_pt1 | contig 10721 bp, 7 predicted proteins | sample 5400681 | NCBI WGS metagenome assembly WNGB01 (sample SAMN13153367, study PRJNA577476) | soil metagenome | isolation source: 115 cm soil or saprolite under grassland replicate 2 | place: USA:California | collected 2016-06-15 | reverse complement strand
TGATGTCCCGCACCAGCGCGAGGACCTTGGGAATGCGGCCGCCTTCGCGCACCGGAGCGAGCAGCACGTTCGCGGTGCCTTCGCCGCCGTCCGGCCGCCGGAACGGGACTTCGAAGCGGCGCAGCTCGCCGTCGAACGCCGCGCCGAGATTCTCGCGTGCGATGCGCATGGCGGTCCCGGCGAGCCAACCGAAGGCCGATCGTGGAGCCTCGGGGGGAGAAGCGGTGTTCACAAGCGTGCGGCCCGAGCTGTTCTCGTCGAGCACGTGGCCGTCGCGATCCACGACGGTGATCGCATCGGGAACGGCTTCCATGAGCAACCGGAGGTTGCGCTCGGCCGACGCAGTGGCGCTGAGGGAGCTCATGAGCGAGCGGGTCTGATTGGCGACTTCGTCTTCAAGCAACCGCGCATAGCGGCGATCTACCCACAGCGAATACACGAACCACGCGGCGATGAGCGCGAGAGCCACGCCGACGATCAGGCGCGTCGGCAGGCTGGTCTCCTGGAAGGCGTACAGCACCATCACCGCCCCCAGCAACACCACGGCGATGCTGACCAGCACGCGAGCGGACCGGCTCAGCGGCATCATTTCAGGACACCCCCCACCCCCGGGCCTAAATTATCCGCATTATGTTTGCCCGCCAATGAATCAGCTCGGGTGGATGCGCGCCGCCGAGGAATCGCTCGCGCAGTGGGACGAGCACACCGCACTGGCGGCCGCGGTCCGCGCCGACGGGCTGACGCGCACGCTGGTATGCGGCATGGGCGGGTCGAGTCTCGTCGCCGACGTCCTCGCCGAGACGTTCGCTGCGCGAAGCCTGCACGTCTTGGACAGTACCAACCCCGCCGCCGTCCGCGCGGCCGGGGACGAGTCCGACCTCGCGCGCACGCTCTTTGTGGTCTCCAGCAAGTCCGGCAATACGGTCGAGACGCTTGCCTTCTGCCACTACTTCACGGCGCGGGCGCGTCCCGAGCAGTTCATCGCCATCACGGAGACCGGGAGTCCGCTCGACGGTATCGCGCGCCAGCGGGGCTTCCGCGCGGTCATCCCGCATCCACCCGGCATCGGCGGCCGCTATTCCGCGCTGACGGCGATCGGCATGGTGCCCGCCGCGCTGGCCGGACTCGACGGCCGCACCCTGCTGCATCGGACACGGAGCGTGGACGTGGCGGCGGCGCAGGCGATGGGCTTGGGCGTCGCGGACCGGGCGCTGGCCGGCCGGGACAAGTTGTGCCTGAGCCCACCGCCCCGGATCAGCGCCATCGCGGATTGGATCGAGCAGCTCATCGCCGAGAGCTCGGGCAAGGACGGGCGCGGCGTCGTGCCCATCGTGCAGGATCCCGCCCGCGGCGCGCTGCCCGACTCGCAAACGGCCGGGCCCGACCTGTTCTCTGCCGATCCGCTCGACCTCGGCAGCGAGTTTCTGCGCTGGGAGTACGCCACGGCGGCGTTGTGTGAGCGGCTCGGCGTCAACGCGTTCGATCAGCCCGACGTCGAGGAGGCCAAACGGCTGGCGCGCGCCGAGCTGGCGGGCGGGGACGGGACAGCAGGGGCGCAGCACGCTGCGCCCCTGCCCACGTTGACTCCCGTACAACTCAGGAAGCAATTCCGGCCGGGCGATTATTTCGCGATCCTCGCGTATGTCCCGCCCACGCCGGACGTGTTCGTGGAGCTCCAGCGCCTGCGCGCCGACTGGGGCCGCGCGCTCGGTTGCGCCACGACGCTCGGCATCGGTCCCCGCTATCTCCATTCCACCGGGCAGCTGCACAAAGGCGGGCCGCCGACCGGACTGTTTCTGGTCATCACGACCGACAGCGACCGAGACCTCGACATCCCGGAGATGGGATGGACGTTCGGCGAGCTGCATCGCGCCCAGGCTCGCGGTGACGTGCGCGCCTTGCTCGCACGCGGCCGCCGCGTGGCACACGTGCATCTCTCGAGTCCCGCGGAGCTCGGGCAGCTGCGGACTCCGTCGTGACCGCTTTCATCTTTCATCTCATCCCGCACACGCATTGGGATCGCGAGTGGTTCCTCCCCCGCGCCGCCTTTCATGCGCGCCTGGTTTCGATGTTCGACGACCTGCTCGAGCGGCTGCACGCCGATGCTGCGTTCCGAACCTTCCTGCTCGATGGACAGACGGTGCTCGTCGAGGACTACCTGCGTGCGCGTCCGGAGCGAGAGAACGACGTCAAGGCGCTCGTCAAGACGGGACGTCTCCAGATCGGGCCCTGGTACGTGCTGGCGGACGAGCTGATCCCCTCAGGGGAATCGCTCGTGCGGAATCTCCTGCTGGGCGCGGCGGACGCGGAGCGCCTCGGCGGACGATTGGACGTGATGTACTCGCCGGATGCCTTCGGCCATCCCGCCGCGTTGCCGACGCTGGGCCGCGAATTCGGGATGAAGTTCGGCGTCCTGTGGCGCGGCCTCGGACGCGAGCCGGGACAGGAGCGTGACTTCTTTCGCTGGCGCGGGACGGATGGCAAAGACATCCTGCTCTGGCATCTCCCACCTGATGGGTATGAGATCGGGGCCGGGTTGCCCGGCTCGGGCGCGCGCCTGCCGGATGTCTGGACACAGGTTCGCGCCACGCTCGTCGAGCGGGCCGCCGGCAAGCACATCCCGCTCTTCATCGGCGCCGATCATCATGCCCCGCACCCCACGCTCGCGCGACTGCGCGATCTGCTCGCCGATCTCGAACCCGCGAGCGCGTTCCGCATATCCCGGCTGGACGAATTCTTCCAGGCCGCCGAAGCCAGTCCGGCTGGCGCGATTGCCGGTGAGCTGCGCTGGTCATACGGCTATACCTGGACGCTGCAAGGGGTCCACGGCACCCGCGCACCTCTGAAACGCAGGCACGCGCAGGTCGAGCTCTGGTTGCAGCGCCTTGCGGACCCGCTCGTCGCGTTGGCGCGCAATGCGGGACATCGCGATCGGCGGCCCGTCCTGGAGACGGCGTGGCGGACGTTGGTGCGGACGCAATTCCATGATACCGTCGCGGGATGTACGGCTGATGCCGTCGCCGATGCCGCCGCGCACCGGCTCACGGAAGTCGCGGCGTACGCCGCCGAGTTGACGCGGGGAGCACTCCAGGAGCTCGCGGGTCACGATCCCGACGTCGCGCGTGAACGTGCCGAGGGCACGGCACCGGCGTTGGTGCTGTGGAATCCCGCGGCGCGCCCGCGCGGCGGCGTGACCGTGGCGGACGTCACGCTGTTTCGGCGCGATGTGCTCGTGGGTCCGCCCTCGGGAGGACGCTCACCGCGCCAGGGGCCGGGGTACCGGCCTTTCGCGCTTTATGGCCCCCCCCCTGATCGGCGAGCGATCGCCGTCCAGGTTCTGGCGCAGCGTGTGGCCCACGAGCGCATTGACGCCATGCGGCATTATCCGGATCAGGACGAGGTGGATCAGGTCCGGATCGCGTTTCGTGCGCCGTCGCTGCGCGGCTTGGGACTCGCGGCGTTGACGACCGGGGCCGCTGCGCCACTCGCTCGGGGCGAGGACGCGCGCGTACGCGGTCGCTCCCTGGAAAACCGCTTCGTCGAGGTTGCCGTCGAGGCGAACGGCGCCATCACGCTCGTCGATCGCAAACGCAACGAGCGTTACGGGGAGCTGTTGCGCCTGGAGGACGGCGGTGATGCAGGCGACGTGTACACCTACTGTCCACCCGTGCGCGACCGCGTCAAGCAGAGCCGCGGTCCCATCACGGTCCGGCGGGTCGCAGCGGGGCCGCTTGTCGCGGCGCTCGAGTCGCGCTGGGAAATGACCCGCGGAATCGACGCCCGATTGGTCGTGCAGTTGTACGCCGACAGCCCCATCGTTCGTGTGATTCTCGAGATCGACAACCGCAATTCTCATCATCGGTTGCGTGCGCGTCTGGCGACTGGTCTCGCCGGGGCGCTGGCTACGGCCGGCACGGCGTTCGGCGCCGTCCCGCGACCGGCGGTGGCCGCCGATCCGGCCGCCTATCCGCGCGAGACACCGGTGCGTACCGCCCCCGCGCAGCGGTTCGTGGCCGCGGCACGCGGTGGCCGAGGATTGGCGGTGCTCGCGCCGGGCTTTTTCGAATACGAATGGACCGCTGCAGGCGATCTGGTCATCACGCTGCTGCGGGCGGTGGGGGATCTTTCGCGCGGCGACCTCCCGGCTCGCCCGGGCCATGCGGCGTGGCCCACCCCGGTACCCGGCGCGCAATGCATCGGCAAAACCCGCATCGATCTCGCCATCGCGCCGGTGAGCGCGGCCGACCTCGAGCGCGGCGACGCCGTGCCCCAGCTGTGGGAGGATGCGTTCCTGCCTCCTCACGGTCTGTGGCTGCGGGACGCCGCCACGCTCACGGTGGCGCCGGTGGGCGTGGCGTTGGAGGGCAGCGGACTCGTGTTCTCAGCGCTCAAACCCGCGCAAATCGGATCGCCGATGGTGCTCCGTTGCTACAACGCCACCGACCGCAAGACCGCGGGCGCGTGGCGCTTCGGCAGCGGCGTGAAAACGGCGCACCGGGTGCGCGCCGACGAGCGCGAGGCGGTGGCGCTGGTGCTCGAGCAGCGCGGCAACGTCGTACGATTCGTCGCCGAGCCGCACGAGCTCGTGTCGATTCTGGTGACGTGATGCACGAACATTCGTTTGCGACGTCGCGAGCGGCGCGGTACTTCACGTTGGGCTCGCCCGGCAGTGCCGGCGCGGTGTGGTTCGTCTGTCACGGGTATGGGCAGCTCGCGTCGCGGTTCCTCGAGCGGTTTCGCCCGCTCGAAGCGGAGCGGCGCTGCGTCGTCGCTCCTGAGGGACTGTCGCGTTTCTACCTGACGGATAGTCCGGCCGAACGGCGCGTCGGCGCGAGCTGGATGACGCGCGAAGACCGCCTCCACGAGATCGACGATTACGTGCGCTATCTCGATGCGCTGCACGCGACGATCGTACCGCAGGGCGCGACGGTGACGGCGCTGGGATTCTCTCAAGGGACGTCGACGGTGTGCCGCTGGGCGGCGCTCGGCTCGGCGCGCATTGACCGTCTGATCGTGTGGGGCGGGGAAGTGCCTCCGGATCTCGACATGGCACGCGCGGCGCCGCGGCTGCGCACCGCTCGGCTCACGTTCGTCTACGGCACCCGCGATGAGTTCTTCACGCCAAAGATCGTCGCGGCGACGGAAGCGCGACTCCGCGCCCATGAGCTCCCGTACGAGTTGATCTCATTCGACGGCGGCCATGAAATCGATGAGGCGACGCTGCGCAGTCTGGTCTAACGCTGCACGCCCGGATCCAGCATGTCGCGGAACGCATCCCCCAGCAGCGTGCAGGCGACGACGACCAGCACGAGCGCGATTCCCGGAGCCGTGGCGACCCACGGCGCGTTGACGAGTGTGTCGCGGCCCGACGCGATCATGTTCCCCCACGACGGCGTGGGCGGTTGCACGCCGAGGCCCAGATACGACAGCCCCGCTTCCAGCATGATCGCGTTCCCCACGCCGAGCGCAGCGGCGACGATCACGGGCGTCAATGCATTGGGGAGAATGTGCCGGGCCAGCACCCGCAGGCGTCGTGCACCCAGCGCGACGGCTCCTTCGACAAACGGCCGTGCCGCGAGCGCGCGGACCTCTCCGTGGACCAGCCGGGCGACTCCCATCCACCCGGTGAGGCCCAGCACGGCGATGACGAGCGCGGTGCTCGGCCGCCACAGCGCGGCGAGCAGCAACAGCAGCACGACGCGGGGAAGCGCCAGGGCGAAGTCCGTCAGTCCCAGCAGCGTGAGGGCGAGCGGGCCGCGCCAGTAGCCCGCCACCGCGCCGACGATCACACCGAGCGCGATCGAGACCAGCACCGCCAGCACGCCGACTCCCATCGAAATGCGCGCACCATACACCAACCGCGTCCACACATCACGGCCGAACCGATCCGTGCCGATCGGGTGAAACTCGCCGTGCGTGTCGGTGGACAGTGGCGGCAGAAACCGGGTGGCGACGATGTCCCGTTGTGCCGCAGGGTCGCCGTTGGTGACGAGCGGGGCGGCGATGGCGCACGCGAGCACGGCGAGCAGGACGAGAGCGCCGAATGCGCCGCGCCGGTCCCGGAGCAGTCGCGTCACGTCGCGCGCGTCCGAATCCGCGGATCGAGCCACGCCGCCAACACGTCGGCCAGCATATTCCCGGCGACGACCAGCACCGCGCTGACCGCGGTCGCGGCCATGACGACGGGGTAGTCACGCGCCTGCACCGCCTCGACCAGCACGCGTCCCACGCCGGGCCAGGCGAACACCGCCTCGACAAAGACCGCGCCCGAAAAAAGCGCCGGCAGCGACAGACCGAGCAGAGTCACGATGGGAGCGAGCGCATTGCGCAGCGCGTGATGGCCGACGACGCGCCGTGGGGTCAGGCCCTTGGCGCGGGCCGTCGTGATGAACGGCTGGCTCAGCGTCTCGAGCATCGCGCCGCGGACGAATCGGGCGGCCCCTCCGATGCCGACCAGCGTCAGCGTCACGAGCGGCAGCGCGAGATGGCGCAGCCGGTCGATGAGCCACGCGCCGCCGCGCAGGTAATCCGCGTCGAGTCCGGCTGCGCCAAAGGCTGGAAGCATGCGCCCCCAATAAGTGAAGACGAGGACCAGCATGAGTCCCAGCCAATAGCCCGGTACCGCGAACAGCGTGACAGAGGCAATCGACAACACCGTATCGGTGCGCGAGCCGCTGCGGGCCGCCTGCACGGCGCCGACGACGAGCCCGATCAGATAGCTGAGCAGGAGGGACAAGGCGACCAACCGGACGGTGGCGGGCCACGCGTCGCCGAGGACTGCGCGAACCGGCCGTCCCTTGGCGATGCTGTTGCCCCAATCGCCCCGCGCGAAACGACCTAACCACGTGGCGAACTGCGCCGGCAGGGCCTTGTCCAACCCCATGGCCCGGCGCTGCGCTGCGAGCTGCTCGGCGGTCGCGGTGGGGCCCAGCATTATGTCGATAGGATCGCCTGGTGCGAGGTGCAACAGGAGGAACGTAAGGACAACTACGCCGAGCACGACGGCGAGACCGGCGAGCAGTCGATGTCCCAGCCTGGCGAGCATCGGCGGGAATCTCGCGCCGCCTTCCGCGCGCCGCTAGAATCCGTGCGTGTCGCGCGTGCCTGTGCCGATTCTATTCACCGTGGCGCTACTGCTGGCGGGCGGCGGGGGCGCCTGTGGAGACGAGGCACCGCGCCGCGGCGCGACGATCCTATTCGCGTCCGGCGCCGATCTGCAAAGCATCAACCCCCTGCTCACCGTGCATCCGCTCGCGCGTCAGGTGCAGCGCTATGTCCTGCTGACGACGTTAGCGCGCTACGATTCGTTGCTGGTACCGCGTCCCTATCTCGCGCGCAGCTGGCGTTGGTCGGACGGCGGTCACACACTGACGTTCCGGCTGCGGACGGACGTGCGCTGGCACGACGGCGCGCCGACCACGGCGCGCGACGTCGTTTGGACGCTGCATGCGGCGCGCGATCCTGCGACCGGCTATCCGCGACTCAATGAGCTGAGCAACCTCACGTCGATCTCCGCGCCGGACGACTCGACGGTTGCACTGCGGTTCGGGAATGCGGCGGCGTCCCCCTCGGCCAATTTTCCCGATGTGCTCACCGACCTCGCGATTCTCCCGGCGCACCTGCTGGACAGCGTCCCGCCGGAGCGTCTACGGGACGCCTCCTGGACCATGCATCCGGTCGGCAACGGCCCGTTCCGATTCGTCACGCACGAAGCGAACCGCCGCTGGGTGTTTGCGAGGAACGCCGACTTTCCGGCCGACCTGGGCGGTCCCCCGCAGGTCGAGCGGTTGATCGTCGTCGTCGTCGATGAGCCGATGGTGAAGCTCGCCGCGCTAGTCGCCGGCGAGCTCGATTTCGCGGGCGTGAGTCCGCAGCATGCCGCGTTCGTGCGCCGGCATCGCGGCCTCGCCATCCGCGAATATCCGCTGATCTTCCCATACGGTCTCGTCTTCAACACGCGCCGGCCACCGTTCGATGATCCGCGCGCGCGCCTCGCCGCCGCACTGGCGATCGACCGGCAGGAAATCGTCGACGGCTATCTGTTCGGATTCGCCGCCGTTGCCGATGGGCCGGTGCCACCGGGGTTGCCGCGCTACGTCCCGCCGCCCCACCTGCGGCCGGCTCCCGACTCGGCGCGGCGCCTCGTCGCCGCGTTGCCGGCAGCGCCGCGGTTCGAGCTGCTGACGGTCGGCAGTGGCGAAGCGCCGCTGGAGCAGATGCTGCAGGCGCGGCTCGCTGCTGTGGGATTCGAAGTGACGATCAGGCAGCTCGAGCTGTCTGCATTCTTGACCCGAGTCTATGGCGCGCGGCACGACTTCACCGCGGCCGTGATGGGCATTCCCGGCGATCCTGGGCTCGGGTTCCTGCAACCGCTCGGCAATCTGACGGGAATTCCGGTGCCGGCGGACCCGGTCGCAGCGCAGCGCCTGTTCGCCGAACGGATGCCGGTGGTGTGGCTGTATCACGGTCGCGGCGTCCAGGCAATGAACCAGCGCGTCCAGGGCGTACGCATGGATCTGCGCGGCGAGCTGCCCACGGTCACGGCCTGGCATGTGATGCCATGAGACGCCGCGAGCTGCCAACGTCGTTCCACGCGAGCGCGCCGCTGCGGCTCGACTTCGCCGGCGGATGGACGGACGTGCCGCCGTTCTCCGCGCGCGAAGGCGGCGTCGTGGTCAACGCCGCGATCGGGTTGCGCGCGCACGTGGAGCTGCAGTTGGGCGGCGCGCTGCTGCGGCTCGTGTCCGCAGAGCTCGGCGAGACGCTCGAGTGCGCCAATTCGGGTGGCCTCGTCCCCGGTGGGAAGCTGGCGTTGCTGACCGCCGCGTTGCGGATGTTTCCCGTGCTCGGAGGCTTCACGCTGACCACGCGCTGCGACGCGCCGCCCGGGTCGGGGCTCGGCAGCTCCGGTGCGCTGGGCGTCGCGCTGGTTGGCGCGTTGACGCGCGCGCGTCAGGACTCGATGAGCCAGCAGGATGTCGCCGACCAGGCGTGGCAAGTCGAGACGATCGAGGCACAGCTTCCTGGCGGCAAGCAGGACCAGTATGCCGCGGCGCTGGGTGGCTTTCATCGGCTGACGTTTCGCGATCCGGACGTAGGCATCGAGCCGCTGACGCTCGATCCGGCATTTGCCGCGGCGTTGGAGCGCCAGACGTTGATTTGCTATACGAACAAGAGCCGCGTGTCAGGCGACACGATTTCACGCGTCATGGGAGCGTATGACAAAGGTGACTCGAAAGTGACGGGCGCATTGCGAGGACTGAAGGAGACCGGCAACGCCATGGCCGACGCTTTGCGCGCCGCCGATCTGGCACGCGTGGGTGTATTGCTGACCGAGAACTGGAAACACCAGCAGGCGCTCGATCCCGGCATGCGAACCGCGGAGATGACGCAGCTCGAAGACGCGGCCACGAAGGCCGGCGCGCTCGGTGGAAAAGCGGCCGGTGCGGGAGCCGGCGGTTGCATGTTCTTCGTGATGCGCGGCGACGCGTGGCAGGCCGCGAACGCAGTCGCCGTCGGGGGGGACGGCGCCAAAGTCCTGCCGCTCTCGTGGGCTACCGAAGGAATCCGCACGTGGTGACGGCTGAAGAGCTGGCCGCACGCGCAGAGGTCGTGAACGGTTCCCCCGATCTTCGGGCGCTTCTTGCCCACCTGCGGGAGCGCGCCGCTCCTGTCGTGCAGCAAATGCCGATCATCCCCGACCAGAAGGCCCTCCTTACGACCGACGGCGGCTTCTGTCCTGAAGACGGCACGGCGCTCACGTTCGATCCATGGAGTCCGACGGAGCATCGATGTCCGGAGTGCCGCAAGGTCTGGCGAGGCGAGCGCCACGATTGGTCGTGGGCGCGCTATCAGCACCTCTGGCTTGCGGAGCGCGCTGCTCACCTCGCGACGCTCGCCGCGCTCGGCGGTCCGGAGGACCGCTCGGCCGCCGCACGTGCGCGTGACATCCTCAACGCATACGCCGAACGCTACTGGCGCTATCCCAACCGCGACAACGTGCTGGGGCCGAGCCGCCTCTTCTTCTCGACCTACCTGGAATCGGTTTGGGTTGGCAATTACGTCGCCGCGGCGACATTGCTGCGGGCCGGCGGTCAGCTCGACGATGCCACGGCGCGGGCCGTGAACCAGGTGACGGAAGAAGCCGCGACCGTCATCGGTGATTACGATGAGTCGTTCTCGAACCGGCAGACCTGGAACAATGCGGCGCTCGCGGCGGTCGCCGTTTGGTTCGAAGACGAGGAGCTGGCCCAACGCGTCATCGAGGGAGATACGGGCCTCATCGCGCACCTGGTGCGTGGCTATGGGCGCGATGGGATGTGGTACGAAGGCGAGAACTATCACCTGTTCGCGCTGCGCGGACTGCTGACCGGGGCAGGATGGGCACGGCTCGCGGGCGTCGATTTCGTCGCGGACGAGCGCCTGGCAACGCGAATGCGATTGGCGTTGGGCGCATCGTCGCTCACGGCGCTGCCCGACTTCACGTTTCCCGCGCGCAAGGACTCGCGGTTCGGGATGTCGTTGGCGCAGCCCGCGTATGTCGAGCTGTGGGAAATCGGCCTTGCGAGACTCATGCGAGATGCGGGAAACGAGATGCGGGATGTCGCCGCGTGGCTTCATGCCTTGTATGCAACACCGTCCGCTCCGCGCGAACTGTCCGAATCGTATCTGCACGATGCTCCCATCGATCGCATCCCGCATCCCGTATCCCGTATCTCGCT
>WNGB01031833.1_pt1 | contig 10722 bp, 8 predicted proteins | sample 5400681 | NCBI WGS metagenome assembly WNGB01 (sample SAMN13153367, study PRJNA577476) | soil metagenome | isolation source: 115 cm soil or saprolite under grassland replicate 2 | place: USA:California | collected 2016-06-15 | reverse complement strand
TCGCCTGCCACCGCGGTCGCCGGACGGAAGACCCCTCGCAGGTCGGCGGACGAAACCGCAAGCAGGCCGGGTGGGGCTTCATCATCAACTCCCGCCCGACCGGTATCTCAACTCAATTCCCTCACCGGGAATCGAGGCTCACAGCTCGGGCGCGCACTGCAGCCGATCGTCCCGCTCACCCAGCCGCCGCACGACACAGCCCGTCGTGGTCAGCAAGGGTCGGTCCGGTGTCTGCCCGGTGGGCTGGAGCAGTCGATCTACGGCGGCAACCACGGCAGCCGGGACTGTGTGGGTCTCCACCACCTCGATCGGCCCAGCTCCCCCCAGGTTGTGCGGGGGCGCGACGGCCACCAGCACAAGGGGAAGCCGCCCGTAGTCGGGGTGGGCGCGGTAGGCGCGCAGCAGGTGCATGCCGCGGTAGGACCGGCCGGGTAGGGGCAGAGCCAGTGCGCAGGCGAACACGACCAGATCGGCGTTGTCGACGAACGGGCACCTGCCATGGCGCATCAGCAGGCACGCGGCGAGCGGGGTTGGCCCGCCACCGCAGCGCACGACCCGGTGACCGGCCGCCTCGAGGAGGCGAGTCACCTCCCGGCTGACGGTAGCCCCGTCCTCCACGAGCAGGATAGTGGCCATTGCCGTCTCCTCCCTCGGACGGCCTCGGCCGATGCACCGTCGGCCGAGGCGTTCGGCTCACCTTCAGGAAGGGTCAAGTCTCGTGAAGATCCCAGGGCCCCACGACTCATCGCGCTCGGGCCATGCGGCCCGCCGGGGGTGATCCACGGCGAGCAGGTCCGTGCGGGGACACGGCCACCGGTCTCGCCGGTCGTTGCGCCACAAGCCCACCGTCGCACGACGGAGCTATCCACCCCCGCCAGCCGGCCCACAGAGCACCCCTGCGGCGGGTGCCGCCCTCACCAGTCACGCCATTGCGCATGGGGCACTCGCCGGACGGCCGGTCAGGGTCCCCTAGCGTCCCGGGACCTTCGTCCGTACACGGGTGCGGTGGCCGGTGCCAGCCTGAGCACAGAGAGCCGGATCCGGCGAAGAGGTGGTGGCTATGCGCAAGAAGGTGCTCGTCCTCGGGGGCAACTTCGGCGGCCTCACGGCGGCGCTCAGCGTCAAGCACGAGCTCCAAGGCGACGTCGACGTCACGGTCGTGTCCTCCTCCGACCGGTTCCTGTTCAACCCCTCGCTGATCTGGCTGCCGTTCGGCAAGCGCCGCCCCGACGACATCACCTTCCCGCTGGAGCCGACCTTCGAATCCCACCAGGTCGACTTCGTGCACGCCACCGCCACCCGCATCGACCCCGCCGCGCGGACGGTTGACACCACCCGAGGGGCCTACCGCTACGACTACCTGATCGTGGCCACCGGCTACCGCAACCACACCGGGATCATCCCCGGCCTGGAGATCGCCAACTCCGCCTACACGATCACCACCCTGCAGGATGCCATCCACGCCGGCGAGGGCTGGCGGCGCTTCCTCGCCGACCCCGGTCCGGTCGTGGTCGGCGCCACCCAGGGGGCTGGCTGCTTCGGCGCCGCCTACGAGTTCCTGTTCAACCTCTCCTACCAGCTCCGCAAGGCCGGGCTGCGCCGGCGCGCCGCGATCACCTACGTCACCGCCGAACCATTCCTCGGCCACTTCGGCATCGGCGGGCTGCCCGGCGGCGAGACACTCCTCGGGCTGTTCTGCAAGAAGGAAGGCATCCAGACCATCACCAACACCGCCATGACCGAGGTCGGCCCGCACAAGCTGCTGCTCGCCGACGGCCACGCGCTGGACTTCGCCTACGCGATGATCATCCCGCCGTTCCTCGGCCAGCACGTCGTCCACTCCACGCCGGGGCTGGCCGACGACAAGGGCTACGTGCCGGTGCACGACACCTACCAGTCCACCGCCGACCCCAACATCTACGCCGTCGGCATCGCCGCCGCGGTCAGCGTGCCGTGGACCACCGCCGTGCCGGTCGGCGTTCCCAAGACGGGGTTCCCCACCGAGGCCCAGGCCCACATCGCCGCCACCAACATCGCGGCGCAGATCCGCGGCGACGACCCGTCCGCGCACAAGCGGTTCGGCGACATCCCCGCCGTGTGCGTCATGGACGCCGGCAACAACGGCGTCATGATCCTGGCCGACAAGATGCTCCCGCCTCGCAAGGCCGGCGTGCTGATCCCCGGCCCGCAGGCCCACGCGGCCAAGCTGCTGTTCGAGAAGTACTTCCTGTGGAAGGCCCGCAACGGCTACGTGCGCCTCCCCTGAGCGCTGCCAGGACCATGAGAACGCTGCTGCGACCACGACCCGAGGTGGCAGTCCCGGCGGAGCGCACCGTCACCCCAACCCGCTCAGGCTGCAACGAAGGAAGCATCCGCAAGGGGCAAGCTGGGTCGGCCCAACGAGTTCGGCTACGCGGCGCAGCTGGCCGAGGTCACCGCCAACACCCGCCGCGGCGCCCGTGGATACCTGCTCCCGGCGTACCCGCAAGCGCCTGGCCCCTATCCACCGGGTGTGAGGGGCGCATCAGCCAACCTCAAGCGCGGCTACGGGCTGCGCCGCAGTCGGCTCAGGGCGACCAGGGCCAGCGGATCTGGACCGGCTGGGCGGTCCTGGCCTACAACCTGGACACCCTGGCCATCCACACCGGCTGATCGGGCCTGACTCGAGCTAACACTCGTCTTCGCAACACGTCAGGCCAACCACCCAGGCCCGGCGGACTCACCTCCACCCCTTATCCGGGGGGAATAGTCAGGCACTGTCCGGCTCGGGCGTAGCGGTGGCCAACGCCTGAGGACGGCAGGAGCAAGATCGCTTGACAGCAGCACCCTGCCGTTGCACCCGGCGGTTGATGCCGGCAAGCATGCTGCGCGCCATGACGAAGTCTGCGGGTACGAGCGCCATGACGTAGGCGGCGGTCAGCCACCATGGCCGGGTCCGGCCCCGGGTCCGCAGCAGCAGGCGGGTGCCAGCGGGAGTGCCGGAGAGCGTGAACGTCCACGTCCAGTCGATCGAGGCGCCCAGCCGGGCCCGCCACGCGGTGGGGACGTGCGTGGTGGAGTGCAACACCAGCAGGCGAGGCGGATCGACGTGCTCGATTACGAACCAGGCGGTGCCCGGTGGCCCGTCTGGGATGCGGTCGCCTACCGCCAGCGGCCGCTGCAGGTCGGGAACGAGTTGGGCGGCGCTGGGCCGGTTGGCCGGGAACAGCAGCCGGTCGACCCACCTGGCGGTGTACCAGCCGCCGCGGTGCCAGCCCATCTGCACCAGCCACGGCCACACCTGGTCGACCTGGGCTGGGATGGTGATCGCATGGTTGGTCACCACGGTGGGGTCGTCGACGAGCTCGTCGCCGGGAAGCACCTGGCGCCGCTCGGCTCGCGTCGAGCCGGCGCTGCGGCCCAGCCACTGACCGGCGTGCGACGCCGCGGGCCCCACAGGTTGCCGAAGTCGTCGCGCAGTAGGGGAACCAGCATGGCCACCATGGGGAGGCTCCAGAACCAGAGCCCCCAGCCAAACAGCATCAGGCCAAGGTGGAAGACCAGGGCTGCCAGCAGCCCAAGGGTGGTGTTGCGTCCGCCGGCGAGGATGAGTAGCCCGACGATCAGCTCAAAGGCGGCCAGCAGTAGCCCGAACAACGCCGCGTGGGGCATGAACACCGACAGCCAGGCCTGCTTGACGAACGGGATGAACGCGGTATCGGCAACGTGCCGGTAGGTCTCGGTCCCGGTGACCACGATCGCGACATGGATCGCGGCGCCACCGGTGAACATGACCGCGAAGGCCAGGCGGCACACGCGTGTCATTGTGCCTGGGCTGTGCCGCGTCGCCAGGACCGTAGCCAGCCGGGGTGTGGTCTGCGTGGCCACCATAGACGGCCTCCTTTTGGTTTCCTGCATCAAGGTTCGCCGGGTGGGAGCAGGCACGGCAGGTCGGGACGACCCGGCGCTGCTGGGACTTCCGTCCCTGCCAGGAAGAGGTCAGAAGCCTTGTCCTGATCGGGTTCCAGAAGGGGCGGCGGGCCGGCTGGATCCGAAGACAATCTGCTCTGTCGTTTGGCGAGCTGTCACCCGGCTGGTCGCTACCGCCTGGGTTGGACGTGATCGGGTCGGGCCGGCCCTACGCCGTCGAGGTCCCTGCTCACACGGGGGCGTTCGCCTCTTGTCGGAGCCGCTGTCGATGCCAAGAGTCGAGGTGTTGATGCAGGAGCGATCAAGTGGGTCACCAGCCCTGGAGGCGTCCCCAGCTGACCGGCGAGCAACCCCTGCCGGTGTGCTGAACGGCGCTCCCTGGGTGCTGGACGGATCCGCAAGAACGCGAGGAAGACAAATAGGAGGCGGTCATGGCCGTTATGACGCGGCCGAAGCCGACCGGTGCCTCCGAGCCCCCGTTCGCGCGAGAGGCCTCCCAGGCAAGCATCGATCTGTACTGGCTCCCGCTCGGTGCCGGCGGCTGGTTCGTTCGGCTGAACAGGCGCATCTACGAGGCCATCCACGCGCTCCTGGAACGCAGGCGGCCGCGCGACCTCTACCACTCCGCCCTCGAGGTCCGCGTACCGGAGGGACGCTTTGTCATCGAGAACTCTTGGCCGATCCCTGATGCCAAGGGTGCATCACGCGGAGTGGTGGTTGAAGGCCCAGTCGCCAGCCGCCGGATCGCGCGATTCCGCCCGTTTCGATACGAGGTACGCCGCTGGCGGAACGGGGTCATATCGGACGCCCACGAAGCGGTCGCAAGTCCCCGGCCCCTGAGCGACGACCCACTCTTGGCGCGTCGCCTGCTCGACCTGGTTGCCTACCTGCCGAGCCCGGTCTGGGGCCGAGACGAGCTCGGGACGGGTGAGATGTGGAACTCGAACTCGGTGATTTCGTGGTTGCTGGCCCGCAGCGGCCTCCCAACCAACGCGATCAGTCCCCCGGCCGGTGGACGCGCGCCAGGATGGGAGGCGGGCCTGGTCACGGCCCCGCCGCCAGCAGCGAAGCGACGAGCGGGCCGGGCACGGTGCGGGGGCGCCACCGCACCCCGTGGGCGAGCGGGGAACAGTAGCGGTCCGATGCGCTGCCACTGCGAATCGGGCAGGGGCTTGCCAGCCAGGGTGGTCTGAGCGGAGCTCCTCACTCACAACCCATCCAACCCCTGCCCACTGCCGAGAGAGTTCTGGAATGTCCTCATAGGCCCAAGGGCCTGGACCTTCAGGCCCAAGGAGGCACGGACCTTTGCCCGTGTGCCGGCGGGACTCGCCGGGCCAGCCTGGGCGAGACGGCAGGCCGGCGCCAGAGAGGTGAGGATCATGCAGAAGGTCCGCTGGCAGGAGCTGACAAAGGATGAGTGCTTCCGCTTGCTGGCCGGACGGCACCTGGGCCGCGTGGTGCTGGTCGACGACCGTGGGCCGCTCGCGCTGCCGGTCAACTTCGTGCTCGACCAGCACACCGTGCTGTTGCGTAGCGACGAGGGGACCAAGCTGGACGTGGCCGGCCGCGGTGGGCGGGTCGCGTTCGAGATCGACGGCGTCGACGAGGCGACCCGCACCGGCTGGAGCGTCCTGGTCCGCGGGGAGGCCGTCGAGGTCACCGATCCGGCTGAGCTCGCGCGCGTGCGGCAGCTGCCGCTGTACCCGTGGGCGCCGGGCGCCAAGCGGCGCCACATCCGCATCCTGCCCACATCGCTCACCGGACGGCGGATCGCGCTGCCCGAGGCACCGTCGAACTGGTGGGGCTAGCACCCGAGCCGGCCGGCAGTGGTCGTCCTCGCTGACATCGAGGTTTGAGCCATGGGAACGAACATCGACCGTGAGGCGTTCGACGAGGTCGACGATGCCCGCTTCCAGCAGCGGCTCGAGCAGTGCCTGTCGACGCTCGGCGAGCTGCTCGAGCGGCCTGGCTTCGGGGTCGGCCCTGCCACCATCGGCGCCGAGCTGGAGCTGTTCCTGGTCGATGAGATGGCCCGGCCGCTCCCGCACAACCAGGCGGTCCGCGCCGCCGCGGCCGACGCCCGCGTCAACGTCGAGCTGGACCGGTTCAACCTGGAGCTGAACGCCACGCCGACGCTGCTGGCCGGCCGACCGTTTGCCGCGCTCGGCGAGGAGCTGCGCCTGCTGCTTGGGAACGCGGTCCAAGCGGCTACCGCGCCGGTGCTGGCGGTGGCCGGCAACTCGCCGACCTTGCTTGGCCACCGGTTGTGGGAGGAGACCCGGATCCCCTTGTGCAAGCAGTCGATCGACGACCGCGACGGCCGTGGCCTGCGTCGCCGGCTTGCCCGCGTGGCGTTTGGGACGGGGTGGCTGCGGGGCGGGCCGTTGGGGCTGTTCGCCGAGGGCGTGCAGTTGCACCAGCCGCTGCTGCCGGTCCTTGGCGACCACGACCCGCTTGCTGGCATGGAGGAAGGGCAGGCGCCGCCGTTGCAGGAGTTGCGACTGCATCAGGGAACCGTGTGGCGCTGGAACCGGGCCGTCTACGACCCGGCCTCGGGCGGCCATCTGCGGATCGAGATGCGGGCCCTGCCATCCGGCCCGACCGTGACCGACATGCTCGCCAACGCCGCCCTGCTCGTCGGGCTCTCGCTGTGGCTGGCCGAACAGGACCCGTCATGGACCTATGCCCTGTCGTTCGAGCGCGCCGAGCATGGCTTCTACCGGGCCGCCCAGCAAGGCCTGGCCGCCGAGCTCACATGGCCGCTCGGCCACGGCGGGCGCCTTGACACGCGCCGCGCCGCCGAGCTCGTGCCGGAGCTGCTGCCCGCTGCGCGGCAAGGGCTGGTCCGCGCGGGTGTGGCGGCGGCAGAGGCCGACCGCCTGCTCGGGGTGATCGCGGCCAGGGTCGCGACGGGGCAGACCGGCGCGGTGTGGCAGCGCAGGACGCTGGCCGCGCTCGAGCCACGGCTTGGCCGTGAGCGCGCGCTGGCGGCGATGCTGCAGCGCTACCTGGAATACGGGACCACCGACCAGCCGGTCCACACCTGGCCTGTCGGCCGCTGAGTGGGAGCTCCTCGCAGCTTCGCAAGGGTCACGGCCACCGGGCCGGCAATCCTGGGGACCAATGGCCCCTGACCATGGGTTGCGCCGGTGGCATGCTCGCCACGTCGGTCAGCAGACACCAGGCGCGCCAGGCCAACTGGCAGGTTTCGATCAGGTGTGCTGGCCGGGTCCTGTCGGGACGAGTGGTGGGAGGCGATGCGATCGACATGCCACCTGACCGTCTGGTGGGCGACCCCTGACTCGGGTGCGCCCACGATTCCCCGCTCCGTCGGCTGAGGACCATCCAAAATGCAACGGCGTGGCGGCGGCGACAGCCTCGCCGCCCGACCACGGCCGCACGACCGATCAGCCGACGGAGCGCCGCATACGTCCCTCCCGCACCCAAAGGATCGGGATCCTTCCGAGCCCCTCCGGGCGCACATCGACCCAGGCACGCAGCCCGTATGGAGGCTTACCCGCCGTGCCTCTGGCCGCGCTGGCGGCGCATGAGCACAGGATCTTGAGCACTGCGGAGTGGGTCTCGCTGGCCTTGGTGGGGCTCCATCTCGGGTCGTGAGACTGGCGTCACGAGCCGGCCATGGTCGGTATCGGATGCAACCTGATGGAGGAGCCGCATGGAGCGAAGTGAGCATCCCAGGGTGGTGGTGATCGGGGCCGGGATCGTCGGCTCGGCGATCGCCATGCACCTGGCCGAGCGCGACCTGCGCCCGGTGCTGGTGGACCAGGGCCGCGCAGGGCAGACCGCGTCGGCGCGGTCGTTTGCGTCGCTGTCAGCCTTTGGCGCGGACCCGCTCGGCTACTACCAGCTGGCCTGCGCGGCCCTGGCACGCTGGTCGAAATGGGCGCAGCGGCTCGGCGAGGTCGGCTTGCGGCGCGGCGGCCAGCTCCGCTGGGTGGCCGACCCGCAGGAGGCACGCCGACTGGCCGAGCAGGTCGAGCAGGCCCGTTCCCTGGGCTATCCGATCATGCCGGTCGACCAGACAGGGTTGCGCCGGCTGCTGCCAGCCGCCGAGCCCGGCCCGGTCGCCGCCGGCTGCCACGCCCCACAGGACGGGCAGGTCGAGCCCGACCTGGTCGTGGCCGCCTGCCGCTCGGCCACCACCGCCGCCGGCGGTCGCCTGCTGCTCGGCGAGCCGGCGCAGGTGCGGCTGGACGACCACGGCATCCGCGTCGAGGTCGGCGAGCGGGTGCTGCGGCCCGAGATCGCCGTGCTCGCCGCCGGTGCCGAGTCGGTCGCGATAGTCCGCACCGTCGGACTCGACATTCCCACGCTGGCCAGTCCCGGCCTGCTGGTCGAGACCGAGCGGTTGCCCGCCTTCACCGACAAGGTGGTGTACCTACCCGGCGGCCCCGGGCCGCAGGTGCACCTGCGCCAGCGACCGGACGGCTCGGTCCTGCTCGGCGAGCGCTCCCAGGAGCAGGTCGCCCGCGACCTCAGCCAGCAACACGCCAGGGCGCTGTTGGGCCAGGCCGCCCGCTTCCTGCCGGTGCTGCGCGGCGCCCACATCGCCCGGACCCTGCTGGCGTGGCGGTCGATGCCGGCCGACCGGCTCCCGATCGTCGGTCCGGTGCCCGGCCTGGACAGCCTCTACCTGGCGGTGACCCACCGCGGGGTGACGCTGGCCCCGGTGCTGGGCCGGCTGGTCGCCGACGAGATCGCCACGGGGGAGCCGCAGTGGCTGCTGGCGCCGTTTCGGGCCAGCCGCTTTGCCGAGCGGGCGACCCGGGTCGTGCTCGACATCGAGGACCTGTTCCGCTGACCGGGGATCTGTGACGACCGCTGGCAAGGGCGCTGTTGCATTGCGCAGGCCCAGGGAGCGCTGAAGCTCCGCCCAGCCGGTCGACTGCGTGCCGGTGGCGGCCACCGACCCGCTGTACGTCACACGTCCAACCCAGGAAGCTGAGCTGCAGCCTGATTGCCCGCCAGCGCTGGCAACCAGCCGTTGTAGTTGACGCAAGGCGGCGCGCCGGGGCGATTGACGTGCACGTAGGGCCGGACAACCCGGCGTCGGCGGGACCTTTGGGGCTGGCGGGAGAGCGCTCGCCCTCCCATGGTGGCGGTGACCGTCTTCGAGGCGTCCAGGTGAGGGGGAGGGCGCCATGGAGTTGGCGCGTCTGGGGCGCCTGTCGTTCTTCCAGGGCATACCCAGCTGGGCGCTGATCCGTCTGGCCGAGGCGGCCACGGAGGAGGAGCTTCCCGCCGGCCGGCTGGTGCTCCGTCAGTCCGACCGGGCTCGGGCGGTCCACTTCCTGCTGGCCGGGTCGGTGCAGGTCCTGATCCGGGTCGGCGAGGAGGACCTGCTGGTCGGGGTGCTGCGTCGCCCCGGCGAGCTGGTCGGCTGGTCGGCCTTCCGCCCCCCATACCGGTACACCGCCTCGGTGCGCTGCGAGGAGCCAAGCCGCCTGGCCAGGGTGCCGGCCACGGCGTTCGAGGAGGTCTTCGAGCGCGACCCCGCGCTCGCCTACCAGATCCTCCAGCGTGTCGCGACGAGCGTCGCCAACCGCTTGGAGCAGACCCGGGAGCGCCTGTGTCCGCCCCCGAGCAGCCACCGGTGGAGAGGGCAGGCCATGAGCGCCGAGACGCTTGAGCTGCTGGCCGGCTCCCCGTTCTTCGAGGGGTTCGACCCACAGGACCTGGCCGAGCTGGCCGGCCACGCCCGGATGATCGCGTTCCAGGCGGCCGAGCGGGTCTTCGCCGAAGCAGAGCCGGCCACCGCTCTATTCCTGCTCGTCTCCGGTGCCGTGGAGCTCTCCTTCGCCACGCAGGCAGACCAGGAGGGCCCAGGCCTGGCGGTCCAGACCATCACCCATGTGGGCCACCCCATCGGCTGGTCGTCGATGGTCGAGCCGTACGCCTACCGGGCGACAGCCACCGCCCGAGCGCCGACCCGGCTGCTCGCGCTGGACCGGGAAGTGCTGGAGCGCCAGGCCAAGGCCAACCCGCGCTTCGGGGTAGCGCTCATGCGTGCCATCCTCGGCGTCGTCGGCGACCGCCTCCGCGGAACCCGCCTGCGGCTGGTGGCGCGCCGCTACGACGACGTCGTCGTCGCCATCCGGGACCTGATGGACCAGAGCGGGAACCAGCTCAGCGTGACCTCGCCACTGCACAAGCTCCCCTACTACCTCCAGCATCGGCTCACGATCGCCGACGCCTTCCACACCCTGGACCTGCTCCGGCTCCACGGGGACCAGGCAGAGCGCGGCCTGGCAGCGCTCTGCCTGGACATCCTGGAGCGCGTGCACCAGGAGCTCCAGATCTACCAGCAGCTCCAGCAGATCTACGAGGCCGTTGCCGGCGCGCCCGCGACGATGAGCCCGGAGGAGGTCCGGCGACGCAGCATGATCGGGTTCCGCCGCCTGTTCGCCGGCACTCGCCACCGGATCGTCGGCTGGGAGCGGCTGCCGGAACGACCTGGCCACATCGTCATCATGAACCACCTGGACAACCACCCGGACAACCTGCTGCCCAACAACTTCACCCTTACGCTCGACACCCATTTCGTCGCGAGCATGATCCTGTTCGAGCGCTACGGCGAGGCGCCCATCCGGGTGATCCGCAAGTCACGGCCGGACGAGTATGGCCACCAGCGGTTCTACGACCGGCTCGGCTACGTCTACGCCTACTCCGGCCACGTCGACGCCGACGACGAAGACCCATGCAGCTCCCCGGAGGCGCGCCGCCGGTTCTTCCTTGACGCGGCCGGCTCCTGCCTGCGGATGGGCAAGAACGTGATCGTCTGCCCGGAAGGCG
>WNGB01014082.1_pt1 | contig 10723 bp, 10 predicted proteins | sample 5400681 | NCBI WGS metagenome assembly WNGB01 (sample SAMN13153367, study PRJNA577476) | soil metagenome | isolation source: 115 cm soil or saprolite under grassland replicate 2 | place: USA:California | collected 2016-06-15 | reverse complement strand
TGCCCTCAGGGTCCTTCATCGCGACGGCGTAGTGGCCGGGCCCTTCGGTGTTCAAGACACCGGCGAGCCCGGCACCGAGACCGGCCAGACGGCCCGCCTGCGCGTCGGCGCGCCGCCGGCGCGCCCCGATCGGCACCGCGCGGCCGCCGCTGACACCGATATCGAGGTGCAGCCGGTTCTTGGCCGCTTTGCGCTCCGGTACCACCTGGAACCAGACCCGCGGCCCCCGCCCGCCGGGACCGGCGATGCAGTCCGCGCCAGTGCCCAGCTCATCTCGGGCACCCCGAGGTCCCGCCGGTACGCATCCCAGCTGGCGAAACCATCGGGAGGCGGTTCAAGCTCGTATCCCAGAAGCGCGCGAGCGGCTCAGGGTCAGCGCAGTCGATCACCAGCTGGAAGCTCATGGCCATCGGTCTCTCCCCGGTGCTGGCAATGTGTCATCGCCAGCATGCATGGAGCCTCTGACACCGACCCGCCCGCGCTACCGGCGGCAGAAGCGGATGGGTCGCCGCTGGTTAGCCGCCGCCTCCGGCCGTCAGTATCCCCCGGCGTAACCAGATGGGGCCTCGACACTTGAGGGGGCTGGGGACGTCATCCTGCGACACCCGCCACTACGGGCTCCCAGCCTGGGGCTGCTGTGCCTACCGTGGGCTCGGACTCTGTTGAGCAGCAGAATCGGCTGGGCCAAGATTGATGCCAGCCGCCTTGCAGAACTTCCGAGTCGTCTTCTGGAATGTCCCTTCGGTCTTGGCGCCCCTTTGGGCCAATAGTGGAATAGCTAGAAAGCTAGCTATGAAGATGTAGTACCTTCCAGCAAAGATGGCCATGATTGCGATCAGGGCAGCTGCCGGCGCTAGCGCATTGTACATTGTGAATTCCGCGCGAATCTTAGCGCAAAGTGCACCCGCGTCCGGGTGCTTCAATCGTAGCTGATCGTATCCATTTCCAACGGCCTCATCCCCGCTTACCCATTGACGATCGGGCAGGAACCACCAGGCATGCTCATTGCCTCGCTGTACTCCCTTTGCAAGAGGGGCTATCAAGTATCCAACAATGAACGGTACGACAGTAAGTGAAAGGGAAACCGCCGGAAGCGCATTGTTATTGCCGAGATGACCAGCCAACACAAGGTTGAGTGCGTTTGACCAAGCGGAATGACCAAGGAGAATGATCCAGGCGACCGTCACTGTCAATCCCGGAATCCATCGCGCCAAGATGTCGAAGAATATCTGTGGGATCAATTTACCGAGTTCCATGACGCCGCCCTTCTCGAATTGAGACACATGGAATGGACACCATAAATCATGGCCGACAAATAGATACATGACGTGAATAGTGTATCGATACCAGCAGCGGATTGGTACTTCTGCACAATCGGTGGCCGAGATGCGATCCGCCGCCCTGGGATCCGGTGTCTCGTGTCGATACTCAGGTGCATCATGAGTCTTTCGCCTGCCTATCTCCGCGACATGACCTTGCGGACGGGCCTACTGAGCACGTTGCGCATATCGGTATGATTTCACCAGCGCCAGCCTCGCTCAGTGCATCGATGGCCAGGTCAATCGCGCCTCCGGTACGGAGAACATCATCGATCAGTACGACACTCCCAGAATGTGTTATCCGTCGCGTACATAGGAACTTCGACGCGGTCGGCGAATGAATTGGATCTAGCTTCACATGAAGGCCAACAAAATCCATATCTGAAAACTCGGCTGTGCGACGCCCAAGCTCAGAGCTGAAGCTGTGACTCGTTCCCGGAACGGCTGACACGAGCTTCGCACGGGCCAGCATGGGGTGCCGTCTGATTAGCGTGGCAAGTCGCTCAGCAAGGAGCTCAGCCGCTTCGTCGGGCGAGCCATGTTCTCCCATCCCATACTTGGCTCGGATGACCAAGAGACCTGTCTCGGTGGGTAGATACCGCTCTTCGCTATTCAAGATTTTCAGCACCCGGTGGTAATCGAGGCAGATCGCCGCTCGCCACGGACTTGGCGGACTCGCGCACACGAGCACAAGATGTTCCAGAGCCTTTAATGGTAGCTTTAGGTCCTTCCATGAGTGCAGTTCGTGAGAACAGGAACTCGGCGACACGGATTGGAATCCCATGGCGGTATACAGATCTGCACGGTCAACGAAAGTTCGGGCATCCCCATCTAGCCCAAGAGCTGCACGAAGCAAATCCAGTCTCAAGTGCGCCTGGCTCAGATCGGCATGAGCCCAGTACCTAGTTGTTAGAAGCGACAACCCATCGACCATTTCTCGGATCTGCGACGCTTCTCTAGCGTTCTGCATCCTCAAACTCAGGGTGCCGTAGAGAAAAGGGAGGTTTTCTGGGGAGCTTCCAAAGACGGCGCCGGTGCATAGCAACTTCAGCATTTCATGTCTACGCGAACGCCACGACAATCCGTGACCGTCAGGGGAAATCGTCATCGCAATGGCCATTAGTCTCCTCTGTTCCTCGGGATCGATGGGGAGTGCGTGCCAGCGCCTACTGGTATACCTCAAGGTCAATAGACCGCATGCGCTCAAAGCCGTCCCGATCGCAAACACAGCCAGTGCAGCATTCGTGGGCACCGGACCTCACCTCTTCGTGCCGATCGGCCGAGTGGCCCCCCTGCGCCCTGGATACCCGAATGAAGCTTCGTATGAATAAGTCGATCTTGACGCCAGGCGTTGGCTTCCCCCTGCAAGCATCATGACACGCACGCATGATTCATGCGAGTGCGCAACTGGATGAGGCTGGACATCCGTGCGCGCGCCAGGGCAAAGTCGGCTTGGTTGAGAACCGACCAGACATCGGGTAGCCCGCCCTCAGGGAGAGCTCCTGAACCGATAACCCTATCCTCGCACTATCTTGTACTCATGGTCAGCCGGGGACCGATCGACGCGAGCCGACCCCTTGAAGGGATTCTGCGATCACGGACACGCGCCGACATTCGTTCACCAACTCGCAGAACCTGATCGAAGCAATCTTGCGCTCATCGGCATGTCCGGTCGAGTTGCAGAAGCACACAGGACATCGTTGATACCCAGATCGACCTGATCGGCGTTCCTCAGCTGACGAGCACATGGAACTCACCGGCCGCGCCGAATGGCGGCTACTTGTGCACTGGCGCGGACCAGGGCCGATCACACGGCGTGATCCGGCTTGCGGACCGACGCGCTGCCGGATCGCCGGCTATGAGCCGGTGATCCAAAGCCACTTGGAGTGATGCTGGCAGTAGCGAGCTGGGTGGCTCTGGGCGCGTGGGCGGCCGGGCTGGAGCCCGGTCTGGTATGCCCGGCGGCTGCCGGGTGCGGGCTGGCTCGCCTGGATGGTGGTCCGGTTGCGGGACTCAGGCCGGGGCCTGGTACCTGGCGCGGCGGCCGGCCGGGGTGAAGCCGAGCCTGCGGTACAGCGCTGCGGCTCGCGGATTGTTGATGTTGACGTTGAGGGTGATGGCTGCCTCGCCTGCGGACCGCATGCGCTGCACTGCCTCGCCGATCAGATGCGCGCCGATGCCGCGGCCCCGGGCCGAGGGCATCACGCCCATCTGGATGATCCAGCCGGGGGCTGCCCCGGCGATGAACGCGACATCGGCGCCGCCGAGGGTGGCGAGCAGTGTCCACTGTGCGCGGAAGTCCTCGTCATCACTGATCCACTCGGCCCAGCGAGCTTGCGTCCAGCCGGGAAACCCGGGACGGTCGCGGAACGCCGCCTGGTAGACCGCGTAGAACCGTGCCGGGCCGGCCTGGCCCCACTGCGACAAGGTCAGGCCGCAAGGCGGGTGCGCGGGCGGCGGTTGCGCCGAGGCGGGAAGTTGCATCACATCCTCGGCGAATACCTGCGACAGCCCTTTGGCGAGATACAGCGCGTGGGCACCGTCACCGAGCGCCTCGGTCTCCGCGAGCACCCCGCCGGGGCCGGCCCGGTCACGCGCCCAGCCAAACGCGTGCCCGCCGATGCCCAGGCGCCGCCATGCCGGATGTACCAGCCCTGTGGTGACCGCGGCACCCCCCCTGGCCATCACCGGGTGAGCCCGGCGAGGGCCGGCGCAGCGACGATACGCAGATAAGCCCGGCGTCGCCGAAACTGGCATAAGTCTCAGCGCCGGACAGGTAACACTGGCCGATGAAGCCGGGATCCGCGGCAAAGGGCTGCCCGCCGTCAGCGGACAGGCACACCCGGGCCAGCTCGATCACAGCGGGCAGGTCAGATTCGCCCAGCGACCGCCACGACAGCGAGCGAGGGCTGGTCACGGCGGATAACCCTTCGATCAGAGCAAACGGCTGCTGACGTTACGGACCACCGGCTGGAGACGCCCGCAAATTCCCGGCGGACCACCCCACCGGCGACCAGCAGACCCGCCCGTTCCGCGGTGATGCCCCATGCGCGGCCAGCTAACAGAACAGCTGATCCGTGCACCTCAGCTAAAGATCAGCGAACACTGTCGCCCGCACCTAAAGGCCAATGCCGCGAAGTTAAGGCTTCCGGCGCTCTGTCAAGGGGGACTCTGGCACATGTCGCCAGCCCTCGTGTCCCTACTTGTCCGGTTCCGCCGGACGCCAACGGCAGCACACGAGCTGTCGTCGTGCCCGATTTGCCCGTGTTGACAAGCGGGTGGGGCCTTAACGACGCGGCCTTGGCGTCGCCTGCGATCGGCTTCGCCGACCCTTGACCCGCCGCCTGCTCACAAGGGTTCAGCGCCTGCTAGGAAGACGGGGGAGAACGAGGCGGTGCCATCCAGGAAGGAGATCGTCCGGGATCAGCGCTAGCATGCGGTTCATGACTGCACCCGACGATCCGGCTCCGAGCTAGCCCGACGACCCGATGGACGCGCAGTTCGGACCACACCGGTTCTACTCCGGCGAGGGCGGCGGCAGCACGCAGTTCCGGGGTGCCCGGTTCGACGTCGCGGACCTGCGCGGCGCCCGGTTCACCGACTGCGACCTGACCGGCGTCACGATCCGGGACGGCTGGCTGGTCAATGTCAGCATCTCCGGCTACCTCAGCAACGTCATGGTCAACGGCGTCGACGTGAGCGACTTCGTCAGCGCCGAACTGGACCGGCGGCACCCGGAGCGGGTGCAGTTCCGCGCGGGGCAGACGGCCGACGACGTCCGCGCGATGTGGGACACTATCGAGCGGCTCTGGGCGGAGGCAGCCGAGCGAGCCGGACGGCTGCCCGCGGCCGCGCTGGCCGAGCAAGTCGACGAGGAATGGTCATTCGAGCAGACACTGCGCCACCTGGTCTTCATCACCGACGCATGGGCCAGCCGGACGGTGCTGGACGAGCCGATGCCCTACCACCCGCTCGGCCTGCCGCAGAGCTGGTACCCGGCGGCGGACGCGGCCGCGCTCGGCATCGACCTGACCGCGCAGCCCGGCTACGCCGAGATCCTGGCCGCCCGCGCCGACCGGATGGCCGTGATGCGGCGCATCGTGGCCGGCCTGACCAACGACGGCCTGGGACGGCTGTGCCAGCGCTCGCCCGCTCCCGGTTACCCGGACGAGGAGCGCACCGTGATCGACTGCATCAGCGTGGTGATGGACGAGGAGATCGAGCACTACCGGTTCGCGGTGCGCGACTTGGCGGCACTGGAATCCAGGTAGCCGGTTCAGGCGGCCACGACCCGGACGAGCGTGTCTGAGCCAGGCGCTTGCGCCGAGCCACTCAGGTCAGCCGGGCCGCGCCGCGCGAAGGCTGCACACCGGTAATCGCTGGCGCCCGCCAGCCCGGTCCGGTCGAAGGCGGCCATGACGGCCGAGGAAACCGCGGCGGCGCTCGCGGCCGGTGATAGCGCGATCGCCGATCCGCCGAGCCCGGCGCCGGTCATTCGGGCGCCGGGAGCCAAGCTGGGAGCCGTCGGGACGAACGACTTGCCTGGACTCCGGATGAAGATGAACGCCCGGCACAGAAGCGGCCGAGGTCACAGAACGGCGGTCGGGCCTTGATCTTTGTGGCAGCGCGAAGGCAGCACGATCTGGCCGCACGACTGGCCGCACCAGCCGGGCAGGAATACCAGGAACTGGCAGAGACCGCAGCGGAGTCGGGCAGACATGCATGCGGCCCGGCTATCTCGGTGCGGCGTGCCGCACTGGTGGCGGCGGTAGCCTTGGCCGTTATGTGGCATCCGTGGACTTCGGCAACTGTCGGCGATCATCGCCATCTGCTGAGTGGCGGGGCCCTCAGGCGTGCGCCGCCCGCCGGCACCTCCCAGCGGGAACCGTGCAACTTGCAAGGAGCAGCGCAATGAACGACGGCTCAGCCACATCACAGCACCCGGCGATCCCGCCTGACGACCCGCAACGTCACCTGGCCGTCGCCCGAGCCGACGAGGACACGACGCTTCCGCACGTGGGGCTGAGTGGTGACACCTACACGATCCTGCTGACTGGTGAGGACACCGCTGGCCGGTACACCCTCATCGACATGCACGTTCCGCCCGGCGGCGGCCCTCCTCCCCACCGCCACGACTTCGAGGAAATGTTCACCGTGCTTGACGGCGAGGTGGAGCTCACCTTCCGTGGCCAGCACTCAGTCGCCCGGGCCGGCCAGACCGTCAACGTGCCGGCCAACGCCCCGCACGCCTTCACCAACGCCTCTGACCGGCCGGCGCGGCTGCTGTGCATCTGCTCGCCGCCCGGGCAGGAGAACTTCTTCCTCGCCGTCGGCGATCCGGTCGCGACCCGGACCGAGACGCCCCCCGAGCATGATGAGGCCGCCAAGGCGGCGTTCATCGCGAAGGCCCAGGCACTTGCTCCGCAATACCGCACAGAACTGCTGCCATCCTAAGCGCACCCGCCGGGGCGGCAGCGTCGCCGATCGCCGCTGAAGAACTCGCCGGTGAGCAAGCCGTCGCCGATGCGCCCAGGCCAGCGGCGCAAGGGCCGCCATCACGTTCCTTCTGGCATTCCTCAGCCGACGGTCGATCGTGCACAATCCCGCACGAAACGGCGGCGCTGCGCTCTCACCTCGACAGGCGGCTCCGCCACGCTCCATGACCAGCTCGCGAACGCTTGGCCGGCGGCATAACGGACGGTTGCTGGAGTATGAGGCTGGCGCTGCCGCAGGTGGCCGGGGCCATTCCGCAGTCGCGGGTTCGGGTGCGACCTGATGACGCCGGGAAGGCTGGCACCGGATACTGCCGGCCTGCGCAGAGCGCATCCGGAGCATCTGCCTGGCGTACGGCGGCGTCCATCGGCGCAGATCGTGGATGTCGTGCCTCGCCGGATCCAGATGATGCTGGACTGGATCCCGCGAGGTGCCGCTGCGGGCGATGCGGGGCTGCGCCGCTTGATGAGCCACGGTGAGCCGAAACGCTCTCAGGCAGCGCTCAATGAACTGGTCCCGAGACTGCGGCGAATTCGGCCACTTCTCGACTGACCTGCCCCCGGGCGGACTCGGCCCGCAACGCGGCTATGACCGAACGTCGCGGCTGCCTTCGCGGTTATTGCCGGAGGCATCGTGCTACCAGGAAGACGGGCATGCGGGCGGCGTCTGGCCGAGCGCGCGCCCATTCGGGTGGCGGGGCTGGCTCGAGGAGAGCGTCCAGCCATAGGCCGTGCTGCCGCAGCGCGTTGAGGTAGGTGGACAGGGTCCGGTGGTTCGCCCCGACCTGCCGCCTGAGCGAGATGCCGCCCCGGCTGCCCGCCACCATCCCTCGTCGTAGTAGGAACCCGTCGCGGGCCATGCGCCGGACACGTCCTGTCCGCCGGGAAGCAGGGGTGCAGGATCGAGAAGACGAACCGGCCGCCGGCCTTCGTCACCCGGCCGACAGCAGCGAGAGCGCCTTCCAAATCGTCGATGTCGGATAGCCCGAAGCTGCAGACGGCTGCGTCGAACTGCATGCCCGGGCAGCCAGTCCGCCGCAGCCGCGTCGGCCTGCAGGTAGCGGATGCCGCCGGGCTGGCAGCGCTCCGCGTCGATGGCCTTGGCGATCAGGGCTGCGGAGATGTCGATCCCGGTCACGCTGGCACCACGGCCGGCCAGCTGACGCGTGATCCGGCCATGGCCGCAGGCCAGGTCCAGGATTTGCTCGCCAGCCACGTCCCCGCTCAGGCTCAGCAGTGCCAGGGCGACCGGATCGTCACCGGAGTCGGGCCAGCCCGCCGCATAGAAGTCGGCGACAGCGTCATAGCGTGCGTCCACTGTCAGGACCCTACGACCACAGCCACAGGACCAGACAACCGTCATCGTGGCACGAGCGGATGTTCCTGAGGTAGCCGGCAGCGTGAGTCATGAGGATCGCGCGGGGCCGGCCGGTGCGACACTGCTGGGGTGGTCATCGACTGGGCGCATCAGCTGACAGAGCAGCTGGACCGGCACGGGCGGCTTCGTCCCCGATGCGACGGGCTGACCGACGCCGAGTACTTGTGGGAGCCGGTGGCCAGTACCTGGAGCATCCGCCCGCGGGGGCACGGGCGGGCTGCGATCGCGTGTCGGCCGCGGATATTGCTGGGCGCTGCTACCCGGTAACGAGGGAGGGGGGCCGATGACTGCGGCCGACGCTGGCACGCCGTGCATTGAGATCGACGGCCTGGGTGCCTCGCCAGAGCAGCTGCGCGCTGCGGCGCTGGACAGCTATGGGCATTTCACCGCGATGCAGGTGAGGAATCGCCGGGTGCGGGGCCTTGATCTTCATATGGCGCGGCTTGACAGCGCAAACCGGGAGCTGTTCGGCGCCGGCCTGGCCCCCGCAGAGGTACGCGCCCTGATCCGCCATGCCCTTGGTGACGATATCCGTGACGCCTCGGTCCGCGTCTATGTCCGCGAGCTGCAGGACAGGGCCTCGGTCATGGTGACGGTCCGCCCGCCCGGCGGCATGCCAAGCGCGCCGTGGAGGCTTCAGTCGGTTCCGTATCAGCGGTCGCTCGCCCATATCAAGCACCTGGCCGACTTCGGACAGGGTTACTACCAGCGGCTGGCCCGCCGCAACGGATTCGATGAGGCGCTAATGACCGGACCGGACGCGGTCATATCGGAAGGAACCATCACCAACATCGGGTTCTATGACGGCTCCGGTATCGTCTGGCCTGCGGCACCCGCACTGCAGGGGATCACCATGCAACTCCTCGACCTGACCCTGCCCGGCGCCGGCCTGCCAGCGCGTCGTGCCGTGGTGCACGTACCGGACATCGGCTCCTTCTCCGCCGTCTTCGTCACCAACGCCCGCGGTGTCGCCCCGGTCGGGCGGATCGACGATCACTGCTTGCCGCGTGACGCCGGGCTAATGAGGACCCTGACGGAGCTTTACGAATCCGCGCCGTGGGACCGCATCTGAGCCACGAAGCAGGCCGCAAGCCTTCCCGCCCTGCCACAGCCATCCCATAGGTCCCCGCTACCTCACCTCGAGATGCTGCTTTGCTGCACTGCCGCATCGGTCGCGCGGATCGCGGCAATATGATCGAGGGCCGCGTCATGCCGCGGCCACGGCGGCGAGCACCGCGAGCGCGATCGTGGCTATGGCGGTCAGGCCGTGAGCGGCTGGGATGAGCGGCGCCAGATGCCATTCTTGCTTCCGTGCCGGAGGCTGACCGACGGCGCGCATACTAGCCAGCAGATCGTCGACGAGCCTGCTCGTGAGCGCCTCGTCGGAAAGCGCGTGGGCAAGCATCTCGTCGGTAGGCATGCCGGCCAGCGCATCGTCCCCGTGCGCGTGCTCAGTAGGCGGGGCGGCAGCGCCGGTGCCGATGCGGTGATCGCCCGGGCCGTCGTCATCTTCTTCCTTGCCGGGTTCTTCGCCGCCCGGGCGCTCGCCATCGGGACCGTCACCGTAAGAGGCAGCCGGCGTCTCCGCTCCGGCTGCCCCGCGGCGAGCAGGATAGGGAGTCCATACCGTCACCGTGGAGATGCCGAGCCCAACCGCAGGAGCAAGGAAACCGACGGCCAGCCAGGCTAGCGCCGGCGAGCCCGTCACCAGGTAGCTGACCCACCCGACGAATCCGGTGAAGGCCAGGCCCGCGTGCCCGAAGATCACCGGCCGGGGCAAGCCACCGGGCCGGGCGCGCTGCTGGCGCGGGCCGCCGCTGGCAATCCAGCTGCCGAGCATGTAGGCGCCGAGGCCCTCGGTGATCAGCCAGCTGACAAGCGTGGCGATGCCCAGGGCGCGGCGCTCAGCGAGCCCTGGAGCAGCGCCGCCGGTCGCGAGCAGACAGCCGTGCAGGCTGCTTCCCGACGGGACGGCTGTGATCGCGACGTCAATGCCCATCATCCCTGGCGTCGCCGTCAATCGGCAGCATCGCGGCGATCTCCTCCATCACAGGATGACCAGCATGCGCGATAATGCCAAGCCCGCCCAGGCGCAGTGGCGCCATCGGGCGGGCGCACCAGGCCGGCAGCTAAGATCGTGACCAGCTCCGGCTTACCGCAGGAAACCGAGCGGCCAGCAGCCCAGGTCGGCCCGACTGGTGGCCCCCCTGGGCCCTCGCTCTTGGCGTACCGAACGACGGTTCGGGTACGTCAAGCCGCACCGAAGTCTCATTACGGAGCGTGATAAGTCGCCTGAGTCACCTCCGAGACGATCGCGGCGCAGTTGCCGGATAGGAGCGGGCGGGTAATGGGAGGACTGTGGCTCCCGAGAGCGCCAGATCACCCGGCGAAAGCCACCGCCCTGCACCGGAGGTATCGTCTGCAGCGGCGGCCGGGCTGGTGAGGCAGCGTCAGGGCAGCCGGACGTATCCGTGGCGGCTTTTCCATAGGTAGTACTTCTCGAACGCGACTTTCATGGCGTGCACCTGGGGGCC
>WNGB01014081.1_pt1 | contig 10724 bp, 5 predicted proteins | sample 5400681 | NCBI WGS metagenome assembly WNGB01 (sample SAMN13153367, study PRJNA577476) | soil metagenome | isolation source: 115 cm soil or saprolite under grassland replicate 2 | place: USA:California | collected 2016-06-15 | reverse complement strand
GAACGGACCACACGGCGAGGGGCTGGCCGCCGTCTCGGCGAGCGACTTTCGCCACGAAGCGCGCCGCCATGATGCCGCCGGCCAGGAGGCTGACCGGTACCCAAACCATGCGCCCACGCCAGCCGCGGTCGCGGAACAGCCGGAGCAGCTGCGCGCAAGTGCGCACCGCCGGATCCATGAGGTTGATAACGGGGGGCGCCTCAGCAAAGCGGTCTGCACACCACGCGATGACGGACCCCGCCAGGCCGACTTCGCAGATCGCGAAGGGCAGGCTCGGGCGACCGAATCCCAAATGCCAGCGGCCGAAGAGTTGGCGCCCGACGAGCCCTGGGATTTCGACGTGGCTCCAATCGATCAGCGCTGCCGGCCGAATGATCCGGGCTTCAATTTCCTGCCGTGCCTGCGCCTCGGCGACGAGCTCCTCGGCCACGCACTTTCCCCAGGTGTAGGGCCCGTACCGCTCCGGGCGTACCGCGAGGGGTGTGTGCTCCGCTTGCCGCTCCCAGAACGCGCGCGGGGGACGCAGTACTGAAATCGTGCTGATGTAGACCAGCCGGCGGACCTGAGCCGCGCGCATGGCGGCCAGCACCTGCCGCGTCGCACCTACCGTATTGCGCTCGTGGGCGTCGAATCCGCCATTCGTCTCGGCCGCGGCATGCACGACGACCGCAGCTCCGGCGATGACGTCGGGCGCGACGCGCTCGGCCAAGTCGGTGCGAACCCACTCATGCACGTGCGGGTCGTCGGGCCGTTCCGACCGGCCGATGCCTCGCACGCGAAATCCGCGCCCCGCCAACTCGCGACTGATCGCGCGGCCGAAGAATCCGGCGGCACCGGTGACCACTGCGACGGGGCGGCGCCGGGAGGCCGCTGTCTCGATCATGGGCGCCGGAGCGGGCGGGCGTGGCGTGACCGCGCTCCGGACGCTGACGGCGAGTCGCTCGTAGACAGCCGTCACACGTCGCAAATGATCTATGCTGACGGGCGAACGATCGCCCGCAGCCGCGGCGGCATAGAAACTCCCCAACAGCTCCACCAGCCCCGGATAGGCGGCGCTGCCGATGAGTCGTTTCGTGAGGCTTGCGGCACTGCGCCATGCGAGCTGCGCCGCTTCCAGAAAGGGATTGGCGATCTTTTCCAGCGGGCTCGTGCCCGCGTTCGCCGTACCGAGAACGATTGAGCGTACGAAATCTGTCGTCAGCGACCCGTGCGCGCCGCTGATGGTGAGTGTCGACGCCACAGGTCGGGCTCGCAGGCTGACGACGAGGCGCCCCGTCGCTTCACCGGCCCGCAGCAGTGCGTGCAGCTCGGTCGGCGTGGCCGTCACGTTGACGAGCTCGAGCGACGCCCCGGGATCGACGCTCTCGAGCGCGGCCACCAGGGTATAGAGCGGATGCGGCAGGACATCCAGCAGCTGCTCGGCGTGCGCCCGCTCCGGCGGTCGGTAGGGATCGAGCCGCGGCGGTCGAAACGCGAAGTAGCTGTCCACGAGCGTGACAGGTCCTAGGTCGGCCGCGCCCCGCAGTAACGGCTCGAACGCCCGGTCCCTGATCAGTTGGTGGCCCGCACAAATCAGCCGGTCGCGCTCGCGCGCCAGAGCGAACAACGTCTCGGCTTCCGACAGCGACTCCACGAACGGCTTCTCGACATATACATGCGCCCCAGCAAGAAGCGCCTGGCGGGCGGGATCAAAGTGGTTGGCCGCCGGGGTGCAGATATGCGCGAGGTCCGGCCGCGTCTCCTCAAGCAACGCGGACACGCAGGGGTAGGACTGAGCGCCGGCACGCCGCGCGAACGCGTGCGCTGCGCCAGCTCTCACGTCATGAACCCCGACGACGGTGTGCGCCGTCGAGACTCGTCGCAGCGCTTGGAGATGGTGGCCGGCCATGGTGCCGGCGCCGATGAACGCGATTCTCAGGGGCGGAGCGCCGCTACGCAGCATGTATGCTATCCGTGCAAGACTGGAGCCAAAGGCCAAGGGACGGCGATGGGGGGCCAGACGCGGGCGCGCCTGTTGCGTCGACGCCACGCTTTGCGCCCTGCTCACGCCGCGCGGGTCTACGGCACCAGGGGCGCCCCTACTCCGGTGGGCGAGGCGGTGGCTGAATACCCCCCGTGGCTCGTCAATCTCCGACGGGGCGTTCAACGTACAGCCGATGCCACGTTGAGAAGGAGAGCAGTCCCCAGATAATGCGCTCCCGATTGTGTCGGCCGGTCACATGCTCGCGCAGCAATTGCTCGACTATCGCGGGGTCGAAATAGCCGAGGCGTCGTTGCCGGGCGGGGGATAGCTCATCCTCGACCATTTCGCGTAGTTCGTTGCGCAGCCAGGCAGACGTCGGACCGACGAACCCGCGCTTGGGGGCGACAAAGTGGTCCTTGGGAAGCCTGCAGCGCATGGCCCGCTTGAGCAGCTGCTTGTTGCGCCACCACCCGATCTTCAGATGGTACGGCAACGGAAAGACCCGTGCCGCCAGTTCATGATCCACGAACGGCACCCGTATTTCGAGCGAGTGGGCCATCGCCAGGCGGTCGCTCAGCGACAAGATGTCGTCGGGGAGAAACGTCATGTAGTCGAGATACATCCCCGCGGAGAGACCTGCAGGACACGCTTCGTCCGCACCCAGGAACCGGAATCGGTCCCGCGCCGCCGCTCCCGTAATCGTCGTTCGGAGCTCCGACGTGTAAAGAGCTGGCCGCTCTGCTTCGGGGATTCGACTCATGAAACTCAGGAACCAGTCGGGAAGGTCGCCATCGCCTGACCGCAAAAACCGTTTCACGTGATCCACGCCGAGCGTGGCGGCGCGCGGCTCCGGAAGCAGGTCGGCTGCGGCGCTCGCGAGCCGACGCAGTCGGGCGGGCAGTTTGCTGTACACGTCTACGAGGGGAAGTCCGAGGTGGCGCGGATACCCGCCGAATAGTTCGTCTCCGCCGATGCCTGTCAGCGCGACCTTGTACTGCCGCCCAACGGCCTGCGACAACAACCATGTCGGAATGGCTGAGTCGTCGGCGTGCGGCTCGTCGAGCGCCCACACGATCGGCTCGAAGATCTCGCGAATGTCCGGCTTGATGTCGACCACCGTCAGGTCGATGTCATAGCGGCGCGCAAGTTCGCGCGCGAGTCCGGTCTCGTCCGCGCCCTCCTGACCGGATCCGCTGTATCGCGCCGTAAACGCGTGCGGACGCTCGCCGCTCAGCGACATACTCGCCAAGACGCTCGAGGAATCCAGGCCACCACTCAAAAAGACGGCGATAGGGACGTCACTGACGAGGTGCGCCTTGACCGACTCATCCACCCATTCCCGGACCCGTGCCTCGGGCGCGTCGGGACGCGGTGTAGGCTCGCGCGGCAGGTGCCAGTATCGCCGCACGATGCTCTCCCCGGTTGTGCTCCAAACCAGGGTGTGGCCCGGTTCCAGCTTTCGCACGTCCTGGAATGGGGAGGCCGGCGTGGGGATGTACCCGAGCTGCATGAACATGTCCAGCGCTTCCCAGTCCAGTGCCCGGGACGTCAAGCCCGCGGCGTGAAGCGCCTTCAGCTCCGAAGCGAATGCGATACCCCAGGGCGCCTCCACGACATACAGCGGCTTGATGCCGAATCGGTCCCTGGCGAGCAGCAGTTGGCGTTGGGTCGCGTCCCAGATGGCGAACGCGAACATTCCGCGGAGCTGTGAGACGCAGTCCGGCCCGAGCTCCTCGTAGAGATGGAGGACCGTCTCCGTATCGCTATGAGACCGCACCACATGGCCGCGCGCGATAAGACCGCGCCGCAGCTCGCGATAGTTGTAGATCTCACCGTTGAAGACGATGACTTTAGAGCCGTCCTCATTGAATATCGGCTGTTGCCCGCCGCTCAAGTCGATGATACTCAGTCGTCGCATCCCCAGGCCCACGCCGCCTTGCACGTAGAGGCCCTCCTCGTCCGGGCCCCGGTGCTGAAGCGTCGCGCACAAGCGCTGCAGCAGTGCCCGCGGGACGGGTCGATCAAGGTCTCGGTGGATGACGCCGGCAATACCACACATGGCTGGGCTCCTCTCTGCAAGAGTGACACCGAGGGTCGCTGCCTCGCGCGTGCGCGAACGCCCGATGGGCAAATGGCGATGGCATAAGCGATGCTGAGCATACCGCTGCCAACCTTCGCTCGCGATTAGCGCGCAGCGCCTCCGTGGCGTCTGTGCAACGACTGCTGGCGTAGCGCTTCAGGCGTGGCTGCGCTACGGATCCGGAACAGGAAATGGCAGGAGTGAGTGATGAGCAACGAACGGGTCATTCTGTTGGAGTTCAATGAGCTGACTCCGGCGCTGGTGGAGCGCTTTATCCGGGCCGGGAAGCTGCCCAACTTCGATCGGTTCTATCGGGAGTCACGGGTCTACATCACCGATGCCGAGGAAACGCAGGACAAGCTCAATCCGTGGATTCAGTGGGTAACGGTACATAGTGGTCTGTCGTTCGCCGAGCACGGCGTATTTCACCTCGGTGATGGACATAAACTGAAGCGCAAGTGCGTCTGGGATCTCTTGTCAGACGCCGGCCTCCCGGTCTGGGTGTGCGGCAGCATGAATCCGAGATTCGATCAGCCGCTCAGGGGTTTTCTGCTGCCCGATCCGTGGACCACGACCGTCGCGCCCTATCCCGATGAGCTGTTGCCGTACTTCCGTTTTGTACAGCGCAACGTGCAGGAACACACCAATGACCATGTTCCGCTGAGTCGTGCGGAACAAGCCACGTTTGTCGCGTTCATGGTCAAGCACGGTCTCTCGATGGGGACCGTAGGCTCGATCGGGCGGCAGCTGATCCGCGAGCGTGTGGCCGGAAAGCGCTGGAAGCGCGCGGTGCTGCTCGACCAGCTGCAGTGGGATGTGTTCCGGCACTACTATCGCAAGCTGCGGCCGGCGTTCGCGACGTTCTTCTTGAACAGCACCGCGCACCTCCAGCATAAATACTGGCGGCACATGGAGCCCGAGCATTTCAAGATCATGCCGACACCGGCTGAACTCGCTGAGTATGAGGACGCGATTCTGTTCGGCTACCAGCAGATGGACAGGCTCCTCGGCGAGTGCATGGCGCTCGCGGGCAGGGACACGACACTAGTCGTGTGTACAGCGCTGAGCCAGCAGCCGTGTCTGATCTACGAAGACCAGGGTGGCAAGACCTTCTATCGGCCGCACGATTTCACGCACGTGCTCAAGCTCGCGGGCGTGGGCGCCTCGTGCCGCGTTGCGCCTGTCATGTCCGAGCAGTTTCAAGTGTTGTTTGATAATCAGGATGATGCGCAGGAGGCCGAATCGCAGCTGCGAGCGCTGCAGGTGGACGACACGCCTGCGATGCTCGTGAGTCGCGATGGCGCTGCGGTGTTCACTGGGTGCAAAATCTACCGGCCGCTTGCACGAGACACAGTGCTGCGCGCCGGATCGGGGAGCACGGCGCCGTTCTTCGAGATCTTCTATCAGGGGGACGGGGTCAAGAGCGGGATGCACCATCCCGACGGCTTTCTGTGGATTCGCACGCCGGGCCACGAGCACCGCGTGAACTCGAAGAAGGTACCGCTTCGATCGGTCGCGCCCACGGTCCTGGACATGTTTGGGATTTCGCCGCCGACTTACATGACGGCGCCATCGCTCTCCTAAACACTCCTCCAGCGCAAGACCGACACCGGGGCCGATGACCGCGGTAGCGGGGACAGCCGCCCGCCGGCTGTGGCGCGCGCGCAACGCGCGAGGTGCCGGTGGGTGGTGCCGCTGGCACCCGCCCACCGGCTCGCATGTTGCACCGGCGGGGGGCAATGAGCCGTGTTCTGATTACCGACGGAAACGAGCGCGCCGCCTTGGCCGCGGCACGCTCCTTAATCGGCGCGGGTCATGTCGTGCAGGTTACCGCGCCCACGCGCGTGTCCCTCGCGGGCGTGTCGCGTGGCGTCCGGTCGCACGCCCTCGCGACTGATCCCCTCACAGAGCCGGCGGCCTACGCGATGGAGCTCGCGGACGTCGTGCGTACGGAGAGGATCGACCTCCTCTTGCCGATTACCGACCCGTCAGTCGAGTCCGTGCTGGAGAACCGCACCGCATTTGGCGAGGTCGTGGTGCCGTTCCCGGACCTGGCGACCTATCGGGCCGCTTCCGATAAGGCGCATATGCTGGCCTTGGCGCGGGCGAGCGGCTTCGGCGTACCTGAGACCCGCGTTATCCAAACTGCTGACGGCCGCGACACCAACCTGCCGGACGAAGGCTTCTTTCCCGCAGTCATCAAGCCGCATCGCTCAGTTGTGACCATTGGCGGGACGCGCTGCCGGACGGCCGTGACATCCGTTGCCAACGCGGCAGCCTGTCGACGGACGCTCGCGGCCCTCCCCAGGGCGGCGTTCCCCGTGCTGTTGCAGCGGCGGGTCGCAGGGGTGGGTGAGGGCTTTTTCGCGCTTCGTTGGGGTGACCGAGCAGTGGCGCTGTTTGCCCACCGCCGCCTGCGGGAGAAGCCGCCTGCGGGGGGCATCAGCGTGTACCGCGAAAGCATCGCGCTGGACGAGGGGTTGGCTCGTCCGGGACTTCGCCTCCTCGACGCGTTGGGCTGGCAGGGCGTCGCCATGGTCGAGTGCAAGCGTGAAGAGCAGACCGGCCGCCAAGTGCTAATGGAGGTCAATGGACGATTCTGGGGTTCTCTCCAGCTTGCCATCGACGCTGGCGTCGACTTCCCGGCGCTCCTGGTCCGCTGCGCTTCCGGAGAAGCTGTGGCTGAATGCCATCAATACAGGCTCGGTGTGCGGAGTCGCTGGTTTTGGGGGGAAGTGGACCACCTGTATCTGCGCTGGCGCAGCGGCGGCGCGCGCCTAGCGGCTCTACGGGACTTCGTCCGGGTTCGTCCGGGGCGGGACCGCCCCGAGGTCTGGCGATGGCGTGATCCCGCACCCTTCCTCGTCGAGACACTTCAGTGGCTGCGGCTGCTCCCCATGGAAAGGCCGCGTCAGGCGCAGCTCGGCGCGGGCTGCGTCGCACATGAACGCGTGTAGCGTTGCGTCCGCGCCACAGGTGCCGCGTGCCAACCTTTGACCGATGCGCTCAGCGGGGCGCGGCTTTTGCGCACATGGCGGCGCAAGGGGATCGGCATTGCTCGCCTAGACGCGCCCACCGATCGGGAGGAAACAGGGAGTGGAAGGTCCGCCGCTAGTCATGGGCAATCCGTCGACCAACGGCGGGGTGACTCGAATGCCGCTGTCGGAAGCCTTGGCGCTCGGCCCAGATAGGTGGGATGGGTTGCTGGGGCACGCCAAGTCGCCCTCTCCATTCATGAGCTGGGCATGGCATCGTGCATGGGCCGACTGCGCCCCCCCGGCGGAAGTGAACGCGAGCGAAGTCTTCGCGTTGCACGGCGCGAACGGATCGCTCCATGCCGTGTTGCCCCTTCGGCTCTGCCGTGAACGTTTCCACCGCGTCTGGGTGCGGGCGCTGACATGGGCTGTCGGGGACCTCGGCTGCCCGGATGAGCTCGACGTGCCGGCCGTGCCGGACGCCGACTGGTCGGCTCTGGCGGCCTCTCTCGACGCGCTGCCATGGCAGGTGATCATCCTCAGCAATCTCGCGGAAGGCGCACCGAACGCGAAGCATCTCTGCGACGCGCTCGCGGAGCGTGGCCACGCTGTGCGGCACAGTGCGCTCTGGAGCTGCCCGTCGCTCGAGCTTCCGGCTTCGTGGGACGCCTATCTCGCCACGCTCAGCTCCAACCGCCGGCAGATCCTGCGCCGCAAAGAGCGCAGTCTCTTTCGAGATCACGCTGCCAGAATCGTCGATTACCACGAAGACAGGCTCGACGAAGGGTGGGGCCACCTGCTGCGGTTGCACGAGCAGCGCTGGGACGGTGCCGGGGGAGGAGCGTTCCGCGACCCGCGCACCGAGCGCTTGCAGCGTGCGTTCGCCGACGAGATGGCGAAGCGAAAGAAGCTGTGGCTTGCCACGCTGGACTTGGACGGGCAAGCGGCGGCGGCTTGGTACGGCTTTACATCCGACGGCACCGTGTACTTCTACCAGGGCGGCCGCGACCCTCGGTGGGAGCGGGAAAGCGTCGGGCAGGTGTTGATGGGAATAATGATTCAGCGCGCGATTCAGCAGGGCTACCGCGCGTTCAATTTCCTGCGCGGGGACGATCGCTACAAGCAGCAGTGGACATCTGCTCGGCACACGACCCGCGAGGCGGTGATCTTGCGGTCGGGGGGGTGGGGCCGGGGGGGCCGGGCGGGAGGCCGGTGGCTGCGCGCGTTGGATACAATGGCGGAGCTGCGCGCGAGGGTATGGGCACGTCTCGGGCGAGTCGCGACTCGGGAGCCGGACGATGGGTGAGCGTCGCGGTCCGGGCTCGGACAACGTCCTGGTCATCGTGTCCATCGACACCGAGGAGGACAACTGGCACCGCAGCCGCCACGATGTGACGGTGGAGAACATCGGCGAGCTGCCTCGGCTGGCCGCGTTCTTCGATCGGCTGGGGGTACGGCCGACCTATTTCACGACGTATCAGGTCGCCATTGATCCACGGGCGGCAGGCGTGTTGCGGGAGGTCGCGAACGACGGCCGCGGGGAGATCGCCGCCCACTTGCACCCGTGGAACACCCCTCCCCTCACGGAGGCGTTCGTTCCGCGCAACTCGATGCTCAAGAACCTGCCGGCCGATTTGCAGCTGGCCAAGCTCCAGCACCTCACGGCAGCGCTCGAGGAGGCTTTCGACTTCACGCCCACGGCGTTTCGTGCCGGGCGGTATGGCCTCGGCCGCGACACCGTCGCCGCGCTGCTGCGCTGCGGCTACCGCGTCGACAGCAGTGTCGCGCCGTTCATCAATTTGGAGGCGGTTGACGATGGTCCCAGCTTCGTCGGTGCCCCGATCGTCCCATATCGTTTGGGGCCGGACCGCGATGTTCGACAGCCCGCTCCGAATGGGGAGCTGCTGGAAATTCCCATGTCCTACGGTTACAGCCGTTCGCCATTCAGTTTCTGGCATCCCGCGCGTCGCCTGCTCGAGGCAGGGCCGCGCTGGTTGCACCTGCCTGGGATCGCGTTCCGCACGGGCTTGGTCAAGCGCATTGCCCTATCTCCGGAACAATCGTTGACGCGCGATATGCTCACGTTATCGCGGCGCCTGCTCGAAGAGGGGGCGCGTCATCTACACCTGTTCTGGCACACTCCAAGTCTCACGCCCGGACTGGCCCATTGCGCCACGGCGGCCGACGTGGCGCGCCTCTACGCCTCGGTCGAAGAATTCCTCGAGTGCCTTGCGCAACTCACACCGCTGACGTTTGTCACGGTGAGCGAGGCCGCTGCCGAGTTGGCGGCTGCATGCTGAAGAACGTCGGAAGCAACTGGCTCATCACCGTGGTGTCGGTGTTTGCGGTCTATCTACTCACCCCGTTCACGATCCACAAGCTGGGCGTCGACGGATACGGCACCTGGCTGCTCATCACCTCGATCAATGGGTACCTGGGGCTGCTCGTCTTAGGCGTCCCGATGGCGTCCGTCCGCTACTTCGCGCAGCACGTCGCCACCGGTGACACGCGCGGTCTCAACGAGGCGATCAGCAGCTGCACGGGCCTGTACCTGCTGCTGGGACTCATCGCGCTGGTCGTCGGCACTGGCCTGTACGCATTCTTTACGCTGTACGGCATCCCGACGGCTTTGCATGGCGACGCCCGCTCCGCCTTCGCAGTGATGGTGCTGTTCGTGGCCGTCGGATTCGTCGCGCTCCTGCCAGAAGGCATCCTGGCCGCGCACTGTGATTTTGTAGCGCGCAACGTCGTCCGCCTTGCGACCCTGCTGCTCCGGCTGGGACTCACGGTCGCCTTGCTTACGCTCAAGACGTCCCTGACCGTGCTCGCGCTGGTCCAGCTGGCATGCCTCGCCTTCGACTTCACGCTCTGCTGGCTGGTCATTCGACGCCGTTACCCCGAGATCCACTTGCGCTTCGCGGGGTTCGACTGGGGCCTGGTGCGCAAGATCTTTTCCTTCAGTCTGTACGTGCTCGTGCTGAACGCCGGCGCTCGCCTCTCATTTGAAACGGACTCAATGGTGATCGGAGGGTTCATGGACGTGGGGGCGATTCCCCACTTCACCGTGGCCAACAGCGTCATCATCTATCTGATGGAATTCGTGGTCGCCATCGCGGCCGTCGTGATGCCGACCGCCACACGACTGCAGACTCAAGGGAAGATCCCGGAATTGCGAGAAATCTTCCTCAAGTGGTCCAAGATCGCACTTTCTATAACGATGATCGTTGGCCTGTTCGTCCTGGTCTTGGGACCGCGCTTCATCGCGTGGTGGGTCGGTCCGCAGTTCGAGCGATCGGCGGGCCAGGTCCTGCAGATCCTGATGGTTTCGTACCTGGTCTTCCTGCCCATACGCGGAGTGGCGCTTCCGATTCTGATGGGACTCGGCAAGCCGCGGCTTCCGACAATCGGATTTCTCATCGCTGGTGTCGTGAACCTGGTGCTGAGCATCCTGTTGGTGCGTCCGCTCGGCCTTGCCGGCGTCGCCCTCGGAACCGCCATTCCCAACGTCCTGTTTGCCGCCCTCGTGTTGGTTCAAGCGTGCCGCGAGCTTGAGGCGCCGGTCGCGGAGTACGTGCGGTACGTCTTTCCACGGGCGATGGTCGGTGCGCTCCCGGTGGTCGGGTTGCTCCTGTGGTTCAAGCTCGGCCTCGAGGTCCGGAGCTTGGGCGGGCTGGTCGGAGCCGGAGTCGCGATGGTGGTGCTGTTT
>WNGB01031280.1_pt1 | contig 10725 bp, 7 predicted proteins | sample 5400681 | NCBI WGS metagenome assembly WNGB01 (sample SAMN13153367, study PRJNA577476) | soil metagenome | isolation source: 115 cm soil or saprolite under grassland replicate 2 | place: USA:California | collected 2016-06-15 | reverse complement strand
ACGATACGCATGTGCGCGTCGCGGTCGATGCTGCGCTGGGCTGCCGCGCGCCCGCCGGTTACCCCGCCGACCGGACGACCACGCGCGTCTTCCGTGTCCTGCCGCCCGATGCGGAGGCGTGGGCGGTCGCGGCCGGGCTGCCGCCGATGCCGAGGCGTACCTGCCCAGCGACCAGCGACCAGCGATCGGCGACTACTGAAAGCGATCCGTCGTCGGTCGTCGTTCGCCGATCGTCGGCCGTCGTTCCGGTGCTGCTCACGCCCGCCCCTGGCACGGTCTTCTCGATCAGTCCTGGCATCCCGCGCGACCGGCAGCGGATCGTGCTCCAGGCGCAGGCCGGCGCCGACGCGGCGAAGCTGACGATCTACCTGGACGGGAAGCCATTGGCGACGTTCAGCGCGCCGCCCTATCGAGCCTTCTGGCCGCTCGCACCAGGGGCGCATCGCGCGCTGGTCGAGGCGCAGGACGAGCGGGGCAAGGTCCGGCGGAGCGTGGAGGTCGAGTTTGTGGTGGAAGGACATTAGTTTCTGCGGGAGATACCTATGAACCGCCTGCGCCCCTTTCTTAAAATACGCAACATCGTCATCGCCCTCGTCGCGCTGCTGCTCGTCGCGCTGGGCGCGGTCTTCGGACCGCTGGCGGCTGCCGGGCCGACGTTGGTCAGCGTCACGCCCGCCGACGGTGCGGCTGATGCCAACCCGCAGGCGGCCATCCGCGTCGAATTCGACCAATGGATTCAGCTTGGGTCAGTCGCGGGAGCGGTGAGGTTCGACCCGCCGGCCGAGTTCACGATCGCCGGGGACGGTGGTTGGTTCACCCGCGTGGTGACGATTAAGCCGACAGATGGATTGCGCTATGGCGCGCGCTATAAGCTGACGATCGACAACAGTGTAAAGAATTTGTTTGGGCGATCGCTGGACAAACCGCTTACCGCCGCCTTCGCAACCGCGCCCTACGTCACGATCGCGCGCCTCGGGCCGGAGCAGGGCGCGAAGAAGGTCGCGCTCGACGCGCCGATCACCGTCGAGTTCGGCGCGCCGGTCGTGCCGGCCGAGCAGGTCGCCGCCGCCGCGCAGAATCCGACATTGGCCGATGGGATGCCCCAGCCGCTCGCACTCGCGCCAGAGGCGAAGGGTGTCGGGCGCTGGCTCTCGCCGACGCTCTATGGTTTCTACCCCGACGGCGGGCTGCATGCCGCGACCGAGTACAACGCCACCGTCCGCACCGATGTGACGCCTGACGGCAAGGCACGGCTCGAAAAGCCACTTTCCTGGAACTTCACGACTGAGGCGCCGCTGCTCGCCGGGACGCGCCCCTACGACGGCGCGACCGAAACCCCGGCGAATGGTCCGATCGAGGTGCGGTTGGCGCCCGACGTGGACAGCGCCTCGGCGGGCGCGCACTTCACCCTCGTCGAGGCCCAAACCGGCGTGCCGGTGGATGGCAAGATCACCGCGAGCGGCGGCGGTTTCCTGTTCGCGCCGGCCGCGCCGCTCCAGCGCGGCGCGCGCTACGAGGCGCGGCTGACGCCGGGCATCAAGACGACCACCGGCAGGCCGCTCAACGATGGCCCGCTCACCTGGAGCTTCACGGTGATCGGCGATCTTGAGATCGTGCAGGTCGAGCCGCCCGCCGATACCACCGAGGTGCTGACCGACACGCACCGCATCAGCGTGCGCTTCAACCACCCGGTCGTCGCCCTGACGACGATCGATGCGCAACAAACGTTGCCGCAGCCATTGACGATCGAGCCGGCGCCCGTGGGCGTCGGTCGCTGGCTCGACACCAGCACCTACATCTTCTCGCCGACCGCCGGGCTGGCGCCTTCGACCAGTTACCGCGTGCACGTCGCCGCCGGCCTGTCGGATCAGACCGGCGGCGCGCTCCGGCAGCCCTACGCATGGACGTTCAAGACGATCACGCCGCAGGTCGTCCAGACGTCGCCGGTATCGGGCGATCAGCAGGCCAGCCCGCGCGACCCGATCCAGATATTCTTCAACCAGCCGATGGATCCGGCCGGCCTGCGCGCCGCGATCTCGCTGCGCAACGGCGACACCGATGCGATCGTGCCCGGCGCGCTCACGTTCGCGGCCAGCGCGGCGACCTTCCCCGCGCCTGACAAGCCCCTTTCGTGGCGATCTTCAAGCCATCCGCGCCGCTGGAGCGCGGCGCAACCTACAGGCTGGTCGTCGCCGCCGGGGCGCGTGCGGCGCAGGGCGATGGGGCGCTGGCCAGCGAGTACCGTGGCGCGTTCCGCGTCGTGCCGCTGCCGCAACTAACCGGATCGGGGCCGCAGGACGGCGACGGCGCGGTAGACCCCAGCGGCGGCGGCATCAACCTGATTTTCAGCACGCCGATGGACTGGGCCTCGGTCGAGAAGAATCTGGCGATCGAGCCGAAGCCAACCGAGGTCTACACCTCGGGCTATGATACGAATTTCTCGGTCAGCTTCCCCTACAAGCCCGAGACCGACTACCGCATCACCGTCGGCGCGGCGGCGCACGATCCCTACGGCGTCGCACTCGGCCAGGATACGGCGATCAGCTTCCATACCGGCTCACTGCTACCATCGCTCTCGATCGTCGGCGCGTACCAGATCGGCGCGTACAACGCCTATGCCCCGGCGCGCGTACCGTTCCAGCACGTCAACACGCCGAGCGTCAACTACCGGCTCTACCGGCTCGACGCGGCGCAGGTTCCACATCTGCTGACCGACTACGACGCCTGGCAGAATTTCGACCCCGGCGGCGCGGCGTTGATCAAGCAGGACGCGCTGAACCTGACTGGCGAGCGCAACCAGCAGCGGCTCGACCTGCTCGACCTGGGCCGGCTCGGCGCCGGCGTGTATTATCTCGATCTGCGCATCCCCGGCGACCAGTTCGACCGCCAGATCTTGGTCGTCAGCCCGTACACGCTGACGATCAAGCGCAGCGCCGACAAGCTGTTCGTCTGGGCGGTCGACCTGGCGACCGGCAAGCCGGTGAGCGATCTGCCGCTTACGGCCACGTCGATCTCCATGCAGAACGGTGCATCGGCCGGCAGCACCGAGCCACGCGACCTAGGCCGCACCGACGGCGAGGGCATCCTGCAAGCGCCGCTCACGACCGACCAGCCTTATCAGCCGGTATACCTCTGGTCAGCGGCGGGCGAGCATTTCGCCTTCGGGACGACCAACTGGGGCGAGGGGATCAACCCGTGGGATTACGGGCTGCCGGGCGATTACAGCCAGCACCCGGTCGCCGGCAACATCACGACCGACCGCCCGATCTATCGCCCCGAGCAGAGTGTCTACATTCGCGGCGTGCTGCGGATGGACCACGACGGGCGCTACACGCTGCCCGACGCCGGCCGCCGCGCGCATCTGACGATCAACGACCCCGAGGGCAACGCCGTCCTCTCGACGACGCTTCAACTGACCGAATTCGGTGCGTTCAACACCAGCTTCCCAATCGAACGCAGCGCCAAGCTCGGCGGCTACACGCTGCTGGCGCGGCTCGACAACGACATCGATGACCACACGATCTACGGCTCGTTCAGCGTCGCCGAGTACCGCAAGCCATCGTTCGAGATCACTGTCACGCCCACGAAGAGCGACCTGATCCAGGGCGATACGCTGGTGGTGAACGTCTCGGCGCGCTATTACTCCGGTGGTGCGCTGGCGAATGCGCCGGTGCGCTGGCGTCTGCTGGCCGACCCGTTCTACTTCGCGCCTGAGTCGGCGCCGAATTTCCGCTTCGAAGACCTGGACGATGCCTACGAGTGGTACCGCTGGTTCGACAACCAGCGCGCGAGCGGCGGCGAGCAGGTCGCCGACGGCATCGGCAAGACCGACGCGCAGGGTCATTTCACCGTCAGCCTGCCGGCGGCGCTGGGCAAGGATAACCACAGCCGCAAGCTGACATTCGACATCGACATCACCGACGTGGACGGCCAAGTGATCTCGTCTGGGGGCAGCGCGAACGTCCACACCGGCGCGTTCTACATCGGCTTGCGGCCCGATGGCTACGTCGCGCAGGCCGGCCAGCCGCAGCAGGTCGAGCTGATCACGCTCGACCCACAGGGCCAGCCGGCCGGCAATCGCGCGCTGAAAGTCAACATCTACAAGCGCGAGTGGTTCAGTGTGCGCGAGCAGGGGCCGGACGGTCGCTTCTACTTCACCTCGAACTTCACCGATACCCTGGCTGAGACGCAGAGCGCGACGACCGATGCGCAGGGCCGCGCCGGCATCACGTTCACGCCGAAGGAAGGCGGCTCCTACCGCATCGGCGCGGAGGGGCGCGACGACGGCGGCCACACGGTCAAAGCCAGCGCGTTCACCTGGGCGGCCGGCAACGATGTCTTCTGGGGCATCAACGACACCGCCCGCGTCGATCTGATCGGAGCATAAACTCTTTACACTTAAAGGGACGACCGAGCTGCTCCAGGTGCCGATCAGCGCCGACTACGCGCCGAACGTGTATGTCTCGGTCGTGCTGCTCAAGCCAGCGGGCGGCGATGTGCCGGTGCCCGATCTGCGCGTCGGATTGGTAAATTTGCCGGTCTCAACCGAACAGCAAGAGCTTACGATCGCTGTCACGCCCGACAAGCAGCAGGCCGGGCCGCGCGACAAGGTGACGTACACCGTCAAGGCGACCGACTACACCGGCAAAGGGGTCAAAGCCGAGGTCTCGCTGGCGCTGGTGGACAAGGCGGTGCTGGCGTTGGCCGACGACCCGAACCCGACGCTCAAGCAGGCGTTCTACGAGAAGCGGCCGCTGGGGGTCTTCACCGCCCAATCGCTCACCGCGCTGGTCGATCGCGTGACGCTCAAGCTCCAGCCGGGCAGCAAGGGCGGCGGCGGCGGCCTCGGTTCCGATGTGCTGGTGCGGCGCGATTTCCCCGACACCGCCTACTGGAACCCGGCGCTCGTCACCGGGGACGACGGCGCCGGCAGCGTCACGATCACCCTGCCCGATAGCCTGACGACCTGGCGGATGACCGCGCGCGGCGTGACCGCCGATACCCGTGTCGGCCAGGCGACCGAGGACGTGATTGCGACGCGGCCGCTGCTGGCGCGTCCCGCGCTGCCGCGCTTCCTAACGGTCGGCGACCAGCCGGCACTCCAGACGGTCGTCCATAACAACACCGCGAACGCGATCGACGCGACGGTGACGCTCGAACTCGTGACGCCGGATGGCGCGACGCCGACGGTGAAACTGGGTGGGCCGGCGCAGCAGAACGTCAGCGTCCCGGCCAACGGCACCGCCGTAGTGCATTGGCCGGCGGAGGTCACGGCGGCCGGACAGGCGACATTGCGCTTCACCGTCAAGGGCGGTGACCTCCAAGATGTCGTCGAACAGTCGCTGCCGATCCAGCGCTACACGACGCCGGAAGTCGTCGCCAGCGCTGGGCAGGTGCAGGATCGACCGGTGGTTGAGATGCTACAGGCGCCCGCCAACATGCCGCAGGCGACCGACGCGACGACGATGACACAGGGCGAAGTCAACTTGGAGCTCGTACCCTCGCTGGCGGCGGGCATCGAGAGCGGGCTGAATTATCTGGAACACTACCCCTACCTGTGCGCCGAGCAGACCGTCAGCCGCTTCCTACCGAACGCCGTGACCTACCGGCTGCTCAAGCAAATCGGCAGGGACGACCCGAAGTTGAAAGCCTCGCTGGACAGTAATCTGGCGGCGGGATTGCAGCAGCTGTACGCGCTACAAAATCTCGACGGCGGCTGGGGTTGGTGGGCCAACGACAAGAGCGATCCCTACCTGACCGGCTATGTCGTGCAGGGGCTGGTCGAGGCGCGCAAGGCCGGCTACGGCGTCGATCGACAGGTGTTCGACAAGGGCATCGCTTATCTCGAATCGGCTCTCGATGGGGCATTGAGCCCTGAGAACGGAGCAAAAGGGAGTGGAAAAGATCTTCTCAATGCTCAATCCTCCATCCTCAATTATCGCAGCTACGTCCTGTTCGTCCTGGCCGAGGCCGGCAAACCAGACCGCGGCCGCACTGTCGCGCTGTTCGACCAGCGTGCGAAGCTCCAGATCTACGGGCGGGCCTACCTGCTGATGACATTGAAGGCCCTCGGCGGCGAAGATGCGCGGGTTCGCACGCTCGTCGGCGAGTTGATGAGCAGTGCCATCTTGCACGCGGCCGACGCCCATTGGGAGGAGCGCGCGACCGACTACTGGACGATGAGCAGCGACGCGCGCACGACCGCGCTGGCGCTCCAGGCGCTCGTCCGAGCCGACCCGAACAACTTCCTGGTTCCCAACGCGGTGCGCTACCTGATGGGCCTGCGCGACGGCGGCCACTGGCGCACGACCCAGGAGTCAGCGACGACACTCATGGCGCTGGCCGAGTATATCGCCCAGAGCGGCGAGCTTGAGGCCGACTACTCGTACAAGGCCGCGCTCGACGGCAAGACGCTGCGCGAGGGGCAGGTGAATCGCGACAACCTCGAAGACCCGATCAGTGTTGTCTTCGCCCTGACCGATCTCAAACTCGGCGACAAGAGCGAGCTTATGCTCCAGCGGCAGGCGGCGAGCGGGCAGAGCGGGAGAGGCCGGCTGTACTACACGCTGCGGATGCGCTATTACCAGGACGCGGCGGATGTCAAGCCGCTCGATCAGGGGATCGGCGTGCTGCGCGACTACATCGCTGTGGACACGGCCACGCTCTCGCCGACCGGCCAATTGATCACACAGGCGAAGCTGGGCGATCTGGTGCAGGTGCGGCTGACGCTGACCGTGCCGGAGGACATGCCGTACTTCGCGGTCGAGGACATGCTGCCAGCTGGGATGGAAGCGCTCGACAGCAGCCTCAAGACGACCAGCGCCGCGGCCCAAAGCCCTGAGTTAGCGAACAGCGACGAGGAGAATCGTCCGTACTGGTGGTACTTCTCGCAGACCGAGATCCACGACAACCGCGTGGCGCTGTTCGCGACCGATCTACCGAGAGGCACCTACTCCTACACCTACCTGGCACGCGCGACGACCGCCGGGACGTTCCAGACGCTGCCGGCGACGGCCTACCGAATGTATTCGCCGGAGGTGTTCGGGCGCAGCGCGGGGATGAAATTCGTCGTGGCAGGGCCGTGAACGGGGCAGGAGCGGAAGGGAGCGCCTGGTTGCGCTCCCTTCTTGCCAATAGCCGCGCAACTGTACGATCGCTCAGGGCAACCCGGCGAGGATCTTCCGGTATTCATCCTCGGTGAAGGCACGCATGGTCTCGGTGCGGACGTTGCCGGCAGCCGCAAGAGTGAGTATGCCCCTTGCGACAGTTTCATCGTCCGGCGCTTCGAAAATGAAGACCACGTCGTACCGGCCCATCGTCAGATACCAACCCTTCAATTCCGCGCCTAGCGCTTTAAGCCCTTGTTTGGCCGCATCGAGCCGCGCGCCACCCTCTTTGATCGTTTCTGCGCCTTTTTGTGTGAAGTTGCCGAGCGTAACATACGTGGGCATGGATCGACTCCTTTCTGTGCTACGACCAGATCGAGGGACGAGCCGCGTAGAGAGGGGGTAGAGAGCGATGAAAGGGGAAAGGAGAGCCTGGCAGCTGCGCCCCGATGTACCTATTGTATTCCAGGAGTCAAGAGGAGCAAGCCCCATAAGTTCAGGCACTGCCTGAGTTTCAAGGGTCTGCCCTTCGCAGGCGATGGTTGGGGCTTATAGTTTTTCGGTATCCTCCTGCTGCCCTTCTTCGACGACGCGCAGCTGTTCGTACAGCTCCATCAGCCCCAGCCGCAGGAGCGATTTCACTGTCCCGACCGGCTCGCCCAGCCGCGCGGCGATCTCCGCGTAGGTCAACCCGCCGTAGTAGGCCAGTTCGAGCACCCGGCGCGGCGCGGGCGGCAGCCGGCACAGCGCCGCGCGGGCGGCGTGCTCGTCGTCGACGGCTTCCTCGTAGGCTCGCAAGTGGGAGCGGTTTGCATCGATCGCGTGGTATCGCGTCATTCGGATCAGCCACCTCGCAACGCTGTCGCCGGCCTGGAAGCTTCCTGGGAATTGCCAGATGGCCTGGAAGACGTCCTCCAGCGCCTCCGCTGCGGCTGCGCGGTCGCCGGTGATCCGGAGCGCGACGGAATAGATGAGCCGGGAGTAACGATCATAGAGTCCGCCCAACGCCGGCTCCTCATGCCGGAACAGGCGCGCGATCAACTCTTCATCAGGCGGCGCGGCCGCGGCGCGTGAGGGCGCCGCATTCGACTGGCGGGCGCGCTCCTCGGGATCGGTCGGCTCCATATGGATGGCTCTAGCCGCGGCCGGTTACACGGCCGCCATAGGCAATTCGTGTTCCTGTTCCGAAGAATTTATATGGTTGCATGTAGAATAGAGCGCCGCGCGGAGAAAAAAATACACCTGCGATAACCTGATCTATACCAAACACCTATGGACAAATAAGAGAAGATGGCATATGCTAGGCTGCTATAGGGCTGTTGCACAGGAGAGTGGCCATGGATCCGAGCGACGAGGCGCTGGTGCTGGCCTGCCGACGGGGCGAGGCGGCTGCATGGGAGGCCCTCATCGCGCGCTACCAGCGGTTGATCTATACGATCGCCCGTCGTGCTGGCCTGGATGACGACCAGTCCGCCGATGTGTTCCAGAGGGTGTTCGCTACCCTGGTGGAGAAGCTGGATCATATCGAGCAGCCAGCGCTCATCGGCGCATGGCTGGTGACGACAGCCCGGCGCGAAGCATGGCGCCTGAATAAGCAGGAGCGGACATGGAAGGCTCACACGAACGATGACGGGAACCATGCTCCTGTCCTACTCGACCGCGCGGCATTGCCCGACGAACTAGTGCTGCGCCTGGAGGAGCAACACAATGTGCGCATCGCCGTCGTAGCGCTTGACGAACGTTGCCGCCAGTTGTTGACATTGCTGTTCTATCGCCCCGACCCACCCCCCTACGCGGCGATCGCTACAGCGCTCGGTATGACCGAGGGCAGTATTGGCCCTATTCGTGCTCGCTGTCTACAGAAATTACGCCGTCATCTCGATAGCATGGGTTTCTGATGTATTTTCTGATGTCTACGCTCCTCTGTTTAATCAAAGTTAGGTGGTTGATATATCCTGCTAATTGGAGCAAAGCCGTGAGCATGACCCCGCGACACATCCGGTTTCCCCAGCTCGTCGATCTGGTCGAAGGCCGCTTGCCATCTGATGCGCAGGAACAAGTACGCGTCCATGTTTCTGCTTGTCCCCGCTGTGCCGAGCAGGTCGCCTGGCTGGATCGGGTGATCGGGCTGATGCGCCTGGATGATGCCGAGGATCCGCCATCCGAAGCGATCGATCGGGTCAAGCGCATGTTTCGTACACGGGCTGCGCCGGATCGACTCGTCCTACAGCGAATAAGGGCCGCGTTGCGCTTCGACAGCGCTAAACTGCCGCAAGCCCAGGGCATGCGCGCTGGGCAGGCGGGGGTGCGGCAACTGCTGTTCTACGCCGAGGGGTACGATCTCGATCTGCGCATCACGCCGGCCGACGCCATGTGGGAAGTGTCAGGGCAGATGCTCGGCACAGATGCGAGCGGGCAGGTCGAGCTGCGGGGCCAGGCCGGCCCTGTGGCGGCTACGCTGAACGACTTGAGCGAATTTACGCTCCCACCCGTGCCCTCGGGCAGCTACACACTGACCTTGCATCTGGCCGATGCCGAGATAGAAGTTATCGGGTTGGAGATCGGCGCCTAAGACAGGTCTGGGGCATCAGAATATTACCCTCTGTCCGTTGTTCCTACTCTGGGGGTTGGGATGGATCGGACCGCGCTTGTGGCGCTCCTGGTCGAAGCCGACGACTCGGAGCGGGCAGCATTGCTGGCCCGCCACGCCGCGCTGGCCGACGCAGCGCTGGTGCGGGCGCTCAAAGAGCTGTTCGATCGGAATGAGAGCAGCGACCCTGCGCTCGCGATCGAGGCCGCAGGAGTATTGGAGGCGCTGGCGCGTGTGACCGATGACCCGGAAGTGCGCGCGCTGGCGGCCTGGACGGCCGGGATGGCGGCGCAGCTGGATGGGCGGCTGGAAGGCTCGGTCGGGTACCTCGACGCCGCCGAGTCGCAGTACCTCGCGATCGGCGATACGCATACGGCCGCGGCCACGCAGGTCAGCAAATTGATCACACTGGCGATGCTGGGACGCTACGATGAAGCGATCGAATGTGGTCTGCGGGCGCGCGATATATTTCTGGCCCACGGCAATATCCTGGCGGCGGGAAAGATCGAGCAGAACCTGGGCAATATCTACTTTCGACGTGACAACTACCACGAGGCCGAGCAGTGCTATAACACTGCCCGCGAGCGCTTCATGTTGGTAGGGGATCAGAAGGAGCTTGCAAAGGTCCATAACAATCTAGCTAACGTGCTATCTTTGCAGCATAAGTTCCGTACGGCAGCGCTGCTCTATGAACAGGCATTGGCACAGGCCGTAGTGGCAGGATTAGATGTCACACAGGCTGAGATCGAGAGCAACATGGGTTGCTTCGCATTGGATCAAGGCCGTTATGACCATGCGCTCGATTACCTGGAGCGGTCACGGCGCAGGTATGTGGCGCTTGGGATGCCACACGAGTCAGCCCGCAGAGAGCTGGAGTTGGCCGATGCCTATCTGGAGCTTAACCTGGCGCCCGAGGCAGATGCGATCTACGCGCGGGTCATTCCGATGTTTGCCGAGGTGGGCATGCGCGCGGAGCAGGCGCGGGCGCTCGCGAATCATGGACGGGCCTGCCTGCTGCTCGGCCGGATC
>WNGB01023637.1_pt1 | contig 10725 bp, 6 predicted proteins | sample 5400681 | NCBI WGS metagenome assembly WNGB01 (sample SAMN13153367, study PRJNA577476) | soil metagenome | isolation source: 115 cm soil or saprolite under grassland replicate 2 | place: USA:California | collected 2016-06-15 | reverse complement strand
CTGCCACCTGGATTTCGCGGAGCAGGGGACCCGGGACCCGGCACGGCGCGGAATGGCGACCACCCTGACCTTGTGGATCAGCGTGTGGCCGCGGGCTTACCTGCTCCAGGTGGGCGATAGTCGCTGCTACCTGCTTCGACGGGGAGAGCTGAGGCAGATCTCGCGAGACCAGACGATCGCGCAGGATCTCATCGACCAGGGTATCCTGACCCGGACGGCCGCCCATCAGACCCGCTGGGCCAACGTACTCGCCAGTGCCATCGGGGGCTCCGAAGCCGCACCTATCGTCACCCGGCTCGATCCCGCGTCGAACGACATCGGGCTGCTGTGCAGCGACGGACTCACCAAGCATGTGTCTGATACCCGCATTCGCGAGCGCCTGCTCACGGCGGCGTCCGCCAAGGTGGCCTGCGAGGCGCTACTCGAGGACGCGCTCGCAGCCGGCGGCACCGACAACATTACGGTTGTGGTCGGGCGCATGCCCTCGGATAGCGGATAGCGGATAGCGGATAGCGGCTAGCTTTCTTCTATGACTCTGCGCCTCTCCTCCATTCACGTCTACCCGGTAAAGTCCTGCGGCGGCTTGTCCCCGGCCGAATGGGACGTCGACGGGTTCGGCCTCCGGCACGATCGCCGCTGGATGGTGGTCGACCTCACCGGCGACTTCGTCACCCAGAGGGAGGAGCCGCGGCTCGCCCTAGTGCGCCCAGCGCTGGTCGATCATTCACTGGTCTTGAGCGCGCCCGGCATGCCCAAGCTGCCGCTCCCACTGATGCCAAGGGCACGCGAACGGGTGAAGGTCCAGGTCTGGGGCGACATCACCGAAGGTGTGCCGGTGAGCCCGGAAGCGGCGCAGTGGCTGAGCCGATTCCTCGGGCGGCTGGTTCGACTGGTGTGGATGCCCAACGACGTCGTCCGGGAGACCGACCCGGACTACGCCGTGGGCCACCGCGTGAGCTTTGCCGACGGTTTCGGGTTTCTGCTCATCTCGGACGCGTCCTTGACCGCGCTCAACCGCCGGCTCGAGGTCCCGCTTCCGATGAACCGGTTCCGCCCCAACCTGGTGGTGAGCGGCTCGGAGCCGTTTGCCGAGGACCGGTGGCGTGAGCTGCGACTGGGCGCACTGGAGCTGACGGTGGTGAAGCCATGCGCGCGGTGCGTGACCACCACCACCGACCAGGAGACCGCTGAGCGGGGCGTGGAGCCGCTGCGCACACTCGCGAGGTTCAGGAAGGAAAACGGCAAGGTGATGTTCGGACAAAACCTGGTACATCGGGGAACCGGCCGGCTCGCCGTGGGGACGCCGGTCGAGGTCGTGAGCTCGGCGAGGCCGGCGTGACCCAGGTCGCGTTCGGGGGCGTCGCCATCGATTTCGCGGCCCGCCCCCTCTTGAGCAACGTCACGTTCACGGTGACCCGGGGCGAGCGCTGAGGAATCGTCGGCCCGAACGGGAGCGGCAAGACCACGCTGTTCCGGCTGATCACCGGCGAGCTCGCCCCCACCCGCGGGACCGTCGCCCGTGCCGGTGGCCTCCGGATAGCGGTGCTGGAGCAGCACCGCGAGTTCGCGGATTCCGCCACGGTGTGGGACGCGGCCGCGGAGCCGTACGCGTCATTGTTCGCGCTGGAGCACTCGCTGCACGAGCAGGCCACCCGCATCGCCGAGGTGGGCGACCGTTGCCCGCCCGAGCTGCTCGAGCGCTACGGGCACGACCTCGAGCGGTTCACTCATCAGGGAGGGTACGAAGCCCACGCCCGGGTGGATGCCGTGCTGCACGGGCTCGGGTTCGATCCCGAGGCGTCCCGCGACCAGCTCGCCGCGACTCTGAGCGGCGGCGAAGCGGGCCGGCTCGGTCTGGCCCGCCAGCTGGTGGCCCCGGCCGAGCTGCTGCTTCTCGACGAGCCCACCAACCACCTCGATCTCGAGACCATCGGCTGGCTCGAGAGCTATCTCCTCGGCACCTCCGCCACGGTGCTGGTCGTCAGTCACGACCGGGCGTTTCTCTCCCGGGTCGCGGATCATGTGCTTCATCTCGAGGCCAGCACCGCGTTCGCGTACGGCGGCGGCTACGGGGACTTCGTGCGGCAGCGGGCGGAGCGACAGCTCGCGCAGGAGCGGACGTACCAGCAGCAACGGCGAACCCTCGCGGCCGAAGAAGACTACATCCGCCGCAACATCGCAGGGCAGAACAGCCGGCAGGCCAAGGGACGCCGCCGCCGCCTCGAGCGGGTCGATCGATTGAGTCCGCCTCCGGGCGAAGAGGGGGCGATGGCGCTCCGCCTGGTGGCCCAGAGCCGAGGCGGCGATCAGGTGATGGTGGCGGAGGGCGCGCGGGTCGCGATCGAGGACCGGGAGCTGGTGGGCGATTTCTCGGCCGTCGTACGGCGGGGTGAGATGGTGGGCCTGGTGGGCGCGAACGGCTCCGGAAAATCCACGCTGCTCCGGGTGATCGCGGGCGAGCGAGCCCCCGACGCCGGGCAGGTCAGGATCCCTGAGTCGCTCACCGTGGCGCATTACCGTCAGGATCTGGCACAGGTCCCGCCCGACTCGAAGCTGTACGACATCATCGCCGATCTGCGGCCCTCGTGGGGGCGGGGGCCGATCCAGGATCATCTGGGCCGCTTCGGCTTCTCGGGCGATGGGGTCGAGCGCCGGGCGGGCACGCTGTCCGGGGGCGAGCGGGCGCGAGTGGCGCTCGCCATGCTGGTGCTGGCGCATCCCCACCTCCTGCTGCTCGACGAGCCGACTAATCACCTCGACGTCGAGTCGATCGAGGCGTTGGAGGATGCCCTCGACGGCTACGAGGGTTCGGTGATCCTGGTGAGCCACGACCGGGAGCTGCTCCGCAGTGTGACGACCCGGACCTGGGTGCTGGCGCGCCGCCGGATCACCGACTTTCCCGGGGGCTTCGCGGAATGGGAGACGACCGAAGCGGAGCGGGGGCGTCGCGAAGCGGAGGAGAGAGCGGTCCGCTCGGACCGGCGCGATCGCGAACGGGAGCAGGCCCGCGGGAGCATCGACGAGCGCCGGGTGGCGCAGTCCCGGGCTCGATCTGCGCGGCGCGCGCTCGAGGCGGCGGAAGCCGAGAGGCTCAGGCGGTAGAAGCGCGGGTGGCCGAGCTCAGATCGCGGCTGCAGGACCCGACACTCTATAGTCGGGCCGACGCGGCCGCGATCGCGGCGGAGCTGAGCCGGGAGGTAGACTCCGCCCTGACGGCCCTCGAGACGGCGCTCGAGCGGTGGGCGCAGGCCTCGGAAGCAGTGGAGGAGGCCGAGCGGGCCGCGGCGGGCTAAGTCGGACCCATGCCCACCCTCCTGGTCCGCGCAAGGGCGTCGTCGTGTAACAATCCCGTTTGATCTCCGCTGCTGATCGATGTCGCACCTCGCCGGCTTGGCCACGGCGGTGCGACAGCGTCGGCTGTCAGTCTGTGTCGCATATCGAATGGGAGCTGGCTCGTGGGCGGCGATGCCACAAATCGCGTGCGCGTTTGTGGCGCCGATGCCAGCCTTGCCACGGCGACGCGGTCGGTAAAGACTCGCGTGACCGCGGCAGACGCGGTCGCGATGCCGGCGATTGTGGCTCGCATCGTCCCCCTGCAGTCCCCACCAACAAGTGCGAGGTGTTCATGCGTCGGATCGCCCACGCGGGTGCGCTCCTGTCCACGCTCGCGCTCGTTCATGGCTGTAACAGCGATTCAACCACCGGTGCCACTCCCGGCGGTAGCTCGCCGATTGATGCGGCGGTGGCGTCCAGCCAGAGCTGCCCTCCCCAGCCCAGCCATCCGAGCGGCAGCATCCTCGACAAGGTCACGGCACCCTCGCCCTGGGGCGTTGCCGTGCGCGACGATGGGCTGGCGTACTTCACCGAGCTCAACGATGGAGGAGTCGGCATCACCAGCACCAAGACGCGCACCATCGACGGGTTCATCCCGACAGGCAGTTTCCCGACCGGGATCGGGTTCTCGCCGGATGGTGGGACTGCCTACGTCGCGAACCAGGGCAGCAACGACGTCGGCGTGCTGGACGTGGCAACCGGGACGCAAGTGGCGACCATCTCGACCGGCGGTTTGTCCCCCTTCTCGGTGCGAGTGTCACCCGACGGTGCGCAGCTCTTCGTCGGCACCAACAGCACTACCCTGTACATCGTCGATACCCAGACCCGCCAGATCGTCAAGAGCGTCGACGTCGGCTATGCGCCGAACGCTTTCGCCGTGGCGCCGGACAACCGGATTCTCTACGTTAGTGCCTTCGTCGGCGGCAGCGTTACCGAGATCGATATGTTCACCGGCACCACGCTGCGGACCTTCAACGTGGGCGGGCTGCCGCAGGACATGGCGGTGAATCGAAAGGGAACGCACCTCTATGTGGCGAACGAAGGGGGCTACCTGAACGACATCGATCTGGCCAGCGGGCAGATCGGTAATTCGATCCCCCTCGCAGGTGCGGCGTTCGGCATCGGCGTGACGCCAGATGACAATCAGGCCTACATCGCGATCCCGTTTGGCGGACTGGTGCAGGTCTTCAGTCTGCAGTCGAAGAAGGTGCAGGGCAGCCTGAATGTGGGGGGCGAGCCGCGTCGGGTCGCCTTCAGCCAGGCGGGTAAGATCGGGGCGGTGACCAACGCCGCCGGGTTCTTGACCTTCGTGCGCTGAGAGCTCGACTCGGGAGGTTCGGCGGCCCCGTCGGGATTCCCGGCGGGGCCGCCGTGCGTTCGTTGGTCGACCTCGTTGGAACCTCGGGCGGGGCGGCTGCGTAGGAGCCGGAGTCGATGCAGGTAAGCACTTGACGGCAGGAGGAGAGTAAGCACATACTTGCATCCCTTATGACCGATACCCACGACAAACTGCTCGAGGTCACCTGCCGCCTCTTCGCCGAGTCCGGCTATCTCGGCACCACCACCAGGCGCATCGCCGAGGCCGCCGGCGTCAACGAGGTCACCGTCTTCCGCCATTTCGGCTCCAAGGACGCCCTGATCCGGGCCGCCCTTGCCGGCGGAGGCGCCCGCACTCGGCCGGTCCTCGCCACCGACGCTCCGGATCCGGCCGCCGAGCTGTACCGCTGGGGGCTTGCCGTCTTCTACCACTATTACGAGCACCGCAACCTGATCCGCCGGCTCATGGGTGAGATGGTCGAGCGCCAGGAGCTGGGCGCTTGCGTCGCCGAGGATTCCGGCCGCGAGTTCGCTCAGCTGGTCGGCTTCTTCCAGGCCCTCCAGGCCCGCGGGCTCGCCGCCGCCGACATCTGCGCCGAAGCCGCAGCGGGCATGCTGCTGAGCTCTCTGCTCACCAATGCTCTCTGGCGGGACGTGTGGCCGGATGTGCCTAATCCTGAGGAGAACGTGCGCCATTATGTCGATCTCGCGGTGCGCGCTGTCGGGCTGAATCAGCCGGCCGCCTCCGGCCGGAGAGGCGCGCCATGAGGCGGGGCGCATTCCGCCACGCCATCGGCGCGGCCGGCGTGGCCCTCGCGGTCGGCCTGACAGCGGACGGGGTCTCCGCCCAGAACCCGACGCTTGCCCCAGCCCCCGCCACGGCCGGTGCCCGCCAGCTGTCGCTGGACGAGGCGCTCCGGCTGGCCGGCGCCGCCAGCGAAGATGTCGGCATCGCCCGCGCCGCCGTGGACCGCGCGATCGGCCAGCAGCGCCAGTCGCGCAGCGGCTACTTCCCCCAGCTCACGGGTAATGCAACCTACACCCGCACCATCAAGTCGCAGTTCGACATCGCGCGCGAGGCGACGGCGGCCATTCCGCCTCAGTGCCTGGTCCCGTTTACTCCCAACCCGGCCCTTCCGTTCGGCGACCGGCTCGAGTCGCTCGAGACCGGGCTGGCCTGTACCTCGCGCTTCGGTGCCGCCGGCGGTGGCGGGGTGGCCGAGCTCCCTTTCGGCCGTAAGAACGCCTACGACTTCAGCGTCTCCTTCTCACAGCGGCTCTTCGACGGCGGCCGCACCTCGGGCCAGGCCAAGGCCGCGGGTGCGCAGCGGCGGAGCGCGGAGCTCGGCCTCACCGCCTCGCAGGCGCAGCTCGCGCTGGACGTCACCCAGACCTATTACGACGCGATCCTGGCCGACCGGCTGGTGAGCATCGCGGAGGCCACGCTGGATCAGGCGGACACCACGCTCAAGCAGACTCAGCTCGCACGCCAGGTCGGCAACCAGTCGGAGTTCGATCTGTTGCGGGCGCGAGTCACCCGGGACAATCAGCGGCCGGTCGTGATCCAGCGCCGGGCTGACCGCGAGGTGGCCTATCTCCGGCTGCGGCAGATCCTGAATCTGGCGCCCGAGCAGCCGGTCGAGCTCACCAGCGAGCTGGGCGACACGACCCAGCTCCCCATGCAGCAGGTGAACGCACTGGTCCCCTCGCCGGGAGACACCAACCCCGACGTGCGCGCGCCGGTCCGTCAGGCGAGCGAGCAGGTGGAAGCGCAGCGCGGGCTGCTCAAGGCGGCGAGGGGCGGCCGGTGGCCCTCGGTCTCGGTCACGTCGACCTTCTCGCAGTTTGCTTATCCCTCGGACGGCGTTCCCAGCAGCGACGATTTCCTCACCGACTGGTTCGTCGGGCTCGGGCTCTCGGTCCCGCTGTTCACCGGTGGGCGGTTGGGGGGCGACGCGCAGGTGGCCAGGGCGAACCTCCACGACGCGGAGCTTCGGCTGTCGCAGACCCGGAAGTTCGCCCGGCTCGACAACCGCAGCACCACCACCCAGCTCGGCGCGTCGGTCGCCGCGTGGGAGGCGAGCGCCGGCACCGTGGAGCAGGCCCAGCGCGCCTACGAGATCGCCGAGCTCCGCTATCGCGAGGGCCTCTCGACTCAGACCGAGCTGCTCGACGCGCGGGTGGCCCTGGAACAGGCGCAGGTGACCCGGGCGCAAGCCGCCCGCGATCTCCAGGTCGCCAAGATGCGGCTGGCTCTGCTGCCGGCGCTTCCGCTCGCCAACGCCGGCGCCACGACCGTACCCGCCGGCCAGAGCACGACCCCGACGCCGCAACCCCAGAGCGGCCAGCCGACGTCGCCGGCGACCCCCGTCACGGGCACCGGCGCGGCGACCACGACCACTCAGGCAGGAGTGACACCATGAGTTTCATCCGCCGCGTCCCCTGCGCGCTTGGGCTCGCGGTGCTGCTCGTTGCAGCGGCCGCATGCCGCCGCGAACCGGACGCCAAAGCTGAGCAGCCGACCGGGTCGCTCACGACCCTTGGCCCCGGCAGCATCGTCGTGCTCGACTCGGTGGTCCTGAAGAGCGGGCCGGGCATCTCCGGGACGCTCACCGCCGAGCGGGAAGCGCGGGTGCGGGCTGAGGTGGGCGGCGCGGTGCTGGGGACCTACGTGGAGCAGGGCCAGCCAGTGCAGAAGGGGACCTTGCTGGCGCGGATCGACGATCGGGCAGTGCGGGACGCTTACCTCTCGGCCAAGTCGCAGGTCCGTAGCGCCGAGCTGAACGCGCACGTGGCCCAGCGGAACGCGGAGCGCTCCGAGAAGCTGGCCCAGGCGGGGGCGATTGCGGACCGGGACCTGGAGACGGCGACGTGGAACGCCACCAACGCGGAGGCCCAGCTGGCCGACGCGCGGGCGCGGCTCGCCTTGGCGGAGAAGAACCTGGAGTACACCACCATCCGGGCGCCTATCGCGGGGGTCGTGAGCGAACGCAGCGTGAGCCCGGGCGATGTGGTGCAGCCCGCCGGCGCACTCTACAACATCGTGGACCCGACCAGTCTCAGGCTCGAGGGCACCGTCCCGGCCGAGCAGATCGGGCAGCTCGAGCGGGGCGCGCCGGTCGACTTCAGCGTAAGCGGCTATCCGGGCAAGACCTTCACCGGCCGGATCGACCGGATCAATCCGGCGGCCGATCCCGCGACCCGGCAGGTGCGGGTCTATGTATCGATTCCCAATGCCCAGCGCCGGCTGGTGGCCGGGTTGTACGCCGAGGGCCGGGTGGGCACGGCGGTGCGGCGGACCATCGTGGCGCCGGCATCGTCGGTCGATCAGCGGGGCGTTACGCCGAGCGTGCTCCGGATTCGCGCCGGCAAGGTGGAACAGGTGGCGGTGACCCTGGGCGTCAAGGACGATGCGGGCGATGCCATCGAGCTCCGCTCCGGCGTGGCGGCAGGAGACACGCTCCTGCGCAGCAACGCGGCGGGGCGGCTGCCGGGGACGGCGGTGAGAGTGATCGGTGGACAGACGAGCGAAGAGGAAGTCAGCCAGAAAAGCGTAAACGGTGAACGGTGAACGGTGAACGGGCCCATGACCTAGCATCACGAACGGAATCCCGGCTCGCGAGGAGCCCCCGTTCACCGTTCACCGTTTACCGTTCACGCAGTTAAAGGGACATAACGTGTTTATATCAGATTTTGCCATAAAACGCCCCATCGTCACCATCACCTCGATGCTGGCGCTGGTGGCGTTCGGTGTCGCGGCGCTGGCCAACATCCATACCGACGAGTTCCCGGACATCCAGCAGCCGATCGTCGGTGTGTCGATCTCCTATCCGGGCGCGTCGCCCGAGACCGTGGAGCGGGAGATCATCGAGCCGGTGGAGGAGTCCTTCTCCTCGATCAGCGGGCTCGACTGGGGCAAGACGATCGCGAGCGCCACCGACGGGCTGGCCACATTTGTGGTGTTCTTCGATTTCGAGAAGGACATCCAGCAGGCCTCGCAGGACATCCGGGATGTGATCTCGACCAAGCGGGAGGATCTCCCGACGGAGATGAAGGAGCCGGTGCTCACCCGGTTCGATCCGTCGCAGGCGCCGGTCGTGTCGCTCGCGCTCACGTCCGCCACCGTCCCGGTTCCCATTCTCACCCGGCTGGCGGATCCCATGATCGTACGGGAGCTCCGCACGGTCCCGGGTGTCGCCCAGGCCTCGGTGGTCGGCGGGGTCAAACGGGAGATGACCGTGCAGCTCCGGCCGGCCGACCTCCAGGGGTCCGGCCTCGGCGTGGCGGACGTGGTGCAGGCGCTGGGCCGGCAGAATCTCGCCGCGCCGGTCGGGAGCCTCAACAGCGATGTCGAAGAGCGCGCCATCCGGCTCAAGGGCCGGCTGGACGACGCCCAGGACTTCTCCCAGCTGGTCGTGGCCGAGCGGGGCGGGAAGACAGTCCGTCTGGGCCAGGTCGCCAACGTGTTCGACGGAACCGAGGAGCAGCGCACGGCCGCTGCGTTCAACGGCCGCGAGGCCGTCGGGATCGAGGTCCTCAAGGCCAAGGGGTACAGCACCACTCAGGTGAGCGACGAGATCGGGCGCCGGGTTACCGAGCTCCAGAAGCGGCTGCCCCAGGGCGCTAAGCTCGAGATCGTCCAGGATGCCGGGGTCAGGGTGAGCCACGCGGTGAGAAACGTGCAGGAGGCGCTGATCGAGGGCGCGCTCTTGACCGTCCTGGTGGTGTTCCTGTTCCTGAACTCCTGGCGCTCGACGGTGATCACCGGCCTGGCGCTGCCGGTGAGCGTGCTGGCCTCGTTCATTGCGGTGTGGGCCTTCGGGTTCACCCTGAACACCATGTCGCTGCTGGGCCTCTCGCTGGCGATCGGCATCCTGATCGACGATGCGATCGTGGTTCGGGAGAACATCGTCCGCCACATCGAGCGGGGGAAGGATCACGTCGTGGCGTCCCACGAGGCCACCGACGAGATCGGGCTCGCGGTCGCCGCGACCACCTTCTCCATCGTCTCCGTGTTCATCCCGGTGGCGTTCATCTACGGGGTGGCCGGGCAGTGGTTCAAGCCGTTCGCGCTCACGATCGCCTGCTCGGTGCTGGTGTCCCTGTTCGTCTCGTTCTCGCTCGACCCGATGCTCTCGGCCTACTGGCCTGACCCGCAGACCGAGGCCCACGAGCGACGCAACATCATTGCGCGGACGCTGGAGCGGTTCAACCGGTGGTTCGACCGCATGGCCGATCGCTACAAGGGCGTGATCGCCTGGGCGCTGGATCACCGCTTCGCGATGGTCGGAATTGCCGTGGGGTCGTTCGTGCTCGCGATCGCGATGGTCGCTGTGGGCATCGTCGGCGCCGGGTTCGTGCCCGTGAGCGACCGGAGCGAGATCAACCTGATCGTCGAAGCGACGCCGGGCGCGAATCTCGACTTCACCCGCCGGCTCACCGAGCAGGCCGCGGCGCTGGTGCGCCGCCATCCGGAGGTGGCCTACACCTACGAGACGGTCGGCACCTCGGTACCCGGCAAGTCGCCCTCAGTGGATCAGGGGTCGGTGTACGTCCGGCTGGTGCCCAAGACCAGGCGGCACATCAGCCAGGACGCGCTGGGCCGGGTGCTCCGGCAGGAGCTGGCCACCGTCGGCGGCGCCAAGGTCTCCGTCTTCACCAGCGGCTTCGGCGGCGCCTACAAGCAGATCCAGGTCGAGATGAAGGGGACCGACGCTCGGGTGCTCACCCAGCTGGCCGACCGGGCCCGGCAGGAGGTCGAGAAAGTGCCCGGCGCAGTCGACGTGGGGCTCTCCACCCGGGGGCAGAAGCCCGAGCTCGAGGTCCAGCTCAATCGCGGGTTGGCCGGCTCCCTCGGCGTCACCGTGGGCGACGTGGCCCAGGCGCTCCGGCCGGCCTTCGCCGGGATCGACGCCGGCGACTGGATCGATCCCTCGGGCGAGACCCGGGACGTCACCGTGCGCCTGGCGCCGGAGGCGCGCGAGCGCACCGGCGATTTGGCGCAGCTTCCCATCGTGGTCGGCGGAACCGGCGGCGACGAAGCCGCGCCGGTCACCCTGCCGCTGGGCCAGATCG
>WNGB01015595.1_pt1 | contig 10725 bp, 9 predicted proteins | sample 5400681 | NCBI WGS metagenome assembly WNGB01 (sample SAMN13153367, study PRJNA577476) | soil metagenome | isolation source: 115 cm soil or saprolite under grassland replicate 2 | place: USA:California | collected 2016-06-15 | reverse complement strand
CGCTTCACGACACGGGCATGAAGAGCCGATTCGAGGTCGCGGCGAGGGAGGGCCTCTTGCCCCTCGTCGGGCGCGAGCCCGAGCAAGAGGCGCTCCGCGCGAGCTTCGCGCGGGCGCGGGATGGGCGCGGCCAGGCCGTGTCGATCGTCGGCGAGGGCGGCATCGGGAAATCGCGGCTCGTGCAGATGTTCCAGGCCGAGCTGGCCGACGCTCCGCACGTCTGGCTGCTGGCGCGGTGCTCGCCCTACCTGCGGCAGAGCGCGCTGCACCCGGTGATCGACCTCCTCCAAGGGCTCCTCGGGTTCCAGCGCGACGAGCCGCCCGAGGCCCGCGACCGAAAGCTGGTGGAGGGCCTCGCGCCGTACGCCTCGCACGTGCCCGACGGCCTGCCGCTGCTGGGTGCGCTCCTCTCCATTCCGCTCGGCGACAGCGTCGCGGCGCTCCGCCTGGCTCCGGAGCGACAGCGGGAGCGCACCCTCGATGCGCTCCTCGGCATCCTGCTCCGGATGTCCGAGGAACAGCCCGTGGTCGTCGTGCTCGAGGACGCGCACTGGGCGGACCCTTCGACGCTCCAGCTCCTGGGGCTGCTCGTGGGACGGATCACGCATGCGCGGGTCCTCGTGCTCGCGACGTTCCGGCCGGAGTTCACGCCGAGCTGGGCGCTGGCTCCGCACGCGACCGTGCTCAGACCGACGGCGTGCCCATCTTCGTCGAGGAGCTGACCCGGATGATGCTCGAATCCGACTGGCTCGCGGAGGACGCCGACGAGTATCGGCTCGCCGGTCCGCTGCCGTCGATCTCGATCCCGACCACACTCCAGGACTCGCTGCTGGCGAGGCTCGACCGTCTCGGCACGGCCAAGGACGTGGCGCAGCTCGCCTCCGTGCTGGGGCGCGAGTTCACCTACGAGATGCTGGCCGCGGTGTCGCCGGCGGATGGCGAGCGCCTGCGGCGCGATCTCGATCGGCTGGTCGCTGCCGAGCTGCTCTACCAGCGTAGCCAGCCGCCGTCGGCCGCCTACACGTTCCGCCACGCGCTCATCCAGGACGCCGCGTATGGTCTGCTCCTCACGAGCACGCGACAGCAGCACCACCGGCGCGTGGCGGAGACGCTGTCCGAGCGGTTCCGCGACATCGTCGAGACACAGCCGGAGCTGCTGGCGCACCACTTCTCGGAAGCCGGGCTGACCGACCAGGCGGTCGGCCACTGGCTCCGCGCCGGCCGCCGCGCGCTCGGGCGATCCGCCAACGTCGAGGCCTCGAGCCACGCGCGGCGCGGGCTCGAGCTGCTCCGGCGCGCCCCGGACTCTCCCGAGCGCGACGCGCTCGAGCTGGCGCTCGAGACCACGCAGGGCTCGGCGGCCGTCGCGCTGAAGGGCTACGGCGCCGCCGAGGTCGAGCGGGCGTTCGGGCGCGCGGTCGAGCTGTGCGAGCGCCTCGGCAACACGACGGACCGATTCCGCGCGACGGTCGGCCTGTGGACGTACTACGTCGTGCGCGCGGAATACGGCCGGGCGCTCGAGCTGGCCGAGGGGCTCCTCAGCATGGCCGAGGCCGGGGCCGCGCCGACGGCCCGCGTGCACGCCTGGTACTGTGTCGGCTTCACCCGCTACTACATCGGCGAGATCGCGGCCACCTGCCATGCGTTCGAGCAAGCGATCGCGATCGAGTGCGACGACGGCGATCCCGCGCTCGCCCTGCCCACCGGCGATGACGTGAGGATCCACGTGCTCACCTTCCTGGCGCACGCGCTCTGGCACCTCGGCCGTCCCGACGAGGCGATCCGGCGGCTCGATGAGGCGATCGCGCTCGCGCGCCGGCAGGCGCATCCGTACGGGGTGGCGTTCGCGCTCGCGGTCGGGGCCTCCCTGGCCACGTTCCTGCGAGATACCGCCCGCGCCAGGGCGCTCACGGACGAAGGCCTCGCCATCGCGGTGGACAAGGGGTACTCGTACCACGTGGTCGGCGGGGGCTTCTGCCGCGGCTGGGCGCTCGCGCAGGAGAGCGCGGACGATGACGGGCTCACCACCATGCAGCGGAGCCTGGAGGCGATGCGCCGGGCCGGCGCCCGGCTCGGGGAGACGTTCTACCTCGCTCACACGGCCGAGGCGTGCGTGCGCAGGAGCCGGTGGGACGAGGCCGGCCGCTTGCTCGAGGAGGCGGCCGCGGCCTCCGCCGCGACCGGCGAGGTCTTCGTCGAGCCCGAGCTCCACCGGCTCTCGGCCGAGCACGCCGCGGGAACGGGGGACCGCCAACACGCCGAGGCCTGCTTCCGGCGAGCGCTGGAGGTGGCCCACCGCCAGGACAACCGCGGCTTCGAGCTGCGCGCCGCCGTGGCCCTCGGCCGCTTGTGGCGCGATGACGGCCGGCGCGCGGAAGCCCGCGAGCTCGTCGGCGCGATCGCCGGAGGCTGGGTCGAGGGGCGCGACACGCCGGACATGAAGGACGCGCACGCCCTGCTCGACGACCTCGCGTGACCCGGAAGCGGATCCTCGTCGTCAACTGCTACTTCCCGGAGACCCGGGAGGCCCTCCGGCTCACCAACGAGATCCCGAACGCGCTGGCCCCCGTGCTCCTGGCCGCCGAGTTCTCCCGCGCGCGCTGCGAGATCAGGCTTCACAACGAGGTCTCGGGCGGATTCCTCGAGGTCTACGCGTCGGAGCTGCTCGAGTGGCCCGACGTCGTCGTGTTCACCGGGCTCACCGCGAGCTTCGACCGCATGTTGCACCTCACCGCCTACCTGAAGACCTTCAACCCCCACGTCGTCACGGTGGCCGGCGGGCCCGCCATCCGCGCGCTCCCGCGCTACGCGAGCGCGTTCTTCGACTACGTCTGCACCGGCGACGTCGAGGAGATTCGCGACGTCATCGCGGACGCCCTCGGCGTCGAGTACGTCGAGGACGATCCGGTGCCCCGTTACGACCTCGCAGACTGGATCGGGCGCGTCATGGGCTACGCCGAGTCGAGCCGGGGCTGCAACTTCCGCTGCAGCTACTGCAGCCTCACCGCCGAGGGTCGGCCCTACGCGATGGGGCGGCGGGAGGTGATCTGCTTCCAGGACAACCAGTTCTACGGGCAGGATCATCAGCTCTTCCTGGAGCGCATGGCGCTTCTGAGGGAGCTGCGGCGGGCCGGCCACTTCAAGTACTGGCACGCCTTCGTCACCGATCAATTCCTCTGGAGCGACGAGAACCTGGCGCAGGCGCGCGAGGCGGGCTGCCTGTCGCTGTTCGTCGGCGTGGAGTCATTCGACGAGGCGTGGCTCCGGCGGGTCAACAAGACCCAGAACAACCGCTTCTCCCAGGTCGACCTGATCCGCAAGTGCCTGGACGCGGGCATCCTCCTGCAGTACGGCCTCGTCTTCGACCCCACTGAGCGGACGCTCGCCGAGATGCACCGCGAGATCGGAGGCATCTGCGACAACGACGAGCTCCCGGCGCCGAACTTCATCTTCATGTCGATCCCGTTCCCGGGCACGCCATTCTTCCACGATCGCCTGTCGCGCGGGCTGATCCTGCCGAACACGAAGGTGCGCGACCTCGAGGGATCCACGCTGTCGATGCGGCCCCTCGACGCGCTCGACGAGGTGGCGCGCTTCATCGCCACCGCGAAGAACTTCCGCGGTTACCGGGCGCGCCACTTGCGCCGTCAGCTGCGCTTCCTGTGGCGATACCGGAAGTCGCTGAGCCTTCCCGAGTCGCTGGTGTCCTCGATCATCTTCCTGAGCATCCTGGCGCCGGCCGCGGTGTCGAACCCGAAGACGCTGCTCGCCCGCCGCCGTCCGCGGACGCACGTGAGCACCACGGACCGTCTCGACGACGTCTATCGCCCCTTCCGCCGCGTCGCCTCCGCCTTCGAGGCCTCGTTCCGCGCGACGACGCTCATCGACGGGGCGGGCGAGCTGAATCCCGCGCTGATCGACGACGTCCTCGCCGGGCGGTCCGCGAGCCGCGCGGCCGTCCGCTGATGCCCACGCGGCCGACGTGGCTCCGCTGGAGGGACTGGCTCTTCATCGCGTCGCTGCACGCCATCCCGATCGTCGCCATCGTCCGGGGCACCCATGCGCGCGACTGGGTCGCGTGTGTCGTCTTCTACGTGGTCGCCGCGATGGGCACGGGCATCGGCCTTCATCGCTACTTCGCGCACCATGCGTTTCGCACCAGCCGGACGTTCCAGCTCGTCCTCGGCGTGCTGGCCTGCACCGCGTTCGCCGAGCCGATCGGCTTCGCCGGCAAGCATCGCCTGCACCACCGGAACTCGGATACGCCGTCGGACGTCCACAGCCCGCGCCAGGGATGGTGGCACTGCTGGTACGGGAGCCTCGTCGACGACGGCCGCAGCGAGCGCGAGATCGTCGACGCGGCACGGGATCTCGCGCGTTACCCGGAGCTCCGCTGGCTCCGCGCCTGGTTCGTCCTTCCGGGCGTGGCGCTCGGGGCGCTGACCTGGTGGCTCGGCGGCTTCTCGCTGTTCGCCATCGGCTTCGTGCTCAGCCGCTGCCTGCTCCTGAACCTCGTGTCCACCGTGAACTACTTCGGCCACGTCGTGGGCAGTCGGCGCTACGCGACCCGCGATCAGTCGACGAACAGCGCCCTGGTCGCGCTCCTCACGTTCGGCGAGGGCTGGCACAACAACCACCACTACTACCCCGGCTCGGCCCGCGCGGGATTCCACTGGTGGGAGATCGACCCGGTGTATTACGCGATCCGGCTGCTCGCCTGGCTCGGGATCGTGTGGGACCTTCGCGAGGTCCCCGAGGAGGTGAAGCATGCCGGCTGATGCCCCCGGTCCGTTCGGTGCGATGGCGCTGTCCTTCTCCGGGGGCGGGGCGCGCGCGGTGGGCTTTCACCTCGGTGTCCTGGCCTACCTCGATCGTCTGGCGCTGCTCGAGGACGTGGCCGTGCTGTCCACGGTCTCCGGCGGAACCTTCGTCGGCACGAGCTGGGCACTCTCCGTGAAAGAGGGCGTGCCCTTCGCCCGCTACCTCGCCGACACCTATCGCTTTCTGGGCACGGCGCCCTTCTTCGATCGCGCGATCCAGGAGCTCACCGCCAAGAACCCTCCGCTGCCCGGAGGACGCCGCACGCTCGCCGTCTCGATCGCCAAGGCGTGGGACGTCCTCTACTTCAAGGGGCGGCGGTTCGAGATCTTCTGGCGGCCGGAGCCCGTGATCCACCTCGAGGAGATCACGTTCAACGCGACCGACTTCAAGAATGGTATCTCGTTCCGGTTCCAGAAGAGCGCGGGCCGCGCCCGGATCGGCAACGGCAAGGTGTCGATCACGGATGAGCAGGCGCAGCGGATCCGCATGGCCGACATCATGTCGGCCTCGTCCGCGATCCCCGGCGGCGTGGAGCCGCTCGCCTTCCCGCAAGACTTCGCCTGGCCCGGGGACGACGGCGGCGTCGCGGCGCGTGAGGAGATCCAGGCGTCGCTGCGGGACCAGGTCGGGACCGACACGATCCCGCTCATGGATGGCGGCGCCTACGACAACCAGGGCATCGACAGCGTGCTACTGGCGGAGCAGCGCCGGCTGCGTCGGGAGCAGAGCGCGCTGGGCCTGTTCGTGATCTGCGACACGCGGCTCCGGACGGATACGTTCTACACCATGCCCGCACCGCCGCCCCCGGGGAAGATCACCTTCACCCACGTGAATCGGTGGATGTGGGGACTCATCGGGACGGCCGGGGCCACGGTGGCGGCGCTCATCGCCCACTTCATCGAGGACACGCACCGTGCCGATCTGGTCCACGTCGTCGCGTTCGTCGTGCCCATGATCATGGCGCTGGCGCTGGCCGGCTCACTCCTCTGGGCCCGGGAGAAGATACTCAGCATCATCGCGGATCTCTCCAAGGTCGTGAGGGCGCCGTGGAGCCGGCTCGATCGGCTGACGACGAACGTGGCCGCGGACCTGGTGAACCTCCGCGTCGGGTCCATGTTGGCCCTGACCGATGACATCTTCATGAACCGCATCCGCTCGCTGAACTACGCGTACGTCTTCACACAGCCCGACCTGAAGAACCGGATCGTGGCCAACGAGATCTACGACGTGGTGACGGCCGTGGACGGCGCGGAGGCGGCCGGGCTTCCGGGATGGCTCGCGGCCTCGCCGGCCATGGTCGAGGTCGCCAAGGCCGCTTCGACGATGGGCACCAAGCTCTGGCTCGCGGCCCCGCCGCCCGGGCAGCACGGCGAGCTCGACGGCCTCCTCGCCTGCGCACACATGACGACATGCTACAACCTCGTGCGGCACATGGCGCAGAGCTGCCGGAAGCCGGACGGCACGTTCACCGACCCCCGCCTCGACGCGCTCTGGACGAAGGCGCAAGCCGACTGGATGGCGATGCGCGCGAATCCCTACGCGTTCGTTCCTTCGCTCTGAGGGGCTAGACCAGCGACAGCACGGCGTCGGCGAACTCGCGCGGAGCCTCCTGCGGGATGTTGTGGCCGACATGGGGGATGACCAGGCGCTCGTAGCGGCCGGTGAACGACCCCGCGTGGCCCGCGGAGGACAGCGCCGGGCTGACGCCGTTGTCGTGGCCGTGCAGGACGACGGTCGGCACCACGATCTTGGGGCGCGTGGCCAGCCGTCGCTCCGTCTCCTCGTACGCGGGGTCGCCTTCCGCCAGGCGGAAGCGGTGGCGGTAGGACTGGACGACGACGTCGACGAAATCCGGATTGTCGAACGAGACGGCCGTCCGCTCGTAGGTCGCGTCGTCGAAGCGCCAGCTCGGCGACCAGAGCCGCCAGAGGAGCCTGCACAGCTCGCCGCGATACCGGGCGAGGCCGGCGCGGCCGCGCTCGCCGTGGAAGTAGTACTGATACCAGTATCGGTGCTCGTCCTCGGGCGGGCGAGGGGTCGCCGACGCGGCGATGTCCTGGATGTTGTAGCCGCCGCACGAGACGAGCCCGCGCGCGCGTTCCGGCCAGAGCGCGGCGACCACGCACGCCGCGCGTCCGCCCCAGTCGTAGCCGGCGAGCACCGCGGCGGGGATCGAGAGCGCGTCCAGCAGCGCGAGCAGATCGTGGCCGAGGGCGGCCTGCTGTCCCGAGCGCGGGGTGCTCGCCGAGAGGAATCGCGTCGGGCCGTACCCGCGCAGATAAGGCACGAGCACGCGGCAACCCCGCGCGGCGAGGATGAGGCTCACCTCGTCGTACGCGTGCACGTCGTAGGGAAACCCGTGGAGGAGAACGACCGGCGTGCCCTGCGCCGGGCCCGTCTCCTCGTACGCGATCTCGAGGACGCCCGCCTTCACGCGTCCCACGGCTTGCTCCATGTCTCGGCGAACGTCACCTCCTCCAGGACCTTCCGGATCAGCGCGTCGGGAACGGGGTCGGGCTTGATGTAGCGCAGCGCACGCTGGGTATGAATCGCCTCGAAGAGCCCGATGTCGTCGGCCATGCTTGGTCACCCTCCACGCAGGCGTCTCCTTCGCCAAGCCGATACTTCTCGCGCAGTGATGCTGGAAGCGTCAGGGTTCCCCGACCTCGGACCTGAATCGTGGTTGTCGTCATTGTTACTCAGCTCGAAGCTCGGGGCACGAGCGTGTAGGTCCAGCACTCGCCTTCGAGCAGGGTCGTGCCGGCTTGATTCACCACCGTGGCCTTGAGCTGGCACACGGGCTTGTCGGCCTTCAGCGAGATCACCTCGATCTCCGCGGTCAGGGTGTCGTCCACATAGGCGGGCGCCAGGTACTTGAGCGACTGGCTGAGGAACACCGTCCCCGCGCCCGGCAGGTCCATGGCGACCAGGGTGTTGAGCATGCCGGCGGTGATGCCGCCCTGAGCGACGAGCCGGCCGAAGCGCGTGCGCGCGGCGAAGTCGGGATCGAAGTGCAGGGGATTGCGGTCCCCGGTGATCTCGGCGTAGAGCTCCAGGTGACGCATCGTGACCGTCTGCGTCCGCCGGGCGCGCTGACCGACGGAGAGGCCCAGCGGGCCGATCTTCTCGGAGTCGCTCTGTCTCCCGGGCGGCGACGGCTCAGGGTTGGTCATTCGATGACGTGATCCGCCCGCAGGAGCAGCGATTCCCTCCCGGTCGCGCAATGCTCGCGACGAGGCCGGTGCCGACGATGCGGTGCACTTTCCTCGCTTGCTGCGCTTCGACGCCAAGTGGAACGGCAAGGAGAAGAAGAGCGAGGGCGAGGCTGCCCAAAGGCCGGCGCTAGCGCAGGATCTTGCGCGCTTTCGCGGTGCTGCCGACGGTGAACACCACGGCGGCGCCGCGACCGGCCGTGGTCGCGTAGGCCGACTTGATGTTGACCCGCGCCTTGGCCAGCTTGCCCGCGACGCGGGCGAGCGTGCCCGGCTTGTTGCGCATGCGCACGACGAAGGCGGGCTCTTCGCTGAAGCGGTACTTGGCGCGGCGCAGCGCCCGCTTGGCCTGGCCGGGGTCATTGACGATCAGGCGGATCTTGCCGCGCCCGCGAGCCGCGTCGGCGGACAGGCTGACGATGTTGACGCGGGCGTCGGCCAGCGTGCGCGCGAGCTGAGCGAGCACACCAGGTCGGGACTTGAGGCTGACGGTGAGCTGGGTGGTCCTGGGCATCGTTGCGCCTCCTCCTCGACGGTTCTGCTCGATTGGTATGCTACTCGAACTCGAAACCCCCGAGCTCCTAAAGAATCAGAGACTCCTCCACGGGGGTCCGCAGCGCGTCCAGGGCCGTCCGCAGGAGCCGCTTGCGGAAGCGCCGCTCTTCCTCGGGGCTCAGGTCGGGATCGCCCACGACGCTCGTGATGGCCTTGCCGCGGACGATCCGGTTCGAGCCCACCGAGCGCGCGAGCGCATCGAGCGCGCTGATCTGGACGATCGGGATCCCCAGCGTGTCGAACTCCTTCGCGAGCGCGGCGCCGCCGCGATTGCACGACCCTCAGGTGGAGGTGAGGATCACGCCGTCGACGCCGGCCGCCTTGAGGTCGCGCCCCATCTCCTGGGCGAACCGACGCATCGTGGGGATCACCGAGGTGTTGCCCGTCGTCGAGAAGAACTCGGGGTGCAGCCGTCCGATGACGCCCTCGCGCTCGAGCTCGCGCGCCACGTCGAGCGGCAGCACCCGGTGGGGATCCTCGTTGATGCGTGTCGTGTTGAAGCCGCCGTGCACGGATTGCCAGCGCTCCGGCGGCAGCGTGTCGGCTCCCGCGATCGAATAACGGAGCCACTTGGTGGCGTAGCCGGACTCCAGACGATCCGGGTTTCCGCGCGGCACCAGGCCGCCCGTGGTGATCAGCGCGATGGTCGCCCGCGCGAGATCGCGCAGGGGCGGCGCCGCCGCCACTCGGTAGTAGCGCGGCACGGGCCACTCGGTCGTGTACGCCTCGCCGCGGACCTTGCGAAGCAGCATGTCCATCGCGCGCTCGGCGGCCGGCCGGCTCGCCGTCTCGAAGACCCGCCGCCCGGTGGGGACGTAACCCTCCTCCGCGGGCGGGCCGAGCGGCGTCCCCGACACGAGCTTCAGCGCCAGGCGCGCCATGACCTGCACGGCGTCGGCCATCCCGGTGGCGGTCTTCTGGGTGCTCGCGATGTGGACCTTGGTCCGGAACATCTCGGCCGCGGCGTTGTCGACGTGCATCCCGGTCACCGCCGTCACGCCGAGGCGCTCGCGCGCGCGGAGCGCCACCTCGCCGCAGGCCCAGCCGTAGCGGCCGGCCGAGAACGCGGGCCCGGCGATCACGAGCTGTGGACGGTGCTCGGCGATCAGGTCGAGGATCGCGTCGACCGCCCCGGGCTTCTCGGCGACGTGGTTGTCGCCGCAGTAGACGGTGGCGACGATCTGCGCGCCCTCCCCGAGCGCCTGCTGGAGCACGCGGCCGGGACCGATCGCGCCCTCGCGCTGACCCGGCGGCGTCTCGGCCTTGTCCTCGGCGCCGATGCCCGCGAAGAACTGGTTGAGATAGTGCACGACCCGAAGCGCTGTCATCTGGTCCTCCATCTACTCGAACCGGACGGTCTGGCACGAGCCGCCGCTGGGGTCGATCGCGCCGTGGAGATAGCGCATCGGCACGGTCATCTCCCCGCGCGCGTCGATGTCCGGGTCGACCAGCCGATCGCCCCCGATCAGCGTCGCCATCTTCGGCAGCGTCACCATCTGGCCCCGGCTGCCCGAGTTGACGATGGCGTCGGCCTCGGGGACGGCGAAGATGAAGCCGGGATCGTCGGGGCCCTCGCCGACGTCGTTGTAGACGAGGGTCGTCTTGATGCCGGCCCGCTCGCACTTCTGGATGGTCAGCATGAGATCCACGGCGTGGTTCGACCCGTTGAGGCCGATCACCATGGCCGCCTCCGCGCGCAGGAGTCGCGCCATCTTGGACACCGAGCTGGACGACGCTTCCTTGTCCGCGGCCGAGACCGTCACGCCGCCGAAGACGATGCAGCCGAGGAAGTTCAGGTCGCGACCGTGGCGCCGGCACAGCTCGATGAGGATCGGATGGTTCTGCTCGCGGTACGTCGACCCGACGTACCCGCGGTTCCAGCGCACCACCGCGCCGTCGAAGAACTCGTTGGGATGGAGCATGGTCCCGAGCGGCAGCGACACCCGCACCCCATAGAGGTACGGGGTGAGCGTGACCTCCTGGAGGAGGCAGACGACCCGGGGCAGTGCCGGGTCGCACGGCGTGAGCTCGAAGGCCTCGACGTCGTCCGGCGCCACCTCGCGCGCCGTGCGTCCGAGGTGCGCCGCCACCTTCAGGCCCGCCGCCTGGACGGCACGGTTGTACTCGTTGGACTCCG
>WNGB01026036.1_pt1 | contig 10726 bp, 8 predicted proteins | sample 5400681 | NCBI WGS metagenome assembly WNGB01 (sample SAMN13153367, study PRJNA577476) | soil metagenome | isolation source: 115 cm soil or saprolite under grassland replicate 2 | place: USA:California | collected 2016-06-15 | reverse complement strand
GATGTGGACGGCGACGGCGACCTCGACCTGGCCGCCGGCAATGAAGGGCCGAACCGCCTGTACCGTAACGACGCCGGCGTACTGACATCCAGCGCGGTCTGGTCCTCGGCTGAAAACGACCAGACTAGGAGCGTGGCCTGGGGGGATGTGGATGGCGACGGCGACCTCGACCTGACTTCCGGCAACTATGGGCAGCCGACCCGGCTGTACCGCAACGACGCCGGTGTGCTGACAGCCAGCACGGTCTGGTCCTCGACCGAGAGCGGCAACACCGAGAGCGTGGCCTGGGGTGATGTGGACGGCGACGGCGACCTCGACCTGGCCGCCGGCAACTATGGGCAGCCGATCCGACTGTACCGCAACGACGCGGGCGTGCTGACAGCCAGTGCGGCCTGGTCTTCCACCGAGAGCGGCAACACCGAGAGCGTGGCGTGGGGCGATTATGACGGCGATGGCGACCTCGACCTGGCCGCCGGCAACGCTGAGCAGCCGACCCGACTGTACCGCAACGATGCCGGTGTGCTGACAGCCAGCGCGGCCTGGTCCTCCACGGAGAGCGGCGCCACCCAGAGCGTGGCGTGGGGCGATTATGACGGCGACGGCGACCTCGACCTGGTGGTCAGCAACTTTGTGCAGCCGACCCGCCTGTACCGCAACGACGCGGGCGTGCTGACAGCCAGTGCGATCTGGTCGTCCACCGAGATCGGCGCCCTAAGCGTGGCGTGGGGCGATATGGACGGCGACGGCGACCTCGACCTGGCGGCCGGCAACTATGAGCAGCCCAACCGGCTGTACCATAACACGCGTCATGATCTCCGCAGCTCGCACGCCAATCCAATCGTTCGGATGCAATCACCCGACACAACGCCGCCCCTGCGCGGCGCCTATTTCTATGCCACACCGCACATCCTCGATCAGCAGTTGATCACGCTCAACTATACCCTGGTGCATCCTGACAGCCTGACCGTCGCGCGTGTGATCGGGCAGTACTCGCTGGATGGCGGTGGCCACTGGCGCGCTGCGGCGCCAATTAATACCCAGACGACCAACCTATCGAGCTCGCCTGGCGGCGTGGCACACACCTACACCTGGGATACCTTTGCCGATGGCGACCTCGACAAAGGTGTGTTTGGCCAGAGTGACAATGTCGTCTTCCGGATCATTGCTGTCCCCAGCCTCAACGCCCGCGCGAACCAGATACCTGGGCCGTATCTCTATGGCGCTGCCGCCAGCAGCACCCTCCCGTTTCGCGTGCGCGGCGCCCAGCCGCGCGTGCTGCGCGACGGTGTGCCGTTGGCGGGGGCGCTGGTCTATCGCCTGCGCCCACCCAGCCCCGACCCAACAGCGGACCCCCGCGCGCAGCTCATGCGTGATGGGTTGGGACGCATCCTGCGCACCAATCAGTTGGGCTATCTGGCGGGTCAGAGCCCGATCGCGCTGAACGACAGCCTGATCGCGCTCCAGCCGATCGGCGCCACCAGCAGTTACGCGTTGTATTTCACCAGCGCCGCGCCGACCGCAACCGGACTGGCGGCCAACACAGTTGTAAATCCTGGAGTCCAGGCGTTGACGATCTCATCCGCCAACCCCCTGGTGCTGCTCAATCTCTCGGTCTCGCTGGAGTGGGATGCTCGCAAAGAGAATACCACCTTCCTGAATAGGCTGCAAAGCGATCTCCAGCGGGTCTCGGCGCTGCTATATGACTTCACTGACGGCCAGGTCGCGCTCGGCCAAATCACGATCTACCAGAACCGCGATCACTGGTACGATGTCGTCGACTCCAAGGGCGTTCTGGTCACGAAAGGCGCCGACATCCGCATCCACGCCTCTAACCGCCTGCGCCCCAACGCCAGCCAGGGCGGCATCACCACCCAGGATCGCCTCGATCCGAACAACGCTAGGATCACCTATGAGTTCGGCCACGTGCGCATCGGCACGGTCTGGAACAGCGATGGCGACGTGGTGCAGAAAGAGGGCGACGACTGGGCGCGCGCGCTGGCGCACGAGCTGGGCCACTACGCGCTGTTCCTCGACGACAACTACCTCGGCCTGGATGGCAGCGGGCGCTTCACCACCCTTGCGAGCTGCCGCGGCGCGATGAGCGACCCCTACCGCGACGACTGGACCGAGTTTCAGCCCGCCAGTGCCGAGTGGGACACCAAGTGCCAAAACACGCTCTCCGCGCGCCTGACCGGCCGATCGGATTGGCAGACGATCAAAACCTTCTACGACAACCTCGCACCCAGCTTCGTGCTGAACGCACCGCCCAGCTTCGGCACGAACCCTGGCCCGAGCGCGCTGCCGCTGGCCGTAACACAGTTCACCCTGGTCGCGCCCGCGAGCGCGGCGCCGCTGGAGTCGCGCCTGGTCGTACTGAGTCAGCCGGGCGGCAGCCCGTACCAGCCGAGCGATAGCGCACGCGCGTTCCTGTTCAGTAGCGATGGCACGCAGATCGCCGATCTGGGCCAGCCGACATCGCGCGCCAGCCAGGGCCAGGTGGCGGTGCGCGGCGCGCGGACGAATGACCGGCTGTGCGTGTTCGACCAGGCCGCGGCGAGCCTGGGGTGCGCCAGCCTGACGGCCAGCATTCAGCCGCTGCCGATCGCCCAGCGGCCCGATTGGCAGCCGGATGTAATCGTCACGCCGGTCACGTCGCGCACACTCACGCTGGAGGTGCTGCGCGATGGGGTCGGTCAGCCCCTCCCCAGCCAGCTGACGGCGCGGCTGTTCGCGGCCGACTCAGCCCTGTTGCCCGCCTCGGTGGACCTGACGCCTGCCGGCGACACGTATCGCGGCACGCTCACTCTGAGCGCTCCGGTGCTCGAGGGCTCTGTGTCTGTTGAAGTTCCGCACGATACCAGCAGTCCACCGCGCGCGATCGTGACCGATAACGCGCTGGGCGGCCACCCGGCCCCGCCGCGCCGGCCGCCGCGGCGCATGCGCCGCCGCGCACCGCTGACCTCGCCCGACGGCCAGGTCATCCTGTACAGCGACGACTTGATCTTCAATCCGGACGAGTTCTTCTTCTTCGCACTCCAGACGGCGACGCGCCTGCCGGAGCCACCATCCGACCAGACGATCATCGGCCAGGGCTACCGGCTGATCACCTCGGATGCCAGCCGGCTGGTGAAGGCGGTGATCGACATGACCTACGCCGACAGCGATGCACCGCGGAAAGGGGATGGTGGATCGCCGACGAAGGAAGTGGCGATCTACTACTATGGCAAGGATCCCCAGGGATTTCTACATTGGCAGCAGCTGCATGCGCCGGTCGCGGCCACAAACACTGCCGAGGCTGCCGGTAATATCACTGCGCTGGTGGTGGGTGCGGGCGTGTATGTGCTCATGTCGAATACCTGGGGCAGCCAGGTGCGGCTGGTCAGGCGGTAAGACGCAATGGAGGAGCTGATGACATTCAACCAAGGACATGCGCTGCTGATCGGCATCGGCACATACCAGAACCATCCGTCGATGGATGTGCCTGTCACTCAAATTTTGCGCAAAATTCGGGCTCTTCCGCAAAGATCGTGCTATTTCGCGAAGCGAAATAATCGTGATAGCTCTACTTGGCATCAGAGAGCAGTGTCTCATCCGCCTCGTTTCACAGCTTAATCCGTTAAGCACGGGAGATGCGGAAGAGCCGATTATCCGCGAGGCCATGCGGAGTATGTGAACAATAATCGTATGTGGTCTGTATCATGGGTGGCATCCAGCCGCCGAGCACAACCTTGCAGCAGACCGCTCCGCGCGCGAGATCGTTGTCTTTTTGAAGGCTTTTCCCGGCGCGCTCGCGGCACCTGAATGCCAAATCGTTGGGCCGCCTCCAACCCCGAGCAGACTCGATGCCCCAAGGTATCACCCCCAGCCTGCGCGCCATTTGGTGACGTATCAGCCAGCCCTCAGCCGGTTCGCATGGCACGCCACCCTGCTTCTGCTATACTGCTGCTGATCCTTCACGGTTGGTTCAGCCAAGCAGCGGCTTACCCGAATAGCTGGGAAGGCGGAGGGGACGACCATGCCACGGCTGCCTTCAGGCGCAACACTCTTCTCGCGGTGCCCAGCCGCTGACGCCCAAGCTACGGCGAACAATGAGAACGTCACGTGGGAGGTACAGTATGGCAGGCTGGAGAGCAGTCAAGGAAAGCGCGGCGACGCCAGCTATGACGATGCAGAAATGGGGCGGGCTGGCATCCTTCCTGCTGGTCGTCGCTTTCATTGTTCCACCGTGGATCTACTTGACGGGGAACATGCGCGCTGCCACCGGGCCATTGGTCTACGCCCTCGCCGATTTCTTGTCTGGGCCAGTGCGCGCAGCCAGCCTGGTCATGACACTCGTTGCACTGCGTGAGCGCATTGGCGAGCGCGCGCCGCGCCAGATGTCCCTGGCACTGCTGGCGGCGGCGCTTGCGGCAGCGATGTTCGTGACCGCCGCCTTTTTTCGATCCGCCAACCGCCAGTACCTTTTGCTGCATCCCGAGCTGTCAGATGACCTGTCCACGACGCTTCTGATGGCGTGGGGCACCATCGTGGCAGGCGTGATTGCGACCGGGTGGCACATCCTGGGGTGGGCGCTGGTGCTGGTCGGATCGGCAGGTTGGGCATCCCACCGCCTTCCCCGTGGATTGAGCGTGCTCTATGTGGTGACAGGAGCCGCAGCACTGTTCGTGTATGTGCTGCCGGACATGGAGGGGATCGTCGTGGTACTGGGCGTGGTGGTGAGTATCTGGCAGGGCATCGTGTTATGGAACGTCGGGCCGGGAGAAACGCGTGTACCTAAGCTACACGTACGCCAACCCGATCAAGCCTGAGGCTAAGGAGGTACACGATGGCGGATGCGCCTCTCTATACCTCATCGTGCGCGGCGCGCAGCCTGTGGCATGAGTACCGTATCTACGCTGACCGGGTGGAACTCGACCCGTTGGCTGGCACGTTGACAGTGCCCTTCGATCAGATCGAGGGCGTTCACATCGCGGACACGTATAGCCAGGGCGTGCGGCTCCAGCTCGCCGGCTTCCGTCCGGGCCTCAAACTGGACTGGGCCGACTTCCACCCACACATCGTACTCGACAAGGCCACCGGGCTGTTCCGGCACGTCGCGTTCACGCCGGACGACCCGCAGGCGTTCCCGGCGGCGCTGGAGGGAGCGATGGCAGCGTACCGGCAGATCGGCGCGGCACGTGCCTAACCGAACCCTTCGCGCGAGATCGTTCGATTTTGATTCCGCTTCTTGCTGGGCGCTCGTGGCGGCTAAACGCCAGCCCGCTGAGCTGCGCTCATCTCCGAGCCTGTGGAGAGGATGCTACCGCAGCGCAAACCTGCGCACTATTCCCCTTCGTCATCTTTCGCACCTGGAGCAACGCGGCGGTTCGCGACTATGCCTTTGTCCAGATTGAGCTGCCGCGCCTGATCAGTCTGATACGACTGGGCAATCTGCCATCGCGGCGGGTGGCCGAGAAAATCGGCATGCATTGTACGGCTGAAATCACGCGCTATGGACGCCGGTATTGGCACTACCGCCTCGAACGGGAGATGGGAGACGAGTGAGCACGCATCGAGAAGCCTTGCGCATCACAAGCGTTCTGAAAGGGAAATTAGTATGTACAGTGTACTGGTGCAGCTCACAATCCAGCCGCAACACGTGGAGGCGTTCGTCACCCTGATGCGGGAACATGCGCGCGAGAGCAGTCGGGACGAGCCAGGCACCCGTGGCTTCGATGTCGTTCAGGACGAAACCAACGCCCATCACTTCTTCGTCCATGAGACCTACGTGGGTGAAACAGCCTATCAGACCCATTTGCAGGGAGCGATCGGCAAGCGCAACTTTCCAAAGATCGCCGCATTGGTCGTTGGAACGCTCGATAGTTCGATCTTCATCGGCAAGGGGATCAACATCACTCCGAGCGAGACCTAGAGCTCCGGTCAAGAATCCGCGAATAACGCGAATAAAGGAACGTCGATGCCATATGCCCAAGACCTCCGCGCCGTTGTCGGCCAGCGCCCGCTCATCCTTGTGGCAGCTGGGGCGCTGATCTGCAACGCCGCTGGCGAGTTGCTCTTACAGCGCCGTACCGATGATCGCTTGTGGGGGATACCTGGCGGCAGTATGGAGCTGGGAGAATCGGCGGAGGAGAACGCCCGCCGCGAAGTGTGGGAAGAGACCGGCCTGGTCGTTGGCGACTTGCAGCTCTTTGGCGTCTTTTCCGGGCCAGGGATGCGCCACGTGTACCCCAACGGCGATGAGGCGGCAATCGTCTCGGTGGTGTATCTCGTCAACCTGGTGCCCGGCCAGGCACCTATTCCCGGCGATGAGAGCCTGGAACTGCGCTCCTTCACACGGGAGGCGCTCCAGGCCGTACTATTGAGTCCGCCAAACAAACCTATCGTTCGCGCCTTTCTCCAGGCCGACGCGGAACACGTATCGGGCGAGAGTCCACAGCCCTGCCACTACCACCAGCCCTAGCACCGCGCTGACGCCCCACACAGCGCGTCGATGAGGGTCATGACTGCGGTTTGACAGCTCTTTCTGCGGCGTGCTACTATTCTTTTGCGACCCGTCGCCACCGCTTGGGATGGACGGAAGGGAGGCATATCATGAGCACGAACCTGCACACGATCACCCGCCACTGGATCAGCGAAGCCTCCGCCAAACATAGCTAGCCTGCAATACCGCCTTCTTTCAATCATGTCTTCCTGATTCAGCTGGGCGTCCGCTTTACGGCGCCTTTTCGTGCATCGCCCGATGACGGCGGTCACATTTGACACTGTCAGGAGCATGATCTACATGTCCATAACCTATGACCGTCTGCGCGCCGCTGATGAACACGCGGCGATTGCCTGGTGGGCAGCTGCGTATGGCGATGATCCCACCATTATCATGGCCGCTTTTCGTACCGACGCGCAGCACCGCGCGCGCTCATACGCCGCCCAGGAAGCAGATGGCACACTTGCTGCGGCGATCACCTATTGGGTGCGGGAAATCCGCGATGCTGCTGGTGTTCCACGGCGTGCTGCGCATATCTGGGGTGTCGGCACCCCTGCTGACGCAGCCGATACCGCGCGACGACAGCATGTCGCGCGGCTGGCAGCTGTTCCCCAATGGCTATCGCCAAGGCACCTTCTCAGGCGTCCAGCTGCCGGCCAGCGCCGGCTACACGATTCGCTCCTTTGATCCGACGCACGAGCCGGATGGCTGGCGGCGTTTGGCGGCGGTCTACCAGGCCTATAACGCAACACGACCCGCGTCGGTTGTTCGCGACGTTGCCTATTGGCGCGCGTATCTGGGTTGGCGCTGGGGGGAATGGTCGGGCACGTCGCCGCTGCTGGTCGCGGCACCATTGGATAGCCCCGACACCCTATGCGGCTACATCATCCCCAAGTACTACCACAACGACCACACGTTCCTCATTGCTGAGATCGGCGTTGCCCCGCGCGCTGCCGCCGCCGTGCCGATGCTCGTCACAGGTGTGCTTGAGGAAGCCACCCGGCGCAAGATTGTCGACCGCTTTCGGGTCTACTTCCCAAGCGACACACAGCTCGACGCCTTGGTAAGCCAGCTCTTTACGCCAGAACCGCAGGTGGGTGCGTATGGCGTTCACGCCGCCTACCCGTTGGTAGAGATGTCACCTGCGGATCTCGCCGCAATGTTTACCGCTCCAGGTAGCCACGCATGGCTGCTCGACCAGTTCTAACCACCTTCGATTGGGAATGGCCTGGGCGGGCTGCCATTTCAGCAGCTCGCCTCTCTACGCCCGGTCGCTCCCTCACAGCCCCAGCGTCACCACGAGTCCCCACACGACGATCACAAGCCCAATCACGGCAGTGACGCTGCGCACCAGCGTCCCGGCGCTCAGTTCGCCCCGCCCGATCTCCCGCACGATGGCGCGAACGCCCATAACGCTGGCGATGGAACGATGGCTGAATCATACTGCAAAACACAGCACGTCTCCAGCGACCTGGCTGCGGCAGAAAGCCACTGAGCGGGGGTTCGCCAGCAGTATCATTGATACGGTGACCGTCCGCGCTCATTCGACTGCGGGCAAGGAGCGGCCTATGGATACCTGTTCCTCTCCGCCAACAGCCGCTGTGCCGAGCGCCATACGCAATTCGCGCTAATCGGCATCTCCCTGCGCCTATCAGCAGTATCGTCGTGCATCGCTGCTGAATCGATGCGGTCTTCCTTTCGCGCGCTTCACAAGGCTTGGACATCGGCAGTTATCCACACGCGTCCGCGCACGGCATCCGTTCCCGTGCATGCGTCGTGCGTTGTGGCCTACGCGCTGTCTCTGAATGGTGTGAAACTGCGAATAGGAGCCGTGATGCAAACTGATACGCTGCCCACAAGTCCACGCCTGGCTGCGCTTGCTCAAGCGCTGGATGCTGGCGAGGCGCTGGCATTGGATCGTTTTTGGACGACGATTGCCCACGAAGGCACACCCCTGATTGAACCGAGCCCGACCGCACCCGATCACGTTCTCGTCACCTTCCTGTGGCGTGCGCACGAACAGGTCGATCACGTGGTGCTGATCAGCCCGTTGAGCAACGGCTGGTGGTGGAAACACTTCACCGAAAGTATGTTGCTCCGCCTCCAGCAAACCAATCTGTACTATCGCACCTATCATTTGCGCGCCGATGCCCGCTTCCTGTATCAACTTTCACCCAATGATGCACTGCTCCATCCAGCTGACGTGACAGATTGGCCAAGCCGCACGGCCACCTGGCAGCTCGATCCGCTCAACCCGCGCACCTATGCGCCGGAGGGCGATCCGCCCTGGTCCGTCGTAGAACTCTCCCAAGCAGCAGCACAACCCTGGATTGTAGCGCGTCCAGATCTGCCTGCCGGTGATCTCACGGAGCAGCACATCACGAGTACGATCTTCGGGGAAGATCGCCGGGTGTGGATCTACACGCCGCCCGGTTACACGCCACTGGACGCACCGTATCCGCTGCTGCTGTTCTTCGATGGCTGGTACTATACCCGCTACATTCCAACGGCGACCATTCTGGATAATCTCGCTGGGACGGGAACACTCGCACCCTGCGTTGCACTACTCCTCGATACCAGCGCCCAACGCGAACGCGACTTGACCTGCTCGACCCAGATGTGCGATTTTCTGCTCCAGGAACTGCTCCCGTGGGCCAGGCAGCACTATAATGTGACGCAGCAGGCAGTGCAAACCATGATTAGTGGGGTGAGCCTTGGCGGATTAGCAGCGGCGTTCACCGGCTGGCGACACGCCGAGGTCTTTGGCAATGTGCTGTGCCAATCCGGCGCCTTCTGGTGGATGCCGGCGGGTGACGCCGAGGATGAATGGTTGACGCGACAGATCGCCAGTAGCCCAGCCCGTCCGGTGCGCTGGTATATAGAAGCGGGATTGATGGAGCGCGGCGTGGGGCCATTTCCGTCTGCTCTCTGTACCAATCGGCATTTTCGCACCGTGCTAGAAGCCAAGGGATATGTGGTAGCGTATCACGAATTCAATGGTGGGCACGAAATTATCAATTGGCAGGGGACACTCCCCAACGGGCTGTGTGCGCTGAGCAAGCCACACTGAGCGTTCGCGGCAACGTGTGGTGTGCCTGGCATCCACGGAGTTCATGGGAGCTTGACGATATGCCGTGGGGATCCGATTATGCCGTTGCAGCGGACCGGTTCGCACGAGATCGTTCGGTTTGACACAGTTTCTGGCGCGCAGCCCGAGGCGCATTACTCCAGAGGGACGTATGATACGCGTGGCGGTAATTGGCAATGCCGGTGGTGGGAAATCAACGCTGTGTCGCGCCTTGAGCACAACGCATGCACTCCCGTGCTTCCCGGTCGATCACTTCCAATGGAAACCCGGTTGGGTTCCTGCTCCGTATCAGGAAGTGAAGCAACGCCATGACGAAATACTGGCATACGATCAATGGATTATTGACGGTTGGGGGCCACGCGATTTGATCGTCGCGCGATTCGACGCAGCCGATACCATTATCCTAGTCGATCACCCATTGTATGTTCATTATTGGTGGGCCATCAAACGCCAGGTGACGTGTCTGTTTGTGCCGCGTCACGATGGGCCGGAAGGGTGCCCGATGTTGCCAGTGACATGGCCGCTGCTTAAAATGATTTGGGATATTCATTTCCATGCGCGGCCACAGCTCCTTGACATGGTCAATCACTATCGTGACCGCAAACAGGTCTTTCATATTCGCTCACCCGATGAGCTGCAACGGTTCGTCAACGACAATTGTTCGTAACCATACTGTCCGAGGGAGGTGCGCTGCAATGGCGGATTACAAAATGTAGCCCAGTACGCTCACTAGTGTAGCCAGCCTCGCAACGCGCTTGGGCACCGCACTGACGCCTAGTTGACCGCCCGCCGCGCAAATACGAGATTCTTTCGGCTCCATGTGTGTGCGGCATCTGGTGAAAGGAGCCTGCTATGCATACGACTACTCGGCGATCAGCTGCGGCTCAGTCTTCACACACCCGATAACGCCACCCATCTTCCTTTCGCGTGTCGGTTCTCCCACTCTACTCCTCATGCGTAGCGTGTGTGCTCTGTCGCGTGTCGCAGTCTACCCCCCTAGTCATAGACGCACACACTATGAGGAGGATCCCCTATGTCGATTCAGTATCGGCTGCTTCGTCCCGCTGAGGAAGATGCCGCCGTCAATCTATGGATGCGGGTGCTTGAGACGGACGAGCACGAGGCCCGCCAAACGTTTCGCGATTTTCACGACGCGC
>WNGB01016429.1_pt1 | contig 10726 bp, 9 predicted proteins | sample 5400681 | NCBI WGS metagenome assembly WNGB01 (sample SAMN13153367, study PRJNA577476) | soil metagenome | isolation source: 115 cm soil or saprolite under grassland replicate 2 | place: USA:California | collected 2016-06-15 | reverse complement strand
GCCCGCCAGAGCTGGGGTGCGATACCGCCGGTGAAAGCGTTGGGGTCGTAGGAGGGCGCCGAGTAGAGCGCTCGAACCTCTCCCGCAGGCGTCATGGCGATCATGCCGCCGCGGACGCCCGCAGGCCAGATGCTGTCGATGAACCGCTGGAGGTCGAGATCGATGGTAGTCGCGATGGGGCGGCCCGGCGTCGGCGGCAGGGAGGCAGAGCTGGCCTCTTCGCGGACCAGCCGTCCCCGGGCATTTACCTCGATATACCGCACGCCGGCCGTGCCGCGGAGCGTGTCGTCGTACTCCTGCTCGAGACCCGCCTTGCCCACGATCGCGCCCGGATCGAGCCCCTCGTACCGTTCGCTGGCCAGGTCTGCGTCGGTCACCTCACCTACGTACCCCACCAGGTGTGCGACCGCCTTTCGGGCCGGGTACAGCCGCTTGGGCTCGGCCTGAATGACGAGACCGGGGAGGGCGACCCGGTGCTCCTCCAGCTTCGATACGATCTCGAATGTGGCGTCACCGAAGACCACCACCGGCTGGTACCGCGCACTCTGGAATCGCCGCAGCACCTCGGTCACCGCACTGCTGTCGAGCGGGACGACCTCCCGCACCCGGGCGAGCACTGCCTGGAGCGAATCAACCGAGGGCGCGAGCAGCTTGACCGAGTAGCCGGGGACGTTCTCCGCGATGATCTCGCCCCGGCGGTCGTAAATCGTGCCGCGGGGGGCGGTGAGTGGTATCGGCCGGAGCCGATTGGTCTCCGCCTTGAGCTGGAACTTCTCGTGCTGGATGATCTGGGTTCGGAAGAACGCGCCCAACAGGATCAGAAAGGCCCCGGCAACGACCCACCGCGCGGCCCGCGCCCGCTCCCCCAGCCGATACGAGTCGGAGCCGGTCATCCATCGAGCCTCACGGCAAACCACTGGCGGAATGCGAGCAGCACCAGCGCGCCCGCCGCCGCCGTGATGACCGCCTGCAGTGGACTGTAGACGCCCAGCTCGACCAGGAGCTGCCCCTGGGGGACGTTGTCGGCGAAGAAGACTGCCCGGCCCCAAGCCGCCGCGTAACCCACGATGGTATCCGCCAGGGTGGCAGCGCCGAACCGGGCGGGTGAGAGCGCGTCCGTCGTGAGGCCCACCAGGAACCCCACCACCGCACCCGCGCCGGGGCCGCTTCGCATCGCGAACACGACCAGCCCGAAGAGAAGAAAGTCAGGCGCCAGCCGGGTGTCGAACAGGCGCGGCCGCACGTAGAAGTGGAGCAGCACGAGGGTCACGAACACGATGCCCAAGTGGAGCCGGCTGGTTCGGGGCCCGTTCATGGGGTCGAATCCCGGCCACCGGCCGGCGGAGTCGGGGGAGTAGCCGGGGGACTCGGCGGTGCGGGCGGGGCCCCCGTCGCGGGAGCGGGGCGGGTCGAGTCCACAGCTGGGCGTTTGGGCCTGGGCTTCGGCTTGGGGGCCGAGTCCGCTTTGGCCCGGGCGGCCGGGCCTGCAGCTGCGCCCCGCTCCGCCGGAGGTCCGGGCGGCGGCCCCGCTTTTCGGGGCTCCGGCAGGGAATCGGGCCGCGCCGCCGGCTCCAGGGTGTCGGACGCGAATGCCTCGGAAGCCGAGACGACCCGCCTGCCGGTGAGCACCAGGACGTGCGCGGTGGAGCCCGGATTCGCCGCCGGCCGGACCCGATAGACCCGGGCCCAGCCTGCCTCTTCCCGGATCACCCCGACGACCGTGCCGATCGGGATCCCTTTGGGATAGACCCCGCCCAGGCCTGAGGAGAGCACCACGGTGCCGGGCACCACGGAGTCCCGGTAGGGAACTCCGCGGAACTCGAGGTAGGCCTCGCTGCCGGTCCCGTTGGGTGAGGCGGCTACGATGCCGAACGCGCTCCCGTTGGCGGTGAAGGCACTGACCCGGAACTCCGGGTGGGCCCACGTCATGGCGACGCTGGTGTTGCGGCTCGCGTTCCAGATCACCCCGATCAGGCCCTCCGGCGCGACGATCGGGTCAAAACCGCTGACGCCCTGCGCGCTTCCCACGTTGAGCAGCAGCATACGAGCATCGGTCACCTGCGCCTGGTGCAGCACCTCGGCCGCCACGTAGGGCGTGTGAAGGCGGTGGCTCAGGCCCAGCAGCGCCCGAAGCCGCTCGTTCTCCGCTGCGAGCGATGGGAGCACCTGGGCCGCATAGGCGGCCGAGTCACGTTCGGCCAGCAGCGTCCGCAGGCGGGCGCGGCCGCTGCGTCCTAGCTCCGCCTCGCCCTGCAGCCACACCACCGGCGCCAGAACGGTCTCCCGGAGGCCGTTGGCCAGGCTCCCGGTGATCCGCTCGGGAGAGAACAGCGCCGCCACCGCGAGCACCAGGCAGCCCACAAAGAGCGCGGTGTCCCGCCGGCTGAAGCCTCGGTCCGACGCGGGGAACATCCCTAGAAGGAGAGCACGCTACGGTATTTCTCGAAGTCGTCGAGGATGCGGCCGGTGCCGCGTACCACGCAGGTGAGCGGGTCTTCGTCCACGTGGACCGGCAGGCCGGTCTCCTGGGCAAGCAGGATATCGAGTCCGCGGATCAGAGCCCCGCCGCCGGTCATCACGATGCCGCGGTCCACGATGTCGCTGGCCAGCTCGGGCGGGGTGATCTCGAGCGCGCGACGCACCGCGTCGACGATCTGCTGGATCGGCTCCTGGACCGCCTCCCGGATCTCGGAGGAATGCACCCGGACTGTCTTGGGGATGCCAGAGACGAGGTCGCGCCCCTTCACCTCCATCTCCCGCTCCTCCCCCACCGGCGCGGCCGAGCCGATCTTGATCTTGATGGCTTCGGCGGTGGGCTCGCCGACCAGCAGGTTGTAGTTCTTGCGCATGAACTGAACGATCGCCTGGTCCAGTTCGTCGCCCCCGGTGCGGATGGAGGTATCGGAGACGATACCGGACAGCGCGATCACCGCGATCTCCGTCGTACCGCCCCCGATATCGATCACCATGTTGCCGGTCGGCGTCTCGACGGGGAGGCCCACTCCGATGGCCGCCGCCATCGGCTCGGCCACCATCATGACCTGCTTCGCGCCGGCGGTCTGGGCCGAATCGCGCACGGCGCGCCGCTCGACCTCGGTGATGCCCGACGGCACACACACGATCACCTTGGGCTTCACCCGAAACACATGCTTGTCGATGATGGTCTTGAGGAAGTAGCGGAGCATCTTCTCGGTCACGTCGAAGTCGGCGATTACGCCGTCCTTCAGCGGCCGCACCGCGAGAATGCCGTCGGGCGTGCGCCCCAGCATTCGCTTGGCCTCGAGTCCGATGCCTTTGATCTTGCCGGTTGCCCGCTCGAGCGCCACCACCGAGGGCTCGTTGAGGACGATGCCCTCGCCCTTGACGTAGACCAGGGTGTTGGCCGTGCCGAGGTCGACTGCGATCTCGTTCGCGGGAAGAAAGGACGCCAGATTAAGCGACGGGAACTTCATCGAATGGCCGTAAGGCGCATGGGCCGAAAAGTAAGAGACACGCGGGGTTGGCGGGAGAGGGCGGGAGCAGTCGGGAGCGGACGGGAGGGGACCGGCGGCAGAGCCAGGACTGAGTCGGACATCGGATGAGCAGCGGGCATCAGCTGCTCCCGCCCGCTCCCGCCTGCTCCCGTCCGCTCCCGTCCATCCCCGTGCTCCCGAAGCCACCCGCACCACGCTCCGTCGGCGGCAGCTCGGCCACCTCGGTGAACTCGGCCCGCTCGACCGGCGCGACGACCATCTGCGCGATGCGCATGCCGCGAGCGACCGTGAACGGCTCGGTCCCGAGGTTCACCAGCGCCACCATCAGCTCGCCGCGATAGTCGCTGTCGATCGTGGCCGGCGTATTGGGGAGCGTGACTCCGTGCCGTAACGCGAGCCCCGACCGGGGCCGGATCTGGCACTCGTACCCGTCGGGCACCGCGATCCTCAATCCGGTGCGGAAGAGCCGGCGCTCGAGCGGGGCGAGCGAGCCCTCTTCCGCGCTCATCAGGTCGTACCCGGCGGCCCCCGGGGTGGCCCTGGCTGGCAGCGGGAGGCCTTCGCCGTGCGGCAGCCGTGCGAGCAACACCGCTACCGGGCCCCGGGCAGGCCCCCGGCCATCAGAGGACGGCCGCGACATCGACCAGCGGCAGCTTGAACGCTTCCGCCACTCCGGGATACACCACCTTGCCCACGACCACGTTGAGCCCCTTCCGAAGGGCTTCATCCCGCCGGCAGGCCTCCTGCCATCCGTACTTGGCCAACCGGAGCGCGCCCTGCAGCGTGGCGTTGGTGAGCGCCAGGGTGGACGTTCGGGGCACGCCGCCCGGCATGTTGGCGACCCCGTAGTGCAGGATGCCGTCCACGAAGTAGGTGGGGTTTTCGTGCGTGGTCGGCTTGATCGTCTCGACACACCCGCCCTGATCCACCGCGACGTCCACGATTACGGAACCCTGCTTCATTCGCCTGAGGTCCTCCCGGCGCAGCAGATGCGGCGCCCGCGCGCCGGGCAGCAGCACCGCACCCACCACCAGGTCGGACCGCGACGCTGCCTCGAGGATGTTGTGGCGATTGGAGAACCAGGTGTCGCAGTTGGCGGGGAGAACGTCGTCCAGATAACGCAGCCGATCGAGTGAGATGTCGAGGATGGTGACGTGGGCCCCCAGTCCGGCCGCCATCTTGGCCGCGTTGATGCCTACCGTCCCGCCGCCGAGAATCATCACCTCGGCCGGTGCCACGCCGGGCACGCCGCCCAGGAGGATGCCCCGTCCTCCGTAGACCTTTTCGAGGTACTTGGCGCCGGCCTGTACCGCCATGCGCCCGGCGACCTCCGACATCGGGGTGAGCAGCGGCAGCTCGCCGCTGGGGAGCTGCACGGTCTCGTAGGCCACCGCGATCGCGCCCGATGCGATCACCGCCCGGGTCAGCCGCTCGTCGGCCGCGAAATGGAAGTAGGTGTACAGCACCTGGCCCTGGCGCATCCGCGGCCACTCGACCTCGATCGGCTCCTTCACCTTCATGATGAGCTCAGACCGGCCCCAGACCTCATCCGCCGTCGGCAGGATCGTGGCCCCGGCTGCCGCATAGGCGGCGTCCTCGAAGCCACTGCCCTCACCCGCGCTCCGCTCGAGACACACGGTGTGCCCCTGTGCCACCAGCGCCTCGACCCCGGCCGGCACCAGAGCGACCCGGTTCTCGTTGGTCTTGATCTCCTTGGGGACGCCGATCTGCATGGGCAATCTCAGTGAGAAGTGAGAAGTGAGAAGTAAGAAGTAAAGGGTCCGGCACGGGCGGCCCTTCTCACTTCTTACCTCTTACTTCTTACTGCGGTCCCAGCCGGACGACGGTCTGCCGCTCGGCCGGAAAGAACTCGGCCGCGACCGCGGCGACCTGATCCTGGGTTACCGCCTCGATCTCCGCGAGCAGCTCGCCCAGGGAGCGGTAGCGGTCGTCATGAAGCACGAAGCCGGCGAGCCGGTGCATCCGGGCCCCGGGGCTCTCGAGCGAAAGCACGACCTGGCCCTTGAGCTGCCGCTTCCCGTCCGCCAGCTCGGCGCCGGACAGACTCTCTCGCGCCAGCCGGTCGTATTCGGCCCGGATCGCCTCGATCGCCTGGTCCGCCGTGGCCGGCTGGGTGCCGACGTAGACCCCGAGTTGCCCCGTGCTCTGATAGAACTGCTTGAAGGCGAAGATCGCGTAGGCCAGTCCCAGCTCTTCCCGGACCCGCTGAAACAGCCGGCTCGACATCCCGCCGCCGAACGCATTCACCAGGATTCCCAGCGCGAACCGTCGAGGATCTCGCACCGGAAAGGTGTCGGTCCCGAATACGATGTGAGTCTGGGTGGAGTCGCGGACTTCGGCTCGGGTGACGCCGCGCACGGCCGGTTCGGGCGTCACCGGCGGCCGCCGTGGCGCCGGCGGTCCGCCGGCGAGCCACCCCTCCCGCGCCAGCGCCTCGAGCAACTGGTCGTGATCGAGGTTGCCCGCGGCCGCCACGACGCAGTTGGCCGGATAGTAGCCCCGATGCGCTTCGCGCAGATCGCCGGTGCCCAATGCCTTCACGGTCTCGGGTGTGCCCAGGATGGAATAGCCGTAGGGGTGGGTGGGCCAGAGGGCCGCGGCGTGCAGCTCGTGCACCAGATCGTCGGGCGTGTCGAGCACGCCGTTGATCTCTTCCAGGATGACGTTCCGCTCGGGGACCAGGTCCCGCTCCTCGAGCAGCGGCCGCCGCACCAGGTCCGTGAGGATGTCGACTCCGAGCGGCAGATCCTCGTCGAGCACGTGCGCCTGATAGCTGGTGTAATCGCGCCCGGTGAAGGCGTCGAGCGCCCCGCCCCGCACCTCCAGCTCCAGCGCCAGCTGCCTGGCCGTGCGGCGCTCGGTGCCCTTGAAGACCATATGCTCCAGCAGATGGGACACGCCCATCTTGGCGCGCCGCTCGTGGGCGCTCGCGGTACGCACGAAGATGCCGGTCGCAACCGAGCGCACCCCGGGCATCGCTTCGGACAGGATCACGAGCCCCGACGCCGCATCGGTGCGCCGGAGCCCCCGGTCCAGGAGAACCGTTCCCACGGAGCGCTAATCCTTGGGGATGAGGGCCTTCCGAGAGAGCTTCATGCGGCCCCGCTCATCCACCTCGAGCAGCTTGACCTGCACGATGTCGCCCTTCTTGACGACGTCCTCGGTCTTTTCGGTGCGTCCGTGTTGCAGCTCGCTGATGTGGAGCAGACCCTCCACGCCGGGGATGATCTCCACGAACGCGCCGAAGGGCGTCGTGCTCTTCACCGGCCCTTCGTAGACCTTCCCCACCTCGGGCTCGGCCACGATCGCGGCCACCATCTCGCGCGCCCTCTCGCCGGCCTCGCCGCCCACAGCGGCGATGGTGATGAGCCCGGTGTCGTCGACGTTGATCTTCGCGCCGGTGGCGTCCTGGATGCCCCGGATCGTCTTGCCCTTGGGCCCGATCACGTCGCCGATCTTCTCGGGCTTGATCTGGATCGTGATGATCCGCGGCGCGTACTTCGACAGCTGCGCGCGCGGCTTGGGCAGCACCCTCTCCATCTCCTTGAGGATGTGCAGCCGGCCCTTCCGGGCCCGCTCGAGCGCCTCCTTCATGATGTCGAGCGTGAGGCCCTCGATCTTGATGTCCATCTGGATGGAGGTGATCCCCCGGGTGGTGCCCGCAACCTTGAAGTCCATGTCTCCCAGGGCGTCTTCCGATCCGAGAATGTCGGTGAGCACCGCGACCCGGTCGCCCTCTTTCACCAGCCCCATGGCGACCCCGGCACAGGGCGCCTTCATCGGCACGCCCGCATCCATCAACGCAAGCGAGCCGGAGCAGACCGTGGCCATCGACGAGGAGCCGTTCGACTCGAGCACTTCCGAGACGACGCGGAGGGTGTATGGGAACTCCTCGTAATGCGGCAGCAACGGCTGCAGCGCCCGCTCGGCCAGGGCGCCGTGGCCGATCTCGCGGCGACTCGTGCCCCGGATCATCTTCACTTCGCCGGTCGAGTAGGGCGGAAAATTGTAGTGCAGCATGAACGACTTGGTGGTCTCACCCAGCACGTCGATGCTGTCGATCCGCTGCTCGTCGTCGGCCGTACCGAGCGTGACCGACGCGAGCGCCTGGGTCTCGCCCCGCTGGAATAGGGCCGAGCCGTGGGCCCGCGGCAACAGGCCGGCCTCGATGACGATCGGCCGGATGGTGTCCAGGTCGCGCCCATCCACCCGCTCGCCCTTGTCCAGCACCTGGGCCCGCATCATGCGGTATTCGATCTCATCCAGCTCGGCGGCGATGTCCTTCGCGTTGTCGGGAAACTCCGCGGCCAACTGCAGCAGCACGGCCTGGCGCAGCTCCTTCACGTTGCTGGCACGGCCGGTCTTGGCCGACGCGTTGATCGCCGTGGCCATCGGCCCCTCCGCGACCTCCCGGATCCGCGCGGTCAGCGCGGCCGGCGGCACCGGGCGCTCCCAGGTGAGCTTGGGCCGAGGCTCGGCATCGACCACCTTGCGCTCGAGCGCGATGAGGTCCTTGATGCCCTTCTGCGCCACCTTGAGCGCCTCCAGCATCTCCGCCTCCGACATCTCGAGCGAGCCTCCCTCCACCATGTAGATCGCCTCGGCCGAGCCGCTCACGACCAGGTCCAGGCTGGAGAACTCGAGTTGCTGGAACGTCGGGTTCAGCACCCACTTGCCTTCGATTCGACCTACCCGCACGGCGGCGAGCGGCCCGTTCCAGGGCACCGTCGAGACGCTGAGCGCCACCGATGCAGCCACCGCGCCGAGGATGTCGGCGTCGTTCTCCTGGTCGGCGGACAGCACGGTGACGAACACCTGGACTTCGTTCTTGAACCCCTCCGGAAACAGCGGTCGAATCCCCCGGTCGATCAGCCGGCTCGCGAGAATCTCCTTATCCGACGGCCGTCCCTCGCGCTTCAGGAACCCGCCCGGAATCTTGCCGGCGGCGTAGGTCTTTTCGCGATACTCGACGGTGAGAGGAAAGAACGGCAGGGAGGAGACGGTGGGTGAGACGGTGACGGCGGCAAGCACCATGGTATCGCCGAACTGTACGACCGCGGAGCCCGCGGCCTGCTTCGCCAGCCGGCCGGTCTCGATGATGAGCCGGCGCCCGGCGAAATCCTGTTCGATCCGTTGTACGGTCACGTGTCATTCCGTTTTCAGAGCACACCAATGCAGCGAGGGCGCCCCGCTGTGCTCGTTCGGGGCGCCCTCGCGGACCCACAGGCCTTAGTGACGGAGACCGAGCTCCTCGATGAGCGCGCGATACGTCGGCAGATCACTGCGCTTGAGATACTGGAGGAGGCGGCGACGCGTCCCGACCATCTTGAGCAGCCCCCGCCGGCCGTGATGGTCCTTGGGGTGCGTGCGGAAATGATCGGTGAGCGAGTTGATCCGCTCCGTCAGGAGCGCGACCTGGACCCTGGTCGAGCCGGTGTCGGCGTCGTGCCGGCGATGCTTGGCGACCACGGTCTGCTTGTCGAAAGGCATGCTGCGGAAGTCCTCGGACGATTCAGCGTATCGGTTCTATGTTAGCGCGGCAAAATAACCTAGACATGGGGAAAAGGGAACCGGGGACGACAGGAGCCGGGAGGGGATGGGTCGGGCGGGAGCGTTCCTCCGGACAAAAGAACGCAGTCCGTTCGGAACGCTCCCGCCCGACCCATCCCCTCCCGGCTCCCCAACCCTTCTCACCTCTTACCTCTCACCTCTCACCTCTTACGCCCCCAGCAGCCGCCGGATGTCGTTCGAGAACGCCAGCACCATCAGCAGCACGACCACCACCAACCCGACCATGGTGAGCCGCTCGCGGAGTGCCACCGGGACCGGACGGCGGATGACCGCTTCGGCCAGGAGAATGATCAGCTGTCCGCCATCCAGCACCGGGACCGGCAGGAGGTTGAGCACGGCCAGGTTGACCGAGATCAGGGCCATAAACTCGAGGAAGGGATCGAAGCCGAGTCGAGCGAACTCCCCTGCCTGCTGGGCAATGAGAATGGGGCCGCCGACGTTCGAGGCCGCTACCCGTCGGGTGAGCAGGCCTTGAACGGTCCGGACGATGAACGTCATCGAGTTGAGGGTCGCCTCGGTGCCGGCGCCCATGGCCCCGATCAGGGTGTATGGCTCGGTCCGCTCGGGGTCGCGGAACCTGACCCCGATCCGGCCCACCTGGCGGGTCTTGCCGTCCAGTCCCATGCCCTGTTCGGCCGACGCTTTCATCGCGAGCTCGAGCCGGCGGCCGGCGCGGGACACCGTCAGCGTCACCGGCTTCCCCGCGCTGGTATCCATGATTCGGAGGACGTCGTACCGCTGAGACACCGCCTGGCCGTTCACTGCCACGATGGAGTCGCCCGGCTCGACACCGGCCCGCGCCGCTGGGCGACCACTCACCGCCTGCTCTACCACCGGCCCGCGATAGGGGAGCACCGCGCTTGCCACGCGGGCCCGTTCCTCGATCGCTGCCGGATGGAGGTCGAGCTTGATCTGCCGTCCGTCCGCGAGCTCGATCGTCACGCCCGCATTCCCCCGACCCGACAGCAGATGGTGAACCACCTCGTCCCACGAGTTGACCGGGTCGCCATCCACCCGCACGATCCGGTCCCCAGGCTTAAGGCTGGCGAGCGGGGCCATCGGCCCGCGCAGGCTGTCGGTGAGTACCAGGCCCACCGTGGTGGTCGGGTCGATCGATCGCCCGTGCTTGGCGGCCACGTAGGTGTACGCAGCCCAGGCGAAGACGAGGTTCATCGTGACCCCGGCGACGATCACGATCATGCGCTTCCAGACCGGCTTGGCCTCGAACACGCGATCCGGGGGGACCTGAGCCGCGGCCCCGCCCTCGAGCAGCGCGCTGGCGACGTCTTCTTCCCGGCTGGCCATCTTCACGTAGCCACCGAGCGGGAGCCATGAGACCGAGTACTCGGTCTCGCCCCGCCGGAAGCTGAGCCGCCGGATCGGCGAGCCCAGGCCGAGCGAGAAGCGATGCACGTAGATGCCGGCCCACTTCGCGGCCAGAAAGTGACCAGCCTCGTGCACAAAGATCAGCACGCCGAGCACGACGGCCAGAGCGAGCAGTGTTATTACCACGTTCACCTCAACAATTCGTGAGCCTGTCGCCGCGCCCAGCGGTCGGCGGCCCGGACGGTCTCGACGTCGAGGGCCGGCTCGTGCCGGTGAGCGTCGAGCACGCGATCGATCACTTGACTGATTCGCCCAAACTGGATGCACCCTTCGAG
>WNGB01014080.1_pt1 | contig 10726 bp, 12 predicted proteins | sample 5400681 | NCBI WGS metagenome assembly WNGB01 (sample SAMN13153367, study PRJNA577476) | soil metagenome | isolation source: 115 cm soil or saprolite under grassland replicate 2 | place: USA:California | collected 2016-06-15 | reverse complement strand
GAAAGAAACCGACGGCAGGGCCAACCGCATCCCAGACCGTCGACGCACAAACTGGCCGCCAACCGACGCCCGATTCAGTGAAGCGGGCCGATGAGAGTGCGCAGGCAACGTTCGAGGCAGCCCTGGCGCGCGCCAAGAGCCTCGATGCGCAAGGCGATGCCGGTTGCTCGCGTGCCCTGGCCGATGCCCAGCGCATGTACAGTTTCCGATGACCGAACGCGGACACAACGCATCTTCTACGATGAGCTAAACCTTTGTCGCACCACCGGCCCAAGCCGCCCGCGCGCAGCCGCCCCAAGAGCAAGGACGGTGGCGGGAAGCCTATGACTCCTGCGGATGTTCTGGCGCAGCGTGAAGAGCATGTCAGGCGCGGGTCGACGTTGTCCATCTGGCTCGCCGCAGCGGGCGCGGTCGTCCTCCTCGCAGGTCTATCGTACGCCGTTCTCACTGGCGAGATTTCCTCAACCGACAGCGACAGCCACGCATCAAGTGCGCCGACCTTTGTCGGCAGCGAGACCTGCGCCGGCTGCCATCGGGCAGAAGCAAGTCTCTGGCGCAGCTCGCAACATAGCCACGCGATGGCCCATGCCGACGACAAGTCTGTTCTTGGCGATTTTGCCGACGCGAGTTTCGACTATTACGATGTGCGCTCGCGCTTCTTTCGCAAGGACGGAAAATTCTTCGTCGAAACCGACGGGCCGGACGGCACGCTCGGCACATTCGAGATCAAATACACTTTCGGCATCGATCCGCTGCAGCAATATCTGATCGAGTTTCCCGACGGCCGGCTGCAGGCGCTGTCGATCGCCTGGGACAGCCGCCCAAAGCAACAGGGCGGCCAGCGCTGGTTTCATCTCTACCCGAACGAGGAGATCAAGCACGACGACGTCCTGCATTGGACGAAGCTGAACCAAAACTGGAACTTCATGTGCGCGGAGTGCCACTCGACTGGCGTACGCAAGAATTATGACGCCATGAACGACCGATATGCCACGGCGTTTTCCGAGATCAGCGTCGGCTGCGAGGCCTGTCATGGCCAAGGATCGCGTCACGTCGCCTGGGCGCGCGATCATAGAAGCTGGTGGCGCTTCGGCAAGATTGAGGATCCGACCAAGGGGCTGGCGGAGCGCTTGACTGAACGACGTGATGCGACCTGGTCGATCAATCCCGTGACCGGCAATGCTGTTCGCAGCAGCGCGCCGCGAATCTTGCGGGCGGAGGTCGAAACCTGCGGCCTCTGCCACGCTCGCCGCGGCCAGTTCTCCGAAGCATGGGCTCCGGGCCGATGGCTTTCCGAGACGCACACAGTCGCGCCGATACGCCAGGGCCTTTATCAGGCCGACGGGCGAATGCTGGACGAGGTCTACAACTACGGCTCGTTCAAGCAGAGCAAGATGTTCGCGTCGGGTGTCACCTGCAGCGATTGCCACGAGCCTCACAGTGGCAAGCTTCGCGCTCCTGCCGATGGCGTCTGCCTGCAATGTCACGCCTCCGCCAAGTATGCGGTAGCCGCCCATCAGCGGCACGAGGCGGTGAATCCGGCGCTTTCCTGCGCGTCGTGCCACATGCCGGAGCGCACCTACATGGTGGTCGACCGGCGGCACGATCACAGCTTCCGGGTGCCCCGGCCCGATGTTTCGGCAAAGCTTGGAACGCCCAACGCCTGCAACGACTGCCACGGCGACAAGAGCGCGGAATGGGCGGCGTCGGCGGTCGAGCATTGGCACGGTCCGAACCGAAAGGGCTTGCAAAACTACGCCGAGGCTTTCCACGCAGCCTGGAGCGGCGGCAGCGACGCAGCCGCCTTGCTTCGCCAAATCGCCGCTGACCGCAATGCTCCGGCGTTTGCGCGCGCAAGCGCCATGACCGAGCTCAGGCCATATCCGTCGCCCTCGAATGCGAATCTGGCTCGGGCGGGACTATCGGACCCCGATCCGATGGTGCGAATCGGGGCCCTTGCGATGCTCGAGGACGTACCGGCCAACCAGCTTTGGCCGCTCATCGCACCGCTCTTGTCCGATTCCAATCGTGGCGTGCGCATCAGCGCTGCCGCGTTGCTCGCGAGTGTGCCGAACTCCAGCCAGCCAGCTGCCGACCGCGAGCGCTTCGAGCGTGCGGCAGCCGAATTCGTTGCCGCCCAGCGTCTCAATGCCGATCGGCCCGAAGCGCGGTCGACGCTTGGTTACTTCTTTGCCCGGCGTGGCCTCCCAGGCGAGGCGGAAGCCGAATACAGAGCCGCGTTACGGCTCAGCCCGCAATTTGCTCCCGCGGCAATCAACCTCGCCGATCTCTACCGCCAGCGCGGTCGGGATGGTGACGGAGAGGAAGTCTTGCGGACTGCCATCAACGCCTCACCACGGCACGCTGGGCTGCATCATGCACTCGGACTCACGCTGACGCGTCTCAAGCGAAGCGACGAGGCGATTGCTGAATTGCGACGGGCGGCCGAAACCGAGCCGGAGCGTGCGCGATACACATATGTCTATGGAGTGGCGCTGCATTCCGCCGGTCAGACTGAAGATGCAATGACCATCCTCGAGGAGAACCTCGCCCGGCATCCGAGCGATCGTGATACCTTGATGGCACTCGTCGGCTTTCATCGCGGGGCAGGACATATCGATTTGGCGCTCAAATACGCAGAGCAGCTTGCCCTGATCATTCCCGAAGACAAGGACCTGGTTAGATTGATCCAGGACCTTGCGCGACAAAGCGACAAGTCCGCCCATCAGTAGCCTCAAACTTCACGGCGGTCCGGGATGTGCGGTCGATTGCCGAACAATCGCGGATTTTATGAGTACACGCCTTAGCTACGCTAGAGCACGATCCCGAAAAAGCCTGCCCCGGACTTGACCCGGTGGAAACCGGTTTTCCGAAAAGACCATGCTCAAACAAAAAGTTAGACCTTGATCCGATTCAATCCAATCGGATCAAGGTTTAGACGTAAGCATATTCCACGAGACCTATTATTCTATTGAAATAGACAACCGGTGCTCCTACAAAGCAAGAGCCATGGGGGATCTTGATTTGTCGAATGAACCCGTGATCTCAATCATCGACGATGATGCTTTTGTCAGAGACGGAATCGGAGATCTGGTGACTGCACTCGGATACAGATCCCTCACGTTCGCATCGTCGGAAGAATTCTTGGAATCTGATCAGGTCAGCAACACTGTTTGCTTGATCACCGATCTCCATATGCCGGGACTGAACGGGCTCGATTTGCAACAATACTTGCTTGAAAATGGATACTGCACGCCAATAATTTTTATTACGGCGTTCCCTGGAGGTAGGGCTCAAGAGCGGGCATTAAAGGCCGGGGCAATTGCATTCTTGAGCAAACCATTTGAGGAAATTTCTTTGGTCAGTGCCGTCGCGTTGGCCTTAAGAGCTTCATAGTCCCGGAGGCTCAAGGCTGCTGCGCATGCGCGCGCCGGCCTGCCCAACCTCGCGAATCGACCAGGCGACCAAGACTGCCAGCAACCACTCGAGATCTGCTTCGCCAATGCCGGGCGAAGAGAAGAGATGCCTTCGGCGTCGCCGCTTTTTGGGCCATGTTTTACCTTCAGTCATAAACTAAAATATGTGTCATCGACATGTTTCGACAATGGCGCAACTCTCGGTTATTGGTTCTCACTGGCTGAGCAAGCAATTGGCTCGATGTCTGACTGCAAACCGGCCTAACGATCAAGCCATGGAACCAGCACTACAGCGCCAATCCGAAGAAAATCCTATCGTTCTCGTAATTGACGATGACCCTGATGTTCGCGAGGGATTAAAGTCTCTCTTTCAGTCGGTTAACTTGGAGATCAGGACCTACACATCTGCCCCAGAGTTCTTTCGCAGCAAGCTGCCCGATCAGGTCCGTTGTTTGATATTAGACGTCCGATTGCCAGGATTGAGCGGGCTCGATTTCCAAACCGAGCTCGCCAAAGTGAACTTGAACATTCCAATCATTTTTATTACTGGCTATGGCGATATCCCCATGTCAGTAAAGGCCATGAAAGCTGGCGCGATTGAGTTTCTTACCAAGCCGATTCGGGAGCAGGATCTTTTAGATGCTGTCCGAACGGCACTCGACCGAGACCGGGAGCGGCGGAAAACCGAGGGGAGGATGCAAGAGCTGCGAAGCCGATACAGTGCGCTTAGCCAGCGTGAACAGGAGGTGATGACCTTGGTTGCCGCCGGATTGATGAACAAGCAAGTCGCAGGTGAAATTGGAATTGTCGAGGTCACCGTAAAGGTTCACCGGCACAACATCATGAAGAAGCTTGGCGCCAAATCGCTTGCTGATCTGGTGAGAATGGCCGATGCCCTTGGACTTCCTCACCGGGGTGACAAAATCGACAAAGGCGAATAGATACTCAATAGGCCAGCACGCCACCTCCTCAATGTCGCGACACGTCCCGCAATCCAATCACAATATCAGCGTCGATAAGCAACATCACGTTCATACGCACGTCAAAACAAGGATCAGTGGCGCTTGCGGCTTCAATCGCCGCGGCCCATGTCGCTCCAGCCAACAAGGCTCTCAGAAATGCAAATCCGCCCGCAGGGACCCGCCACACACCGGCTCCTCTGAAGCACCTTGCGACCAATGCCGTTTCAGGACCCCAGTGGTCCAGGGCGCAGCCGTCGTCGGATTGATTGGCTTCCCAGATCGTTACGATTGGAAAGCGCGACTTGATCAACGACACCGCGGGTTGCAAGTCAACGAGCATTGTATCGACAGGCCGTATCAGTAGCGACGATAGCGGATCATACGAAACTGAGCGCATTCTTGGTGAGCGACTTGCCTTGGCTCGCGCCTTCTCTAATTCGGCAATATCCGCCAAGTACTCGATCGAGGGGAGATGCCCAAGACCCCTGAGGAATTTCGGAAATTGGCTGACAAGCCGTGACGAGGCCGATGCCGCCTCGCAAGTGCCAACGAACCGTGCCACGACCGCAGCGAAAGACTCTTCACCAAGTAGTTTCTGCAGAACCGGGAATTCATCGGCGAGGCAATTGATCAATTTCATCGTCCCTTGGCTGCAACAGACGGAAAGGCCGCCTTCTGCGGTCGAATTCATAGCTGCGAGGGCTGACATGGCCGCGGCTTATTGGATATCGACACGCACGTTGACGCGCCTCCTCGCATGCCTGCCTACGTGGTTGGAGCCTGATACAAAGATAGTCGTGATGATTGACCTGCATCATCCGCCCTGGATAGCAGGTCGTCCATTAAACCAAGATATATCGGCCTGATATGTTCGGGCATATATGGATTACTTGCGTACAATAGAAATGGTGACATTTGTCATCACTAATTCCGCACCTGGCCATGGGGATTTCGGGTTGCGGGAGACGGGAATGCATATTGCGCAGGTGCCAGAGAATGTTTCGTGGAATTGTGTCAAGCCAGAGTCAGACGCCTTGTTCGTATTGCTGGTCGCACAGGGCGATAGACAGGCAATGCATATGCTATTCACTCGATATAAGGCTCGGGTCTATCGATACGCGCTCCGCCTCACTAAGGACGACGCAGTGGCGCAAGATCTTGTGAGCGAGGTGTTTCTCGCTGCTTGGCGACAATCTGCAAGGTTCGAAGGCCGTTCACAGGTTTCCACCTGGCTTCTTGCGATTGCCGGGAATCTGGCTGCAACCGTATTGAAGCGTCGCCCCCTCGAAAGCCTCGACCAAGTGACAACAGATTCCGCCCCAGACATGGCCGACGATCCGGAAATTGCCACTGGCAAGGTGCAGGAAAAATCAATTGTGGCAGCTTGCCTCACCAAGCTGTCGCCGTCGCATCGGGAAGTCATTGATCTCATCTACTACCATGACAAGTCAGTTACTGAGGTTGCGGAGATCATTGGGATTTCGCGCAGCACCGTGAAAACCCGCATGTTCTATGCGCGCAACGCAATTGCAGGACTTCTCAAGGAGTGCGGGATCGATCGGGTTCGTCAAAAGAGGAATTCGAAACCGCCATGTTTTGCACATTGACTTATCTGATCGCGCGTGACCCCGCGACATCGACCGAGCCAGCCCCGCTATTCTCAGGAGTACTCGCTCGTTGGCAACCCCTACCCTTCAAGAGCGTGTCTCTGAACATAGGCGTACCAAGATAACATGGCACACACAGAGCCCATGACGGCGACAAACCCCGCACTTTCTTTCAGATAGGCGCAAAGCGATTCGAGTTATTGATCGAGGTGCAAGGCTGTCGTGAGCCACATCGGTCTTAACGCCGAGACGCAGCGGCAGATGATGGCGGGTGAGCTGGAGGTCGAACCGGTCCCGCAAGGTACGCTCAGCGGCTGCGCGTCCAGCGAATTAAGGAGCATCACGAAGCGAGCGCTCACGGTGAAATCTTACCTCTGTCACCAGGATCCAATACGCTTCAATATCCAATTAATTGTATGGTGCAAAAAGGCCTACCCTCATTTGCATACCCCCGCGCCACAACCACGAGAACGTATCTTCGCGGCAACTGGCTCAGCAAGTGCGTGCGTCGAAGCCAGGATTCCCCAAGGGGTGGAGGGCTCTATGGTACGCGGCATCATTGCGTTCGTGCTTACGACACTAACCACTTCGGCATTAGCAGCCGACATGCCCGTGAAAGCGCCGCCGGCACCGGCTCCGGTATACACGTGGACCGGCTGCTATCTAGGCGGCAACATCGGCTGGGCCGATGTGTCAGCACACTTCGAGGACTCCAGGTTGGGCGACGACGGCCGTCTTTCGAAAAGTGGCTTCGCCGGAGGCGGACAGATCGGTTGTGATTATCAGTTCGCCTCGAACTGGGTCATCGGCATTCAGGGCCTGATCGATGGTACTGACATCAACCGCAGCCGTGCCAGCGTCATCGATTCTGACTTTACGTTTCACCACGATGTGCGCTGGTTCGCAACGATAACAGCCCGCCTCGGCTACTTGGTGTCGCCGTCGTTCCTGTTCTACGCCAAGGGAGGCTGGGGCACTGTCAACGAGCGTTTCTCAGTGACGGACGTGGACAATATCACGCTCCGCAGCGTCGATAGGAACGCCAGTGGCGCCGATGTGGGTGTGGGCCTTGAGTACATGTTCACACCCAATTGGACGCTCTGGGTCGAGTGGGACCACATCTTCCTGGATCGTAACTCGATCGACTTCGCGGGGCGATTCGACAACATTCACCGCGACTTCGACAAGGTCCTGTTTGGCATCAATTGGCGTTTCGGTGGCGCTCGCTCGCCCGTCTACTAGACGATTGTGAAACCAATCTGGTCAATAGCCCTGGACGCGCACCAAAGGGATGTGAACGCCAGGGCTATTCTGTCTTAGCGCCAATGTGCTCAGGTTCAAACAAAACGTCAGACTTTGATCCGATTCAATCTAATCGGATCAAAGTCTAAAGTGCGCAGCACTTTTCGCTCGCCCAGCTATGGGCAGGAAATCCGCTGACCGCTGTACGAAAGATAGGTCTGGCTTGCCGGATCGTAGGAACGGAAGCGTCGGGCGCAATCGGCGATAGCGTCAGAGTTCTCATATGTCGCCGCAGCATTACCGTATGCGGGCGCATACGATTCATATCCATAATTGCAGTACCCATTGGATGCGTAATAGGGATCACAGTAATCCGTAGCTGCTGTATACGCCAGGCCAGCTCCGACTGCCGCCGCACCCCAACCCCAACCATATCCCGGCCGATAATCTCCGCCCCAGCCGCCGCCCCAGCCAGGTCTGTTCCCAGGTCTGCCAGGCAGACCGACATCAGGCCTGCCAGGCCTACCGAAGTCGGGTCTGTTTGCAATTGGATTCGAGACTCGCGTGAACGACCCCGCGACGCGGCTACCTGCTAACGTGCCACCCCTGTTGAACCCACCTGCGCGCATGCCGCCACCACCGCCGCCACGGCGAGCGTCAGCGGTGTCGACCAGAAGCGCGATCGCAATCACAGATGCTATGGCAGCAGCGCCAATCTGTCTAAGAGTTGGCATCGAAACCTCCTGTGTCATTACTCAAAAGGCAGCGCATCTCGCATCTCCGCACATTTCGTATGCGCTCGTATCAACACGCGTCAGTCTTCATGCGCAGCCCGTGTCACGCTGCTAACATGCTTCAGTGCTTAATGGGATCAGATTTAGGTTTATGTCGAGCAACGCCGAAGCAACAGCGCTTAACGAAGAAGATGCAAGACCTGTCTCGGTTGCAAATAAACCAAAGGATCAATAGTCATCCCTGCAGATGGCTGGTTGCATCGCGACTACGGCCGTTGAGCGACGCCATGATAAGACGCCATGTTACGAAAACATAAGCGAGACACAACGTTTCGAAGCAACCTTCACAATGTTCCGCAAAGTCTACAACCTCAACGCATCGATCGTTCGGTCGTTCTCTGCGACAATCAGACAAGTCCAAAATACGAGGGTAGGCCGCGAGGGAACGCTGGCGATATTGCACTTTGAGATAGCGCCCGTGAACCAAAGTCCAATATCCCACGACGTTCCGGACGTATGAACTGATTACATGCGATTGGCACAAGGATCGTGAAAGAGGAGGTAGCGATGCTCTTCGAAGGAGGTTTCAGTTTTGCCAACTTTCTCGTCGACGTCCTCGCGGTATTCGTGTTCGTCGTATGGTTCTGGCTGCTGATCACCGTCTTTGGCGACCTGTTCCGGCGTCACGACATTTCCGGCTGGGGCAAAGCGCTCTGGGTGATAGTCCTGATTCTGATTCCGTACATTGGTGTGTTCGCATACATGGTCTCCCAAGGAAGAGGCATGACAGAGCGAAACGCGCAGTATGCGCAACAGGCACGCGACGAGATCCGGCGTGTTGTCGGTTTCAGTCCCGCTGATGAGATCCAAAAGCTCGACGGGCTCAAAAGGTCAGGATCGATCAGCGAGGACGAATTCAGGCATCTTCGCGCCAAGCTGGTTCGATAGGCGAGGTCAGAACTCGGCGTTCGGATCGATCCAGAGATATCGATCCAGAGACTACGAGCGGAGCGGAGGAGCCGCATGCCGCTCCTGTTTGGAAAGCGCGGCAAGTTTTGGGCGGGATGTTGGACAGGGGTCAACACACACGTGCAAAGGAGAGACTCCGATGTTACGCAGGATGATCTTCATCATCGCCGCAATAGCGGCCATCAGCGGCGCAGTAGCACTTTCCAGCACCGAGGCGTCTGCCCGCTGGGGCGGCCGCGGCTGGGGCGGTGGCCACTTCGCCTTCGGCAGCGTCGGTGTCGGCCGCGTCGGTGGGTGGGGATGGCGCGGCGCAGGATGGCGCGGCGCAGGCTGGGGTTGGCGTGGCGCTCGTGTCGCGGGATGGGGGTGGCGTGGTCCAGGATGGGGATGGGGTGGCTGGGGCGGTGTCGGCGTCTTAGGGGTAGGGATTCCGGTCGCGTATAGCTGCTGGCGATGGGTGCCGACCGGCTGGGGTTCGGCGCGGGTCTGGGTCTGCTGAGGAGAGCGGGCGCATGTCTTGGCGAAGTGGGTTGCGGTTCGGCAACTTTGTCGACGTGCCACGATGCAAACAGCCCGTTCCGATGCCGCTGCTGTCGAGAAGATCGTGCAGCGCGATCCCACGGCGGAACGAAAACGGGACGTATCTGGTGCGATAACTGGTGCGGTGATTAAACTGCCGACGGGAAAACGTTCATAAGCCACTGATGTTGTTGGTGGTCCCGAGAGGACTCGAACTGCGTGCCAGCCACGCAGTCATATCGAACTGGTCTCTGAAAAAGCGAGAACTGCTAAGCTCGTAGGACTCGAACCAGTCTCCGGTTCGACCACTTGAAAGCCGCCAAGCCCCCGCTGAGCAGCGTGACGCGCTTGGCATTGACCTACTGGCAAGGTCAGAAATTGGCGGAGCAATCTAAGACCACCATCCTTTTTTATGTGGCTTACTGGCGCACACTTGAACTTCCACCATAACGACCGCATAACGGGGCATGGCCAAAGCACGCGTTAACTTCAAGATGCAGCGGATTGCCGAGGACGATTGGCAGATTATCGCTCAGTATCCCGACGCCGACGATCGCGTTATCAAAGGGCTGAAGAGCAAGGCAGATGTTGATGATTGGCTGAATGGAACCCGACGTGTCGATTGGCTTCGGTCACAAGGTTACGCGAAGTAGCTCACTTGAACGCCAGCTTGCCGTCATGCAGCAGGCGCCAGGGTCATCTGCATTTCTATTGCTTCAGGCTTGGCCCCGTCCCTCCGCTATGCGCTTTTGGTGTAATCTTAACAATCTAAACCCACTGGGTAAAATTTCAGGAAAAGCTATCGGTGATCCCCTGGTCTCTGCTCGATGTGGCACAGGTGCCCGGCGGAAGCGGTGAACTACGTCTCATGCAGCGTGGCACCGAATTCTCGATAAGGTTGGGCCACAACGAACTGATGAACAGCCGTCACAGCGGCTCCGAAGAGGCGCTCGGGACAATAGCTTGCGAGCGAATTAAAGCCCGCAATCGGCCTCAGATATTGATCGGCGGGTTGGGTATGGGCTTCACGCTTCGCGCCGCGCTTGCCGTGCTCGGACCAGAGGCCCGAATTGTCGTCGCCGAACTGGTCCCGGCCGTTTTGGCATGGGCCCGGGGTTCGATGGTGGAGGTCTTCGGTACAAGCCTGAAGGATCCGCGCGTAAGTATCCGCGAGTCAGATGTCGGCCACTTGATCCGGTCTAGCCGGTCAACATTCGACGCGATCTTGCTCGATGTCGATAACGGTCCCGAGGGACTGACCCGAAAAGGCAATGACG
>WNGB01035690.1_pt1 | contig 10727 bp, 8 predicted proteins | sample 5400681 | NCBI WGS metagenome assembly WNGB01 (sample SAMN13153367, study PRJNA577476) | soil metagenome | isolation source: 115 cm soil or saprolite under grassland replicate 2 | place: USA:California | collected 2016-06-15 | reverse complement strand
GACTAGTCACCGTCGTCTGTTGACCGTTGCGTATATCGCGGGCGATGACCTGCGCTTCGGCAACGGGCGCACCTTGTTGGTCTCTGATGTAGCCTTGGACGGTGCCGGTGGTGGTTTGTGCGCTGAGTGACAGAGGGAGAGACAGCAGACTGATGCAGACGATCCACAGAAAACGGTGACGACACATGGCACGATCTCCCGTGAGAACGAGTTGTGGCCCTAAGTTGACGGGTCGGAACGGGAATACGCTAGACCTTCACGTCGTGCCGTTTTGAGCCGTAACTTTCCCGCTGCCACTTCCCGCACCCCGGAGAAACACTGCTATGTCGCGCCTTGGCCACACCCTGCTCTTGGCGGCTCTGCTGGCCTCTCCCGCTGCCGCGCAGAACCTCGACTCCCTGCTCGCCCGCATGACCCTGGAAGAAAAGCTCGGCCAATTGAACCTGCTGTCGGCCGACGGCCGCGCCTCACCGCAACAAATGCAGCTCGTCCGGGCCGGGAAACTCGGCGGGCTTTTCAACGTCATCGGCGCCGAGAACACGACGCCGGTGCAGCGCATCGCGGTGACGGAGTCGCGCCTCAAGATCCCGCTGCTGTTCGGGCTCGATGTGATCCACGGCTTTCGCACGATCTTCCCGATTCCGCTCGCCGAAGCGGGCACGTTCGACCCCGAGGTGGCGGAGGCGACCGCCCGGGCTGCCGGCGTCGAAGCGGCCGTCGCGGGAATCAACTGGACCTACGCGCCAATGGTGGACATCGCGCGCGACCCGCGCTGGGGACGCATCGCCGAAGGCTCAGGCGAGGATCCGTATCTCGGCTCGCTGATGGCGGCGGCACGAGTGCGCGGCTTTCAGCAGACGATCTTTGCCACCGCAAAACACTTCGCCGGCTACGGCGCCGCGGAAGGGGGACGCGATTACAACGAGACGGAGATCTCCGCGCGGACGATGCGCGAGATCTATCTCCCACCGTTCAAAGCGGCCGTGGACGCGGGCGTCGCGAGCATCATGTCCGCCTTCAACGACATCGCCGGCGTGCCGGCCTCCGGCAATGCCTGGCTCACCGACACGGTGCTGCGCCGCGAATGGGGCTTCACCGGCTTCGTCGTGAGCGATTGGACGTCGGTGATGGAGCTGCTGCAACACGGCGTCGCAGGCTCGCAGGCTGAAGCAGGGCGGCGTGCGCTGACGGCGGGTGTGGACATGGACATGCAGAGCGGCATTTACACCGACGCGCTCGCCGCCCTGGTGCGCTCCAACCGCATTCCCATGGCCGTCGTCGACACGGCGGTGATGCGCGTGCTGCGCGCCAAGCTGTACCTCGGCTTGTTCCGCGATCCCTATCGCTCGCGTACCGCGCCGGCCGGCCCAGAGCTGCGGGCGCTCGCGCGCCGCGCCGCTCGCGAGTCGATCGTGTTGCTCAAGAACGATCGCGCGCTGCTGCCGCTCGATCCGAAGACGGCGACGATCGCCGTGATCGGCCCGCTCGCCGACAACAAAGAGGAGCCGCTCGGTCCCTGGCACACGCAAGGGCAGGCGCAGGACGTCGTGACTGTACTGCAAGGAATTAGGAGTCGGGCGTCAGGAGTGCAGGTGGTCTACGCACAAGGTGCGGGCGTCGAGGATACCTCGACGGCGGGATTCGCGGCGGCGGTGGCGGCGGCGAAGCGCGCCAATGTCGCGGTCCTGGTCCTGGGTGAGCGCGGCGACATGAGTGGGGAGGCGGCGAGTCGCTCGTCGCTAGGACTTCCCGGCGTACAACAACAGCTCCTCGAGGCTGTGGCGGCAACCGGTACCCCGCTCGTGCTCGTGCTGATGAACGGGCGGCCCTTGATCCTGGAATGGGCATCGGATCACGTGCCCGCGATTGTCGAAACCTGGTTTCTTGGCGTCGAAGCCGGAAATGCGATCGCCGATGTGCTGTTCGGCGACGTGAATCCGAGCGGCCGGTTGCCGGTCACGTTCCCGCGCGTGCTCGGTCAGGTGCCGCTGTACTACAACCACCGCAACACCGGTCGCCCGTACGAAGCGAACAACAAGTTCACGTCGAAGTACGTCGACGTTCCCAACACGCCGCGCTACCCGTTCGGCTTTGGTCTTTCGTACACGACGTTTGCCTACAGCGATCTCAAGGTCAGCCCCGCACGCGCCCGGGTCAGCGACACGGTTACCGCCACGGTCACCGTCGCGAACACCGGGAAGCGCGAAGGCACCGAAGTGGTGCAGCTCTACGTCCGCGACGAAGTCGCCAGTGTGAGCCCGCGTGTCCGCGAGCTGAAGGCCTTTCAGCGCGTGACGCTGAAGCCGGGCGAATCGCGCGCCGTGAGCCTGCGCGTGGCGGTGCGCGATCTCTGGTTCATCGGGTTGGACATGAAGCCGGTCGTCGAGCCCGGCACGTTTCGTGTGTACGTCGGGCCGAACTCCTCGGAGGGTCTCGAAGCCGGCTTCGAATGCATTCCCTGATTCTCGTCGCGTTGCTCCAGGCGCACCCGACGGCGTGCTACGAGGTTTTTGTGCGGTCGTTTTACGACAGCAACGGCGACGGTATCGGCGATTTGCGTGGGCTGACACAGAAGCTCGACTACATCGCGGGGTTGGGCGTCGACTGCGTATGGCTGATGCCGGTGGCGGAGTCGCCGAGCTATCACGGCTACGACGTCACGAACTATTACAAGATCGAGCCTGATTACGGGACGAACGACGATTTCAGGGCGTTCGTGACGGCGGCGCACCAGCGCCACGTGCGTGTGCTGGTCGATCTCGTGCTCAACCACGTGTCGAGCGAGCATCGCTTTTTTCAGGAGGCGCTGCGCGACACCGCCTCGCCGCGCCGCAACTGGTTTCGCTGGTCGAAGACCGGTGGCAATGACTGGCATCACTCGCCGGTGCGCGACGAGTACTACTACGGCCTGTTCTGGAGCGGGATGCCGGATCTGAACTACGAGAATCCGGCCGTGCTGGAAGAGATGAAGCACGTTGCCCGCTTTTGGCTCGACTCGATGCATGTCGATGGTTTTCGGCTCGACGCCGTACGACACCTGATCGAGGTCGGCGATCAGAACTCCAACACTTCCGGAACGCACGAGGTGCTGCGCCAGTTTGGGCAGTACGTCCGCACCGTTGCGCCGCAGTCCTACACGATCGGAGAGGTGTGGGACAATACCGACGTGATCCTCACCTACTATCGCGATCAGCTCGACGCCTACTTTGCGTTCCCGATCTCTGAAGCACTCATGGACGCTGTCCGCACCGGCAAGACGGGCGCGCTGCTTCCCACGGTCGCGCAATTCCAGCGCGCCGAGCCGGCATGGCGGTGGGCGCCGTTCCAGCGCAATCACGATCAGACGCGCACCATGACGGCGCTCGGCAACGACGTCGCCGCGGCGAGGCTGGCGGCAACGATTCTCCTCACGCTGCCGGGCGTGCCATTCATCTACTACGGCGAAGAGATCGGGATGACGGGTGACAAGCCCGACGAGCGGCTGCGCACGCCGATGCAGTGGAGTGGAACGAGCGCCGGATTCACGAACGGCATACCATGGGAGGCGGCACAAGCCGATTCGCTCACGGTGAACGTCGTGGCGGAGGACCATGCGCCCAATTCGCTGCTGAGTCTCTACCGGCAGCTCATCCATCGGCGCGCATCCCATCCGGCGCTGAGGGATGGCGAGCTGATTCCGGTCGAGACGGGGAGCGAGTCGGTCCTCGCCTACATCCGGAAGGCAGGATCGCGTGCCGTGTTAGTCGTGGCGAACCTTGGCACCACACCCTCTGCGCCCTTTGCGCTTCCCGACCGGACGAAGTCCCCTTCGCTGCCGGCCCGTCAGGCCCACATCTACGAGCTGAGACAATAGCGTGCCGCACATCCAGCTCGGCACGATCGATTACGCCATCCTGATCATCTATTTCGCCTTCGTACTCGGCATCGGGTGGGTGCTGCGGCGCCTGGTGCGCAACAGCGAAGACTTCTTCATCGCCGGCCGTTCCATGCCCGCGTGGATCGCCGGTCTGGCATTCATCTCGGCGAACCTCGGCGCGCAGGAAGTGATCGGGATGGCCGCCTCGGGCGCCAAGTACGGCATCATGACGAGCCACTTCTACTGGGTCGGCGCGATGCCGGCGATGGTGTTCGTCGGCCTCTTCATGATGCCGTTCTACTACGGCTCGCGGGCACGCTCCGTCCCGGAGTACCTGAAGCTGCGGTTCGACGAAAAGACCCGCGGCCTGAACGCGATGACGTTCGCCGTGATGACGATCTTCTCGTCCGGCATCTCGATGTACGCGCTGGCCAAGCTGCTCGAGCTGGTGCTCGGCTGGAGCTTCCACGCGAGCATCATCGTCACCGGCATCATCGTCTTGATCTACATCTTCCTCGGCGGGCTGAAGTCGGCGATCTACAACGAGGTGCTGCAGTTCTTCCTCATCGTGCTCGGGTTCCTGCCGCTGGTGCTGCTTGGCTTGAAGGACATCGGCGGGTGGCAAGGACTCACGAGCAAGCTGGCCGTCGTGGCGACGAACGCCGGGTTCGAGCCCGGCGCGTGGTCGCACTCGTGGAAGTACACCGATGCGGCGACGCACAATCCGATGGGCATCGAGTGGTTCGGGCTAATCATGGGACTCGGGTTCGCCATGTCGTTCGGCTACTGGTGTACCGACTTCCTCGTGGTGCAACGTGCGATGGCGGCGGGCTCGATGACCGCGGCGCGCCGCACGCCATTGATCGCCGCGTGGCCCAAGATGTTCATGCCGTTGTTGGTGATTCTGCCGGGGATGCTGGCCATTGGCCTACACGCCACGCGCGGCGGATTCCTGCCGATCGGCTCGGACGGCCACCCCAATTACAACCTCGCGATTCCCATGCTGCTTGCGCACTACCTGCCGACGGGCCTGCTGGGGCTTGGCCTTACCGCGCTCATGGCCTCGTTCATGTCCGGCATGGCGGGCAATGTGACGGCGTTCAATACCGTGTGGACGTACGACATCTATCAGACGTACGTCCGGCCGGGGCAGACCGACCGCCACTACCTGCGCGTGGGGCACGCCGCGACCGTGTTCGGAATCCTCGCCAGCATCGTGGCCGCGTACGCCGCGACGCGGTTCAACAACATCAACGACATCCTGCAGCTCGTGTTCTCGTTCGTGAACGGCCCGCTGTTCGCGACGTTCCTGCTGGGGATGTTCTGGAAGCGCTCGACCGGCCATGGCGCGTTCGCCGGACTCCTCACGGGAACGATCACCGCGGCGCTGCATTATGGCCTGACCATGCCGCAGGGCGCGACCCCGGGGATCCACGGCGGCTTCCTCGGCGCGACCCTGCACACCTATCCGAGTGAAATGGCGCTGAACTTCTGGACGGCGCTGTTTGCGTGGACGGGGTGTTTCATCACGACGATCGTGGTCTCGCTGCTCACCAAGCGCACCAAGACCGACGACGAGCTGCGCGGCCTGGTGTACTCACTGACACCGAGAGTAGAAGAAGAGTCCATGCCGTGGTACAAGCGACCCGTCGCTTTGGGGGTCGCGGTCCTGGTGGTGTCGGCGATTCTCAACCTGATCTTCTGGTGAGCGCTCGCTCGGCATCAACGTGAATCTGTGGTGGGGACTCGCGCTGTTGCTGTTCGGGCTTGCGATGCTGGCGTTCGCGTACCGTGCTACGCGCCGACCGCCGCCAGTATAGGTCCCGCGTCCACGAGCCGTTTCGCAACAGGATCGATCTGGAAGTTCAGACCCTCGAGCGTGCGCGAACCCAGGATAACGGTGTCCGCCGGCTCGCCGAACACGACATCATCCATCGTGCTATTACCGGCGACATGAACCCGGGCGCCCCCGACCGACCGTTCCACGATCGTGCCGGTCGCCTGCCGAAAACGTGCGATCCGGTATCGAGCTATACCCAATGATTCGAGCACTGGTGCTGGAATCCATGACAACTCAGCACCGGTGTCCACGAGCACAGACCTGACCTCCCGCCTCTCGCCAGGTCGTGACGGGTTTTCGATCTCAATGTCTACGCGGAAGGACCCCATGTCGTCGGGCATAATAGCTCCTCGCTGGTTGCCGAGTAGTACCATAATCACGCAGTCCGTGTCAATCCTATCGCCCGGGATGGTATTCCCGCTCCGTGTGCCCAGCGAGCTGCGATCGATAGAAGTAGACATCCCGCAGGTTGCCTGACGCGTACCGCTCCGCTTCATCGTTGAAGTGCGGTGAGCGAGGATCGCCGCTCTCCCCCCCCGCCGTAACCGCACGCGCCTTCACGCTGTCCCCGAATTCCACCACGGCCACGAAGCTGTTGCCGCTCGTGCCGTACCACTTCTTGGTATTGGGGTAGGGCCGAGCGCCGAACGCGGCGAGCGAGCCCCAGATGCTCGCGGTGAACGGCACCGGGATGCTGGGCTGGGCGTCGTCGAAGTGCGGCGCGATGTCGTCGTTGATCCGCTGGAAGCGATTGATCTGCCCCCACGGCGTGCGCCACGTCCCGAAATCGGCGGTGAGCGCATCCACGGCGGCCGAGAGTACTGCGAGCAGGTCGCCCGGCGCGGCGCGCGAGGACGCGATGTACTGTATCACCGAGGTCCCTGACGCGCGGGCATCCGCGGCCACGCGCCGGCCGGCGCGCTCGCCCCAGAAGACGGCGAGCGACGTCGGCACCGACTCGACGCCCCAGCGATAGTCCCACGCCCGCAGGGCCGCTACCGGCTCGGCGAGCTTTGTCTTGAGCGTATCGGCCGCGGGGAGCTGATCGTACGCCATGAGGAGCGGGGGAATCATGCGCTCGAAGGCTGGGAGGTAGCTGTCGAATGCCGCGGCCGTGAGCGAATTCACGGTCCAATCGGTCTTGCCCCGCAGCACGCGCAGCGCGTGATAGCCGCGCGCCGTTTCTTCCGTGCCCGTTTCGACGTAGCGGGGAAAGCGCTCGCGCTCCGGGCTCGATCCCGGTCCGGCAGCGGACCAGGGCCAGTTGTTCGAGTTGTAGACCCAGCCGCTCGGCGGATTCACGACGTTGGGCGTCTCCTCGAACGAGAGCACGCCATGATAGAGCGTCGCCGGATTGCTGCCGTCCACGGGCCGCGTCCAATCGAAGGCTGTGTCGCGGCGCGGGATGTAGTTGGAGTGGAGGTAGGCGATGGTGCCGCGGGCGTCGGCGAAGACCGTGTTGTTGGACGAGTTGGTGTGCAGGTCCATGATCTTGCGGAACGCCGCGAAGTCGCGGGCCTTGGTGCGTGAGTACGACTGAATCAACGCGTTCACGTGACTGCTCATCAAGCTGATGCTGACCAGGCGGTCGCCCTCCTTACGGACGACAGGGCCGTGCCGCGAGTAGTAGATCGTAAAGGCTTTTCGTGCCATTCCGCTGTCGGTCTTGAACGGCACGGTGATGCGGCGTGAGGGGAGTGGCGCTGTCTCCAGAAACTCGTCGATGTTGTCGACGCCACTCGACGTATGCATCCATCCCGCCGTCGCGTTGAACCCTTGATAGATGAAGAACTGGCCCCACGTCACGGCGCCGTAGGCATTCAGCCCCTCATCGCTCACCATTTGGAGCTCGGAACGGAAGTAGAAGGACGTGTGCGGATTGATCCAGAGCAGCGCGTGATGGGAGGCGCTGAGGCGGGGCGCGATCGCGATACCGTTCGATCCTGAGGGATCCGGTTCGAAGCCATCGCCCCCCCCGCTGCGCGGTGCCACGGCACCCGAATCGCCGTACAACGCCGCGAGGTCGCGCACGCTGATGCGCTCGATGTCGCCGCCGATGCTGCCTTCGGTGAACGACAGGGCCATCCATGGCTCGAAGTGGGTGATCACCCGCGGCTTCACTGCCGGATGCCTATAGAGGAAGAAATTGAGACCGTCGGCGAAGGCGTCCATGAGGCGTCGCAGCCACGCAGGGCTCGCGGCGTATTGTGCGCGCAGCGAGTCGGGGTCGATGAACAGCTTCATCCGCAGGTCCTGATAGACGGCGGACTCGCCCTCGGCCTCGGCCAGTCGTCCCAGGGCGTTCAGGTAATTCGTCTCGATCCGGTTGAAGTCGTCCTCCGCCTGCGCGTACTCCATCCCGAACACGGCGTCTGCATCGGTTTTGCCGTACACGTGCGCGATGCCCCAGTCGTCACGGATGATCGTGATTCTCTGCGCCTGGCGCTCCCAGCGAGCGTTATCGCCCGGACCCTGCAGAATGGCGAGTAGACACAGCACGGTGTGCATGGCAGAATTTTACATTAAGTGAGAGCTTTAGGCCCATGAGTCCGACCGCTCGGTACGACGCGTTCGTGCAACGCCTCACGCAAAGCGTCCTCGATACCCCCGGCGATGCGGCGTCCGCGCTGCGGCGCGCCGTCCTGGAACGCGCCAAGCATCCAGGGGGGGGCTCCGCAGCGCAGGGCGCCCTTCCGCCGGCGCTCGCGTCGTACGTCGACAAGGTCGCCCGCCATGCGTACAAGGTCACTGACGCGGAAGTCGAGTCGCTGCAGGCGAGCCATTCGGAAGACACGCTGTTCGAGGTGACCGTCGCGGCCACAGTGGGCGCGGCGCTGCACCGGCTGGAGCGCGGCATGGCGGCGCTGCGCGGCTCGGGGGGGGAGCCAGACTGATGCGCCTCGGTCGAGTGGAGCATGGTCACCGGCTCAGCGAAAAGCTGAAGTTGATTCTCATCCGGCTGGTGGGCCGCCGCCGAGTGCCGGACGTGGTGAAGACGATCCTGTATCGGCCGGAGCTGTGGGGCCGCCCGATGTGCGCGTGGACGCAGGCGGTGATGCGCGGGCCATCGGAGTGGAGCGTGGGCGAGCGCGAGCTGTTCGCCGCGTTCACGTCGCGCCTCAACCAATGCGTCTTCTGAACGGGGGCTCACGGCGCGGTCGCGTCGCTGGCGCTCGAGGATGACAAGCTGGTCGCAGCGGTGCTGAACGATTGGCGCACGGCACCGGTGAATGCCAAGGTGCGCGCCGCACTGCAGTTCCTGGAAAAACTCACGCTCCGTCCCGACGACGTCCGGCCGGCCGACGTCGCGCCGCTGCGGGCTGCCGGTGTGAGTGATGAAGCGATCGAGGACGCGATCCACGCCTGCGTCCTGTTCAACATTTACGATCGACTGGCGGATGCGCTGGGCTGGCACCTGCCGGATGGCGACGGCTACGCTGCCTCGGGGCGGAGTTTAATGAAGCGCGGCTACGTGATTTAACGCGCGAGCGCGGATCACCTGGAGGCGGTCATCATTCCTCGCCACCAAAATCACGCGCTCTCCATTCGCCCGTTTGAGCACCGCCATGCGCCGCGCCTGTCCGTCGATCTCGACCCCGCTCCGCTCCATGTCCACAGCCGCAAACCCGCCCCGGCCCTCTCCGTGAAGTAACAGGCCGTAACTCGCGTCGTAGCGTCCCTGGACCGGGGTCACGCCGTAGAAGTTGCCGGCGAGCAACAGATCGATCTTGTGATCGCCATCGAAGTCATCGACGAGCGACGCGTAGATCGGCGCGAATTGCGCCTCGACCGGTAATGGTTGCAGCTCGAACGTGCCGTCCCCCCGGTTCCACGCGATTGCGTTGGCGAACGTCTCCGCGGTGAGGACCCGCGCCGCCCGCAAGGCTTTCTTTGGCACGATGTCCTCGACCTGGCTGGCGTCGAACGACGCATACGTCGGATAGCGGGTCCGAAGCGACGGCACGGCCTGTAGCAGCTCGTCTCGCCCCGGGAGCGGGTAGCTGTTGCCGTGGCGATACGTCGTGATGATCGGAATCAGGGTGCCTGTGCCGAAGAAATCGCCGAGGTACAGCCGCGCAGGCTCGGTGGCCGAAGCGCGGAGAAAGGAATTGAGGCTCAGGTTGCCGAGGATGAGATCGGGACGGCCGTCCCCATTTAGGTCAGCGGTCTGGACGCTGTTCCACCAGCCCGAGGTGGATGGGAGCGAATCCTCGACCCACGCCCCGTTTTGCTGGTGGAAAATGCGCACCGGCATCCACTCACCGACGACGATCAGATCGCCATCGACCCAGGCCGCACCACTCACCATTCCGGCGTCTGCGATCACGTCGGGAGTGACATCGCGGAAATGGCCGGCGCTGTCCCCTTCCAGGAGATAGCTCCGCGGTGTCGCTCCGTAGTGACGCGCAACGACGCGGCTGCCGATGAACAGATCGACGTGGCCGTCGCCATTGAAGTCGCCGGCGGCGACGCAAGAACCGTTGTGGTAGAAGTCGGGGAGGGCATTCTGCGCGCGGCGGAAGTTGCCCCGTCCATCGTTGAGGTAGAGCCGGTCGCGCAACGGCTCCCCCTCCCAGAACTCGTTGCCGCCGCTCACGACATAGAGGTCGCGATCACCGTCCCCGTCGGCGTCGAAGAAGACCGCGTCGACGTCCTCATGCACGCTATCGGCCGTAAATGCCGGCTGCGGCGCGCGGCGGAAGCCGCCGTCAGGACGCTGCAGCCATAGCTCGCCGGTCTGCCACTTGGCGCCGCCGAGGTAGACGTCGTCCAGGCCGTCGCCGTTGACGTCGGCGACGGCGAGCGCGGGGCCCTCGGTGGAGAGCACATGCGGCATCAGTGGCTCGCGGCCGTAGTCGTAGAACGTCCGCTCGTCGTGCTTGTAGGTGATGCCGAGGCGATCGGGGACATCTGTGAACAAATGTTGGACGGTTGGACGGTTGGACGGTTGGCGGTTCGCATCGGCTTGAGAGAGCGTGATTGTCTGGTCGGCCGGCACGTCCGTGAGGATCTGCTGCCGCCGATCGGGCC
>WNGB01029922.1_pt1 | contig 10728 bp, 9 predicted proteins | sample 5400681 | NCBI WGS metagenome assembly WNGB01 (sample SAMN13153367, study PRJNA577476) | soil metagenome | isolation source: 115 cm soil or saprolite under grassland replicate 2 | place: USA:California | collected 2016-06-15 | reverse complement strand
TCGGCCGCCCAGCGGAGCCGGTGGAGGCGCAGGAGGTCCTCGAGCGCCTCCGGCGCCTCCGCGGGCGTCGTCGCGACGTCGATCCGGAACCCGGGCTGGCGCGCGAGCCAGCGGACGCGGCGCCCGTAGGTCTCCCGGCGCGGGACCCGCGCGAGGTGCGCCTCGAACGTCCCGCGCAGCGCGAAGCCGGGGCAGACGAAGCCGCGCTCGACGTGCGCGGTCGCGCCGCCCGCGCCGAGGAGGCGGCGGAGCATCCCGACCGTCGGCGAGCCACAGGGGAGGTCCTCGAGGTCGAGGACGTCCCACTCGCGCGCCGCGCCGACGAGCGCCCGGGAGAGCGCCTCGCGGACGGCCGGTGCGTCCCGCGCGCGCGCGAGCACGTCGAGCCCATCGGCGCCCGTGACGCCGTTCCCGAGCAGGCGCCAGCGCCGGAGCCCGAGCGGCCCCGCGCCGCCGGCGAGGAGGAGGAGCCCCGCGAGCGCCCCGGCGCCGTCGCGCGCCTCGAGGATCCACGGCTCGTGGCGCCCGCCGAACGCGCGCCACCACGCGGCGAGCCACTCCCAGGAGAGGAACGGCGACGGGTCCGCGGCCGCGTCGAACAGCGCCGACCACTCCGCCCGGAGCGCCTCCAGGCGCCGCGGGTCGCGCGACGAGCGGACGGCGAGCGCGCCGCGGTCGCTCACGTGAGCGCCTCCTCGACCGCCCTCGCGAGGTGGGCCATGTCCTCGGGGGCGAGGTCCTGGTGGACGGGCAGCTCGAGCACGCGCCGGCGGAGCGCCTCCGTCTCGGGGAACTCGCCCGCGCGGCAGAGCGGGTGGCCCTCGCGCCAGAAGTCCACCGTCTCGATGCGCCGCAGCGCGAGCCGCGCCGCGACCGCCGCCTTGTTCTCGACGACGAGCGGGTAGAAGAGCGGGCAGGCGCCGGCGGGCAGCTCGCCGAAGACCGGCGGAACGCGGTCGCGCAGGCGGCCGAGGAGCAGGAAGTAGTTGCGCCGCCGGGCCGCGACGATCGCCGCGGCGTCGAGCCGGCGCGCGACGAGCGACGCGAGCGGGCTCATCCCGAGGTCGACGTACGCGGGGTCGAACTCCGGCGTTCCGGTCGAGACCGGCCGCAGCCCCGACGCGCCGCGCGCGGCGGCGTAGGCGCGCCGCACCCCCGTACGCAGCGCCTCGCCCGCGTCCCCGGCGCGCAGGGCCAGGTTCGCGAGGAGCGAGCCCGCCGCGTGCGAGAGCGTCGAGACGAGCGGCGCCGGGTGCGGCGTCTCCGGCGCGCCCTCGATCTCCGGGTCGTTCACGACGAGCGCGCCACCGTTCGGGACCGGGAGCGTCTTGTAGAAGCAGAAGATCCCGAGGTGGCCGGTCGAGCCCAGCGGCCTCGTCCCCTCCGCGGCGAGGAGCGAGAGCGCGCAGTCCTCGACGACGAGGAGGTCGCGCCGGCGCGCGAGCGCGCGGACCTCGTCCATCGGCTGCGGGAACCCCGCGTAGTGGATGACGTAGAGCGCGCGCGTGCGCGGCCCGATCCGGCGCTCCGCGTCCTCTAGGTCGAGGCGCATCCGGCCGTCCACCCGGACGAAGCGCGGGATCGCCCCGGCCGCGGCGAGCGCGCCCACCTCGACCCCGTGGTGATAAGCCGGGACGAGCACCTCCCGCCCCGCGAGGCCGAGGAGCCGGGCGCCGTGGAACACCGCGTTCCGTGCGAGGTAGTAAAAGGTCGTGCGCGGCGCGGCGAGCGGGAAGGCGTCGTCGCGCGCCGGCGCGAACGGGGAGAGCATCCCCGGCCAGAGCGTCGGCAGGGCCGGGATGAACCGGCTCCGCGGCGGCCGCGCCGCGGTCCAGGTCCGAATCGCGATCGCCCGGCTCACCGCCACCACGAGAGGACCTCCTTCACCGCGGGCCTCACCCGGTGCTTCAACGTGTGCACCACGCGCCCGGCGAGAGAGGGGCGGTACACGTAGAGCCAGTCGTGCGGGGCGTGCTCGGGCTCCCAGTCCCGCTTCCAGGGCATGTCCGGCCCGAGGAAGTCGAACCCGGCGAGGCCGCGCGCCTCGCACTCCGCGAGCACCTCCCGCTGGAGGAGCTGCCCCGGCGAGAGGCTCGCGAGCCGCTCGTCGTACGCGGTCTTCGGAAGGAGGTAGGTCCCGCGGTGGACGAGCCCGAGGTGGACCGCGACGGGACGCCCGTCGAGGGTGAGGGCGCGCATCGCGAGCGCCCCGCGCACCGCGGCGTCGCGCGCGACGCGCGCGTAGAACCGGACGAGGGCGGGGTCGAGCGCGATGGCCGTGCCCCCCACGCCCTTCCAGCCGGAGGCCTCGAGCGAGAGGAAGTCGCCGAGCGCCCCGTCCACCTCGTCGGGGGTCTCGGCGCGCCGCACGGCGACGGCGCCGAGCTCCAGGAGCCGCCGGGCGCGGCGGCGCAGGTTCGCGCGGAACCGGGCGCTCGTCCGCTCCTCCACCGGCACGCCCCCGAGCCGGACGAAGGGCGTGCGGAGCGACTCCCATCGACCCGTGAGGTGCCGGTCGGCGCGGGCGAGCGGCTCGAGCAGCGCCGACGTGGGGCCGTCGCGCGCCACGTCGCGCAGCAGGAGCACGTCCCAGCGGACCCGGTCGCGCAGGTGCGCCCACAGCGCGGCCACCGCGCTCCCGGGATCGGGCCCGAGCGCCCACTCGACGCGGCAGGAGTGGTCGTTCGCCGGCGCGACGAGCCGGACGAGCCCGCCCGACAGCTGCTCGAGGAAGACCGCCATCCCGAGCGCCGCCCCGCCCCGACCGCGCGCGACGAGCACGAGCGGCTCAGCGGCCGGCGCGAACGCCTCGAGCCAGGCGGAGAGCCACGCGTGCGAGGCGAACGGCACGTCCACCGGGCCGCGCCCGACGAGCGCGTCCCACTCCGCGCGGAGCGCCTCGAATCCGGCGCGGCCGCGGACCTCGTCCACCGAGGCGTCAGCGCTTGCCGGCGTGCTCCTCTCGAAGGCGGCGGCCCGGAGCACGGGGGCGCCTCCTCACCGAGCGCGCGCGATCGCGAGGAGCGCGCGCGCGAGCTTGTCGGGGTCGTGCCGGGCGACGTCGCCGCCGGCGAGCAGGTCGAGGACCACCGGGACGGCCCCGAGCGCCTCCAGCTCGGCGCGGTCCACCTCGACCGGGTGGGCCCCCTCGGCGGCGTGGGCCGCCCGGACGTCCGCCGGGAGCTGCCCGCGGTGGACGAGCGCGACGTCGACCACGTCGCCGAGGTGCCGCTGCACCGCGCGCACGTGGTCGGCCGCGCTCAGGCCGTCGGTCTCGCCGGGCTGGGTGAGGAGGTTCACGACGAGCACGCGCGTCGCGGACGTCGCGCGGAGCGCCGCGGGCATGCCGCGCGCGACGAGGCTCGCGAGCACGCTCGAGTAGAGGCTCCCCGGCCCGAGCACGACGACGTCGGCCCCGAGCACCGCCTCGAGGGCCGCGCGGGGTGCATCGGCGGGGCGCGCCAGGCTGAGCTCGGCGACGCGGCCGCCCGCCCGCGCGATCCGCGTCTCACCGCGGACGAGCCGGCCGTCCTCGAGGCGCGCGACGAGCTCCACCGGGCCCTCCGACGCGGGGAGGACGCGCCCGCGGACGCCGAGCAGCGCCGCGGCCGCCTCGACCGCCTCGCCGAAATCCCCGAGCCGCTGCGCGAGCGCGGTGAGGACGAGGTTTCCGACGGTGTGGCCGGCGAGCCCGCCCTTCCCCTCGAAGCGGTGCTGGAACACCGCCGCGAGCGGGTTCGCGCCGGCGGCAAGCGCGACGAGGCAGTTGCGCACGTCGCCGGCGGCGGGGACGCCGTAGGCACGCCGCAGCGCGCCCGAGCTGCCGCCGTCGTCGGCGGTCGTGACGACGGCGGTGACGTCCACCGGGCGGTCCTCCTCCGGCTCGAGACCGGCCGCGAGCCCCGCGAGCACGCGCGGCAGGCCGCTCCCGCCGCCCGCGGCGACGATCCGGATCGGCCGCGGCTCGGCGGCGGGGGCGAAGGCGGACAGCGCAGCGTCCTCGAGCGTCCTCACCGCGCCCCCTTCCCGAGCAGCACGACCTTCGCGGTCGCGAGCAGGCAGACGAGGTCGAGGAAGAGCGAGGTGTTCTTGATGTAGTAGAGGTCGTACTCGAGCTTCCGTCCCTGCTCCTCGATCGTCGAGCCGTAGCCGTGGCGGAGCTGCGCCCAGCCGGAGAGGCCCGGCTTCACGAGCTGCCGCAGGCGGAAGAGCGGGTAGCGCACCTCGAGCTCGCGCAGGAAGACCTCGCGCTCCGGGCGCGGCCCGACGAGGCTCATGTCGCCGCGGAGCACGTTCCAGAGCTGCGGCAGCTCGTCGAGCCGCGCGCGGCGCAGGAAGCGGCCCACCGGCAGGACGCGAGGGTCGCCCTCGGTGGCCCACGCGGCCCCGCGCTGCTCGGCGTCGCGCCGCATCGTGCGGAACTTGCGGATCCGGTACGTCCGGCCGCCCTGACCCGTGCGCTCCTGGGCGTAGAGCGCGGGGCGCCCGTCGCACAGGAGCACGGCGAGCGCGACCGCGGCCATCACCGGCGCGAGGATGACGAGGAGCAGCGTCGCGATGAGGAGGTCCGTGAGCCGCTTCGCGATGCGCGTGGCGCGCGAGACCCGGAACCCCTCCTCGAAGATGAGGGCGCTCGGCCGGACGAGGGAGAGGGGCAGGCGCTGGAGCGCGGCCTCGGCGAAGCTCACGTCGTCGACCACCCGGCCGCCGCGGGTCCGGATGGCGAGGAGCGCGTCGAGCGGGAGGCCCTGGCGCCGGTCCTCCATCGCGACCACGATCATCTGCGCGCGCAGCCGCCGCGCGGTCTCCTCGACCGGGCCCCTGCGGACGAGCTGCTCGGGGACGGCGATCGCGCCGGGCTCGTCCGGCTGCACCGCGAATCCGACCACCTCCCACAGCCCGTCCGCCTCGCGCTCCACCGCGCGGGCGAGGTCGCGGGCGCGCGGGCCGGCGCCGAGGAAGAGGACGCGGGTCGGCGAGCCGACCACCGCCGGCATGAGGGCGCGCGCGGCGATGACGCCGAACGCGCCGCCGGTCGCGGCGAGCACGAGCGAGCGGTGCAGCATCCAGCCGGGCAGGAAGAGCGACAGGGCGAGGTCCGCGAGCGCGAGCGCGATCGTCGCGACGCCGAGGGCGCGCAGGAGCCTGCGGCCGTCCGCGCGATCGCGGACGGCGGCGTGGAGGTCGTAGAGGTCCCCGAGGTAGAGCGCCCCCGCGAAGAACAGCGACGCGAGCGCCGCGCGGGCGACCGCGGGCGCGACCGGCGTCGCGGCGGCGCCGCCCTGCGCGGCGACCGGCCCGAGCGACGCCCCTGCGAGCAGGGCGACGACGAGGACCGCCTCCTCCGCGAGGAAGTAGGCCGCCTTCCGTGGCGAGAACCAGTGGTTGAAGACCCGGACCACGCCGCCCCCACCCCGGCTATGGCGCCGCGGCGGGCGGCGCCTCGCCGGGGTAGATCCAGCGGCCGTGCGCCACCGCGTCGGGGTCCACGTCGTTCAGGACGATGCCGGCGCCCCGGTCGCCGAGCGCGTCCAGGGCGAGCCGGACCACCTGGCGCGGCGTCGTCCCGGCGCGGACGACGAGCAAGGCTCCGTCGGCGTCGCCCGAGAGCCGGTCGCCGTCGGCGAACGCGAGCGCCGGCGGCGCGTCGAGGACGACGAGCTCCCAGCCGGCGCGGAGCTGGTCGAGGAGCAGCGCGGCGGAGGCGCCGCGGAGCAGCGCCCCCGGATCGCGCGCCTCGCCCGCGGCGAGCACGGCGAGCGGACCGAGCCGGGTCACCGCCTGGCCGAGCTCGGCGCGTCCCTCGAGCACCTCCGCGACCCCGAAGCGCGGCGCGAGGCCGAGGAGCTTCGCGAGCGCCGGCCGGCGCAGGTCGGCCTCGACGAGGATCGCCGGCCGGCCGTCCTGCGCCGCGGTGAGCGCTAGGTTCGCGGCCGTCGTCGTCCGCCCCTCCCGCCTCCCCGCGGAGGTGATCGCGAGGACGCGGAGCGGCCGGCGTGCCGCCAGGCGGAGGATGCGCTGGTACAGGACGCGGTACTGCTCGGCCGCGGCCGACTCCGGCGCGGCGAGCGCGACGAGGCGCGCCTCCGGCTGAAGCTCGGGGCGGGTGGCCTGCAGGGTCTCGGCGGGCATCATCGTCGTGTCCTCCTCGTTACGTGCGGCCCCGGGCCGGGCCGATCCGCGGGATGGCGGCGAGCACCGGCACGCCGAGCGCCCCCGCGTCCTCCGGCCCGCGCACCGAAGCGTCGAGCCACTCCGCCGTACCCACGGCGGCGAGCCCCGCGCCGAGGGCGGCAAACACCGCGAGCCACATGAGCCGGGGGCGGTCCGGCGCCACGGGCCTGGCCGGCACCGAGGGCGCCTCGAGCCTCGGCCGCCTCGGCGTCCGCGCGGCGCGACACCGCCGCGGCGTAGCGGCCGCGCAGCACGTCGTAGTCCCGCGTCAGCGCCGCGAGCTCCTGCCCCCAGCGCGGCGCCGCCTCGACGCGTCGCTGCAGCGCCTGGCGCTCCTCGTCGAGGGCGGTGAGCGCGGCGCGGTCCTCGCGCACGTCCGCGTCGAGGCGGGCGAGCTGCTCCTTCACCCGCTCCTGCCGGAACCGCGCGAGCTCGTCGTCGCGCCGCGCCTGCGCCTCCTCGAGCTCGCGGCGGGCGCGGCGCACGTCCGGGTGGTCGTCGCCGTACGCCGCCTGCGCCGCCTGCAACCGGCGGATCGCCGCGTCGAGGCCGGTCTCGGCCATGCCGGGCGCGCTCGGGGCCTCCGGGATCATCGCGAGGAGGTCGGCGCGCCGCCGGCGCGAGTCGCCGAGCGCACCGAACCGCATGTCCATGAGCGCCTGGACGCGGGCCATCGCGCGGGCGTTCGTCTCGACCATCTCGGGCAGCTCCGCCTGGTGCTGGAGCTTGAACGCGAGGATCTTCGCCTCGTCCGCGGACAGCGTCTTCCCGAGCGCGGTCGCCTGGGCCACGAGCGTCTCACGCAGGCTCCTCGCCTGCGCCGAGAGCACCTGGCGCGTCATCTCCGCGTAGACGCGCGGCAAGAGGTCCGCGGCCTTCGTCACCTTGTCGCGGTCCTTGCCGCGCACCTCGACGACGAAGAGGAGCCCGGGCGGGCCGCCCGCGACCTCGCCCTCGAGGCGGACCTCGATCGCGCGGCGCAGGCGCGATACGGCCTCGTCCATGTCGTCGCGGAGCTCGGGCGCGTAGTCGGTCTCGCGGATCACCCGCTCGAGCACCGGCCGCGCGAGGACGCCGTGCTTCACCGTGCGCATCCGGTCCTCGAATGAGGTCCCCGACTGGGCGGGGAAGAAGTCCGCCGGGAGCCGCCGCGGCTCGACCTGGACGACGCTCGTCGCGGACCACTCCGAAGGGACGGCGAGCGAGACCACGACGCCCACGGCGAGCGCCGCACCCGCGACGGCGAGCGCGAGCGTCCTGCGTCGCTTCAGCACGGCGAGCACGTCGTGCAGCGTGTACGTCCGTTCCATGATCCCCCCCCGACTCCCCCTCAGCGACCCGGCAGCTCCCACCCCAGCCGGAGCCCGACCGTGGTCCGGCGGAACTCCGCCGCCGCGAGGTCGGTCCTCCCGTAGTTCGCTCCCGTGATCGACACCCGGAGATTCCCTCCCAGGATCGCTCCGGCCTCCCCTGCCACCATGTACCCGGTCACCGCGTCGCGCCCGGAAGGCACCGTTCCGGAACGCCACAACCCGCCGTCGCCCCGCGCGAACCAGCGCCTCGCCCACCGCCGCTCCGCCCCGAGCTCGGCGTAGTCGACGAGCCCCGGGCGAGCCGTCGCGCCGATCCCGAGGCCGTGTCCCGCGTCGAAGCGCACGTCGAGCCCGCGCGTGACGACGAGCACCTCGAGGAGCCCCTCCGGCACGATCGAGCGGCTCCCGCCGGGGAGCCAGAGGGCCGGCCCGGCGGACGCATCCACCGTGACGTGCCGCTCCGCGCGCCAGCGCGCCCGCATCCGGATCCCGTGAGAGGTCGCGACGGCGTCGGTCGCCGGCGCGCGCTCGAAGCTCTGGAAGAGGCCGAACGCGTAGGCGCCGCCGAGCGAGAGCCGCCGGCCGAAGCGCCACAGCGCCTCGACCCCCGGCGCGTGCATCGCGCCACCCGTGCCGTCCTGGAACAGCACGCTCCGCTCGGTCATCGTCGCGGCGGTGTCCACGAGCCGATCCGCGAGGAAGTCGAGCCGCGCGCGGCCGCTCACGACGAGCGCGCGCTGCCGCCCGGTGCGGAAGACCCCGGCCTGCGCGAGCCCCGCGGGATCGAACGCCTGCGAGAGGCGCAGGTTGCCCGTGAACAACGTGAGCCGCGTGGGGCGCGCGTCGAGCGAGAGGCCGCCGCGGTGGTTCCAGATGCCGCCCGGCGCGAGCCGCTCGAAGTAGACGAGCTCGCCGCCGTACGTCGCCTTCAGATCCCAGAGCGGCGCGTGGAGCCGCAGCCCCGCCTCCGGGGAGATGCGCCCGGTGGTGTCCGCGCTCCGGCCGTCGTACATCGCATTCGAATCCCACCCGCCCTCGAGGGAGAGGCGGGCGATGGGCTCCACCCGTGTTCCCGCCGCCGCCGGCGTGGCGCGCAGGAGTGCGGCCCAGACGACCGCCATCCCGATCCCGCGCCACGCGCCCATCGCCCGCCTCCGCCCCCGCGCTCTCGCCGCCGCCCTACGGCACGTACAGCACGTCGCCGGGCCTCAGCCAGAGCGCACCCGCCGCCTCCCCCTGCACCAGCTCGCGGAACGAGAGCGACACCCGCTCCGTCTTCCCGCCCGCCATCTGTCGCAGCCAGACCACCTCGTCCTTCGCGAACTCGGTCCGCCCCCCGGCGACCGCGATCGCCTGCATGACCGACATCGGCCCGCGCAGCGGGAACCCGCCCGGCTTCGTCACCTCGCCGAGCACGAACGTCTTCGCGCCGTTGATCTCGCGGACGAGCACCGCCACGCGCGTGTCGTGGATGAACGGCTCGAGCGCGCGCGAGAGGCCCGCCTGAAGCTCCTGGGGTGTCTTCCCGGCCGCCTCGACCTCGCCCGCGAGCGGCAACGAGATGCGCCCGTCGGGTCGCACGGGGACGACGCGCGTCAGCTCCGGCTCGTGCCACACGACGACCTCGAGCACGTCCTCGCGCCCGATCCGGTACTCGCCCACGTCGGGCCGCTCCACCGCACGCTCGGACGGGCGCGTCGACGCGCACGCAGCCGCGAGGAGCACGCCCGCCACCACTACCCTGTTCGGTCGAACCATCCGTGCGCCTCCCGCGAGTACGCGGCAAAATCGCGGACCCACCGAGCACGGCGCGTGCCACTTGTCCGACCGGCACCTACCTGCGCATCGAGAGCGGCGACTGGACGCGCATTCCGGCGGACGCTCCGGTGCGCAGCGAACGGCCGAGCGTCGGGCCCGCCGTGACGCCCGAAGGCCGCGGCGGGCGAACCGTTTTCCTCATGCGCGGAACGGCGCTGCTCGCGTTGCCGCGGGGGCTCCCGCGCATGACGTTCCCAGGGGACGCCGACGGGGGCCGCAAGGCCGCCGCCGCCGCCCGACGCGGGGGGCGCAGATGCTGAGGGCGACGGTGTGGACGGTGGGCCTGTTCGGGGCGGGCACGGCGATCTCGCGCGTGCTCCCCGGGACGTGGACGGAGCCGCTCGTGCTGTTCGCGCTCGGGCTCGCGCTCCTGTTCGTCTCCGCGCGGACCGCGCGCGGGACGGCGCGCGCCGAGGCAGGCTCCGTCGCGGGCGTCGCGAAGGTGTCCGCGAACGCCGCGGCGCCGATGGCGGCCGCCTCGGTCCAGGTGGAGCGCACCGCGTAGCGCCCTCACTCCGTCATCGCCGCGTCGCGCGGATCGACGATCTCGCAGTCCTTGATCTTGTAGAGCAGCGCCTTGTAGCTGATCTGGAGCCGCTTCGCGGCCTTGCGCTTGTTCCACCCGGTGCGGATGAGCGCGCGCAGGATGGCCTCGCGCTCGGCGATCCGCGCCGCGCGCCGCGCGACGTCCTTGAGGGGCGCGTCCTCGGGCAGGACCGCGTGGAGCCCGCTCGTGCCGCGGACCGAGTTCGTGGCCCCGTTCTGGATCGGGGGGGCCGCCCGCGCCGGCGCCGCGAGCTCGCCGAGCACCATCGCGGGGTCGCGCAGCACGACGAGCCGCCGGACGAGGTTCTCGAGCTCTCGGACGTTGCCTGGCCAGTCGTAGGCGTGGAAGCGCTCCATCACGTCCGGCGGCACCTGCTCGAGCCCGCCGCGGTAGCGGCTGCGGTACTTCGCGACGAAGTGCTGCACGAGCGGCCCGATCTCCTCCTTCCGTTCGCGGAGCGGCGGGACGCGGATCGTGACCACGTTCAGCCGGTAGAAGAGGTCCTCGCGGAACGTGCCCTGCCGGATCGCCGCCTCGAGGTTCCGGTTGGTCGCGACGACGACGCGCGCGTCCACGCGCACCGACCGCTTGCCGCCGACCCGGTAGAACTCCTCGTCCTGCAGGACCTGGAGCAGCTTCGCCTGGAGGCGCGGATCCATCTCGCCGATCTCGTCGAGGAAGATGGTGCCCTGGTCGGCGAGCTCGAACTTGCCGGGCTTCTCGGCGTGCGCGCCGGTGAACGCGCCCTTGTCGTGGCCGAAGAGCTCGCTTTCGAGGAGCTCGCCCGGGAGCGCCGCGCAGTTGATCTTCACGAACGGCCGCGCCGCACGGCGGCTCGTCGCGTGGATCTGGCGCGCGATGACGTCCTTGCCGACG